>Ga0209515_10009648_pt1 | contig 10945 bp, 7 predicted proteins | sample Subgroupgradi54m_FD_187454 | JGI IMG/M metagenome (GOLD analysis project Ga0209515, IMG submission 187454) | Subsurface groundwater microbial communities from S. Glens Falls, New York, USA - GMW60B uncontaminated upgradient, 5.4 m (SPAdes)... ...
AAGGACGCAAAGCATGAGATCGAGAAGTTCGCTGCCAAGTTGGCGCGGAAGCTCTCGGCCGTCTTCAAGAAACGGATCGTCGTTGATCCGCTTCCGCCGGAGTTCACCGAGGTGAACTTGGCGCACTGGGCGACATTCAACTTCCGACCGGTGTTTCTGCCTCGAGAGAACATCGGCGCGGAACGGCCGCTGAAGAACTGGACGAAGCTAGGGCGGTGGTTCTACGAGCGGGTCATGGACGGCAATATCAAGCCGATCCATCCTGATCTTCCGCCAACCCTGCTTCGCGGTTGCTGGCACCTTGCTGACTTCACAGTCAGCGCGGACTACACCGACGGGAGCCAGGTCTTCGTGAATGACCCTCTGGCACCGATCATCGCTGGTCTGCGTCAGAATAAGCTTGTTGGGCGCCATAACAACACGCCCGACGGTTCTCGGTTTTCAATCACGCCGGATGAGTGGCAGGATTGTGTCCTGGCTCACGTTGCGTCCAAGCTGGGCGTGACAAGAGCGCAAACGCGTCTGGAGCGTGCCGTTGAATTCAACGCTATTGGGAATCTGTACGACGCCAATCGCGGTAAGTTCAACGCCTGGGAGTGGTTTGAAGACCGTTTTGGGGACTCCAACCGTCTCTGCGGTGGTTACCGTGACTACGGTGGTCTCGCCCACGTCGGCTACTACTGGCACGACGATCGCGATGGCAGCATCGCTGCTCGTCCTCTGGTGAGTTTCATTCGATAGGTTCTTGGTCGGATGGGACTTTGTTCTTGGGCCGCGAGGGTTTAACCCTCGCGGCCTTTTGTGTTTTTATGAGAATTATGGTGTAATTTACATATGCTTAAAGAAAAACTTCAACAGGAAATGAAGGATGCGCTTAAAAACGGGAATTCGCAGAAGCGGATGGTTTTAGGGATGGTTTTGGCGGCTATAAAAAACAAAGAAATTGAAAAAAGAAGTGAGCTTAATGACGATGATGTGGTCGTTGTTGTTTCATCCGAGATAAAGAAAAGAAAAGATTCTGTAGAACAATACCAAAAAGGTGGCCGACCTGAATTAGCCGAAGGGGAGAAAAAAGAATCCGAAATACTGATGGCCTATATGCCCAAGCAAATGTCGGAAGACGAGGTGAAAAGTGAAGTTAAAAAGGCAATTGTCCAGATCGGAGCCAAAGACATGAAGGAAATGGGCAAGGTTATTGGAGCAGTAATGGCCAAAATAAAAGGAAAGGCCGACGGACAGATGGTTAGTCGGCTGGTGAAAGAGGAATTATCAAAGTAGTTTGCAATTTAAATTTCGTTTGTTATCTTGTGGACACCTGGGCTCGGCCTGGTTGGCAAGACTAACCTTGACAGTTGGGTCTTCGGGGTTCGATTCCCCGCGAGTCCAGGATAGAAAAATTATCAACACTTGACTTATTAGAAATGCTTTGATAGTATTTGACTACTGTCAAGGTTGGTCTTTTGAGCCACCAGACTAGACCCACATAAAGTCAACAAAAACCGCCATTTTGGCGGTTTTTGTTGACTTTATGTGGTAAAAAGAGTATAATTAAAGAACGGTTTGAAGTCTTAAAGATAGACTTCCAGAGAGCAATTCCGCTCTTTGAAAAATAGGCAGTTGCATAGTGCGGCGCCTATTCTGGCATAGTGCCGGAGAAAGGTAAGTCATGGCTCGTTGGACACCGGTTGAGAAGATTCAAGATTTCGTGAACAAAGCTGGAGGCGAGGGGCCCATCGAACGTTTTCTCTCCGGCGAGCTCGTGCTCGTTGAAAGGGATGTCAGAGTTAGCGTTTCTGGTCAGGCCAACGGTGGCGTGACCTACGCGACTGGCATCAACGAGGCGCTGTTCCGCGCTGACTGGCAGAAGTATCTGTGTGAGGTTTTCGGCGTCAGCGCCGACTTCCTATCCGTGATGAAACTGCCGTCGGTTCGCTCCGGCTTTGGCTGGGGGATCGCGATGCCTCAGGGTCTTTCGGCCCAGCAGATGCTCAACGCGCTCAAGCCTCGTTTCGACGACAAGCTTTGGCAGTGGTGCCAGAACCTCGACCGCGCGATTGATCTGGAAAAGGAAGCGCGGACGACCGCAAACGGACCCTATGTGGTCTGGTGTCGCGACAGGGTTGAAGCTGACGAGGAACTCAAGAACCTCTCGGCCAATGACCTGACCAAGCGTGGCACCAACTGCATGACGGAGCCGGAGCGTATCATGCTGGAGGGGTGGTTTCACTGGAAGATCGGTGGTCATCTCGATATCAAGAACGTGACGCTCAGCGCAGGGTCGCGCTACTCGGATGGCAACGTGCCGAGCGCGGACTGGAATGCCGACTACGGCTTCAGCGTGTTCAGGTGGGATACTGACTACCGCAACGACAACATCCGTGCTCGCGAGGTGGTTTCGTAACACTTCTGTTTCGTTTCTTGTTTCCTTACGGGGCTCCTCTGGAGCCCCGTCTTTTTGTTTTTAACAAATAATATTATAAAATGATTTTGGCTAATACAATCGGTCCCGCCCATGGCGGGGTAGCGATTTGCCGTATATTACGAAACTGCTTGTCTGATTTTGGCGAGATAACGTCTCGTGAATAAATCCGGCGGAATGCCGGTGGAACACAGAGGACTTTGTGAAAGGTCTTTGGTGATGAGGATGAAATCAGGCAATACGCTACTCGGATGGCAACGTGCCGAACGCGAACTGGAATGCCGACAACGGCTTCAACGTGAACAGGTACAACACTGACAACCGCAACGACAACATCCGTGCTCGCGAGAAGTCTCGACCAAGACCGCCGCTCAACGAGCGGCGGTAAGGTATTTGATCCAGCCGTTAGTCATTTTTGATATTTCCTGCAGGTCTGTTTGAAATTCCAGGTGCGTATTAAAAGGAATAAGATTAAGTTCGTGAGAAATTCTTATTAATCTTTTTAGTAGTTCTATATTTATTCGAGCTTTGTAGAGTGACGGCAGCTTTTCTAGTTTAGACTCAAAGGCAGCGGTTATTATAAGACAGATAGCTTCCAGGCAAGTGTTTTCAATCTTCAAATAAATTCCGAATTGGTCTCGCTTCGATATTTTTGGTTTGAATAGGTAAATCTTTTTGTAAAAGTTGCAAATGGCATGAATCAACGGGACATCAACATGTTGGGGGGGGTGTTATTGGTCATAATATTTTTGAGCAAATAATTTGCCCAGGAAATTTATTTTCTGCCTGGAAAGAATTCAAAAAAGGAAAAACGAGCAGTCAGGATGTTCAGGAATTCGCACTTTATCTGAAAGACAATATATTCCAACTTCACGAAGAACTCAAGACCCGCTCATATACACATGGCAAATATACTCCGTTTTTTGTTAGGGACCCCAAATTACGGCATATCCATAAAGCAAGTGTTAGAGACAGATTGTTGCACCATGCCGTGTTCAGGGTTTTATATCCGATTTTTGACAGAAATTTTATTTATGACTCATATTCCTGTCGCGTAGAAAAGGGTACTCATCGGGCTGTGGGTCGGCTAGAACGATTTATCGCTAAATCGAGCCGGAATAATAGCCGTTCGGTATATGCGCTCAAATGTGATATCAGGAAGTTCTTCGATTCGATTGATCAAAGTATTCTCGCGCAGTTAATTGATAGAAAAATTAATGATGAAGGAGCACGCTGGCTGATTGGCAAAATTCTTGAAAGTTTTTCAAAAAATCCAGGCATTGGGTTGCCATTAGGTAATGTTACAAGTCAATTGTTCGCTAATATTTATTTAAACGAACTTGATCAGTTTGTTAAGCATAGTTTAAAAGAAAAATACTATTTAAGATACTGCGATGATTTCATAATTTTAGGAGATGATGATGAAGATTTATCTAGGTTGATTGGTAAGATAAGTGATTTTTTAAGGGAAAAACTGAAGCTATCTTTGCATGACGATAAAATTATATTAAGAAAGCACAGACAGGGAATAGGTTTTCTGGGCTATGTCGTTTTGCCATATCATCGGACAATGAGAACAAAAACCAGAAAAAGAATTTTCAATAAAATTATCAGTAGACGGGAAGAATTTAACGACGATTTAATTTCTCAAGAATCATTTAGGCATTCTTTGAATTCGTATCTTGGAGTATTCAGTCACTGTAATGGATACGAATTGGAAAAAGAAATAATATGGTTGAGTGGTTTGGCAGAGATTGAACTTTAGTGGTAAAATCATCAGATATAATGTTAGACCTTGTTTTCAAAAATCACACGTCTCTGAAATCTCCGGGAGAGAAATTTTTTAAGGAAATTTTGGGTACAGTAATAAAAGAACTCAAAATAAAAGATAAAAAAATTGAAGCAAGCTTGAACTTGGTGGGGGAAGCCAAGATCAGAGAGCTGAATAAGAAATACCGAGGCAAGGATAAAATTACCGATGTCCTCTCTTTTCCATTGGAAGAGTCGAGATTAAAAAAACATGCTATACTTCCATTAGGAGACATTTTCATTTGTCTGCCTTTTGCGGTTAAAGAAGCAGAAAGACAGAGTATTAGTTTGAAAAAAGAATTGGCATGGCTGACGGTGCATGGATTTCTGCATTTATTGGGATATGACCATGAAAAATCCAAGCAAGATGCCGAGAAAATGTTCAAACTTGAAAAAAAGATTTTATCAAAACTTTAAACTTTTCATTTTTAATTTTTTATGGCTCGTCCGTACACAATTTCTGGAATTGATATAGGAAACTCGCAGGTTAAAGTTGTAATCGCAAAAATAGATCGCGATACTTTGGTGGCCGAGATTTTGGGGGTAGGTAGCGCTGTTTCAAATGGTTTAAGGCGGGGAATGGTGGTTGATATGGAAGAAACCATTGATAATGTCCGAACGGCGGTTCAGAGAGCCGAGGCGATGGCTGGCGCTAATATCAAGAGAACCTATCTTGCTGTTAACGGACTTCATATTAAAACCCAGACATCTCGGGGCGTGATTGCCGTTTCTCGCGCCGATGGAGAAATATCGCAGAATGATATTGACAGGGTATTGCAGGCGGCATCAGTCGTGAGTTTGCCGGCTAACAGAGAGATAATTCATGTCATACCGCGCAACTATATTGTTGATGGGACTGAATATGTTAAAAATCCACTTGGCATGAAAGGTGTTCGTCTTGAGGCCGAAGTATTTATCATTGATGGTCTCTCTCCTTACTTAAGAAATGTAGTTAAGTGTGTAAATGAAAATAATATAGAAGTGGCCGGATTAGTTTTTGCGCCTTTAGCTTCATCGCTTGCGGTTCTTGATAAAAACCAAAAAGAATATGGAGTTCTGAATCTTGATTTTGGAGGAGGCACTTCCACCTTAACGGTTTTTGAAGAGGCCGATATGCTTCATAGTGTTGTATTGCCAATAGGCTCAAAACACATCACTTCTGATTTGGCTGTTGCCTTGAGAACCTCGATGGACGTTGCTGAAAGAGTAAAGATTGAACACGGAGCGACTTCGGAAGGGGAGGATTTGCGAAAAAGAGGAAATATAGATTTGTCTGAACTGATGTCGGAGAAGGATTTTGTTATGCCCAGAAAACAGTTAATAAGGGTTGTAGATGCGCGGGCCCAGGAGTTATTAGAAATGGTGGCCAATGAATTGAAGAAGATTTCCAAAGGAATGCTTCCGGCCGGAGTGGTTTTATCTGGAGGCGGGGCAAATTTACCCGGTCTTGCGGCCATGGTGAAAGAGAGGTTGAGATTACCGGTAAGGATTGCTCATCCCTTGAATCTTTCTGGAGCAGCGGATAATGCAGACGATCCTTCTTTTGCGGTCGCGGCGGGATTGATAACTTGGGGTATAGATGAAGAGTTTGGCGGGAACAAGGGTTCGAAGGGCGGCCAATCTTCTACTAACGGCTCATTTAATAAGGTTTTGGCTTGGTTAAAAAACTTCTCACCATAGCTATCAACAGAGTTATCCACAGCAAAACATGGATTGCTTGCGTGTCTTTTTTATTTATGATAATACGCATATAACATTTCCGTTTTAAATTAGTAATTGATTAGACAATATGGGACAAATAATTAAACCTCCATTTGAAACATTTGCAAGGATAAAAGTCGTTGGCGTAGGCGGTTCGGGTTGCAACGCTTTGGCAAGAATGATTGAAGCCAGAATTCATGGCGTAGAATTTATTGCCATTAATACTGATGCCCAGGCTTTGCACAACAGTGCTGCCACCACCAAAATACACATCGGAAAAAGTTTGACTCGGGGTCTTGGTGCCGGAATGAATCCTGAAGTAGGTAAACAGGCTGCCGAAGACACTAAGGAAGAAATCATGAACGCTTTAAAGGGTGCTGATATGGTTTTTATTACGGCAGGAATGGGAGGTGGAACAGGAACTGGGGCTTCGCCAGTAGTTGCGGATATTGCAAAGGATGTCGGAGCCCTTACTGTTGCTGTGGTTACTAAACCTTTTAGTTTTGAGGGGCCCCAAAGATCAAGAATTGCCGAAGACGGGTGGAATGTCTTGAGAGAAAAAGTAGACGCTTTGATTACTATTCCTAATGACCGACTCTTATCGGTGATAGACAGAAAAACCCCCTTGCTGGAATCATTCGGGATAGTAGACGATGTTTTAAGACAAGGCGTTCAGGGTATTTCCGATCTGATAACTATTCCGGGAATAATCAATGTTGATTTCGCCGATGTTAAGACAATTATGGCCAGCTCCGGTTCAGCATTAATGGGTATAGGTAAATCAATCGGTGAAGACAGAGCGATAGAGGCCGCCAAGATGGCAATCAATTCTCCATTGCTTGAAGTTTCGATAGACGGAGCTCGGGGAGTATTGTTCAATGTATCTGGAGGTACAGATATGGCGATGGCTGAAATAAACGAGGCCGCCAGAATAATCACTGAACATATTGATCCGGATGCGAAAGTAATTTTTGGAGCGGTGATAGACGACAAGCTTAAAAAGGGGGAATTAAAGGTTACGGTTGTAGCCACAGGATTTAATAATGGCTATCCAAACGCAACTAAACCTCTTATGAATGGAAAATCAAATATGCAAAACATGTTTGAAAATGTTTCCAGAAAACCCATCTCTCAAATAAATAGCACACCCATAGTCAAAGAGCTCATTGATTCTTCCGTGAACGACGAAGAATTTGATATTCCAGCGTTCATCCGTCGCAAGATGAATAAATAGGTCGCTTCGTTCCATCTCTAATTTTGACCACCAGTCCTCGTCTTCAAAAATATACTTAGCTCATTTGGGATTTATAACCAAAATAACAGGTAACCCTCGCTTGCCTCCCCGTCCATCATTACGATAGGCGGGGCGCTCGACCTATTATTTTGGATAAATCCCTTAATTCGCTTTCATATATTTTCTTGCCTGCGGAAGTGGCAAAATCAGAGATGGGCTGGTCGCTTAAAAATAAAAAAAAGACCGTTCTCGGTCAGCGAATCCTGCAGCCACTAGAATCATATTCGGTAAAGAGAGCTCTTTCTTCGGGTGTTAATTTGGAAAGAGCCTGCTGGCGAAGCCGGTTTGCTTTTTCAACGCCATAATATATCTCTGGGAAATATTTTAACTGTTTTTCAATAAAGACCAGAGACTCTTCTTGTCGTTTTTTAGTCCAACGATATTTTCTAAAAATCCACTTGTTTCGAATACGACTAATCCAAATGTGATTTCTTTAAAAATCACAGGAGGGAATTCCGGAAGGTCTTCCGGAGGTTTTAAAGCTATTGTTTGTCTAGCCCGGAGCACCGGTTGAGAAAATGATGGGAGCGAGGTTATCAACTTTTTTGGGTATTGAAATAAAGAGAATAAATTTCTATAGTTAAACACGCAAGTGAGTATGTGTTTTAAAATAAATATTTTGAATTAGCTCGCCTTAAGGCGGGCTAATTATTTCTTTACTGAACCAAAAATGGAAGAAACTTCAACCGGAAATAATAATTTATTTACCAATAATGATTTAGTCGAGCGCGGTTTAAGGTGGCCACGGATTTTTGGTTCCAAACATCCCTATGATGAAATTATTTGGGAAAATAGGACAGCTAAGATTACCAAAGGTGATGGGACAGTTGTTTTTGAACAGAGAGATGTGGAGGTTCCAAATTTTTGGAGCCAAACAGCGACGGATATTGTTGCTTCAAAATATTTCAGGGGCCAGCTTGGTACCCAAGACAGAGAATATAGCGCAAAGCAAATGGTAGACAGAGTGGCCAAGACGATTGGTTATTGGGGGCTCAAAGATGGTTATTTTTCTTCAGCCGAAGATTGTGAAAATTTTATTTTAGACCTGACTTGGATATTGATAAATCAATATGCAGCATTTAATAGCCCGGTTTGGTTCAATGTCGGTGTGCATGAAAGGCCTCAATGTTCGGCTTGTTTTATTTTGGCGGTAGAAGACAATATGCAGTCGATTTTGGATTGGTATCGCGATGAGGGCTGGATATTTAAATACGGTTCCGGCGCCGGTACAAATCTTTCTAAACTCCGCTCGTCTAAAGAGCCATTATCAAAAGGCGGTTATTCTTCTGGTCCGGTTTCGTTTATGAAAGGCGCCGATGGGGTGGCCAACTCTATTCGTTCTGGCGGTACAACCAGGCGGGCGGCCAAGATGGTTGTTCTAAACGCCGACCATCCAGACATAAAGAATTTTATTTATTGCAAAAAAATAATTGAAGACATGACCAAGGCTCTTATCAGCAGTGGAATAAAAGATTCCATTACAGCCGATATTTTTGACCCCTATACGCTACTGCCATATCAGAATGCCAATAATTCAGTCAGGGTGGATGATGGGTTTATGAGAGCGGTGCAGGCCGATGGTTACTGGAACTTAAAAAGTGTAACTACTGGCGCAGTGGTGGAAACTATTAAAGCAAGAGAATTGATGGACTGGGTTGCCGATGCCGCCTGGCACAGCGCCGATCCGGGGATGCAATATGATACTACCATCAATGAATGGCATACTTGTCCCAACACTGGAAGAATTAATGCTTCCAACCCTTGCTCGGAATACATGCATTTAGATAACAGTGCCTGTAATTTGGCCTCTTTGAATTTGTTGAAATTTTTGAAGATGGGTGGAAAATTTGATGTGGATTTATTTAAAAAAGCGGTTGATGTCATGATTACCGCCCAAGATATAACCGTGGATAATGCTTCGTATCCTACAGAGAAAATAGGCGAGAATGCGAGAAATTACAGAGAACTTGGTCTTGGCTATGCCAATCTCGGGGCAACTTTAATGGTTCTGGGATTACCCTATGACTCGGATAAAGGAAGAACTCTTGCTGGTCAAATTACATCTCTAATGTGCGGAGAGGCCTATAGAATGTCGGCCATGTTGGCTGATATTAAGGGGCCATTTGCTGGATATGAACTGAATCGTGATCCAATGCTTGGAATTGTAGCAAAACATCTTGGTGAATCAGAAAAATTGTTTGAAACATCGGAAATGATGGGAATTGAAGATGGAGATCTTCATTTAGCTTCACGCTTTGTTTGGCACGACGCTTTAGATCTTGGAAGAAAATACGGTATCAGAAATTCCCAAATGACAGTATTGGCTCCGACTGGAACGATTGCTTTTCTTATGGACTGCGACACTACCGGAATTGAACCAGAACTAGCCCTTGTTAAATACAAGAAACTGGTTGGAGGGGGAACTTTGAAATTAGTTAACAATCACATTTCTTTGGCATTGAGAAGGTTGGGTTATTCTAATGAACAGATAGAAGATATTTCCAAGTATTTGTTGGACAGGGAAACAATAGAGGGTGCTCCGCATTTGAAAGGAGAACATCTGTCAGTTTTCGATTGTTCATTTAAAGCTCAAAATGGTGAAAGGAGTATTCAGTATCTTGGTCATATTAAAATGATGTCAGCGGCCCAGCCGTTTATTTCCGGCGCAATTTCAAAGACCGTAAACTTGCCGTCAGACGCAACCGTGGAAGATATTAAAAATGTTTTCATGGAAGGTTGGCGTCTGGGCCTGAAGGCGATTGCGGTTTATCGCGATGGTTCTAAATCCATTCAACCGCTCAACACCAAAAAAGAAGAAAACAATGCTTTTGTTGAAAAAATTAATGGCTATACCAGAATTAAACTTCCTGATGAGAGGCCGTCCATAACTCACAAATTTAATGTTGGAGGATTTGAGAGCTATCTCACAGTTGGTTTTTATCCAGATACCATGAAACCTGGAGAAACATTTCTGATTGCCGCTAAAGAAGGAAGCACTGTATCAGGATTGTTCAATACGATAGCGACACTTATTTCTATGTGCCTACAGTCGGGAGTGCCTTTGAAAACTTTGGTGCGCAAATTTAAAGATGTGAGATTTGATCCTGCCGGATTTACCACTAATCCAGAAATACCGACTGCAAAATCAATTACCGATTACGTTTTCAGATATTTGGGTATGAAGTATTTAAAACCTGAAGATAGGGAAGAATTATTTGGCCCCGGCCACGTTGATAGCGAACCCGTTGAGGTGAAAGAGGTGGTTCATGAATCCAAGAGCGACTCGTTGCTTGCCGAATTAGTTTCAAAGCCTTTCGTTTCTGCTCGTGTCAGTGGAAATGGAAAAGCGCCAGGGCACATCCTGATAACCGATGCTCCAGCGTGCGTCCAGTGCGGAACATTGATGGTCAGAGCCGGCTCCTGCTATTCGTGTCCCAACTGCTTCGCCACAACGGGAGTGTGCAACTAATTTTTATCAACTCAGGCCTCCACCCCCCATCACTTTTCTGTTCCTGTGCCTCATCTTCAGAAACTGATGAGGTATGATTGAATTGATTTAACCAAAATAACAGGTAACCCACGCTTGCCTCCCCCGCCAAGGCGGGGGCGCTCGACCTATTATTTTGGTAAATCAATAATCAATCAACCTCATCTGTTTCCTTGATTTCGTCAATGTGACATAAAAGCAATGTGGCTGGGGCTTGGTCAAAAACATGCTATTG
>Ga0209515_10009650_pt1 | contig 10942 bp, 13 predicted proteins | sample Subgroupgradi54m_FD_187454 | JGI IMG/M metagenome (GOLD analysis project Ga0209515, IMG submission 187454) | Subsurface groundwater microbial communities from S. Glens Falls, New York, USA - GMW60B uncontaminated upgradient, 5.4 m (SPAdes)... ...
ATCATTTTTTTTCACCATCAGGCTCACCAGATGATCAGCAACGCTTTGAAATTCATACAAAATTTTCGCATCGCTTCCTGCGGTTTGCTGTTCGTAGGTGTACGGCCCGGTCACCGTCGCCGACCTGAGCTTGAGCGGCACATTGTCCACTTCCCAGAGATACGTGAGATTCGTTGCGTTCGGATAGTCGGGATGGAAACTGAAGGAACCGTCAAAAAGCATGCGAGCCGGACGAATGGGGTCCGGCGTGCTGACATGAAATGCCGCTACCGGATCCTGACTTTCAACCTTTACGGCTTTTGAAATGGAGCTCGTTTGATTGGCGGCGCCGCCCGTGGTGACCTCGAGGAAAACCTCATAGTCACCGGGTTCGCTGAAACGATAACTGACCGTTGCCTGATTACCAAAATCCTTGACCAAAGTTCCGTCCTTTTTTTTCACCTTGATGTTGGTGCTGGTGATCTGACGCAGCGGCTGGGACGCTGAGCCGTCGAAGGTAAAGAGCGTGCTCGTCGTGCCCGATACGTCCGGGCGGATATCAAGCTGCGCAATGACATCGGAAAAAATAAGCCGTACGGAACGCTTCACCTGACCGCTATCATCGGTAGCAATAAGATTCAGTGTCTTTTCGCCAGCAGGCTGGGTGCCGTAGCTGCACGGAAATGTCCAGTTGCTGGGCTTGCCCTCAATAGTTCTTTCGGAATCACCATTGCCACAACTGTACGATATTCGCTTAAAATCTCCACTTTCGGTAGTCGAGTCACGAAGGTCAAAATTCAGGGATGCCGTAGTTCCGGAAAGAACGCGGAAGGGAGTGCTGCCGGCAACTTCCTGCCCGTTGATGCGAATGACAAAATGAGCCTTGGCCGGGAAGATATTGATCTGAGCCGACGCGATCCCCGCGATAGCGGCCGCCACGCTATCGGCTTCCGTAGAGCCTGGGTTGACGGTCTTGTAGCTGCAAGCGCTTCTCACCAGAAGTTGCACATTGTAAACTCCAGGCTGGGTGAAGGTGGTGGGGAAAAACACCTTGTGACCATCGGGATTCACGGAACTGAAAAATCCATCGAGGCCCTGATTGAAATTAAGAGTTTTATTCACATACCAGAAGAAATTCGCGTCTGTTCGAGGACAAAATTTTTGATAGGGATCGAGGCTGTCCGTGGCATCGAAATTCATTTTGACCGACTGATCGTCACTGCTCAGGAAGGCGTCGAAACTTCCGTTTGAGGTTTTGATATTGGCCTGCACACGGGGGAACGTTTTCGCAAGACTCACGAAATCCTGGTAGACCTTGTTGAACGCGTCGAAATCCACGATCTTGATATCCGAGCTGAGGTCATCCAAGAGCTGGATAAGCTTGCCCTTGGGCGCGCTAAACGAACAAAAATCCCGAACACGAGTGGTCTGGGGGAGCGTCGCACAGGTAATGCGAATGAAGCCCTCGAGCTCGTTGAAGTTGTTCAGAAACTGACGCTGGAGAAGGGCTCTCGCCTCGGGCTGAAGTTTCGCACCCATATCGGCAACGCTGTCATTGTCCGTGTCTGCATCGACTTGGGTGCGGTCGACATTTTGGACGATGACGCCTCGCTGAGTTTTCCACGTACTCATCTTGCTGGTATCCGCATCGTGACCACTCGGGAAATCGGCGAGGAACTGATCGAGATAGTCTTTTTTATCGAGCAGACCATCGTTGTCCGCGTCCCAGTCCAGCACATCGGAAACGCCATCGCCATCGATGTCGCTCTTTTTCTGGTATTCCGCGCAGCCCTGATTGGCCTTGATGAAAGCTTTATAATCAGCTTCGTTCTTCACGCGGTCGGCCTGAAGCTTTTGATTCTCAATCTTTTGTTTTTTGAAAGAAAGGAAGCTCAGGGTGTCCGAACACAGATCTGGCCCTCCATCACAGGGGCCTCCCTGGGTCTTGCTCGTATCGCTCGGATTATCGCAGAAACTGTCGCCATCGACGTCTTTGTCGAGATCATTGGTCACGCCATCGTTGTCGATGTCCTTGTCGAGCACATTGGCCAGACCGTCTGAATCCGTGTCCGGAATCAGCTGGCCGACGGCACATCCGGACTGATTGACGGCAAGACCAATCGGCGTGAAGGGACAAAGATCGCCAATGGCCCGGAGGCTCGTGATCACGGGTTGCAGGTAGTCTTTGTTGAGCGCATCGAAGAAGGGATCAATCGTCGTGACCGGATGATCTCCGGGCGTGATCTTGCCACCCGAACTCCCTCCGCCAACACCCCCACGACCAACGACCGCCACCAGCGTATTGACGATGGCATACGACATCATGATGATCACAATGCCGATCGCCACATACGTGATAATACTTTTGGCCTTGGTGGTCAGGTCCTCAGCGCCAAAATTCGCCACGTACAAAACGCCGGCGTAGATGACTGCGGTGAGTGACACAATACCGAGAAATCCGAGCACGTAGTTCGTGATGAGCACCACCAGGCTGATCACATCCCCGCCACCCAGCTTCAAGCTCTGGGCATAGCCCGGAATGGAGGTCGGAGGGATAATGTCGAGGGGAGTATCTTGGGCATGGACAAAGCCATGGGCAAGTCCCAGAAACATCAGAAGAGCGATGATGATCAGAATGGTGCGGCGCATAATGTAGAAGAAATCCTAAATTCTAATATCTAAATTCTAAACAATATCAAAATCCAAAGGCTCAAAATCCAAAAAAAATATTTTGTTTTGAATTTAGAATTTTGATATTTGAATTTGTTTAGAATTTAGGATTTAGATATTAGAATTTTTTGGTTTGATTATTGCGAGAACTCGGACAAACGCAGGAGTGTATTCACGATCGTGTACGCGGAAAAAATAATGATGATGCCGATCACGACGTAGGTCATCATCGTCTTGGCCTTGTCTTTGAGGCTTTCGTCGACAAAAGAAAAAATGTAGTAGAGACCCGCGGCCACAAAGACAAACACCGCCACCACGCTCACAAAGGGCAAGGTAGCATTGGTGTAAAAGACGAGCAGCTTGATGAGATTTTTTTCCTTGGAAATCCCTTTCGCCACGAGATCAGAGGAAGGAACACTAACTCCAAGCCCTTGAAAGACCGGCGTGAAGCCCTTGATTTGGTTCAGAAACGTGTTGACCTGGTCGTCGGTCGGATCTGTTTTCAAAATCCCCTTGAGTGCTTCTTTCGCTTGATCCTTCGTCATCTGGGTTGTTCCGGTGCCACCACCATTTCCAACATTGGGTGCCGAAGGCGTTCCACCCCCACCACCTCCCGTCGTATCTCCATCGACCTTTTTTGGCCCTGGCGGGCCAACGCCTCCAATGGTGCCGAGATACGAACAGTGCCCAGACCAGTAGAGCGCAGCATCTTTGGAAGGATCTCCATTTTTAAGGATCTCCCCCTCTCGTCGACCCGCGCACTTTTGCTCTTCGACAGTGTCCTCACTGATAATGGATCCGTTCGTCGCATCACTGTAGGTGGCCGTGCTCAGAACGCCTTTGGTATTCACCTTGCAGCGCACGAGATTGTCCACCCACATGTTGTAGATCTCGTTGAAGTGATATTCCTTGCGAAGAAGACATTCATCGATAGGCCTACACTCTTCCAAGCCATAAATGTTGTTGTTCTGACAGATGTAGCTGAAATTGATGTCGGTGAGATCCTTCGCCTCAGCTGACGACAAAAAACCAGCAAAAAACACGATCCCTGACAAGAGTACAAAAAGCCTTCGAAACATTCTTAAAAATGAGAAAAATGCTCATATCAGGGTATCACGGATGCTTTTTTTCACGAAAAAACAAACGATCACTGCATCATCATTCGTGGCAACCGCAATGCGAGGTTTAGCTTCTTAGCTTATGAGCTTGTAGCTTTTTAGAGAGGTCAGAAATTTGTTTTCCTAACAAGCTAACCAGCTAACAAGCTACTTGCCTAATACGGTGTTCCCCCTTGGGCCCCGAGCAAGGTTGAAATGAGGGTCGCCACGACCGTGTAGGCGCTGTACACAATGACTACGCCGATCGTAATATTTTTGAGCGTTGTTTTGATTTTCCCCCACATTTCTTCATCACCCTGGTTGATGACCATGAGCACGCCGGAAATCACGAGCGAAATGAAAATTGTCGCACCCAAAAAACCAAGAATGTAATTGGAAAGCCCTTTGAGTTGAACCTCAAAAGCCTGGATATTCACACCGTTGTAACCGCCTTCCGGAAAGACCACCTGATTGACGAGGGTATCCGCAAGACCAATGATGACAATGCCAACGGCCGTATAGGCAACGGTTTTTTTGTGCGTCTCAATCCCTGCCTCGTCCCCAGGATTGAGCACCAAACGAATACCGGAAATCACGAGCATGAGGATCGCGCCGGCACCGGCGAAATTGAGAAAAAGATTCAAAATCTCTTTAATTCGAAGGGCTGTTTCCTTCGCAAGGCCAATGGCACTCCCTTCACCGAGCAAACGAATTCCCTGATCCACATACACGTAATTGTAGATGAGGGTGGGTCCAAGGGCAAAGAGGGTGAGGCCCAGAAGAATATAAATCACCGCCATCTTTTCCTTGACGATTTCCTCGGAAACGGTCGATTGTGCGGTCACGAGATCATAGCCTGCCACCAGAATGAGGAATGCTGCAATGGGAGCCAAGAACCAGATCATGACCTTGCCCGTCTGGGCAAAAAGTCTCTTCATGGCAATGGCGGGGATGGAAAGGTTTTCTTTTTTTTCTTGATCCGTCGGGGTCACTTCCAGTTGGGGGAGATGCTGGAGAAGGGGTTGAGCTTCAGGCGCAACACTTTTGTCAAAAGGAAGCACAATCTCCCGGGCAAGAACAAAAGGAGATGCAAAGCTCAGAAAAACAACAGTAAGAAGGCAAGAAAAAAGAAATCGTTTCATGGAGACGGTTGAGGAGGAGGTGGGGGGATAAGAGGGATCGTTGAAAGTGGCAAAACTTCTCCGTAGGGCTTTGCATCGGTCTTAACTTCATGCTGGCCCAAGGAGCCTCCGGCAGAAGAAAATTCCGCCACCAGGGTGTAGGAAGAAAAAGCGATGACCAGACCGATGAGCGAACCGATGATGATGGTGGTTCCGGTTTTTCCCCGTTCTTCATTCCCGGCGGAGAAAATATACATCGACCCTCCCACGATCAGGGAAAAAAGGAAAAGTCCGCTCAAAGCTGCAAGCAGAAGATTCGTAAAATTCGACAGCGTGAGAATCCCCACGGTGATATTCACCTGCGGGATACCCGGGAACGTTGTGATGTCAAAGACGGCATTCACGAGACTTTCGGCCATCATGATGAGGATGAAGCCAAAAAATCCGTAGATAAAGACTTCTTTTTGCTTGTTCACCGTCTCGTCCTCGGCATTGAAAATAATGACGGTTCCGGAACGCACCACATAAAAAACGGCGATACCTCCAAGCAGATAACGAATCACCTTGACGATAATGGTCATATACTCTTGGAATGCTTTTCCCGTAGCAACGATGGTATCACTGTTCGATACAAAGCTTGATCCATTTTTGTACAGAGAAAAAAGTTCCGCCATATTTTTGGCAAAGACGATGAAAACCATACCGGCGATGATATACATAAATTGGTTCGTGACGGCGGTAAAATCCTCGTCACTGCCTCTCGCGATGATGAGGCGGATACCCATCGTGCCCATCAGAAGAACAAGGATGGGTCCGAGAAATTGCTGCGCTGTGGTGTAGAGAAACTGAATAAAGGTCAGAATACCAGAGGCCCCACCTTGTTTCGAATTCTGCTTCACCAGGCTAAAATTTACCCCCGGAAAGCGCTCAGAGCTTCCAAGTGGAAGAAGGGTTTGCTCAGAAACGCCAGGTGAAGACAGGGTGTCAGCAAAAACAAGCGTGGAGGCACTTGCGAAAAGCGCCAGAAGGAGAAGAAGTGTGTAAATATATTTCATCGCTGCTCAGAATATCAAAAAAAATATGAAAAAACTGAAGAAAATCTTTACAAATGAAGATTTCTACAGTACGCTCTGAGGAGCAAAGAAAGCCCCTGAGCTTTTTGAGGTAACAAAAAATCTTATGCGAAGACTTTTCCAATACTTCCGCGATTCGGCCTATGAGCTCCGGCTCGTGACCTGGCCAGGACAAGAGGAGCTTCTCCGACTCACGTTTTTGACCATCGGAGTGGTGATGGTTAGTTCGGCATTTTTAGGCCTCGTGGATCTCGGATTCACAACGCTCTATCGCCTTTTCCTCACGCTCATCGCGTAGTTTTTCGTCGCTTCATTTCCTTGCCTTTTTATTTTTTATGGACGATACCACCGCCCAAACACCCGTGACCGAAGAACAGACTGTTGAAACAACTATTGTTGAAGAGCAGGTCGACAGTGTGCTCCTTCCCCACGAAAAAAAGACCTCGCTCAAGACTTCCATCGGCAAGCAAGCGAAGAACACCGGCCGAAACTGGTATGTCATCCATACGTATTCCGGCTATGAAGATGCCGTGGAGAAGGCGCTTCGCCAGCGTATCGAATCTCTAAATATGCACGACTTGATTTTTGATGTCGTGGTCCCGAAAGAAAGTACCATTACCATTAAGAAAGGCGAACACGTGACGGAAAAGAAACGTCTCTTCCCAGGTTACGTCCTGGTCGACATGATCGTGACGGATGAGTCGTGGTACGTGGTGCGCAATACGCCCAATGTGACAGGATTCGTCGGCTCGGGCACGATCCCCGTCGCCGTGCGGCCGGAAGAATTTGACGTCATCCTCAAGCACACCAAGAAAGAAGAGCCAAAGTTCAAAATCAATTTCTCCGTCACCGAGCAGGTCATCATTTCCGATGGGCCGTTCAAAAATTACGAAGGCTTGATCGATGCCATCGATGAGAAGAAAGGGAAGCTCAAGGTGCTGGTCACCATCTTCGGCCGCGAGACGCCCGTGGAGTTGGACTTCGTTCAGGTCAAAAAGAAATGATTCGCCACAAGATTCTTCCGACAATCGTTCTCTTCTTGCTCGTCTCCGGCGGCCTCTTCGCCCTGGACTATGAGAACGAACAAGGCGCTGGAGGCGAAGGTTTCTTGAGCTCGCTCGTCCAGAGTGTTTTTTCGAGTTCGCGAATCAATGAAGAACTCCTGAATACAACTTCTCTTCAGGGCAAAACAGTGATTCGAGAGGAAACGAGTCATGAATTTTTCTCCTCGATCCTTCCCCTTCCAACCGGACTCCGAGCTCATCACCTCAGCATCGAAGGCTCGACCATTGCCATTTCCGAAGTCAGCCAGGGGAGACCCCTGGACGTTGTGGAATCCTTGCTGAAAACAAAAAAAGCGGGGCTCGCTTTCAATCGGATCAACGAGGGAACATTTTATCTGAACCAAGTCCCCATCGAGACCAAAACCCATAATTTCCTGGGGATCGTCATGAAGGACACGCTCTACGGATTCCAGTACAAACCCTTCGATCATCCCAAAGTGCTCGAAATAGTTGACGCTCTGAAGCAAAGTAAGTAGAATCTCTCAGCGTTTTCTATCTTCCTTTCTTCCCATGCCTACTCTGGTCAAAAAGATCAAACTTCAGGTCAAGGCCGGACAGGCCAATCCAGCGCCTCCCGTGGGTCCAGTGCTTTCGCAGGCCGGGGTGAATATTCAAGAATTCTGCTCGCAGTTCAACGAAAAGACACGTCCTATGATGGGCACCGTCATTCCCGTGGTGGTTTCGACGTTTGACGACAAGACTTTCACCTTCGAGCTGCGCGAGCCCCCGACCGCCATCCTCATTCGCGAACAGATCAAGATTGAGAAGGGTTCCGGTGAGCCGAACAAAAACAAGGTGGGCAAAATCACTCGTGCCCAACTCGAAGTCGTCGCCAAGCGCAAGATGAACGAACTCAATGCCAACGATCTGGAAGCGGCCGTGAAGATTGTCGCCGGAACAGCACGCTCCATGGGCGTGCTCGTGGAAGGGTAATTTTATTCGTGGGAGTCCGCCTGAAGCGGACGTCTGTACCACTTAACTCATTCGTATGGCAGAAGCCAAAAAATCTGTTCAAGGTCCTCGACAAAAATTTCGCGGGAAAAAGTATCGCGAGGTTTTGAAGAAGGTCGACCGAAAAAAGCTCTACACCCTGAGCGACGCCGTCGCCCTGCTCACCGAAACGAGCACAACGACCTTCGACAGCTCTGCTGAGATCCATCTCAATATGGGCATCGACCCGAAGCAGTCGGATCAGCTTATCCGTGGCACCATTGCCCTGCCGCACGGCACGGGCAAAAAGGTTCGCGTCATCGCCTTCGTCGACACGGATAAGGTGAAGGAGGCCAAAGCAGCCGGGGCTACAGAAGCCGGATCCGACGACCTCATCGAGAAAATCAACAAAGGGTGGCTCGATTTCGACGTTGCCATCGCGACCGCCGACCAGATGAAGAAGATGGGAAAGGTGGCCAAAACCCTCGGTCAAAAAGGCCTCATGCCCAACCCCAAGGCCGGCACCGTCACAACGACTCCTGGGAAAACGATTGAAGAGATCATGAAGGGTCGCGTGGAGTACAAGATCGACAAGGAAGCCAACGTACACAATGTGTTTGGCAAAATTTCCTTTGGCAAACAGAAGCTCGAAGAAAACCTTCGCCGCTATCTCAAGGCTATCACCGAAGCCAAGCCTTCCGCGATCAAAGGCAACTACATCAACTCCATCACCCTGGTCACAACCATGGGACCGGGTATTCATGTCGCGGTGGGAGAAGCCCACAGCGCTTAGGACTTCTATCATGGCTATTCGAGTTCAACGTCTCGACAAATCCCTTCCCCTTCCGCGTTACGAAACCTCAGGCTCCGTTGGGTTTGACTTGCTTGCGCGAGAGGTAACCGTGATTGCGAAAGGAACCATCGTATTAATTCCGGCGAATGTGATCATCGAGACGCCTCCGGGATATATGCTGGTGATCGCCTCCCGCTCTTCAACTCCACGAAAGAAAGGGCTGACGCAACCTCACGGCATCGGCATCATTGATCAGGACTATTGCGGCCCAAGCGATGAAATCAAAATCCAGATGTACAACTTCAGCGACCGAGATGTGACCGTCGAGAAAGGCGAAAAAATCGCCCAGGCGGTGTTCGTGCACGTCTCAAAATTCGACTTCGAAGAAGTAGAGCAGATCAAGGACGCCTCCAGAGGAGGGTTTGGGTCCACGGGGTGAAATCAATAATCCTTCAGGAGCTTGATGTGCTTCAGGGACTTTGTTTTTTCGTAATACTTCTGATCGAGAGTTATGAAGGTGCTCTCAAAAAGAATCGCCAAAGCATGATAGCTGGCATCATAAAAAGAAACTTGGCATTTTGCCGTTATTTGAAAAGCAACGTCGATGATATCATCATCCAATTCCTGAAGAGTAACAAAATTCTTAAAAACACTGAAGAGCTGATTCGAATGTTTAAAATCATTCACGTCGAGTCGACAAAGTCGGTTGCAAATCTCGTAGGTCCAGAGTGACGGAACGATGACATGAATAAGGTGAGCATGAAGATCTCGAATAAAGAGATCTCTCTTTCCCGATTCATCTTTTTCATCAACAATAAATGATAAAAAAATATTCGCGTCCGGAATGATAGTTCTCCTCGCCATACATGATTAATGAGACCTTCTGTCTTTTCGAATCCATTCGACGACCTGTTTGGTCGTTGCTCTTCCTTTAAATTTTTCTCGAAGTTTTAAGAGAGCCTCGTAAGCATCATGAAATCCTTCCCGTTTCTTGTGTTCTTGAAAAATGCTTTCGACTCGTTCGCTTCGTTTCCTTTTAGGGAACGAACAGATATAGGCTGTTGTTTCAGGCGAAAGATAGACAACGTTTCGAATCGTTTTAGGCTGGACCGGGAGAGTTGCTGTTGGCATGGGTAGTATTATAGTGCACTACAATAGTACACTTTTTCTAAGCATTTGTAAAATACCTTATGGATCATTTTTACATGATTTTTTCATACTGGTTTTGATCAATGTCCTCCAAAGCAAGGAGAATATTTTTCGCGATAAGATTCCTTGCTGCTGTATTCTGTAAAGAAAGATTTTCTCCAAAAATTTTATCCTTCTTCAATCGCAAGACGACTGGAATCTCAAACTGATCACGAATTTGAAGAAAGATAATCATTCGTGCAGCCGGCTTGCCTCCCATCCTTACCTTCAAAATCTTACAGTCGGAAAAACCAAGATTGCCCATTTCTATTCCGGATGACGCTGCCCTCATGACCGCTTTCGCAACCTGCTCCAGGTGAAAATATTGGCTGACATTTCGCAACTCTTTTTCTCGAAAACTTTTGGTGATAATAATCATCTAGAGTTTCTTATTCCGCAAATATTTGGAAAGTTTATTGGCGGCATCGACAATTTCCGGAGCAGAAAAAATCTCTTCAGTCGAAACCTCCGGCTCAGCATCGATTTTTTTCCTCAAGAGCACTTCATAGTCTTCTTCCACATACTCTTTGAGGAGACGATTGATCACAAAAGAAAGCGTGAGTCCTTGATACCTGACTTTCTTCAAGGCCAGTCGTTTCAAATTCACATCCGTCCTTACGGCAACCTGAGTGGTCATAAAATCTGATACAGACAGTGTATATTTTATAGAAATACGATGTATAAATCAAGCAAATCACCACTTTTCTACACGTACCTTCTGATAATAGAACTGAATAATGTCTCGGTAGGTTTTGCCCCGCTTGGCCATCTGCGTGGCGCCATAGCCGGAGAGGCCAACCTGATGACCGCACGCTACCCAACCCTGCCGGGAGGGATCGTCACCGAGGGGGTCATCGACGGATTGGAAGACGGCAGCGAAGCGCTTGAAGTAGTCTTGATTTGCCCATCCGGCTTCTGCGAGGGATCTTGTCTTGGGGCCGTCCGTGCAGGAAAAATACGCGGCGCGAAGCACACGTTGTTCTTTCGTTGCGGATGAATCAACCGAAGGATCGATAAGGATCACCTC
>Ga0209515_10009652_pt1 | contig 10941 bp, 9 predicted proteins | sample Subgroupgradi54m_FD_187454 | JGI IMG/M metagenome (GOLD analysis project Ga0209515, IMG submission 187454) | Subsurface groundwater microbial communities from S. Glens Falls, New York, USA - GMW60B uncontaminated upgradient, 5.4 m (SPAdes)... ...
CCCCCCTGCCGTACCCGACCCACCCGCCCTAGCTGACGCTCTGAACCCAAACCTCCTGTCGACCGTCTAAAGGAGCCAGGAGTCACCAAATGCTGCACGTTCTCGCTCTCCTGGCCGCTACCAGCGTTGAGCCCATGGTCTCCACCGCATGGGTTCAGACGCATCTCACCGATCCCCCGGTCCGCATCGTCTTCACCGGCGATCGCGGCGTCTACGACCGCGCACACATTCCCGGTGCGCGATTCATCGATCACATGGATACCCTCGGCATGCAGATCGCCGGAGCGAGCATGGATCATCGCATGCTGCCGATCCCCGAGCTCGCGAAGGCGCTCGCGGCGAAGACTGGCGCGGCCGACGGCACGCACATCGTGCTCTACGGAGACAGCCCCATGCAGACCGGATGGATCTACATGGCGTTCGCCGCGATCGGACACGAAAGCGACGTGTCGATGCTCGACGGCGGCATGAATCTCTGGCGCGCCGAAGAACGGCCGGTCTCGACCGACGTGCCGCCGCCAGGCTCGGGCACCCTCACCGTCCGGCCCGCGCCTGACGTCGTCGTCGACGCCGCCTACGTGAAAGAGCGGCTGCAGTCACCTGCTGTCAAGGTAATCGATGTGCGGACAACGCAGGAGTGGGACAGAGGCCACCTGCCGGGCGCGACGCTGATTCTCTGGCAGGACCTGTTCGCGGATCAGCGGATGCTGAAGTTCAAGTCGATCGACGAGATTCGCGCGCTGCTGAGGAAGGCCGGCGTCGGCCCGAACCAGCAGGTCGTCACGTACTGCGCCGTCGGCATGCGCGCAAGCCTGATGTATTGGGCGGCGCGAGCGTCCGGCATTCCCGCTCGGGTCTACGTCGGCTCCTGGCAGGACTGGCAACGCGATTCGGGCAATCCGATCGTCCGGTAGGACGCTCAGCGATCACGACGTTGAACGCAGAAACCGCGGAACATTGAAGGCCTGCACTACTCAACCCGCGGAACTCTCAGAGCCAAGGAAATTTCCTGCGGTTTCAGCGCATTCTGCGTTGATCGTCGTCTAGCCCGAAAACAGATCCCCGGCGAGGTACTTCAGGCCGGAGTCGACCGCGACGGTCGCGACGACCTTGCCGGGCCCGAGCTCGCGCGCGAGTTGCAGCGCGGCGACGACGTTGAGCGCGGACGAGGTGCCGGCGAATACGCCTTCTTCCTTCGCGAGCCGGCGCGCCATCGCACGCGCCTCGGACTCGTCCACCGCGCGCGCTTCGTCGTAGACGCCTGGGGTCAGGTGCGGCGGCACGAAGCCGGGCGCGGTCCCTTCCACGCGATGCGTTCCACCGTGGCCTCGTGTGAGCATCGGCGCCGACGCGGGCTCGAGCGCCACGACGCGCGCGGCGCACCCTCCGGCCTTCAGCGCCTTCGACACGCCGGCGAGCATTCCCGCGGTGCCGACCGCGCCGCAGAACGCGTGCAGCACGCCGCCCGTCTGCTCGACCAGCTCGCGGCCGATCCCCATATAGCCGACGATCGCATCCTCGTTGTGGAACTGATCGGTCCAGAACGTGCCGGGCTCCTGCATGAGGCGATCGACCTCGGCGCGCATCCGGTCGAAGAGACCCGGCGTAATCCGGCCGCCCTCGCTGGCGACCACATGGAGATCGGCGCCGAACGCGCGCATCGTGTCGAGCTTCTCCTTCGCGAATGCGTCGGACGACACCGGCACGAACGGGTACCCCTTGACCGCGCACACGAGCGCGAGCGACGAGCCGGTACTGCCGCCGGTGAATTCGACGACGCGCATGCCGGGGCGCAAGGTGCCGCGCGCCTCGGCGCCTTCAATCATCGCGAGCGCCATGCGGTCCTTGTACGAACCGGTGGGGTTGTAGTACTCGAGTTTCACCAGCACGTCGGCGCTGCCGGCCTGGACGAGGCGGCGCAGCCGCACGACCGGTGTTCGGCCAATCGCCTGAAGGATCGATTCAGAAACCACGCTTCACGTCCGCTTCCGCCGCGATGAATCCGAACGCGGTCCACGCCTTCCCAGCGAGGACCCGCTCGAAGGCCTCGCGCGCCTTCAAGCGATCGCCGTTGACGAGATGCCAGTTGCCGACGCCGTACCCCTGGGTGGCGATCTGAATGTCGTCCGCGGTGTTGAGGTTGAGGACCGACTCCGGTGTGCGCAGGCCCTTGTACATCAGCAGCCGCGCGTGATACGCGCCGTTTTCGAGGACGTCCATCTGCTCACGGATCGGCTCGAGCACCTGGCGCGCTTCAACGTCGCGCTTCAACCGGCGGAGCGTCATGTACAGCCAGTCGCTCGTCGCGACGAGCATGTCGTCGTTCACACGCGACACCTTCATCCCTTCACGGTAGCTGGCCAGCGCGCGTGTGAAATCGCCCGACAGGTACTGCGCGAGCCCGAGGTGATACCAGATGTTCGACTGCAGCGTGCTCCGCGGGATTCCCGCCTTGTTGGGAGCGCCGTCCGGCTCGACCTCGTCCTTCTTGCCGGCGACGAGCTGAGACGCCTTCTTCAGATCGGCGATGGCGAGCGCGAACTTTCTGATCGTGATGTAGCGATGGCCGCGGTGACGGTAGAGCCGCGCCTCGGCCGGGTGCTTCGCGATGCCTTTCGTGAACGCGTCGATCGCATCGCGGTAGCGGCCGAGGTACGCGAGCCGGCGCCCGAGCCAGATCGCCGTGTCGGCGCTCGCCGGGTCGCGATCGTGATCGGCCTTCGCCTTTGCGAGGTCCACCTCGAGGCGGACCTTCGTCTCGCCGGTGGGCTCAGCCGAGACAAGCGGCTTTCCAAAGAGCGACGTCGCTTCGGGCCTGCCCCGAGCATCGTCGAGGGGCTGCGGTGCTTGCGCCGCCAACGCGCAGGGCACGGCCATGAGCAGGAGGAAGGCTGAGATTCTCATGAAGGAACTCTACTCGGCGGGCGCGAGGACTTCCAGCGACGCGCGCGTGGCGCCGTTGACCGCGCCGAGAGGCACCCGCTGATCGAGGGTGACGAACCGTGCGCTGCGTTTGACCGCGAGCCCCAGCAGGTAAACGTCGGTGAGCTGTTGGTGGCCGCGGACGGCTTCGACGTTGAAGATCCGCTCGTCGCGAAGCGACAACGCGTCGGGCCAGAACTGATGCTTGCTGTTGTCGCAGAAGTTGTTCAGAAGCTCGATCAGCTTGGGGAGCGGCAGGTGCTCACCGACGCGAGCAGGGTTCCCGAGGATCCGAAGGAGGCCGCCCTCTGTCACCGGGCAACTGGCCCAGCCTGCATCGGCGTTGTCGGTGAACCAGTCGTGAGCGACGTCGTGATGGATGTGACCCGCGTGGAACAGCGCGACGAGCACATTGACGTCGAGCAGCGCAATCCCCGTCACTCGTCCTCGTCAAGCCACCGCCTGACATCCTCGCAGGTGATCAATGGCGCGCCCGGGCGATGAGGCAGGATGGGCACGCCGTTGCGCACGCGATACGTTCGCTTTGGCTCGAGCCCTTTGCGGGCGAGCTCGGACAACACTTGACCGGCCGTCTTTCGGCGCGCCGTCGCGAGTTCCTTCGCCGCCTGTAGCACGTCGTCGTCGATGTCGAGGGTTGTCCTCATGCCTTGCATCATCACGCATCACGCATCAGATGTCAACCACGAAAGCCACGAAAACCGAGCCCACGAACATCACAAAACAAGCCTTTTTCGTGTATTTCGAGGTCCGGCGCGTGTTTCGCGTGTTTCGTGATTCGCGGTACTCTAGCGGCCTGCCTCCTATCACTGCTCATCATGGCGAAACGCAAATCACCTGACCTGTTCGACAACATCGACGGCGGCGGCGGAGACGAGGGCCGCGACACGACGGGCCGCGACGCGACCGCCCGCGGCGCGCTACTCTCCGGCGGCGGCAACGGCCCCGGCAGCACCGCCAACGTCGCGCTCCACGAAGCGGCGCAGTCGCGCTATCTGAACTACGCGCTCTCCGTCATCACGGCGCGCGCGCTGCCCGACGTGCGCGACGGCCTGAAGCCGGTGCAGCGCCGCATCCTCTACACGATGTGGGAGCAGAACCTCACCGCCGACGCCAAGCACCGCAAGTGTGCGAAGGTCGTCGGCGACGTGATGGGCAGCTACCACCCACACGGCGATTCGGCGCTGTACGAGACGCTCGTGCGCATGGCGCAGTCGTTCTCGCTGCGCTATCCGCTCGTGGACGGCTCGGGCAACTTCGGTTCGCTCGACGGCGACAGCGCGGCGGCCATGCGATACACCGAGTGCCGGCTCACGCGCATCAGCGACGAGATGCTCACCGAAATCGAGCAGTCGACCGTGCACTTCCGGCCGAGCTACGACGGGACCAAGACCGAGCCCGTCGTGTTGCCCGCGCGCGTGCCGAACCTGCTCGTCAACGGCGCCACGGGAATCGCCGTCGGCATGGCCACCAACATCCCGCCGCACAACCTCGGCGAGGTCTGCACCGCGCTCGTCAAACTGCTCGACAACGAAGAGCTCAGCACGGCGCAGTTGTGCCGCTGGGTCAAAGGCCCCGACTTCCCGACGGGCGGGCAGATCCTCAATTCACAGGACGAAATCAAGGAGATTTACAAAACGGGATCGGGCTCGATCCGCCTCCGCGGCACCTGGGACATCGGCCCGGAGACGCGCTCGACCAAGACGATCTACATCGACAGCGTGCCGTACACGGTGAACAAGTCGCAGCTCGTCGAGCAGATCGCCGACGTCGTGATCGCCCGCAAGCTGCCGCAGTTGCTCGACGTGAAGGATCTGTCGACCGAGGACGTGCGCATCGCGGTCGAGATGAAGAAAGACGCCGACGAGAAGATGATCATGGCGTATCTCTTCAAGCACACGTCGCTGCAGCTCAACTTCGCCGTCAACCTGACCTGCCTGATTCCGACCGAGAACCCGGAGCTCGGCCGGCCCGAGCGGCTCGATCTCAAACAGATCCTCTGGCACTTTCTCCACTTCCGGCTGGAGGTCGTCACCAGGCGGCTCGAGCACGAGCTCGCCTCACTGAAGAAGCGGATTCACCTCCTCGAAGGCTTCGAAACAGTCTTCGACGCGCTCGACGAAATCATCCGGATCATCCGCAAGTCGGACGGGAAGGCCGACTCGGCCGAGAAAATCATGGCGCGGTTCAAGCTCGATGCCGAGCAGACCGACGCCATCCTCGAGCTCAAGATCTACCGTCTGGCGCGCCTCGAGATCCTGATCATCCGCAAGGAGCTCGACGAAAAGCGCGCGCGCGCGCGGCAGATCGGCACGCTGCTCAAGGACGAAGACAGCCGCTGGAAGCTCGTGCGCTCGGAGATCGAGCAGATCAGCAGCAAGTACGGGGACAAGCGGCGCACCGCCATCGCGAGCGACAGCGGCGAGACCGAATATTCCGCCAATGACTTCATCGTCGAAGAGGACAACGTCGTGATCGTGTCGCGCGACGGCTGGGTGAAGCGGCAGAAGGAAGTCAAAGATCTGTCGACGACGAGGCTCCGTGAGGGAGATATAGTGATGGCGGTGTGCGCCGGCAGCACGCGCGCGAGTTGCGTGTTTTTCTCGAACTTCGGCGCGGCCTACACGAGCCGGATCATCGACGTGCCGGCGTCCACCGGGTACGGCGAGCCGATTCAGAAGCAATTCAAACTGAAGGACGGCGAAAAGATCGTTGCCGCCATGAGCCTGGACCCGAGGGTCATCGGGGACATCAACCCGCCTCCACCCCGTAGGGCCGGGGCTTCAGCCCCGGCCGAACCCGAGGTTCCGCCCGTGCACGCCATCGCCGTGACGAGCGACGGCTACGCGCTGCGCTTCGGCCTCGACGGCTTCGTCGAGCCAAGCACACGCGCGGGACGGCGATACGCGCGTCCGGCGCAAGGCGCCGAAGTGGTGGCCATCAGCAAGCTGACCGGCGGTGAAGTGCTGATTGCGGCGACCGCCGAGGCCCGCGGCATACTCTGCACGGCCGACGAGGTGAACTATCTGTCGGGGCCGGGCAAAGGCGTGATCCTGATCAAGCTCGGCGACGAGGATCGCGTGCTCGGCGCCATCGCCTCGACCGGCGATCGCGATCTGCTGACGGTCGAGACGTCGCGCGGCGCGGAACAGACCATCAGCACCGGCAAGTACGAAGTGACCGGACGTGGCGGCAAGGGGCGCGAGTTGCTCCAGCGCGGCCAGTTCACCCGGGTCATCTGGCCCACGCCCGACGCTCCGCCGCCGCTAACCGGCTCGTGATCGAGCGACTTAGGGAGTCCGGCGCTTGGAGCCTCGTGCCTGAGCGGACGATACCGCTGCCCGTATGCGCGCCGAGCAACGGGCCGAGTCGGCAATAACCTGAAAATCCCAAAACCGGATGACTCGATAACCGAGATTCTTCAACGCTGCCTGTTGTTCACGATCGCGACGCTGCGTTCGCCGAATCTTGGTGTCCCAGTACCGGCCGAATCGCCCAAATGTGAAGTGTTTGGGATGACCGTGCCAATAGGCTCCGTCGACGAAAACGGCCACACGGTACCTAGTAAAAACCACGTCCGGCTTTCCGGGCAGCGCTGAATAGTTGCAACGATAGCCGAAGAGGCCGGTGGCGCGGAGGCACTTTCGGAGCAGAAGTTCTGCTTTCGTGTCCCAGCTCCGGATCGCCGCCATATTCCGCGATCGGCCTGGCGTCGTTGGTTGTCGTCTTACCCTGGAATTAACTGATCGAACCATTCCTTGAGGCCGATCAATCGGCTAGTCTTGAGGTGTCCCGCCAACAGCCCAGCTGAGCGTTTCGCTTCGGGTCCGTAGGCTGAGAGAACTCCCCTTGGATTAACGTGAACGACAGCGGACAATAGCGCGGCGTTCTGTACGCGCCTTTCACATGCGGCCGTCAGACGCGCCGCGTCAAACTCATTGGTGACGAGCACAAATCCGAAGTTGCGGCCTGCGTCGTCCAGCCTCGCATAGTTTTCAAAATCGACACCAAACTGTTCCTCGCGATCGGCACGCACGCTCCATTTTGCCGTCACCAGAGTCCGGTCATTGTCCGGACTGATGATTGCAAGATCAACCCGTCTCGGCTTCTGCCCAGCTGGAGGTGGCCGAAATCCAGGTATGTCATGAAGCAACGGACGGGCAAGAACTCGCCATCCTCGGCCTGCGCTGAAGCGCTCGAACAAGAACGCTAAGACATCCTCGAACCCTTCGCCAACGAGGTTCTTTCTCTTATTCTCTTCGGAGATGTACTGGTTGATGCGCCTTGTCAGCGAACGAATCACGTCTCGAGATGGTGGCTCTCTGAACAATGGACCAAGTTCCTGGTTGATCAGTGATGCGATTTCAGGATCCTCGCCTGGCAACGGGAACTCGTCTCCGACGAATACTGACCGCTGCGCCACGCCATTCGTCACCCAGTACGCCCGTTGCTTTTCAAGGAGAACAGAAAGACGCTCCGCTGCGCGACGAAACAACCAGTCAAGGCTGGAACCCAACTCCTTAGGCGGAATGCTGAATTCCGCAGCGAGCCAGCCGTGAAATGCTAGCGACCGGCCGTACCATGCACGGCCAGGTTGCGACTTGTCACTCTCATAACAATGAACGAGTCCCGTAGTCCGATCTATCCACGCAAGCAGCCGGTAGACGTGACGCCAAGCATTGGTAGAAGTGACATCACCAGCCGACGCAAAATACTCTTCCAGCAGCTGACGTCGGCTCTCAGCGCCGAATGCTCGCGTCGCCGTCTGCTGCGTCTCGCTGGTCAAGCAGTCTTGGATCGAGGCTCAGTCCGCTGGAGTAGCTTCGCGATTGCGCGCGCTACTGCGCGACTGAGCAAGGGGGGAACAGCATTGCCCGCCTGACGATAGCGAGAATGCGCGGCGCCGCCATCCATCCTCCCGGACAGGGGACCACGGCGAGAGTCGGTAGTAAAAATGAACGAGTCAGGGAAGGACTGGAGCCTTGCAAACTCCCGGACACTCAGGGCGCGTACGGCTTTGTAGTGATAGACAGAGTCAGCCTTCGTATTCAGCGTCCAAGACCAAAACTGAGGATACAGCTTGCGGTAGGCATAGTAGTGCTTCCGGCCGAGCTGTCCGCTCCCGTTGTGGGGCCCCCACTTCTGTCCCGTTAGATATCTTGCTGTAAGGGCCTCTGAGAGATCTCGGTAGTTTCCACCAGGGGGCAAACCGTCAAGCCGCATTTTGGTGTCGCCATTGATCCGAGGCACGCTCACATTTGTAATCTCGGTTGCGTGACTCTCGCGCATGTGTCTTTGGTAGGCCGACATCGGATCTGAGAGCTTGTCGATGACGTCACAGTCTTCACGACTACCAACTCGCAGCCTCGCAAGATCGCTAATGGCCTGTTCGGCGCTCACGATACTGGCGTCGTCAGGGTCAAGCAGACGATCAAGCAAGGGGCGGTCATACAGGCGGTCGCTCGCAATGATCCGATATCGGGGCCGGCCATTGTGAAAGTCGCGCGTCAGGGTCAATCCGGAACTAGCACCAGACCCAATCACCTTTGGCGGCGCCAATCCGATCGACCGGCGGATTCCGATAAAAAAAAGCCTCTTTCGCGTCTGAGGAACCCCGAAGTCAACCGCATCAAGAAGCTGGGCCTGGACCAGATACTGCCCTTCAATTGAGAGATCTTCCAGAACCTGTTCCTTCGCGCCCATTTGTTGCAATCCCGGTACATTCTCCATGACGAATGCCATGGGAGCCGCTTCGGCGACCACCTTGACAAATTCGCGATAGAGCGAATTCCGCGGGTCGTCGATCAATCGTGAATGGTTCCGAACTTGGGAGAAGGCCTGGCAGGGAGGGCCGCCGACAATCACGTCGGCATCGTGGGCTTTTTCCAGGAAACGTTCGCGAATATTGCGGGTCCGAATGTTCCCGCAGACGGCTGTCGCCGACCGAAAATTAGTGGCATAAGTGGCGCAGGCGTCTGGATCCTGATCCGCGCCCGCGAGAATCTGGAATCCCGCCTGCCGAAACCCTTCTGACAGCCCGCCTGCCCCGCAAAACAGGTCGACGACTTTGAGTTTTGAACTGCGGGAATCAAGCAAGAGAGTCAACTTGAGTCAATATCATAAGGCCGTAGGACATCGTTGTCACGCTGCCAAATGGCGCAAAGCAACCCCCAGCTGGTGGATTGGTCCTCGGCGAAATCACCCAAATGAAAAGGAATCGGCACAGCGACCCCGGCATGCAGTACAATAACGCTGCAACCTCGACGAGAGGTTAGCCGGCGCGAACACTGCTCTCTCTGGCTGGAACCTCCAGCCGCTGTTGTTCGACGCGAACGTCACATCGACACTCAACGCTAGGAACTGTTTTGCCTCATCAAGATCGTCTGAACATCGCCGTCTTCATCGACTTCGACAACATCGAAATCGGCGTCAAAACCACCCTCGGCCAGCAATTCGACGTCGGGCTCGTCCTGGACGCGATCAAAGAACGCGGCGAGGTGGTCACCAAGATCGCGTACGCCGACTGGACCCGCTCCGGCGAGTACAGCCGCTCGCTCACCCAGCACGCCATCCGCCTCGTCCAGCGCAACATGACGCCGGGCGGCGACAAGAACGGCGCCGACATCAACCTGGCGCTCGACGCCCTGGAGATGGCGTTCACGCACTCGCACATCAACGCCTACGTGATCGTCGGCGGCGACAGCGACTTCCTCTCGCTCGTCGAAAAGCTCAAGCAGTACGACAAGAAAGTGTTCGTCGTCGGCGGCCGCGCGTTCACGAGCATGATCCTGCAGCGCAACTGCCACGAGTTCATCGCGTACGAGAACCTGGCCGGCGTGCGGAAGGCGGCGATCAAGACCGGCCGGCCGATGCCCGCCGCGGCGGCGAGCTCGCCGATCGCGCAGGCCCTCCCGGTGGTGCGCCGCGCGCTGAAGATCCTGGCCGACCGCGAGGTCACGCCGCAGACCGGCCTGCTCAAAAGCACGCTGCTGCAGCTCGACTCGACGTTTTCCGAGCGCAACTACGGCGCCTCGTCGTTTCTCGATTTCGTCGAGAAGCTGGCCAAGTCGGGCTACGTGCACCTCAAGACGTCGGGCCGCAGCGTGATGGTGGAGCTCAACGAAGCCTTCACGGAAGAGCCGCGCCCCGCAGCGGACGGTGAAGACGCCGTCGCGGCCGCGTCTGCTGAGGCGATCGCGGGCGGGGAGCCCTCGGGCGCGCCGCTGGGCGCGAGCAGTGCGGCGCAGGGCGGAAGCGGCATCGGACACGGCGGATCGCATGGGGCGCAGGGCGGATCGAACGTGGCGCAGGGCTTCAGCCCTGCGGAACCGGTCGGCCCGCCGCTCGGCGATCAGGCCGAAGGCGTGCAGCGCGCGGGACACATTCTCGGCGCCGCCACGGGCGCGCGCTGGCCGATGTACCTGCGCAACGTCAAACAGATCCTGCGCCAGACCGACGGCGGCTTCGACGAGCGCCGCTACGGATTCGGGGGGCTGATGGATTTGTTGAAGGGGTGCCAGCGTGAAGGCTTCGTGCGCGTCGAGCGCGATCGCCGCGGCGGCCTGCGTGTCTTCCAGGGTTCGGCGCTCCAAGGCGGCGCGGCACAGGTGAGCCGGCCGATCCTGCCACAGCCCGACGTCGAAGACACGTACGAGAACCAGCCGATCGAAACACAGACCGGCGAACCGATGGAGATCGAGCGGCCGGGCGCCGAGCCGATTCCCATTGACACGACCGCGGAACTGCTGGGCCGCGCCAAGCCGCGGAAGCCGCGCGCCCGTGCGCTGCGTCCCGCGGCGGCGCCGGCACCAAGGAAGGCCGCGGCAAAGCGACCGGCGCGCAGGAAGAAGACCGAGATGGGCCGATGATCCACGTGTAACCGTGTCTCCAGGGTCGGCAAAGGTATCGCTGGAGGGATTGATGTGCAACATTCGCGTTGGTGTGGTGACTGTGTTGCTGGTCGCATTGTCGGTCACTTTGTCGGTCACGGGGGCGCTGCAT
>Ga0209515_10009653_pt1 | contig 10941 bp, 11 predicted proteins | sample Subgroupgradi54m_FD_187454 | JGI IMG/M metagenome (GOLD analysis project Ga0209515, IMG submission 187454) | Subsurface groundwater microbial communities from S. Glens Falls, New York, USA - GMW60B uncontaminated upgradient, 5.4 m (SPAdes)... ...
TTGGCAGCGCGCCTGCCGATTGGAAGGAAAAAACCCGGCAAGCCGCATTTTTGCAGCGGCGCGGTTTTTCGATGGGCGTGATTCGACAGGTTTTGAAGGACGCCGAGCTCCCGGACGCCCCCTTCGACGCCGACTAAATCCCCCATCGTGGGCTATCGTGGTGCATGTTAAAATGCATGGCTTGGCTGAGAGCTGGCTGCGTGTGATGGTTGTCATCTTTCGCATGTGGACCGTGAGCGCCTACAGCTTTTTCTGCATTAGCCGAAAAGGCTGAATGCACTCAGAACATTCAATATATATCCATACCTAATACCTAGGACACACCTATGAAAATTCATGAGTACCAAGGCAAGGAAATCTTGCGCAAGTTTGGTGTCACGGTTCCGCGTGGCATCCCCGCCTTCTCGGTGGACGAAGCGGTCAAGGCCGCCGAATCGCTGGGCGGCAAAGTCTGGGTGATAAAAGCCCAGATTCACGCCGGTGGTCGCGGCAAGGGCGGCGGTGTCAAACTGGCGCGTTCGCTCGACGAAGTGAAAACCATCGCTGGCGAGATTCTCGGCATGCAGCTGATCACGCACCAGACCGGCCCTGAAGGCCAGAAGGTACGTCGTCTGCTGGTCGAAGAAGGCGCTGATATCAAGAAAGAATATTACGTTGCCGCACTGACCGACCGCGCCACGCAGAAGGTCGCCATGATGGCCTCCTCCGAAGGCGGCATGGACATCGAAGAAGTTGCGCACAACACCCCGGAAAAAATCCTGAAAGTGTTCGTTGATCCGGCCGCTGGCCTGACCGATGCGCAAGCCACCGAATTGGCCAAGGGAATTGGCGTTCCGGAAGGTTCGATTGCCAAGGCGGTGGATAACCTGAAAAAACTCTACACCTGCTACATGGAAACCGATTCCTCGCTGGCGGAAATCAACCCGCTGATTCTCGAAGGCGACGGCAATATCAAGGCGCTCGATGCCAAATTCAACTTCGACGCCAACGCGTTGTTCCGTCATCCCGAGATCGTCGCTTACCGCGATCTGGATGAGGAAGATCCGGCCGAAGTCGAAGCGTCCAAATTTGATCTGGCCTACATCTCGCTCGACGGCAATATCGGCTGTCTGGTGAACGGCGCCGGCCTGGCGATGGCGACGATGGACACCATCAAGCTGTTCGGCGGTGAACCGGCCAACTTCCTCGACGTCGGCGGTGGCGCCACGGCCGAGAAAGTCACCGAAGCGTTCAAGATCATGTTGAAGAACCCTGACGTGAAAGCGATCCTGGTCAATATCTTCGGCGGCATCATGCGTTGCGACACGATTGCTGATGGTGTGATCACCGCCTGCAAAGCCGTCAATCTGTCCGTGCCACTGGTGGTGCGCATGAAAGGCACCAACGAAGATCTGGGCAAGAAAATGCTGGCTGAATCCGGCCTGCCGATCATCTCTGCCAACACCATGGCCGAAGCCGCGCAGAAGGTGGTTGCTGCTGTGGCGGGTAAGTAACGAAGCTGGCCGGAGGGACACGTCATTCCCGCTAACCAGCGACTTGCGCTCGTTTTTTGAGCGCTTAGTCGAATGGCTATGCAGAGCAAAGCGGGAATCCATTTTAGAGATGCAAAGTTACGTTTACCTGCTGACCAACCAGCCGCGCGGCACGCTGTACCTCGGTGTCACAAGCGATTTGATTAAACGGGTCTGGCAGCACAGGGAAAAGCTGGTTGAAGGTTTCAGCAGCAAATACCATCTGGATCATCTGGTTTGGTATGAGGTGCATGAAGATATTACCGAAGCCACCAAACGTGAAAAGCAGCTCAAGAAATGGAATCGGCTCTGGAAGATTGATTTGGTCGAGAAGACTAATCCGGAGTGGAATGATTTGTATCCCGGTTTATTGAAATAAGGAAAACGCAGATTAATTGAAGATGCGTCATTCCCGCGCAAGCGGGAATCCATTTTAAGTTCAACATGGATCCCCGCGTGCGCGGGGATGACGTGCCAAAGATTGAGCTGTGTTCCATTAAAAGCAAGCTCCTGCCTTCGCAGGAGCGACGGAAGAAAGGACAAGCAATGTCGATTCTGATCAACAAAGACACCAAGGTCATTACCCAGGGCATCACCGGCAAGACCGGCCAATTTCACACCCGCGGTTGCCGCGATTACGCCAACGGCAAGAACTGCTTCGTCGCCGGCGTGAATCCGAAAAAAGCCGGTGAAGATTTCGAAGGCATTCCGATTTACGGTTCCGTCAAGGATGCCAAGGCGCAAACCGGTGCCAACGTTTCGGTGATCTACGTGCCGCCCGCAGGCGCGGCAGCCGCGATCTGGGAAGCGGTTGAAGCCGAGCTGGATCTGGCGATCTGCATTACCGAAGGCATTCCTGTACGTGACATGCTGGAAGTGCGCAACAAGATGAAGGCGCGCGAAGCGGCGGGCGGCAAGAAAACCCTGCTGCTCGGACCGAACTGCCCCGGCCTGATCACGCCTGACGAAATCAAGATCGGCATCATGCCCGGTCACATTCACCGCAAAGGCCGTATCGGCGTGGTGTCGCGCTCCGGTACGCTGACCTATGAAGCGGTCGGTCAATTGACCGAACTGGGGCTGGGTCAATCGTCTGCCGTCGGTATCGGCGGCGACCCGATCAACGGCCTGAAGCACATCGACGTGATGAAGATGTTCAACGACGATCCAGACACCGATGCGGTCATCATGATCGGCGAAATCGGCGGCCCCGACGAAGCCGAAGCGGCGCAATGGTGCAAGGCCAACATGAAAAAACCGATCGTCGGCTTTATCGCCGGTGTCACGGCCCCTCCGGGAAAACGCATGGGCCACGCCGGTGCGCTGATTTCCGGCGGTGCCGATACGGCCGATGCCAAGCTGGCCATCATGGAAGAATGCGGTTTCACCGTGACCCGCAATCCTTCGGAAATGGCCAAGTTGTTGAAAGCCATGCTGTAAAAGAGTTGCAGGTAAAATGAAAGGGAGCGTCAGCTCCCTTTTGTTTTTAGGCGGTTCGCGGCATTATTCACGCTTTGCTGTTTAGGGTTTCGACAACCACACCAATGAAAATTCCTGCGCTTGAGGCAGCGTTTGCCACCCACACCGGGCTCTTGCGTGAGCACAATGAAGATTCGTTGGCGGTGTCAACGCAGTACGGTCTGGCGATGCTGGCCGATGGCATGGGCGGGTATAACGCCGGGGAAGTCGCCAGCGGTATGGCGGTGGCGGTACTGAAGAACGATCTGGAAGCGGATTTGGCCGCCTGGTACCGCGAATTGACGCGGCATGGCATCGAAAAATTGCATGGCCTGGTGCAGGCGCGCATTGCTCGCACCAATCTGTCGATTTACCAGAGCGCGCAAACCCAGACTCAGTACGCGGGAATGGGCACGACACTGGTGTTGACGGTATTCTTGAACGATCGGGTGACGGTGGCGCATATCGGCGATTCACGTCTGTACCGCTTGCGTCAGGATACACTGGAGCTGCTGACGCGCGATCATTCGTATTTGCAGGAGCAGATGGATATCGGTTTGCTGACACCTGAGCAGGCGCGCCATTCGCATAACAAGAATCTGCTCACGCGCGCGCTCGGAGTGGATATCGAGGTGATGGCGGAAATCCGCGATTACCAGACCGAACCGGAGGATGTATATCTGCTCTGTTCGGATGGTTTGACTGACATGCTGACCGATGCGGAGATCGCGCATGCGTTGCTGCAGAATCGCGCGCTCGGATTCGGTAAACTCCAGCAGGCGGCCGACGATCTGATCCGTCGTGCCAACGATAATGGGGGACGCGATAATGTCTCGGTTGTATTGTTGCGCGTGCTGGACGAATATGTAACACCCAGGGGTTTATTCAGTCGCTTGTTGGGTTTGTAGAGCAATCGGGGTAAGTGGGTAGAGGGGTAGAAGGCAGAGAGGCGAGCATGACCAAGTTGATTCTAAGCAAGGATGGCAAGATCCTGCAGCAGTTGCTGGTTACCAAGGAGCGCATCACGATCGGGCGGCGCCCGGAGAATGACATCGTGATCGACCACAAAGCCGTCAGCGGCGTGCACGCTGCCATCATCACCATCGTCAATGATGTATTCCTGGAAGATTTGAACAGCACCAACGGCACCTGGGTCAACGGCAATGCCGTCAAGAAGCATTTCCTGCAAAACGGTGATGTGATCGAGCTGGGAAAATTCCAGTTGCAGTTCAGTTCCGACAACGCTTCCCATGCACGCATCGTCGGCCGCATGGAGCGCACCGGTTCCTACCCGGCGTATGGTTTTGGCGAAGCGCCGGTGCAGAAGCCGGCAATGCCGCCGGAAGAACCCCCCCCGGAACGGGAGGCGTCGCCGCTGCACCCCGAGCCCGACCCCGCCAGTCGTCCACTGCATGATGTCGTCAGCAACATCGCGCCGCTACGGCAGGGCGCATTGCAGGTTCTCAACGGCGCCCGTCTGGGCAAGGAAATTACCCTCACCAAGTCGATCACCACGCTGGGCAGTCCAAATGTGCAGGTGGTCGCCATCAGTCGCCGCCCGCAGGGCTATTTCCTCGCCCATGTCGAAGGTGGACAAAAGCCCACCGTCAATGGCGAAGAGGTCGGCATGGCCGCGCAGCAATTGCAAGAGAACGACGTCATTGAACTGGCCGGCACCAAACTGATGTTCTATTACGCGCACTGAAGAGCCTATTAAAAAAGTTCTTCGCCACGGAGTGCAGGGGAAAGCTACGGTGTTACTGGGACCCAGCCTGCCCAGCCGCCTGTCTCAAATACCGCGTTGCATTCTTGACATGCGCCGCATTCAACGAACTTTTATTCCAGACCGCTTCGCAAGTGAGCAGCAGCGGCTGATCGTTCGACATCACCAGCGGGTAGGCGTCCACGTCGCCGATGATGCGGGACTCAGGCAAGATCGCCGCGCCGACGCCAAGCTGCGCCCATTCCTGCAGGGTCTGATAGCTGATCGCATGACCGGGATAGATCTGCGGCTTGAGGTTAAGCGCCCGGAAAGCATCGAGCGTTGCTGGCGTCAGGCCGCAGGCGGTGTTCGTGAGAATCAGGGTTTCGTGTGCGACTTCGGGCAGGGAAATGGGGCGTCCACTGCGATGGCGCCGCACGCCGCCGCGAGGGAGGAAGCGCATGCGGTCGCGGTACAGCACACAGCGGCCGCGATCCGCATCATGCCGAAGATGAACGCCGCAAATAATATCGACCTTCTCCTGCTCGAGACGCGACTCCATGGTCGTCACGGTACATTCCTTGTAGACCAGATCGATTTCCGTCCGATCCTTGCGGAACGACTCGAACAAGCCGATGACGCGGCTGCTATCGATGATCGACGAGAATGTGACGCGCAACACCCGGCGATCGGGCCGGGTCAGCGCCTGCGCCTGAAGCTGCAAATCGCCGGCGACACCGAGGATTTCATCGATGCGTGGCAGCAACGATCTGCCGAACTCCGTCAACTCCACACGACGCGTCGTGCGGCGAAACAGCTTGCCGCCCAGCTCGGCTTCCAGGTCGGAGACCGCGACCGACACGGTCGGCTGAGAGGTTCTGGCCTCGCGCGCGGCGGCGCTGAAGGAGCCATGAATGGCGACTAGGCGGACATAGGTGAGTTGATTCAGGTTCATGCGGATTTATAGTCTGCGCATATGAAGGTATTGGATTGTAGCCACTTCTCCTGGCGGCCCGAGTCGGGTAAATTCTCCCCATCGACACCACCACAAACAATGGGCCTTAATCATGCGGTTAGAAAACAAGCGAATCGGAATTATCGTGGAGGAAGGCGTTGAGGACCTGGAGTTCTACGTCACCGTCATGCGGCTTCAGGAAGAGGGCGCGCAGGTGGTCTCCGCAGGCAAGGACACCGCGCCCATTCGTGGCAAGAATGGCCTGGAAATCCGGCCGGATACAAGCTATGAATCATTGCGCGCAGAGGAACTGTTTGCGCTGGTGGTACCGGGCGGCTGGGCGCCGGACAGAATGCGCCGCTACGACACCGTAAAGCGCCTGGTGCGCGACATGGATGCGGCGGGCAAGATCATCGGCGTGATCTGCCATGGCGGCCTGGTGTTGGCCTCCGCCAACATACTGCATGGCCGGCGCGCCACCGGTTCGCTGGGGGTCAAGGATGACCTGATCAATGCAGGTGCGACCTGGATCGACCAGCCCGCGTTTCGTGATGGCAATCTGGTCTGGGGCCGCGTAGTCGCGGATATTCCTGCTTTTTGTCGCGAACTGGTCTGCGCCCTGACGGAGGCGGCCGCCCCCAAGCAACTCTCGTGACACTGACCTTGCAGCATCAAACGTCACCGGCCGTAAGATGTTGAGCTGGTGACGAAGCAGCGAAAATGGGGTCAGATTCGATTTTTCTCCGAGGTACAGTTGCGAAGTACGATGCCACAGAAAATATCGAGTCTGACCCCTTTTTCGCGGCACTACGAAGTGAAGTGCTTTTTGTAGGGTGGGTTAGCGCAGCGTAACCCACCGATCCACAACATCTCTTCGATTGGCATCACGAAGCGCAACGGTGCCGGGGGTTGCCCGGCGGCAAGTCACTTTTCTTGCGTCGCCAAGAAAAGTAACCAAAAGAAGGCGAACCGCCGACGCTGCCCTCCGCTACGCTACGGGTTCCCGCAAAAATTCAATCCAAAACGGGAAACGAAAAAACTCGCCCTCTGCGAGGGCTCAGACAGTTTTCGTTTCAGATCCGTTTTGGATTGAATTTTTGCGGCAGCGTCGAAGCGGATTAACGGCGTATTGCGACGAGCTTGCTTCGTCTTGTGTTGACTCATTGTTTTGCCTCTTTTAGGATGCTTTTTTTGGCTAGATGACTGTAATGAGCACATTTAAATTTCAAGCAAAATGGAAAGAAGAGTTAGTTTGCACTGGCCCTGGCGGTTCATTTGTTCTTGAATTACCCATGGGGATTCTTTCCGCATATCTACCTACTGAAAATGTATGGAGGAGTAAATGTCCTCCGTGGGCCAGTGACCTTTGGCCTGTACTCAAAACGGAGCTGGAAGCTTGGTGCATTGCGAATAAGGCCAAGTTTGTAATCGATGAAACGGCCGAAGTTTACTGATGGTTCGTATATCCCTATTTAGGATGTGTTGTGATTAAAGCCGTACTAATAGACCTAGACGGAACCCTCGTCGATTCCATCCCCGACCTCGCCGCTGCCGCCAACGCGATGCGTAGCGAGCTCGGCCTGTCCGAATTACCGGTAGCCCAGATCGCCACCTTCGTCGGCAAGGGTGCTGAGAATCTCGTGCGCCGTACATTAGCGGGCAATATCGATGGCAAATGTGACGAGGCCCAGGTCGCTCCGGCGCTATCCATCTTCCGCCGTCACTATCACCACATCAACGGCACGCAAACCGTGGTGTATGACGGCGTGCGCGAGGGTTTGCGGGCGATGCGGGAGCAGGGTTTGTTGCTGGCGGTGGTGACGAACAAGCCGCTGGAATTCACGTTGCCGTTGCTGGAGAAAACCGGTTTGAGCGAATACTTTGCCGCAGTGGTGGGTGGGGAATGCACGCCCCACAAGAAGCCGCATCCGGCGCAGCTGCTGCATGCTTGCGAGCAGCTGGGCGTGACGCCGGCGCACACTTTCATGGTGGGCGATTCGGCCAACGATGCGCTGGCGGCCCGCGCTGCTGGCTGCTGTGGCATTTTGATCGTGCCCTATGGCTACAACGAAGGGGAGGCGTCCCACAGCATTGCGTCCGATGGTATAGTGCCAACTCTGCTGAATGCTGCGAATCACATCGCAGGCTTTAACATCGCAGGCTTTAATCGGACGCGAAAATAACCGGACGCGAACACTGCAATGAAACTCTGCAAAACATGGATCCCGAATTTGACCAACGCCTGGCGCGGCGGCGGGTCATGGCGTTGGTGTAGCTGACACCGATTGCCGCAGGCGCCTTTTCTTCCATTCGCCTGCACCCATGCTTTGATCAACGTGGCCGGAGTTTCATGGTCCGCACACCAAAAAGAGTTTCATCATGACCGAACTTGAGTTCAATTCGCTCGTCGCGCAAGGTTTTAACCGCATTCCTCTTGTGGCGGAATTTTTCGCCGATCTCGATACCCCTCTGTCGCTCTATCTGAAGCTGGCCAACAAGCCACTGTCCTGTTTGCTCGAATCGGTGCAGGGCGGCGAACGCTTCGGCCGCTATTCCTTTATTGGCCTGCCCGCGCGCACCTTTCTGCGCGCGAACGGCGACCTGACCGAAGTGGTTACCGATGGCCAAGTCATCGAACAGCAGCGCGGCAATCCGCTCGATTTCATCGCACAGTATCAGCAGCGTTTCAAGGTTGCCACCCGTCCCGGCTTGCCGCGTTTTTGCGGTGGGCTGGCCGGGTATTTCGGCTACGACACCGTGCGCTATGTCGAAAAACGTCTTGAGAAGGGTAGCCATCCCGACCCCATCGGTACACCCGACATCCTGTTGATGCTGACCGAAGAACTGGCGGTGATCGACAATCTGCAAGGAAAAATTTATTTGATCGTCTATGCCGATCCCGCGCAGCCGGAGGCGTATCAAGGTGCGTTGCAACGCTTGCGCGAGCTGCGCATGAAGTTACGCAGCTCGCCCGATCTGCCCTACAGCGCACCCAGCATGCGCACCGAGGTCGAGCGTAAATTTGCGAAAGAAGATTTCAAGCGCGCGGTGGCGCGCTGCAAGGACTACATCACGGCGGGCGACTGCATGCAGGTCGTCATCAGCCAGCGCCTGAGCAAACCGTTTCGCGATTCGCCGCTGACCTTGTACCGCGCGCTGCGTTCATTGAACCCATCGCCCTATATGTACTTCTATCAGTTCGGCGATTTTCAGGTGGTCGGCGCGTCACCCGAAATTCTGGTGCGTCAGGAGCACACGCCCGAGGGCACGAAGATCGTCGTGCGACCCATCGCCGGCACACGCCCGCGCGGTGCCACGCCGGAACAGGATGGCGCGCTTGCCACTGAGTTGCTGGCCGATCCGAAAGAAGTGGCCGAGCACGTCATGCTGATCGACCTGGCGCGCAATGACATCGGCCGCATCGCGCAAACCGGCAGCGTGAAACTCACCGAAAAAATGGTGATCGAAAACTATTCGCACGTGATGCACATCGTGTCCAACGTCGAAGGTTTGCTCAAGCCCGGCATGAGCGCGCTGGATGTCTTGCGCGCCACCTTCCCCGCCGGCACGCTGTCCGGCGCACCCAAAATTCGTGCGATGGAAATCATCGACGAACTCGAGCCGGTCAAGCGCGGCATCTACGGCGGCGCCTGCGGCTATCTCAGTTTTCAGGGCGACATGGACGTCGCCATCGCCATCCGCACCGGCGTCATCAAGGACGGCGTGCTGCACGTGCAGGCCGGCGCCGGCATCGTCGCCGACTCCGTGCCCGAAAGCGAATGGCAGGAAACCGAAGCCAAGGCCCGCGCCGTGATTCGCGCAGCGGAACTGGTGCAGGACGGTCTGGATCGGGAGCTATGACATGTTATTGATGATCGACAACTACGATTCCTTCACCTACAACCTGGTGCAGTATTTTGGCGAGCTAGGTGAAGATGTGCGTGTGTATCGCAACGACGAAATCACGCTGGAGCAGATCGAGCAACTCAAACCGGCGCGGATTGTGGTTTCTCCCGGCCCGTGCACGCCGAACGAAGCCGGCATCTCGGTGCCACTGCTGAAACATTTTGCCGACAAGCTGCCGATTCTCGGCGTCTGTTTGGGGCATCAGAGTATTGGTGCGGCGTTCGGCGGCAACATTATTCGTGCGCAGCAAGTGATGCACGGCAAGACCTCGCCGATCCATCACACCGATCAAGGTGTATTCGCCGGTATCCCTAACCCGTTCACCGTGATTCGTTATCATTCGCTGGCGATTGAGCGTGCCTCATTGCCCGATTGTCTCGAAGTCACGGCATGGACGGACGACGGCGAGATCATGGGGGTGCGCCACAAACAGCACGATATTCAGGGTGTGCAGTTCCATCCTGAGTCGATTCTGACTGAGCACGGATACGCGCTGCTGAAGAATTTCCTGGAGGCAAAATAATATGACATCACAACAAGCACTGGCGCAGTTGATCGACGGCCAGGAACTGGCGCATGACGACATGCTGGCGCTGATGCGCGCGATCATGGGTGGCGAAGTGGCGCCGGCATTGATTGCGGCTCTGCTGATCGCGTTACGACTGAAAAAGGAAACGGTGGGCGAAGTGGCGGCCGCAGCGCAGGTGATGCGCGAACTGGCGGCCAAGGTCAATGTCGTTGACCGCACGCATCTGGTCGATATCGTGGGCACGGGCGGCGATGCTTCGCATACCTTCAATATTTCCACCACCTGCATGTTTGTCGCAGCGGGCGCGGGTGCTCGCGTGGCCAAGCACGGCGGCCGCTCGGTGTCGAGCAAGTCTGGCGCTGCCGATGTGCTGGAGGCGCTGGGTGTCAACATCATGCTGTCCCCCGCGCAAGTCGCGGAGAGCTTGCAGCAGGTTGGCATCGGCTTCATGTTTGCGCCCAACCATCACAGCGCGATGAAGTACGCTGCCCCAGTGCGGCGTGAACTGGGTGTGCGCACCATGTTCAACATCCTCGGCCCGCTGACGAACCCCGCCGGTGCCAGCCGACAATTGCTGGGCGTCTATGCTTCGGAACTGGTTGGCCTGGTGGCTCGCGTGTTGCAAAAACTTGGCAGCGAACATGTGCTGGTGGTGCACGGCAAGAACGGCATGGATGAAATTTCACCCGCTGGTCCCACGCTGGTGGGCGAACTGCGCAGCGGCGAAGTGCGTGAATATGAAATTCATCCAGAGCAATTCGGTTTGCCGCTGCACGATCTGGCCAACCTCAAAGTCGCGGATGCGGAGGAATCGAAGGAAGTTATTCTTACCGTGCTACGCGGCGAGATGGGAGCGGCGCGCGATACGGTGCTGCTCAAT
>Ga0209515_10009654_pt1 | contig 10940 bp, 7 predicted proteins | sample Subgroupgradi54m_FD_187454 | JGI IMG/M metagenome (GOLD analysis project Ga0209515, IMG submission 187454) | Subsurface groundwater microbial communities from S. Glens Falls, New York, USA - GMW60B uncontaminated upgradient, 5.4 m (SPAdes)... ...
GCCAAAGCCGAACGAGTTCTTCAGCGCGATCTCGATCGTAGCCTTTCGCGCAACATTCGGGACATAGTCCAGGTCGCACTCCGGGTCCGGCACTTCATAATTGACGGTCGGAGGGATGTACTGGTGCTCCATGGCGAGCACCGTCGCAATCAGCTCCACCGCTCCCGCCGCCCCAATCAAATGTCCGATCATGGACTTTGTCGATGAGATCGGAACCTTGTAGGCGTGCCGTCCGAAGACTTTCTTGATGACCAGCGTCTCCGTCTTGTCGTTCAGCGGCGTGGAGGTGCCATGCGCGTTGATATAGTCGATGTCCGCCGGTTTGACGCCGGCGTCCTTCATGGCCTGCTGAATGGCTCGGGCGGCTTGACGGCCGGACGGGTCAGGCGCGGTCATGTGATACGCATCGCAGGTCATTCCGAATCCGGAGATCTCAGCGTAAATGTGCGCCCCGCGGCGCTTGGCATGCTCCAGCTCTTCGAGCACGAGCATCCCGGCGCCTTCGCCAAGCACGAACCCGTCTCGCCGCTTGTCAAAGGGACAGCAGGCCCGCTCGGGCTGATCATTCTGCTGGGACATCGCCCGCAGCATGCAAAACGCGGCAAACGCCTGCGGAAAGACCGTCGCCTCGGCGCCTCCCATCAGGATCGCGTCCATCTCGCGCTTGCGAATGGCGTTGAACGCGTAGCCGACCGCGTCCAACGCTGAGGAACAGGCCGTGGCCAAGGAGAAACTCGGCCCGTGGAGGCCGAGTTCAATCGAGATAAAGCTCGCGGGAGCATCCGGGAACACCGTCAAGGCCGTAAACGGATTGATCCGCATCGGCCCCTTCTCCTTATAGACATCGTGCTGCTCAAGGATGAAGGCTTGGCCGGCCATCGCGGTGCCCACCACAACACCGATCCGCTCTCGATCCGCCTTGGCGAGGTCGATTTTGGCATCGGCAACCGCCATCTTTGCCGCCGACACCGCCATTTGCGACGTCAGATCCATGCGACGAGACCACTTGGCATCGATATAGGGACTGAAGTCGAAGCCGTTGAGCTGCGCGGCGACCTTCGTCGGATAGGGCGCCGGGTCGAATTTCTTCACGCGCGTGATGCCGCATCGGCCGGCCCGAAGCGACTCCCAGAACTGCTCTTTGCCGGCGCCAATGGAGGTGATGGCGCCGACGCCGGTGATCACGACTCGTGTGCTGCCGTTAGTGCCTGACATTCGAGACCCGTTTGCTCCGCTTGCGTCGCGACATCGATCGGACCCACTTCTGGGCATTGAGCCATTCATCGATGTCGCTCTTGCGAAACCGCCAGTGCTTTCCGACTTTGGCGGCTGGGATGCGTCCGTTTTGCGCGAGGGAATAGAGGGTAGGCTTGGGGATCTTCAAGTACAGATGTAGTTCGTCCAACGTCAAAATGGGATGGTCGAGATCCATTGACCGTTCCTGTTGGTTGCTGCTGGTTATTATATTTTCTGAACAAGTTTAATGATAGGCGCCTAAACAACTTTGTCAAGACTTAGACTGTCGCGCGCGAGGGCTCAACGACGGGAAAGGCGAGCTCGAAGGTCGTTCCTTGCAGGGGTTCGCTGCGGACCACGATCTGGCCGCCATGACGATCCATCACGCCCTTCACGATCGCAAGACCCAGGCCCATGCCCCGTTCCTTGGTTGTGAAGAACGGATCGAACAGCCGTTTGCGATGCTCCTCGGAAATGCCGATGCCGCTATCGATGATCCGTATGCGGACGCTGGCATGGTCCGAATCCGTCTCCACCCGAAGCGTTCCGCCAGCGGGCATCGCCTCCAGGCTGTTGAGCAGGATGTTCAAGAACACCTGCTTCAGCTGATTGGGATCGGCCTTGAGCTGTGAGCCGTTCTCCCGAAAGGCGACGCGCACCTCGACGCCTTGTCGGCGACTGTGATCGGACAGCAGATCGAGCGTCTCGCCAAGCAACCGCGAGACTTTGACCGGATGCAGCTCCAGCGGCGCCGGCTTGGCAAAATCCATCAGTTCGCGGACGAGGGTGCTGATGCGATCGATTTCCGACTGCACAATCCGGAAAAAGCGTTGGCGAAAGCTGTGATCGTGGTACTTCTCGGGGAGGAATTCGGCAAAGGTTTTTATCGCCGACAGCGGATTTTTGATTTCATGGGCCATGCCCGCGGCGAACTGCCCCGCGGCCGCCAACCGCTCTTGCCGAAGCAATCGCTCGTGTGCCCGCCGAAGCTCGTCGTTCGCCTTGAGCAGCGCCTCATACGACTTCGCATTCTCAAGCGCGATCGCGGCTTCGTTGGCCAGCATCGAAAACGCGTGCAGATCGTCTGAAGAGTACCCCACCCCTGACAGCTTGCGGCCGAGGATCAACAATCCGACGAGGCGGTCTTCGATAAAGCCCGGCACAACGATGGACGCCTGCAGAAACTCCAGCTCTCGTCGAAGCGGCAGCTCCGCCGGATCCTCGATGGCATCCACAGCCAGCACTTTCCGATTGCCCATGATCCATCGCATGAGCTCCGCGTCCTGACTAAGCAGCCACGATGCAACCGGCAGTCGGCATGGCCCCTGGCTCGCCACCAGCACCAGCTCCTGATGCTCCTCGTCCATCAGCAGCAACGTGGCATGCTGCACACGGACCGTGCGGCTGACCACCCGAACGATCAGGCCGGCCAGCTTGTTCGGATTGCGCACGCGCGTCATGCCGCGCGCCGCATGCTGCAACGCGCGCTGGTAGCGCCGCTGCTCGTTCAGCAATCGCTCTTCAGCCTGGCCTCGAAGAAAGGCGTACGCGAACGGGCCAATGGTCGCCAAAGTAGTACTCAGACACAGAGGGACAAGCCACCAATCTTTGCCCAGCGCCCATTCCAGAGAAGATCTTCCGGCGAATCCGAGGATAAACGGCAGACCAAGTACCACGACATAGATCCCAATGAGAATTCCCGTTCTGGTGATCGCAATCCGAATGCTCATGAACTGATGCCGGACCACCGCGATCGCCGCCAACAATGCATAGAATGGCACCACGACATTCCCGAATGGAGGAATCGGGATGTCATAACAAAGGAAGAAATTGGTCGAGCCACCGACAAAGCCAATCAGGGTGCCCCAGAAATACCAGCCAAGCTGAAGTCGCTGCTGCCCGGCCGATGACTGACAGTTCCTACCGATCAATCCGACGGCTAAACACACATCCAGCATAAAGAGCGCGGTAAAGATGATGAATCCGGTCCCGAAGTCGGGCCAAAAGGTGAACTGCAGCTTGTGCCGAACATCGCGCACCATGAATCGAGTTGCACAGAGCAAGCTAAGCGCAACGCTTGTCGCGTAGCTCGCTCGCACGAGACCACGGAGTCCCACCACTCTCCTTCCTCCAAGCAGCGCAAGCACATGGTGCAAGAGACATGCTGGAATGAAAACGCATCCAACCATGAAGAGACGCGCGAAGAGGAGCGCGGCTTCGCGCTCCTTGGCTAAGACCCAAAATCCATAGAACAGACTCCACCAAGCGATCGCGAACATTGTCAGGCCGAAGGTTTGATGGCGAAGATCGTTCCGCGCCCGGCTGAGCACGAAGCTACCCATGATGGCTGTTGAGGCGGCGTTGATGAAGCCGGTTAAGGCGTAAAAGCTCATGACCGAGAGTTGCTTCCTGGTAATCGGAAGACTATTGAGATCATTTGGCCTCGCGCGGAAGCTGGCCTGAAACCTCTGGTTGATCCACCATCATGGGAAGACGAATCTCAACGCGCGTTCCGTGTCCAGGTTGGCTGGCAATGGCGATCGTGCCGTCGTGTTGCTTGATGATGCTTTGGACGACGGAGAGGCCGAGGCCGGTGCCGGTCTCTTTGGTCGTGAAGAACGGCTCGAGGACTTGGGTGAGGCGGTCTCGGGGAATGCCGCAGCCTGAGTCTTCGACCGCCAGATGCACATTCCGGCAGTTCTTGGCGGCGGTGATCTGCAGCTGTCCTCCTTGATCGGCCATGGCCTCCAGGCTGTTCAGGCAGAGATTCAGGACGACCTGCTTGAGCTGCGTGCGGTCTCCCTTCACCTGAACGGTCGGATCGATCTGGACCGATAATGTCACATGGCGCTTGACGCAATCAGCGCCTAGCAAGTCGGCCGTCTCGCGGACCACCTCGGCCAGCCGCACCGGTTCTTGCTTGAGCGGCTGTGGCTTGGCAAACGTGAGGAGGTTGGCCACGATCGTCTGGATCTTCTGCAGCTCCTGCAACACGATGCGTTCGAACTTGGCCACGAACTCCCCATCCTGATGCCGGCTCGGCAAATATTCCGTGAACGTCTTGATGGCCGTCAGCGGATTCTTGATCTCGTGCGCCAGGCCGGCCGCCAGCGCGGCCACCGCCTTCGTGCGCTCGGCCTGAATCAGCTCGCTTCGCAGGCGCTCGTTCTGCTCCGCCAGCATCTCTTGCGAGCCGCCGAAAAAGGCGATGTCCACCCAGCGCTGGATCAGATTCCGAGCCGGGACGAAGCCGATGGCGATCGCAAATGCCGTCACAACGGAAGCAACAATGGATCGATACCCCACAACCCCCTGCAGCATGCGTTCGGACAGGAGGACGAGGACCAGATAGACCGCGGTGATCAGTGCGGCCAAGATGGAATAGATCAGCCCTCGTCGGATCACAATCCGGATGTCCATTAACTGATGTCGAATGATGGCGTACGTAATAATCACCGGATAGACAGGCAATAGGAGACTCGGATCAGGGCGAAAAGGGATGTCGTATGCGAGCAAGAAGGAAGTGCCGCCGCCAAGGAACCCGATCACCGTCGCCAGCATGACATACTTGATCTGCCGTTGCCTTTCAGCCGTCTGTTCTGCCATATGGCGAACGAGCGACCAATGGCCATACACAACAAGACCAACAAACTGCGCGGTGAAGAGATGGAAGAGCGGTCCTGGCTCGACGTAGTGCGGAAATCCGCCCTTCGCAGTTACTGAGGCAACAAACCACGGACTCAAAGAGACACACGCCATGAGCATGGCGAATACGTATCCTGCCGTGACAATGAGATTCCTCCGCAGAGACCGCTCCACAAGTCGAAGACAGAAGTGCCCGAAAAAGACAGGAATCCACACAGCCGCATACATCGCCACTCTCGCCCACAGCAGCGAACGGGCGTCGTCAGTCTCAAACAAATGCTGAACTAAGAAGAAGGCCCAGATGCCGACGGCAAAGCTCATCAGCGCCCATGTGACATTGATGCCGGATCTTGGATTCTTCCAGAGGACAAACAGCCCAAGGCTGATGCACAGCGCAGTTGTCAGCCCATAGCATGTTTGATAAAGGATCTGCATTGATGTCACCCAGCCGTCGGAAGGACCAGCGTGACCGTCGTTCCCTGATCGAAGACGCTTTCGACGGTCACTTGTCCGGCATGATCATTGACGATTTGGCGAACCACCGACAGACCCAGGCCGCTTCCCGTCGGCTTGGTCGTGAAGAAAGGGTCAAAGACCTTGTCCACGTCCTTCGCGGCGATGCCGCAGCCGTTGTCGGCGATTTGGATTTCGAGGCGGTTGTCGCTGCGCGTGATGCTGATGGTGAACTGGCCGTGGCCGTTGACCGCTTGCAGGCTATTGAGGAGGAGGTTCAGGAAGACTTGCTTGAGTTGCTTCGCATCGCCAAGCACGGGCGACGAATCGTCATAGCGGCGAACGACCTGCACGCCCCGCTGGATCAGTTCGCCGTTGAGAAACTCGAGCGTCTCATCCAACAGTTGCGGCACAGAGACGGGGGCCAGCTGAGGAGCCGACGGCTTCGCGAAATCGAGCAGCCGCTGCGCGATCAGGTTGATCCGCTCGACTTCCCCACCGACGATTCGTTTAAGCTTGCGCTGGAATTCAGGATCCTCGCGATCTGCGTCGATATGTTCGGTAAAGGTCTTGATGACGCTGAGTGGGTTGCGAATTTCATGCGCAAGACCGGCGGCCAGCGTGGCGACGGCTTTCGCTTGATCGGTCTTGCCCAGCTCCTCCAACAGCCGCTCTCTCTGCTCTGCCAGCTCCGTCGGGGTGGCGTCAAAGAGAGAACGGTCAACGAACGCTTGAACTCGCTCACGAAGCGGATTGAGAAACACCGCGACAAGCGCAGAGACAATCACCGTGACGACCAGCGATTGGTAGCCGAGGATTCCTCGAAGACTGCCCTCGATGAGCACAATGGTCAGGAGGAATGTGATTGTGAGACTGCCAACAAGCAAGGAGTACGCCACGCGCCTGGAAATAACCACCGAAATGTCGAGTAGCTGGTACCGGATGATCGCATACGTGGCCATCAGAGTATAAATAGGCACGGCATATGTTCCATACGGCGTATAGGGCCACAGCGTGACATTGAACATCGGAAGAAAATTCGAGACGCCGCCGGCATAGCCAACAGCCGCGAACCCAAGAAAGCACTTGAGCTGGTGTCGTTTTAGGTCGTCCTCACTTGTCCGGATCTTCCAAACAACAATTGACAGACTGTAAACCACAAGAGCTATCCAGCCGCAGAGGAACCAGCCGAATAGCGGACCGGGGGCCGCGTAGTAGCCGATACCTGGATGAAGCCGAGCGTTTCCGAGAAGCCACGGCGAAGGCGCCCAGACGAGGCAAACGGCCGAGAAACTGTAGGCGACAAGCAGTGGCCGTCGATAGGATTGTTGCTCGCCGATGAGCTCAAAGACCAGATGAAGCAGAAATGACGCAATCCAAAAGACACCGAAGCCAAAATAGAGCCTGCTCAGGATGGTTGCGGCACGTGAACTCGTCGTGAGCACGACAGCGGTCTGACCTATCGCCCAGACCGCAATAGCGCAGTTGTAGCTCGCCCAGACTCGATTCACCCGGCCCTTCGGGTTCTTCATCAGCACATAAAATCCTATCACCAGGACGGCGACAGCAGTGATCGCTGTGGACAGCGCGAAATGCCACTTCATGGATTGAGGCCTATTTGATCCGTGTTGTTTGTCACAGAATTCATTCCCAATCCGCTGAGAGCCATCGGGAACCTCACGCTCGCGGTTGTTCCTTCATTTAGCCGACTTTCGATCGATATCTTGCCACCGTGGTCTTCGACGATTCCCTTCACCACAGCGAGGCCGAGGCCGGTTCCTGACGAACGCGTCGTAAAGAACGGCTCAAAGATTCGCTCGAGGTGCTCTTTCGGAATCCCGCAGCCGTTGTCGGAGATCCGCACCTCCAGATGCTGGCCCACGACGGCCGTCTTAATGGCGAACTGCCCGTGGCCGTTGACAGCCTGGAGGCTGTTGAGCAGAAGATTCAGAAACACCTGCTTGAGCTGCTTCGGGTCGCCGAGGATGGGGGGAGCATCTTGATACTGACGCGTCACCTCAACATGCCGCTGCGCGAGCTCGTTGCCAAGCAGCTCCAACGTATCGTCCAGGAGCTGCGGGACGGAAACCGAGATCAGCTGAGGCGGGGACGGTTTGGCGAAATCGAGCAATCGCTGAGCAATCAGGTTGATCCGCTCGACTTCCCCGCCAACGATGCGCTTGAACTTGCGCTGGAATTCAGGATCCTCGCGATCTGCGTCGATATGTTCGGTAAAGGTCTTGATGACGCTGAGTGGGTTGCGAATTTCATGGGCGAGACCGGCAGCCAGCGTGGCCACCGCCTTCATCTGATCGGATTTCGAGACCTCAACCAACAACTGCTCCCGTTGTGCCGCGAGCTCGGGAGGCGTCGCCGAGAACAACGCGCGATCAACAAGCGCTTGAATCCACTGCCTCAGCGGATTGAAGAACGCAGCAATAAGGCAGCCCACCAACCCGGTCGCCAAGAGCGAACGGTATCCGATGAATCCCTGGAACCAGCGCTCCATGATCATCACCGCAACCAAATAGGTCACTGTGATGCATCCAACGAGGAACGAATACACCAAACTCGTGCGAAGGATGATCCGAATGTCCATCAGCTGGTGTCTGACAATGGCGTAGGCCGTCATCGCCACATACAGGGGGACGGCGTATGTGCCGAAAGGATTGAGGACTGGGATGAGGCGGTCAAACATGTAGAGATAGTTTGGCCAACCACCTAAGTATCCCAATGTTGACCCCAGAGCTAGATACAAGAACTGATTTCTTCTTGGACCGGAGGCCGAAGCTACGCTTTTCCACAACAAGAACAAACAATAGTTGGCAACGGAGAGGTACCACAGCAGATGCCAAAAGAATAGGCGGCCAGGAGCCACAAAATAACCGTTCAGAATCGGACAGAAGATAGTTTTCGATATGAATGCGGGGGAAGCGATAAGAGCTATGAATGCCACGCACGTCAGATAATTTGGAACCAGCCAGCGCCTCAATCCATCCTTGTCGAGCAGACATGTCACAAAATGAAAGAAGAGCGCGGGAATCAGCATCACGCCCACGAACATCATCCGTCCCAGCAGCAAGCTGGTGGCGCTGTTCCTAGCCATCGTCATCAGCGCTTGAAGCAGGCTCCAATAGCCAATCGCGAAGGAATACCACGCGAAGATCTTGTGCAGCGGCTGCTTGTGCTTCTGGAAGAGCACGAAGACGCCGAGGCCGACCGTGGTCGCAGTCGTCAGGAACAGCGAAATGTAATAGTGCAGCGCGTGGGCGCTCATGGGGATTACGTCGCGGCGAGGGCTCCTCGAACGGCCTGCACAATGTGCTCGCGCTCGAACGGTTTGGGCAGGTAGTCGAGGGCGCCGAGATTGACGGCTTCCCGGGCCAGCTCCACGCTTTGGTAAGCGCTCAACACAAACACGGGCACCTTCACCTGCTGCTGGCGCAGGCGCTTCATCACCTCGATGCCGTCCATCTTCGGCATCTTGATGTCGAGCAGTGCCAGGTCGAACCCGCCGCCGACCAACTTCGTCAGCGTCTCCTGGCCGTCCATCGCAAACTCGAGCTCGTAGTCATCTCCGAGAATCAGCCCGAGCGACTCCCGAATTCCCTCTTCGTCGTCCGCGATTAAGATCCGCCGCTTTCCCATCACGCCACGCCTCCTACGCGAGAGCCTTGACGGCTCCGTTTGGTTTTTCGCTGACTCTTGCTCTGTTCATCCTCCGCCAGCCTACGCGCCGACGGCAGATAAATATCATCGCGGTCCGACATCCCTCTTCTTCCGCCCCAACATCCGAACAGATGTGTGAAGCTGGGTGTTACAGTGCCGGCGGCGTCGTCACGGCCAGACACCGCGCGACCTTGCGTCCCGGATTGTGGAGCGTGTGCGGCGTCGACGCGTCGAAGTACAGCGTGCTGCCCTTCTTGAGTTCGTGCGCGTCCTCGCCAAGCCGCGCCTCGATCACGCCCTCCAGCACGAACAGAAACTTCTCGGTCCCGACGCGCGTCTCTTCTTTGTGCGTGCTGCCGCCCGGCTCGATCGTGATCAGCACCGGCATCAGCTTCTTTTTCAACACGTCGCTCGTGAGCATCGTCATCGCCGACTTGCCCGCCTCGTGCACGTACACCTCGGTGTGCGCCGTCGGCGGCTGCGCGGAGATGATCTCCGCCGCCTGCGCCTCTTCGATGCCCGCGTAGAGCTGCGTCACTTTCACGCCGAGCGCGCGGCAAAGCTTCATGTGCGACTCAAGCGTGCCGGTCATCTGGCCCGTTTCAATCCTCGAGATCGTTGCTGCGTCGACGCCCGACGCCTTGGACAGCTCGACCAGCGTCACCTTCTGCGTCTTGCGGATTGTTCGCAGCCGGTCGCCGACCGATTTCGCCAGATCCACGGTGAGCGATCCGGATTTCGTGCCGTGCCGTGCCGCCGGCCGATGGCTCGCTGCGGATGTCACGCGCGCCGTCCTGGTTGATCCGATTGCTGCCGCCATTGTTGCTGGGCTCCTTGGTTAGGCTCCTCAAGATGTCGTCGAAGGTCCTCAGCGCGCCTCACCGATCGGCGTTGAGCGCATCCCGAACGTCTGTGAAGAGGCTGAGAACTGGCCTCTCCGGCGTGCTTCCTAATAGGAAGTAGTCTCCCACCCGGTTGTCGAGTGGTCAAGGAGATTTTTACGGAAACCGCAAATACTGCTTGACACCCACCGCTCCCAACTGTTATGCGTATTATACAATTTATTTTTGAAGACTTTCACCAGAGGAGGACTGATGGACAGCATGGATGGACCACCGCGAATGATCCTGCGCGCTGTGTTGGGACTGACCCTTGCCACCCTACCCTGCCTGATCACCCGTGCGGACAACCTGCCGGCCTGGAAGCCGGTCTCCGGAATTGCCGAGGCACACCTCGTCGCCCTGGCCGCATCGTCCAGCGGACGGCAGCTCTACGCCGCCTCGGCCAACGCGATCTTTCGCAGCGCCGATGGCGGGGCCTCGTGGCGCGCCTGCTTCCAAGCCCCAGGCGGCGCGGCGTTCCACCGGGTAGCCCTCGACCCTAGCGACGTGCGTCACGTCTTGGCCACCAGCAGCGATGGCCTCTTCATGACCCGAGACGCCGGCGAGGGCTGGCAGCGCGTATCGACCGGCCTTGGCGCCGGCGAGCGGCAGACACTGATGGCGGCCTTCCAGCCCGCTCAGCCCGAGACGGTGTTCGTCGGCACCGCGGGAGGCCTACTGGTCAGCCGCGACGGCGGGACTCACTGGCAAAGCGCGGGCACGCGGCTGAGCGGGCACAAGGTCCGGCACCTGGCGTTCGACGCCGACCAGGCGCTCTACGCGGTCAGCGACGATGGGCTCTTCCGCAGCCGTGATGCGTTGTCCTGGGACCGGCTCTTCCAACTGCCGGCGGCGGAACCCGCCGTCGACGCTTCGGAGACCACGAGCACGGATTCAGCGCCCGCCGAGGAGGTCGAAACGCTCACCGCGATCGCGGTCGACCCTCAATCGCCGCATCCGTTCTACCTCGCCAGCACGCACGGCCTCTACGTCAGCCAGGACCAGGGCGCCACCTGGCATCGCCAGCCTGGAAGCCCTGAGCGTCGATTGATTCGC
>Ga0209515_10009656_pt1 | contig 10940 bp, 11 predicted proteins | sample Subgroupgradi54m_FD_187454 | JGI IMG/M metagenome (GOLD analysis project Ga0209515, IMG submission 187454) | Subsurface groundwater microbial communities from S. Glens Falls, New York, USA - GMW60B uncontaminated upgradient, 5.4 m (SPAdes)... ...
GCCGATCCCGGGCGGAGCGAGGAGCAGGTGCTGGAGCTTTTTTTGGAGCTTGGCGCGGATGATACTCAAGCAAGTTTTCCGGTGGTGTATACCATTGGCCGTCTCGGAATCGCGAAATTGAAACTTGACGATGAGTCGCAGGACCTGACGCCGCTTCTGGATGTGATTGTCCGGCACGTGCCATCGGCATCGTCCGCGGCTTTGCTTGAGAAACCCCTGCGGCTCCAGCCGTTTAATCTCGGCTACGACAATTTTCTTGGGCGGCTTGCCGTGGGCCGCATCTACGAGGGCTTGGTAAAAACCGGAGACAATGTTTTTGTGAAGAAGCCGGATGGCACTACGCGCTCGGGCAAAATCAACAAGATATTCGGTTTTAGCGGCATGGAAAAGATGGAGGTGGCCGAGGCAAGCGCCGGAGACATTGTGCTGATCGCGGGCATCAGTGATATTGAAATCGGCGAGACCGTGACCACGGATCAAAACGCCGAGCCGCTTCCGGCAATCGCGATTGACGAGCCGACGATTGAATTGAATTTTCTGGTGAATAATTCTCCGTTTGCCGGGCGCGAAGGCAAGTTCGTGACATCGCGGCAGATCCGCGAATATCTGGAGCGAGAGCTGGAAGTCAATGTCGGGCTCAAAGTAGATTTCGGGACCATGGATATATTCCGCGTCTCGGGCCGCGGGGAATTGCATATCGCAATTTTGCTTGAAAACATGCGCCGCGCCGGATACGAATTGCAAGTGTCCCAGCCGCAGGTGATTATCCGCGAGGAAAACGGCGTGAAGGCAGAGCCGTTTGAAGAAGTGATCGTGGATACGCCGGTCGTCTATCAGGGCACGATTATTGAACGGCTCGGTACGCGTGGATTTGTGATGATCGGGATCGCGCAAAAAGACGCGACTGCCCGGCTGATGTTTGAAGGCCCGACGCGCGGACTCCTCGGGTATCGCAATCAGTTTATGATTGATACCAAGGGCGAGGGGATTTTGTCCTCGCGCGTGGTGGGCTTCAGGCCCTTTGCCGGAGAAATCCGTAAGCGCGCCGCAGGATCCATGATCTCAATGGCAGACGGCAAGGCGCTTGGCTTCTCGCTCTACAATCTGCAGGATCGGGGGACGCTGTATATCGGGCCTGCGACAGAAGTGTATCGGGGTATGGTGATTGGCAATACGGCAAAGGGCGAGGAGATGAGCGCGAATCCGACCAAGGGCAAGCAGTTGAGCAACATGCGCGCATCAGGATCGGATGAGGCAATAATGCTGACGCCGCCGTACGCGCTTACCATTGAGCGCGGGCTTGAGATCATGACGGACGACGAGTATCTGGAAATCACGCCCGCGAGCGTGCGCCTGCGCAAGCAGTTTCTGAACGAGACGGAACGGAACCGCGCGAAGCGCGGGGGAAAATGAAGAGCGTGAGGAAGATCAAATAATTTTGAGATCTTTGAGGGAGTCGCGGATGAGGACAAAAAGTTTTTCGTGGCCCGCGCGATTGGGATGCAATCCGTCTTGGAGGTCGTGCGGCTGTAACGCTGACGAGAGATTAATATAGAGAATTTGCGATTGAGTGCATGCCGTTCGGATCATTTGATCATATGCCGTAATCCGTTCGTTGGAAAAGTAGGTATCTTCAAATGGCGTCGTGCGTGTTTCATCCACCGCGGTCAGGCCGACCCAGATCACGAGATTCATCCACCGGTTTGCCTTATCCGTACGGAGTTTTGCGCTTTCCACAAGAACGCGGACATTTTCTTTGAATTGTTCGGGCGCGATGCGGGACGTATCGCGATTCCCGCGGCAGCTTGCGTCATTGATGCCCGCGGCAAAGATGATGACGTGCGGCTCGCGTGCCTCGCATTCCGCAGAGAACCGCTTGATGACATCCGCGGTCGTATCGCCCGGGATACCGAGATTATAGAGAAAGTAGTATGATTGAAAATGGGAGGCGAGCGTCAGACCATGCAGGTAGCTACGCAGGCGATCCACCCAGCCGCCGTGCTCATCCCATGCGCCGTACGCAATAGAGTCGCCGAAAATACAGATATTTATCGTGGTTATCATTGAATTAAATCTATCATAATTTATGCATCAAGAAAAACAAGAACAATCAGGAAAAAATTTTCACGGGCTTGGCATTGCGCCAGCCCTCTTGGATATTCTCGCGCGGCTGCGTTTTACCACGCCCACGCCGATTCAGGAGCAGGCGATTCCGATCGCGATTCAGGGCAAAGACATGGTGGGCATTGCGCAAACTGGTACGGGCAAGACGCTGGCATTCGGCGTGCCCATGATCCAGCGCATCGGCGCGTTGAAAAAACAAGGATTGATCGTGCTCCCGACGCGGGAACTTGCCGCACAAGTGGAGGAGGTGATGCGCAGAGTCGGCTCCGGCTTGGGGATCCGCACCGCGATTCTGATCGGCGGTGCCGGATTTGGGGCTCAATTGCAGGCATTGCGGAAAAATCCCCATGTTATTATTGCAACGCCCGGCCGGCTCATTGACCACTTGGAACAAAAAACAATCCGGCTGGATCAGGTCGGCATCGTGGTGCTGGATGAGGCGGATCGGATGCTGGACATGGGATTCTGGCCCCAGATTCAGAGGATTTTTGCGGCTCTGCCCAAAGAAAGGCAAGTCATGCTGTTTTCCGCGACCATGCCGCCGGAGATTATGAAAATCGCATCAGCCCAGATGCAGCTGCCGGTGCAGGTGGAGATTGCAACCGCCGGCACCACGGCTGATCGCGTCACGCAGGAGCTTTTTATTGTGCCGAGCGATCGCAAGATTGCGCTGCTTGCAAAATTACTTGAACAATACAAAGGCCCGACGCTGGTGTTTAGCCGCACCAAGCATGGCGCCAAACGCATCGCTGGACAAATCCGCGTCATGGGCGTGCGCGCCGCAGAGATCCATTCCAATCGTACGCTCGGCCAGCGGCGCGAGGCGCTGGAAGGATTTAAAACCGGCAGGTATCGCGTGCTGGTCGCGACAGACATCGCGTCGCGCGGCATTGACGTGCGCGGGATTGAGCTGGTCGTCAATTATGATCTGCCTGCATCAAGCGAGGACTATGTGCATCGCATTGGCCGCACCGCGCGCGCCGGCGCCGGAGGGCACGCGATTGCGTTTGCCTTGCCGACCGAGCGCAACGCGGTGCGCGCGATTGAGCGACTCACGCGTAAAATGCTCCCGATATCGGCGTTGCCCGAGGGATTGCCGCAGGTGGCGTTTGCCCCGCCGGCTCCGGTCCGCTATCCGATCCATCGCAGGCGCGGAGCGCCGCAGAGGCCGGGCGGCTTCCGTCCCTCAAGTCATAGCCCGCAGGGATTCCGCAGAAACAGGTTTTGAATCTTAATGCAATAATAAATATCCCCCGACGTACGTCGGGGGATATTTATTATCTCCGCGCGCCCAGTTTATGGCTGGGTCGGGGGAGTGGTTGGCGGTGTCGGCGTGGTTTGGTTTTTTGCTTTCAGCTCTGCGCGCTTCTGCTCCATCTGCTTTTTCATATCATCCATCTTCTGCTTCATCTCCGCTTTTTTCTGCTCCCCGTCTTTCTTGCGCTGATCCATCTTCTGCTGTTGTTCCTGTTTGTGCGTGTCGCGGATGCCCTGGACTTTTGTCTTCAGGTCTTTCTGGAGCGCTTGGATTTTGGTCTGATAGTCATCGCGGATCGCTTTGACCTTCGCCTCCATTTCTATACGGAGCGCTTTAATCTGATCCTGTACTGCTTTGTTTGCCGCGCTGACCTCCTGGCCGACGCCCGAGGTGTCGGTGGCCGGGGCGGCAGTGGTTGTTGGCGCAGTCGCCGGTGGGGGGGTCGTTGTCGTGGTCGGCGCGGTTTGCGCAAGTGCGATGCCCATGGGGGCAAGCATACTAAGCGTTAATGTCGCGGTGATGATTTTTTTCATATCGCTATAAGGATAAAAGGTGATTAATCTCTTTTCTCCGGATCGACCTTTTGTGTTGTGTCCTGAAAAGTATTACTATTATAGCAGATACTTTGTTTCCTTTGCAACCACTCATTATGTTTGACGCCGTGAACATCATTAAAACCGTCGGATATCTCGGGCTTTTTGCCATCGTGTTTGCCGAGTCCGGGCTTTTTATCGGGTTTTTTCTGCCGGGCGACTCCCTGCTTTTTACGGCCGGATTTTTGGCGTCGCAAGGATACGGTAACGCGGCAGTTATCGTGGCTATTTGTTTTGCCGCGGCGGTAGCGGGCGACTCGTTTGGTTATTGGTTTGGCAAGCGCGCAGGGCCGCGGATTTTTATCCGCGAAGATGGTTTGTTTTTTAAAAAAGCGTATGTGGAGCGCATCCGCGCGTTTTATTCGCGTCACGGCGGCAAGGCGCTTATTTTCGCCCGCTTTATCGCGGTGATTCGGACGTTCGCCCCGATTTTTGCCGGCGTGGGCAACATGCCGTATAGCGTATTCCTCTCTTACAATATCGTCGGCGGATTTCTGTGGGCCGGGGGACTGGTGGGACTGGGATTTATGCTCGGGAGCATTATTCCGGGCATTGACGGGTATTTGTTGCCGATCATTGCGGGCATAATTATTATTTCTGCGATTCCTTCGATGATTGCGGTGATGCGGGAATGGAGAAAACGCCGCTTGGCGGGCGGGGGCTCGCTCTCATGAACGCTTGCTGAAAAGAGGGGACGTGCTACGATTGCGCTGATGCCATTGCTTGCGATTACTCATTTGTATGCCCAGATTGAAGGGAAGGCGATACTCGCCGGAGTTTCGCTGTCTGTGGGAAAGGGCGAGGTGCATTTTCTGATGGGCCCCAACGGCTCGGGTAAGACCACGCTTGCCTACGCGCTCATGGGAAGTCCGGCGGTCACTGTGACCAACGGCAGTATTATATTTGACAATGAGGAGATCAGCGCGTCTTCGCCCGAGGCACGCGCGCACAAGGGCATGTATCTTTGGTTCCAGCATCCGGTTGAGGTTGCGGGCGTGGGCATGGTGGATTTTTTGCGCAACGCCGCCGCGTCAGCCGGCGGCGTGCTGCCGCCGCAAGAAAAATTCCGCGGCGAATTGGTATCGCTTGCCGAAAAACTCAATATGCCGGCGGCCTTGCTTGATCGCAATCTCAACGAGGGGTTTTCCGGCGGCGAGAAAAAACGCAGCGAGCTTCTGCAATTTGCCGTGCTCAAGCCGCGTCTTGCGATTCTGGACGAATGCGACTCGGGGCTGGATGTGGATGGTCTGCGTGCCGCCGCCGCGGCACTCAATGAATTTCGCCGTAACGGCGGCGCGCTCCTGGTCATCACGCATTACGGCGCGATGGCCGAGTACCTGCGTCCGGACGCCGTGCATATTATGATAGGAGGCAAGATCGCGCGATCCGGCGGCGCGGAGTTGGTTGCCGCAGTTGAAAAAGAAGGATTTGCGCAATTTGAATCGTTGCAATGAACCCCATTTAATATATCGAGGTTCAACCTCTATACTATGAGAAACGGATTTTAACAGGATCGTCATGGTCAAGTTGCTCTCGACAATTCCCGAAATCATCCCCGCCTGGGAACGCCCTGATCCGGAGCGGTGGATTGAGCGCACGCAAAAAGGCATCTCCCGCAAGATCGTGGAGGAAATCTCGCGCCTGAAAGACGAGCCCGACTGGATGCGGGACAAACGCCTTGCCGCGTTCAAATTTTTTGAGCAGAAGATCATGCCGACCTGGGGCGTGGATTTATCCGAGCTCAATTTTGACGACATCACCTTTTTCATCCGTCCGGATAAGAAGCAATTTGAAAATTGGGACGAGGTGCCGGCTGACATCCGGCGCGTGTATGATAATCTTGGCATTCCCCAAGCCGAGCAGAAATTTCTTGCAGGCCTCGTCGGCCAGTACGAATCCGAGGGATTTTATGCGAAAATAAAAGAAAAATGGGAGCGGCAGGGCGTGATTTTTACGGACACGGATACCGCGGTCAAAAAATATCCGGATCTGGTGCGCGAATATTTTATGACGCGGTGCGTCCCGATTGCAGACCACAAGTTTGCCGCTTTGCATGGCGCCGTATGGAGCGGTGGCTCATTTGTTTATATCCCCAAAGGCGTGAAAGTGGACATGCCGCTCCAGACATATTTTAGGATGAACGCCGCGCAGTCCGGCCAGTTTGAACACACGCTTATCATCGCGGACGAGGGATCATCGGTGCATTACATTGAGTCGTGCACCGCGCCAAAATACAATAAGGACTCTTTGCACTCTGCGGTCGTGGAGATTTTTGTGAAAAAGGGCGCCAGTGTTCGCTACACCACCATTCAGAACTGGTCAAAAAATGTCTACAATCTCAATACCAAGCGCGCGCTTGTGGAAGAAGACGGCAACATAGAATGGGTCGGCGGGTCACTCGGCTCTAAAGCCACCATGCTCTATCCTGCCTCCATCCTCATGGGTCGGGGTGCAAACGCGCGGCATCTGAATATCGCGCTTGCAGGTCCGGGGCAGTGGAAAGACACCGGGGCTAAAGTGATTCATGGCGCGCCCCATACCTCCTCGCGCGTGATTTCAAAATCCATTTCTCTTGGGGGCGGCAGATCCAGCTATCGCGGCCTACTCAAGATTGCAAAAGGAGCGGCAGGCGCCAAAGCGCATGTCCAGTGCGATGCACTGCTCTTGGATGAACATTCGCAATCCGACACCTATCCATACATGGAAGTGTATGAGGATGATGTGTCCATCATGCATGAAGCTACGGTGAATCGCGTGACGGACGAGCAATTGTTTTATCTGCGCTCGCGCGGCCTCACCGAAGAGCAGGCGCTGGATTTGATCCTTGCCGGATTCCTTGACCCGATTTCCCGCGAGCTCCCGCTGGATTACGCGATTGAGTTGAACCGTTTTATCCGACTGGAGATGACCGGCAGCGTGGGATGATATTCATTAACGCATACCCAAAGTATCATATCGATACGATCGTACGAGAATGATACTTTTGATGAATCAGCCAATGTCTTATGATGATTCAGAGCGGAGAAGAAAAAGAAATACGGATTGATTCGAAGGCGGAGCAGGAGGAAATAGAAATAGAGGAGCAGGGGAACGCTCATATTTTTATCGGTGATAATCCAAAACTTACGCTCTCCATACTGCTGTCCGGTAGGGACGCGTCAGTCGTTGTCATCGGGAGATTTCCTGGCGCGCAGAATGCGCGCCAGGAAATCACGCTCCGCGTGGTGATGCAAGCACCCGAGGCAAAATGCAGGGTTGATATGCGCGCCGCGTTGGCAGGATCATCAGCATCTTTTTTTGACGGCTTAATCCGCGTGGAGGAGGGCGCTAAAAACGCGACAGGATTTTTGTCATATCGCGCGCTCCTGCTCTCGTCAGGCGCGCGCGCCAAGCCAATCCCGCGTTTGGAAGTACTCACGAAAGAGGTCGCATCCCTGGGCCACGCCGCATCAGTCGGTAAAATAGACGAAGATCAGCTTTTCTATCTTCAATCCCGCGGCATCAGCCGCCCCACCGCAGAAAAACTCATCGTTGAGGGATTTCTTTCTGAAGATCAATACGGTATTATCAAGAGAACAGTATGAAGATTTATCTGGATAACAGCTTTTTGAATCGGCCATTTGACGAACCGTCTCTCGGCTGGAATCGCCTTGAAGCGGATGCGCTCTTTTTAATCTTGGAGCGTATCAAAGAGAACAAACTGTACCTTGTGGACTCCTCGGTTATCGGATATGAGAATTCTTTTAACCCCGCTCCGGAAAGGAAAAAATTCGTTGATGAGGTAATAAAAGTGTCCATAGAGTATGTTAATCTTGACGACGCGATCCGGCGTCGCGCAACGGAGATGCAAAAGACCTTGAAATTAAGCGCGATTGATGCGCTCCATGTCGCTTGTGCCGAAGCGACTGGGGTTGATTTCTTTCTCACGTGCGATTATACTGTGATCAAGCGATATCAAGGAACCATGAGAGTAGTAAGCCCGCTTGAGTTTATCCATGAATATGAAAAATATCACCTTGCCTAAATGGCAATCTTTGGCGACAAGCGCCTTTGAAGCGCTGATGGAGCAGTTGGGTCCGCAGAAGACCACGCAGTTTTGGCATACGTTTATCGCGCCGCGCGGCAATTATCTCAAGATGCGTCGTGGTCTTTTCGGCCGCAAAAATATCTCTGCGTTATACCGCGAGGCAAAAAAATTCAACCGCAAATAGCATCTCGTTAGTGATTAAAAACGCCTTATCTAAGGCGTTTTTAATGTATTTCAAGCACGAGGGCTTGACATTTTTATTTTTATGATATACAATAGACACATAGCTCTTTAGACACCTCAACCCCTCAATAAGGAGGTTTGCCGATGCCCGTTCAAGCGTTTCCCGAGGTCGTGATGAAGAATATATGTGTGATAGCCCCCACATTGAGAGAGTTTTCAGAATCGCAGTGGAAAGAAGCGATTCTTTGGTATCTATCCGCGGTCAGAGATGAACAGCATGTGGTGCGTTGTCCTTGTATTATTTTCGGCAATGTCACCCTAAAGCTCGAACCGTATGGCGATACCTATGAATATAATGTTTACGGCGAGAACCGCAGGGAACCCCCTGGCGCGCCCATCATCTTAGACAGAGAGAAGCTGCGGGTCGATGTCCTCAAGCAGGCGGACGTCGAGGAAGCACTGGACCGGTTTGTGAATGACGAGCAGATCCAGTTGCTCCAGTTCTGGTTTTGGGATTCCGCCGTGCGGTTCTCCCTTTGGAAATGGGGAGCTGATAATTATAATTATGGCACGGCTTCCCGCTACTGAATAGCGGCACGAGCTCAAGAGGGAGCGCTTTTTTTGCGGTAGTAGCGTAACCGCAGCGAGGATTGAGTTCTTCGCCACGAGTGTTATCAGGGAGAGTGACTATGTGCCTCTCCCGCCTCACCCGAGCGCGCCATAATATTATGATGCATTCAGGTGAGGTTTTTTTATTTAGTCCCATTTCACTACGATCGTAGTGAAATGGGACTAAAGATTATTCATGCAGGAGAGGATGCTCAGGGGAGTTATTTTTTCTGGTTTATGCATAGCGTTTGCGTTGTTGCCGCCGCCGGTACCACCATGCGGCGTAGAGGATGGTAAGTACGGCAACATTGGGGAAGAAAATCCACCAGTGTCCCCAGCTCCAGCCGTTGAAAGTGTATGAGGAAATCGGCCATAAGAATGGCGTTGCAAAAAATCCTCGGTCGTGAAGCGGGATGTCATATAAGACGTGTAGTCCCCACGCGCTCATCTCCCACAGCGGTTTGCGGCGGATGAGCCAGACGAGTAGAAATGCGGCGCTAAAAATAATCAAGCTATGCGTCGGGCGGTAGAGCAGATGTACATAGCGGGGGATAAGATTGGGATCGGACTGATGGGCAGAGAAGTCAGGCCACGGCGCAAATCCCAAAAGGGTGCTTGCGAAAAACGGCCCGAATGAAAAAAGATCGGGTGCTACGCCGAAGAAAAACGCAAGCCAGAAACTTTTCTTACTGCGCCTGCCAAACGCGAGCGACCCCCAGAGCCCGTGCGAGAGCGTATCCATATCCCATGATGGTAAAACTTTTAGAAACGGATTGCAACCATAATTTTTCTATTTCCCCTAACTATGATTTTGTTACGATCGTAACAAAATCATAGTTAGGGGAGTTACGGATCGAAGATGTTGCCTCCCCCATCAATGTAGCCCGAGCTCCCGTCGGCAAAAATATGCTGCTCGTTGTTGGTGAATCTCGTATTCGTAATGGTCGGCGTGGAGCCGGACAAGAGGAATAATCCGTAGAGCGTATTGTTGGTTGCATCGCGGTGTTCGCGGATAAAGGAGTCAGCGATCAGGGTGGAAGTGGAATGTTCCATACGCATACCGATGGGACTGCTGTATTCAAGAATAGTGTTGTTGAAAACAGGAGATGCGCCAATAATCCTGATGGCTCCGGTATCGCCGTTGCCAAACCCAATAGTGGATGCGCCGCCGTAGCGGATGGTGGCATAGGAGAGGGTGGAAGTCGCAAGATTTTGTTTGAATATGATGTTTTTCCAGTCGCCGGGAACCGGACTCGTTGCCGTACCATCGCCGTTGGTATCCCCGCCGTACGCATCGTCCTTGATGGAGGTGAAGATCACAGGAGATGCAGAGGTGCCTGCGATCGCAAGTGTGCCGTTGACCGTCAATTGCATATTGCTTTGTGCTTTGATGACCGCGCCAGCCGGGATGGTGAGCGTAGCGCCTGCGGAGATGGTGTTTTCTCCTTGCATGACGGTAGGGAGGTCGGTGGAAAAAGTGTAGTCGCGGCTGATCGCGTCCTGGATAACAATGCCGTTGGTGCCATTGCCGGAGGCCGTATTGCCGGACAAAATGGGATAGGAGCTGGACACGCTGATTGCCTCCTGCGTATTGGCGGCGAATGTATTGTTTTGAACAATTGGCGCGCTTGCGGTGTACATCACGAGTCCCTGGATGTTGCCGGTGAATTGATTGCCGGAGATAGTGGGGGATGAGGCAAAGAGTATCATGCCGATGCCCGTGCTCTGTCCCGCGACATTGCGATTGTTGTTGCGGATGATATTGGAGGTGATGACGCCTCCAGCCGCATTGTCCATGCGGATGCCGTAGAGCTTGGAATATTCAATTACGGAATCGCTGATTGTCGCTGCGCTATTCTGAATTCGCAGATTGGCAGTATAGTTTCCGGCATTGTCGTCGCCTCCGCCGTAGCGGATGATGGCGTGACTGATCGTGGCGGAGGGAGCGTCTGATGCGATGACGATACTCAACCAATCGCCCATGGCAGGAGGAGTCGTCGTAGCATTCGTATCTTCGCATCCGCCCGAGATGCCGCAGTCGTCATCATTGAAAGAGGTGAAAACAATCGGGAGAGCCGCAGTGCCTTGAGCCGTGAGCGTGCCATGCGCCATCAGGGAAGATCCGGCCATGCCTTTGATAACAACG
>Ga0209515_10009657_pt1 | contig 10939 bp, 15 predicted proteins | sample Subgroupgradi54m_FD_187454 | JGI IMG/M metagenome (GOLD analysis project Ga0209515, IMG submission 187454) | Subsurface groundwater microbial communities from S. Glens Falls, New York, USA - GMW60B uncontaminated upgradient, 5.4 m (SPAdes)... ...
TGTCTGTTGAGGTCGACGCCGCCGGTGCCGCGTGTGAAGCATCCCCAGGGCCCCTCAGCCCCGGGGTGAGCAGGAGGAACCATGTCGTACCCCGGTAGCGAGCCCGGCGAGCAGCCGCAGTCTCCGCCCGCCTTCACGTACCCGGAGGGCGACGGGGGGTACCCTCCGCAGCCGACCGCGGCACCGCAGATGTACCCGGTTCCGCAGGCGCCCGCGGCGTACCCGCCGGCCCCGGCCTACCCGACTCAGCCGGCTCAGCCGGCGCCGTCGGCGTACCCGCCAGCCCCGGCGTACCCGGCTCAGCCGGCTCAGCCGGCCTACCCGACTCAGCCCGCGCCGTCGGCGTACCCCGCGCAGCCGGCGTATTCGCCCGGTGCGGCTCAGGTGCCCGGTTACCAGGTTGACCCGGCGAGTGCCGGGTACGCCGGCGAGTACAACTACGGCCCCAGTGGGCCCGCTCTGGCTCAGCCGCCGACCGCGACGCTGCCCCAGGTCTCCGGCCCGCCGATGTCCGGCCCGCCCACGGACTTCTACCCGAGCGTGCCGATGGGCGGACCCGCGCCCTTCTCCGGCCCGCCGATGTCGGGTCCGCCCGCCAAGCGCGGTCCGGCGGTTGCGATTCTGGCCGTACTCACCGCGGTGTTCCTGCTCGTCGGCGGGGTGATGGCGGCGCTGTATCTCACCGCCAACAAAGACCTGACGGCAAGCAAGAAGACGGCCAGCGAACAGCAGGCGAGGGCGGCCGAACTGGACAAGCAGCTCGCCGTGGCCAAGTCTGACGCTGAAAAGAGCAAGGCAGCCAACGAACAGAATCTCAAGGGCTCGCAGAGCCAGGTGGATGACCTGAAGCAGCGGATCAGCACGATCAAGCAGTGCATCGTGCTGGTCGGCGAGGCCCAGGATGCCACCACCGCGGGCGACAAGACGACCGCCGCGGCCAAGCTCGCCGAGGCGAAGCCGATCTGCCAGAAGGCCGATCAGTACCTGGCGGTGTCGAACTGAGTCAGGTCGCCACGGGGGCGCGGCGCGCGGCGAGCGCCGTGACCCCCGGTGGCGGCAACCCCGCGGTCAACGCCAGCAGGGCGCACCAGGCGCGCAGGTGCCGGTCGAGCTCGTCGTCGAGCGGAGTCCACGATGCCCGGATCTCGATGTCCGCTGCGGTGGGTGGTCCGGCCAGTTCACCGAAGCGGGTCGACACCGTCTGGGTGACGGTACCGCCGATCGCCGTGTACGCCGCGCCGTCGGCGTCCAGCGCGTCGGTCAGCCAGCTCCAGCCGACCGCCGGCAGCAGCGGGTCGGTGGCAAGTTCGGGCTCGAGCTCGGCCGTCACGTACGTCACCAGCCGCAGCGTGCCGTCCCACGCCTCGTGCCCAGCCGGATCGTGGAGCAGGATCAGCCGGCCGGTGGCCACCTCGTCGCCGTCGCGTTCCACCGTGCCGGCCATCGCGAACGCATAGGGTGCGAGCCGCTGTGGCGCAGCCACCTCCTCCAGAGTGATCTCCGGCCGGGGCTGCTCGGTGTGCAGAGCGGCGACGGCGCGACTGAACGTCTCGGGGGTGACGGTCGACGGCGCCATGACGGCAGCGTAGGGCCGCACGACCGGTTCCGGCAGGATCGCCGCGCCGGTCCGGCGTACCGGTCGGTGTGACACGATGGCCGGCGATGAGCACCTCGAGCGCCGCCGCGTCCGGCCCCACGACCACCGCGCAGAGTGCTTTCGCGCGGGCCTGCCGCGGCGAGCCGGTGCCGCACACCCCGGTGTGGTTCATGCGCCAGGCCGGGCGTTCGCTGCCCGAGTACCGCCGGGTCCGCGCCGGTCTGGGGATGCTGGAGTCCTGCCGCCGCCCCGACCTGGTCTGCGAGATCACCCTGCAGCCGGTACGCCGGCTCGGCGTGGACGCCGCGATCCTGTTCAGCGACATCGTGGTGCCGGTCGCCGCCGCCGGGGTCGACCTCGACATCGTTGCCGGTACCGGACCGGTGGTGGCGAAGCCGGTGCGTACCCTCGCCGACGCGCAGGCGATCCGACCACTCGACGCCGGCGCGGTGCAGTTCGTGGCCGACGCGATCGGGCTGCTCCGGGCCGAGCTGGGCGGTACGCCGCTGATCGGCTTCGCCGGGGCACCGTTCACCCTCGCCAGCTACCTGGTCGAGGGCGGCCCCTCGCGGCACCACGAGAAGACCAAGGCGCTGATGCACGGCGCCCCTGAGGTGTGGCACGCGCTCTGCGCCCGGCTGGCCGGGATCACGCTGGAGTTCCTGCGGGTACAGGTCCGGGCGGGCGTGGCCGCGGTACAGCTCTTCGACTCGTGGGCCGGCACGCTGAGCGAAGTGGACTACCGGCGATTCGTCGCGCCGCATTCCCGGGCGGTACTGGGCGGGCTCGCCGATGCCGGGGTGCCCCGGATCCACTTCGGGGTGGGTACCGGCGAGTTGCTCGGTGCGATGGCCGAGGTGGGCGCCGACGTGATGGGCGTGGACTGGCGTACCCCACTGGACGTGGCGGTGGCCCGGCTCGGCGGCGCGGCTGCCGGCGGGGCGGGCAGCAGCGGCACTGCGGACGGCGCTGGCGGCACCGCGGACGGTCGGGTCCGGGCCGTGCAGGGAAACCTCGACCCGAGCGTGCTTTTCGCACCGTCGGAGGTGGTCGCCGCCGAGGTACTGCGGATCCTTGGTGAGGGCGCGGCTGCACCGGGACACATCTTCAACCTCGGTCACGGGGTACTGCCGGAGACCGATCCGGACGCACTGCGCCGCGTCGTCGACCTGGTACACGAGGCGTCAGCCCGCTGAGCCGCGCGAGCGGACCGGGTTTGACCGGCACGCTCGGACCGCCGGACGGGGCCGAGGAGCCGCCGGACGGGACAGACAGGTGTCACGCCGACTCGATAGGGTGCCTCAGGCAGATCCGCCATCCAACCCGAAGGTGCAGGCACCGTGATGCAGCGGTGGGTGATGAACTGGGCGGCGATGGCCATTGCCGCGTTCCTGCTGTCGTCGGCGTCGGCGGGCACTCTGTTGCGCGTTCACCTGGACCACCACCGCCGGCCGTCGGCGCTGGACCAGTGGGCCAGCGTCCTGTTGGCCGCCGCGGCCATCGGGGTGGGCTTGGCTGCAATGTTGTGGGGACCGTGCCGCCCGCCAGCCGAGTTGCGCCGACGAATCGGTCCTAGCGTCATGCTGGGTCCTTTCTGGATTGCCATGGCGTTCATGCTGTGGCCCGTACTGGGCACCGGGTACCTGCTGCTGCACCCGGACTGGTGAGGATGATGCACGAGTTCGTCGAGAAGTTCCTCGCCACAGCCGAGCGGCACCGCGGCTCGGGATACCGCCGGAGACCGATCGGGACGCACTGCGCCGCCGGGTCGTCGACCTGGTACATGAGGCTTCGGCTCGCTGAGCCGCGCGAGCGGACCGGGCTGGCCGGCGCGCTCGGCCCGCCGGACGAGGCAGATAGGTGTTACCCCGAACGGATCACCGAGATTCAGACCTGGGAGAACAACGGCTGGACCAACCCGAAGGTGCCGGCACCATGAGAAGTCCGCGGAACTGGCTGGCGATGGTCATAGCCGCCTTCCTGCTGTCGGTGGTCTCGGCGGGCATTCAGTTCCGCTTGTTCGTGTTCCTCCACCGCCGGCCGTCGGCGCTGGAGGAGTGGGCCAGCATCCTGTTGGCCGCCGCGGCCATCGGGGTCGGGTTGGCTGCCCAGCTGTGGGCACAAAGCCGCCCGAGCCCCGAGTTGCCCCTACGACTACGGTTAGCATCCTGGTATTGCACGCTGTTGACGCTGAGCCCCCTGCTCGTGACCTGGTATCTGCTGGAGCATCCGGGCCGGTGGGGATGATGCACGAATTCGTCGAGAAGTTCCTCGCCGCCGCCGACCAGCACCGGGGCTCGGAGACGAGCGCGCGCCGCGTCGGGGAGGCTGCCGAGGAGCTGAGCGCCGGCCTGACCACGCTCATGGCGGAGACCGTGCAGGGCAGCGACAAGGCAGGGTACGTCGAGGTGACCGTCAACCTGGCCGGCAAGCTCCAGCGGGTGAGGATCACGCCGTACGCCATCCGCGACCTCGACGTGCGGCGCCTCGGTGACGCCTGCCTGGAGGCCATCGCGGCGACGCGAAGCCTCGCCGTCGCCCGGTTCAGGGAGGTGATCGGCGAGTTCCCGGCCGACCTCGTGAACCAGGATCCCGCGGCGCTGATCCGGCGCGCACACCACTGAGCAGGAGACCCATGGATGCCGATGCGCTGAACCAGTTGCAGCGCCTGGTCGAAAGTCAGGCGGCCCTGAAGGAGCAGGTGACCGGGGCGATCACCGACAGTGGTGCGCAATCCTTCGCCGGTACCGCGCTCGGCGGCGCCGTGACTGCGACGGTGAGCGGCCTCGGTGCCCTGCGTTCGATCGGGATCGACGTCATGGCCAAGCGTCAGTACGACAACGAGACACTGGGAGACGCCGTCGTCGAGGCGGTCCGGGCGGCGGAGGCCACCGCGCGCGCTGCGCTCATGGAGCGTGTCCTCGGAACCACAGTGGCGCAGTCCCTCGCCGGCCTCGTCGATCCCGAACGGCTACGCCGCTTCATGCCTGGGGCGTGACGACTCGACTCGGGCGGCACCCCGAGTGCCCTGCAACCACTACGTCATGGACGAGGGACAACTGTTCGACGACGACGCGCTGGCGCCTTTCTCCTCGGTGACGTGCTTACTGGTGTTGGTATTCGCGGGCCCTCGGCGACGGTGACCCACTTGGCGCGGTCCGCGCCGAAGCGTGCGGATGCCCAGTCGAGGACGGAGACGGTGTCGCCAAAGGCGGAAAACTCGCGGATGTGCAGCGGGGCGCTGAGCCGATCAGTCGCCGTCCAGCGTTTCCGGACGACGACCAGGCGAAGGCTAGACCCGTGCGGGTCGTCTTCGATGCGTACCACCAGGGTGCGGCCGGCGCGAGGGCGCCGGGCGATATCAGTGACTATCCAGTGCAATTCGTCGATGAAGGCCGTGCGTTCGTCGGTGAAGGCAATCCAGCTCTCGACCTCGACCAGGCCGCTGGCCCAGTCCATCGCCGGAGTCGGGTCAGCGCCGATCGGGCCGCTCTCGTACCGGGGTGCGTCGAGTGCGCCGCTGGTGTCGTCCAGTTCCCGCAAGGTCCAGGACACCGTGTCGGCCTTGCGGCGCAGCACCCAGTACCGCTGCTCGCGGACCGCTTCAATGAGCCGGTCGAGCGTGCGTCGGGTGGTCAGAGCCGTGCCCATCGACGGGGGAGTGCCGCTGACAGGGCCGTATTCGGCGTACCTCATCGGATCATCACCTCTACGGGCCGAGGCACCTGATGTCGGTCTCGCGTGCTTCCGATTCTGGCAGGTGGGATGAGTCGGCACAGCCCCGCCGGTCAGGTCCAGTGGCTCCAGCCGTGGGCTCCGGCGAGGGCGGCCAGCCGCGAGTTGAGCAGCCGGTCGGTGGCCTCCGGATCGTGCAGTACGCGCAGCCGTACCCACTCGGCGATCTCCACGGCCCGGTACTCCGCCTGGTCCAGCAGGCCCAGCGCGATCGACCACCAGTACCGGTCGGCGATCGGGGTGGCGGATTCGGGGCAGGAGTACCAGGCGGCGAGCCCGTCGAGCAGGTCGTCGCCGACGCCGTCCGGGTCGGTGAGGCGCAGTGCCGCGCAGACCGTGCGTACCGCGGCCGGACCCCAGCCGGCGAGCTGGGCGCGGACCAGTACGTGCATGGACGGGTCGCCGAGCGCGCCGGCGGCCTGGATCTCGGGCAGCCGCACCTGGTCGGATTCGAGCGCGGTGCGCACTGCGGGCCAGGCCCGGGGGTCGCGGCGGCGGGCCAGCCCGAGCAGCGCCTCGCAGCGCGGGTTCGGGTCCGGGTCGTCGAGCCGGGCGGCCAGCGCGTCGCGCAGCTCCAGAGTGTCCACTTCGGAGAGTTGGGTACCGAGCGCGTAGCAGGCCCAGTCCCGGACGTCGCCGATCGGGTCGATGCTCAAGTCGACCAGTGCGGCTACCACGGCGGGCGGCCGGGGTGCGGTAGACAATCGGGGCAGCGCCTGGGTCACCGCCCGGCGTACCGACGCGTCGGCGTGCCGCGCCAGTAGCAGCACCGCCGGCAGGGCGGTCGCGTCAGCACACCACGAGATCGCGTCCGACAGGTCATTTGCCGAGGTCAGCGGGTTGCGTGCCAGGTCGAGCAGATCCACGGCGGCAGTCTGCCCGGGGTGCGGGCAGGTTGTCGAGAGGTTGCCGGCAGGTGTCGCAATGGCGACTGAGTTCACTGCGTCGAGCTACCCGCTGTTGGTGATCAACACCGGCAGGGTGAGATGAGCAGGTGCGCGTGGTCGTGGTCGGTGGCGGGATCGCCGGGCTCGCTGCGGCGTACCGGCTGGTCGAGCGGGCGCCCGGCGTCGAGGTGGTGCTGGTCGAGCAGTCCGGCCGGCTCGGCGGCAAGCTGCGCACCGTCGAGGTCGCCGGCGGTCCGGCCGAGGCCGGGGCTGAGATGTTCGCGGTACGCGACCCCGATGGTGCGCCCAGCGCCGCCGTCGGACTGGCGCACGCGCTCGGCCTGGCGCAGGAACTGGTGCACCCGGCCACGATCCAGGCTGGGCTGGCGCTGGCCGGAGCGGTGCGCCCGATCCCGGCCGGCACCCTGATGGGGGTACCCGCACACGCCGGTCAACTGGACGGGGTGGCGGCGGTGGACGCGGTGGCCGACCGCGACGGCGGGGCGGCGCTGCTGGGTCCCGGTGAGGACGTCGCGGTGGGCGCGTTGGTGCGCCGCCGGCTCGGTGACGAGGTGGCCGACCGGCTCGTCGACCCGCTGCTGGGCGGGGTGTACGCCGGCCGCGCCGACGACCTGTCGCTCGCCACCACCATCCCGGCGCTGGCCGCGGCCTGCCGCAGCGGGTCCACGCTGACCGGCGCGGTGCGGGCGGTGCTGGCGGCGCGGGCGCTCCAGCCGGCCGGCCCGATCTTCGCCACCCTCACCGGCGGGATGGGCCGGCTGGTCGACGCGGTCGTCGCCCGGCTGGCGATGGCCGGGGTCCGGGTCCGGCTCGGCTCGCCGGTGCGGGGGCTCGCCGCGGTGCGGGCTACCGCAGGGGAGCGCGCCGCGGGACCTGCCGTCTATGCGGCGTTGTCCACGGCGCCGGCAGCCGCGGGCGCGAGGGCGGCGACACCGCCCGGCCCGGGGGAGCGGCGCTGGCGGTTGGTGCTGGGCGATACCCGGGCGCCGGAGCTGCTCGACGCCGACGCCGTGGTGCTCGCGACACCGGGGCGCCCCGCCGCCCGCCTACTGTCCGATGTGGACGGTGCTGCGGCCGGCGCGCTCGGTCTGCTCGACTACGCCAGTGTCGCTCTGGTCACGCTGGTCCTGCCCGAGATCGCTGTGCCTGCGCTCTCCGGAGTACTGGTACCGGCGACGCAGGGGTACACCGTCAAGGCGGTCACCTTCGTCGACCGTAAGTGGGCGCACGCGAAGCGGGAGGGCAGCACACTGGTCCGCGCCTCGATCGGGCGGTACGGCGAGGAGCACGTACTGCAGCGTGACGACACGGACCTGGTCCGGTTGGCCGTGACCGAGCTGGGTCAGCTGCTCGGCGGGGCCGTTGCGGCGCCGCGCGAGGCGTGGGTGTGGCGCTGGGGCGGGGCGCTTCCGCAGTACCCCCCCGGCCACCTCGGCCGGGTCGTGGCGGCTCGCGCGGTGCTACCGGCGACGCTCGCCCTGGCCGGCGCGGGGTACGACGGTGTCGGCATCGCGGCCTGCATCCGATCCGGCTGGGCCGCCGCGGATCAGGTGCTGGCCGGCCTGGAACACTGGGTTCCATGAGCACCGAGCAGAGCAACCCGGCGCGGATCCGTGAGCTGAACGCGACGATCCGGTACACCATGTGGTCGGTCTTCCGGGTGGCCGAATCACTCGATCCGGCGCCCCGCGCCGACCTGGCCGCCGAGGTGTCGGCGCTCTTCGACCAGTTGGCCGGCACGGACGTGGTGGTCCGCGGCACGTACGACGTCTCCGCGCTGCGCGCCGACGCCGACCTGATGGTGTGGTGGCACGCCCCGACCGCCGACGCGCTGCAGGAGGCGTACGGGCGGCTGCGCCGCACCGCACTCGGCCGGCACCTGGCCCCGGTCTGGTCAGCGATGGCGCTGCACCGGCCGGCCGAGTTCAACAAGAGTCACCTGCCGGCGTTCCTGGCCGGCGAACCGGCCCGCGACTACGTCTGCGTGTACCCGTTCGTCCGCTCGTACGAGTGGTACTTGCTGCCGGATGAACAGCGGCGGGAACTGCTCGCCGAGCACGGCAGGCTGGCCCGCGGGTACGCCGACGTGCGGGCCAACACCGTCGCGTCGTTCGCGCTCGGCGACTACGAGTGGATGCTCGCCTTCGAGGCCGACGAGCTGCACCGGATCGTCGACCTGATGCGTGACCTGCGCGCCTCGGGTGCCCGCCGGCACGTCCGCGAGGAGGTGCCGTTCTACACCGGCCGCCGCCGCCCGATCGCCGACCTGATCGCCGCCCTGCCGTAGCGCCGGACCTTGGTAGCCCGAGCGGTCTACCGCTGGGTAGACTCGCTGGTATGAGTACCACGACCATCAAGGTGGACACCACAGTCCGGGACCGCCTCGCGGTCCTCGCCCGTGCCCGGGGCACCACGATGGGCGCGTTGCTCGCCGAGGTGACCGAGGGGCTGGAGCGCGACGCGTTCTTCGCGCAGGCCCGGGAGCAGCTGGAGCGGCTGCGGCGGGACGACCCGGCTGAGTGGGAGGCCGACCGCGCCGAGTCCCGCTCCTGGCGCGAGGGCACTGATCGGGACACGCTCACCAGCCAGGACGAGCCCGGATGGTGGGAGTGACCGGCGTGCGTACCGGTGACGTCTGGGTCGCCCAGCTCGATCCCACCGTCGGTCATGAGCAGGGCGGACGCCGGCCGGTGGTGGTTGTCTCGTCGAGCGGCCTGCATGCGCTGCCGATCAGCATGGCTGTCGTCGTGCCGCTCACCGGCAACGACCGCGGCCTGGTGACCCAGCCACGGATCGCGAGTCCAGGCGCCGGTCTGAGCCGGGCGAGCTTCGCCCGGCCGGAGGACATCCGTGCCATCGATGCTGCGAGGTTCCAGCGCCGCCTGGGTGAGGTCAGCCCCGACGAGCTGGCAGAGATCCGCAAGGTGCTGCGCTACTTCCTTGATCTGTGACGACTCTGGTCGTCTGGTGGGGACTGTCGTGCGCTGACCGGTTGGTGTTGGGTGGTGCGTACCAGCGCGTGATCATCCGGTTGCGAGGTGTCCGGCCCGGGCAGGCATGGACCGCGCGTCGTGGGGTAGGGGGTGCTCGACGAGCGTTCCGGGGCTGAGGAGGTACGGCCATGCGAAGCCGGGCACGACTGTTCGGGCACGCGGTACACCCAGCGTTGATCGTGTTCCCGTTGGGGCTGCTGGCCACATCAGTGATCTTCGACATCCTGTACCTGATCACCGGCGACGACGGCTACACCATCGCGTCCACGTACATGATCGGTGCCGGGATTCTTGCCGGACTCCTTGCCGGCCTGGTCGGGCTGATCGACTGGCTGGCCGTACCGCCCGGGACCCGGGCCAGGCGGATCGGCGCCTGGCACGGGCTGGGCAACGTGGGGGTACTCGCGTTGTTCGCGGTGAGTTGGCTGCGGCACTCCGGCTACGGGGCCAGCCCTGGCATCGTCGCCCTGATCTTCAGCCTCGCCGGTGTCGGACTGGCCACCGTGACCGGATGGTTGGGGCGCGAACTGGTGGAGCGGCTGGGGGTCGGGGTCGACCCCGGCGCCGGTCCGAACGCGCCCAGCTCGCTGCACGGGCAGCCGATCCCGGCGGCCGGCCCCGCCGAGCCGGGCTACCCGACCCGCTGAACCCGCCGGGCCGGCTCAGCTGGGGGTACTGCTGGCCTGGTGGCTCTGCTGGAGGAACTCGGCCATCCGGGTGGCGTCCTGCGGGCGGGCGAAGTGGTAACCCTGCCCGTGCGAGCACTGCATCTCGCGCAGCGCCGCCAGATGGTCGGTGTTCTCGATGCCCTCGGCGACCACATCCATCTGTAGCGCCGCGCCGAGGCTGACCACCGCACCGCAGATGGTGCGCCCGTCGGCGCTGTCCACCAGGTCCGCGACGAGCGACCGGTCGATCTTGAGTACGTCGATCGGCAGCCGCCGCAGGTACCGCAGCGAGGAGTACCCGGTGCCGAAGTCGTCGACGGCCACCCGGATGCCCAGGCTCCGCAGCGCCTCGATCTTCGCGACCGTGGGCGTGTCGTCGGAGAGCACGGTGTCCTCGGTGATCTCGACAATCAGCCGGCGCGGGTCGAATCCGGTGTCCCGCAACGCCGCGCTGACCTCGCTGACCAGGCTCGGATGGCGGACCTGCCGTGGTGCGACGTTGACGCTCAGGGTCAGCGTGCGTGCTGCCGGAATGGTCCTGCCCCACTCCACCACCTGGGCGCAGGCGGTACGCAGGACCCAGTTGCCCAGCGGCAGGATCAGGCCGGTCTCCTCGGCCAGCGGGATGAAGTCCAGCGGTGGCACCAGCCCGCGCTCGGGGTGCTGCCAGCGCACGAGCGCCTCGAGGCCGACCGTATCGCCGCTGGCGATGTCGATGATGGGCTGGTAGTGCAGGACCAGCTGGTCCTCGTCGAGGGCGCGTTGCAGCTCCGCGCCGAGCGTGTTCACGTCGATCGCGGGCGTGTAGGCCACGCAGCCGCCGGTACCGGCTCGCTTGGCGACGCGGATCGCCATCTCCGCGCGCAGCAGCAGTTCGTCGCCGGAAATGCCGGGCCCGGGGGAAATGCCGGACCCGCCGGAGCCGCTGGGCCCGCCCGTGCCGCCGGGCTCGGAGATGGCCAGGCCCATGCTCGCCCGCAACGGTACGATGTGTCCATCGTGGACGATCGGGGTACTCAGGGCGGCCTGCACGCGCTG
>Ga0209515_10009659_pt1 | contig 10936 bp, 10 predicted proteins | sample Subgroupgradi54m_FD_187454 | JGI IMG/M metagenome (GOLD analysis project Ga0209515, IMG submission 187454) | Subsurface groundwater microbial communities from S. Glens Falls, New York, USA - GMW60B uncontaminated upgradient, 5.4 m (SPAdes)... ...
CTTATCGTTATTTTTGTCTGTTTCGTGATATTCCTCGCCGTATACCTTGACAAATCCGCCCAATGGAATTAGATTGATGCTGTAGAGAGTCTCACCTTTTTTTATCCCGAATAGTCTGGGCGGGAATCCAAATCCAAATTCCTCAACTTTTACGCCGTTTTTCTTGGCCGCAATAAAATGACCAAACTCGTGGACTAAAACCAGCAGTGCCAGAATTAATATAAAAACTACAATTCCCATATTTATATCTCCATTATCTCTTTTTCCTTCGCCTCTTTAATCTTTTGTAACTCTTCTATATTTTCATGAGCTATATCGTCAACTTCCTTTTCGGTGCGAAATTTATCGTCTTCGCTGATTGACTTTTGCTCGAGCTGAAGTTTAATTTTTCTTCTTATATCGTCTCTATGACTGCGAACAATGTTTTTCTTGTCCTCTACTTTCTGACCGATTAATTTAATTACTTTTTCGCGCTGCTCCTGGGATAAAGGAGGAATTTTAATGATAATTTTTGAGCCCTGGACATTGGGCGATAGTCCTAAAGAAGACTTTAAGATCGCTTTTTCTACGTCACTGATCACAGAAGGGTCAAATGGCGCTATCAGCAGACCTGTGGAGCCGTCTGTGGTGATTGTTGCCAATTCCACCAGCTTAAGTTTTGTTTGGCCACCGTAGGCTTCGACCAGAAGATCCTCAACCAGCGCAGGACTCGCTCGGCCAGTGCGAATAAGCTTCAGATCTTCCTTTAAAGACAGAATAGTTTTAATTATATTTTGTTGGAAGTCCTCTAATAGAGAATCCATAGTTTTTTACTCTCCTACCTGCCATCTTACAAATCTGGCGATCTTTATATTCTCACCAAACTTAAGGACGGCTTCTTTGAGCAGGTCTTTAATTTTTTTTGCTGGTTCTCTGATATATTCTTGCTCTAAAAGCTCATCAAGAGTGTCTGATTTTACAGAAGCTACTTGCATCGACAACTCCTTGCCTAATTCCTGGAATTCCTTGTTTCCTGAGACAAAATCGGTCTCACATTGTAATTCGACTAACGAAGAGACTTTATTATTATGATGAGTGTAACTGAAAATCCCCCCTTGTTTTGTTTCTCGATCAGCTTTTTCTTCTGCTTTGGAGGCTCCCCACTTAATGAGTTTCTGCTTGGCTTTGGCTATATCATTTTTTGCTTCCTCAAGAGCTTTCTTACAGAGCGAAAAAGAGACACCAGTTTCCTCACGAAGTTGTTTGAGTTTTTTGTAGTCGACCATAATTTTTATTTTTGCGCCTTGGGTTGGTTGCCGGTATAGGCAGTAATTATTTCGGAAACCAAAAACTGTATTGAAAGGGGTGAATCGTCGTTGGCGACTATTGGATATTCAACTTGTGAAGGATCGGAATTAGTATCGGTAACCGCTACCATGGGAATATGCGTTTTTTGAGCTTCAACAACTGCATTTTTCTCCTTTTTAATATCTAAAATAAAAATGACATCCGGTTTTTTTGTAAGATTGATAAGGCCGTCATAGAACTTTTCTAACTTCACAATATGTTTATTTAAAGCCACTCTTTCGTGTTTGACAAGTTTTTCCCATTCGCCGCTTTCTTTTTGTTCCTTGAGTTCCTTCAGCTTCTTGACATTTTTGATGATAGTCTCAAAATTAGTCAGAAGTCCCGGAAGCCACTTATTGGTAATAAACGATATACCATGCTGTTTGCACAGGTCTTTAGTGAATTGCGAAGCAGCCTTTTTTGTAGCCACTACCAAAAGAATTTTCTCCTCTTCCGCGCACTTTTTTAAAAAAGATTTAGCTTCGTTTAATTGATTTGCCGTAAGTGTAAGATCAATGATTGAAACTCCGCTCTCGACTCTATAAACAAACCTTTTTGCCTTAGGATGCAGGCGATTTTTCTTGTGTCCAAGATGTAAGCCGGCTTCAAAAAGAGCCCTGACTTGATTGATATCTGTTTTATTCATAGGAAAGTTTAACAATTATGATCGTATTTTTCAACTCGGGACAGGAAGATTAAGCTATTTTTAGCTCTGCGAGGAATTTTCTGAATTCTCCGTTGATGTCAGGATGCCTTAAGGCGAGCTCTACGACTGTTTTCATATATTCCAACTTATTTCCGGTATCATAATATTTTCCGTTTTTTATCTCTACTGCATAGAGGGGAACTCCCTGTTCCTTTAACAAATTAATTGCGTCTACCAGCCATATTTCTCCGCCTCTTCCTGGTTGGATTTTTCGCAGCGCATCAAAAATTTCAGGTGGCAAAATATATGCTCCGTGGGTTGCAATTTGAGAGGGAGCTTTATCTGGTTCTGGTTTCTCTACTATTTCCTTTATTTTGTACACATTGTCTTCGACAGCTTCAAGATCAGCTATTCCATATCTGCTTAGATCTTCCTTTTTCTCAATTCTCACGCCCGAGATGACAATGCCGCCAAATTTTTCATGCACTTTTAACATTTGGGCTAATCTTGGAGGTTCAGCATATATAAATTCATCTCCCCATAACACAGCAAAAGATTCGTTGTCGATCGCAGGTTCGGCTGAAAGAATCGGAGTGCCGTTGCCATAAGGTCCCTTTTGGCGAACATAGATATAATTTGCCATCTCGGAGATTTTTTTGAGCTCCTCTAAGAGATGTTCTTTCTTGCCGTCTACAAGATTTTTTATCAGATCCTCATCCGGAGCATCAAAATGATCTTCAATTGCTCTTTTAGTGGAGCCTGTAACTATGACAATATCTTTGATTCCCGAATCAACTGCCTCCTCAACAACATATTGGATAACGGGCTTATCTACTATAGGCAGCATTTCCTTCGGCATCGCTTTCGTTTGAGGAAGAAATCTCGTCCCAAAACCTGCAGCAGGGATGACTACTTTTGAAATCTTAGCCATAGGTAGATTATATATTATCTGTTACTCAAATTTTACTGAAAGAGTTTTTTGCAGAGTAATAGAATTATCAATGGTTGCGGTTAGCTGAGCAATTCCTGCAGTCGTAGAGCTGATTATAAAAGTGGTTTTTCCTGCGCTGTCGGATAAATTTGACACAGGCTGAATATTTCCGAGAGTAGTTGTAACGTTTACTGTTTTTTTAGACAGAGGTTTATTTGATTTACTTCTGACAAATACGTCAACGCTTACCTGTTTTACTCCATCTGCTTTCTCGGATAGAGGCCAGGCAAAGATTAGAGAACTTTCCCCGGATGGAGTATTTTCCTCGGTCGCGCGTATAGCTTGTGTAATAGGCTTGTGAAAAATAATTACCGTAGTAAAAAGAAGGAATGTCACAAAAAAAGCCACAATCAAACCTAGCAATTTCTTATCCATATCTTATCTTTATATTATAAATGATCTAATTTGCACTGTCAAATTAGGCTTCATCAAGCTATTTTGCCAAATTCTACTGTCTGACCCGCCTTGATACTTCCTTCAAGGACCTTCTTTGCTACAGCACCTTCGATTTCTTGAGAAATAGTTCTTTCCAGGTTTCGCGCGCCGAATTCCTCGCTATAGCCTCGTTGGACAAGATTTTTGAGGAATTGATCCTGAACAACAATCTTAATTTTATGCAGTTTCTGATAGTTTTCGTTTATCCTTGCGATTATTTTTTGAGCAATAGTATAAAGAGCCTTTTCAGTCAAAGGTTCGAAAACGATTACTCCATCAAAACGATTAAGAAATTCAGGCGCAAAAATTGCTTTAGAGACGAGGTAATTGATAATTTCCTCCGAAGTTACGGGTGTGTTATTCTTGGTTTTTTCAAAGATGAAATCCGAACCTGCATTGGAAGTACAGATAATCATCAGATTTTTGCAGTCTACTTTTTTACCCAAACCATCGGTCAGATACCCTTCATCAAGAATAGTAAGAAAAATATTCAGTAGATCCTTATGTGCTTTTTCAATTTCGTCTAAAAGCAACACGCTGTAAGGGTTATCTCGAATAGCTTCGGTTAACAATCCGGGATTATTCTTTTCCATCGAGCCAATCAAAGAAGGTATGTCATCTTTTGATTGGTAAAGCGACATATCGAATCGAACCAATCTTTTTTGTTCTTGAAAAAAAATATCCGCAAGAACTTTTGCCGTTTCAGTCTTGCCTACTCCGGTCGGCCCCATAAATAGGAATGAAGCCAAAGGCTTTTTTCTCTTGCCTAAGAGTAAAAACGACCTGCGCAACGCTGCAGAAAGTTGATTGACGGCATTTGATTGAGTAATTATTCTAGTTGAAAGAATTCTCTCAAAATCAACCAAGGTTTTTTTTGTTTTCTGATCCAGCTTTGTCGGTGAGTGAGTAAGTTGAGAAAGAATATTATCAATATCTTCGGGTAAGAGAATTTTTTTATGCTGTTGGGAGACAAAGGAACAGGCAGAATCGAGCAGTTCAATAGCTTTTTCGGGAAAAGGAACGTCGGTCATGTAAAATTCGCTTTTCTCAATAACAGTCTGCAACGTTTCAAAGGGAATGACTAGTTGATTGTGTTTTTCAAAATAAAAAGTCAAATTAAGAATAATCTCCAGACATTCCTTTTTATCAATCTCTTCGATCTCAATTTTGGTAAAAATCTGACTAATAGCCGAGTTTGGTAAAATATATTTGTCATAAAGAAAGGCCGTTGTTATTCCAATAATCTGTAAATTGTATCCTTTAGCAAATTTTTCAAGCGGAATCGATAGATCGATATGATTTACATCACCGGAAGAAATATAGCGCTCGAAATTATCGATTGCTAAGATTATATTTTTCGCTTCCGACGCCTCACTCAAAAGCTCTGCCAGAAAATTCTCTCTTTGTTTTTGATCGACAAACTCGTTTAATATAGCTTCCAAATCGAGCTTGAGCACACGTTTATAATTAAGAAGAGGGCTGCTTTTTCCTATATAGATTCTTCGAGAGAATTCATCAATGATAGACTGCCGTCCTATTCCCGTTTCACCGACTAAAATAATATTTGCTTCCTGGCTTTTGGAGAGTGTTTGTTCAATCTGCTTGATTTCTTTTTCTCTGCCTACTATTTTCTTTATTCGGCTCTGATATTCCTGCTTTGTCAATTCGTCGGTATATTTATCCAGCGTAGGTGTATATCCTGACGCCCAGTCTCTGGCAAGGGGAGGTATAGAAAAAAGATTATCTATAGTCCACCACTGGTTTTTCCGCAAATTTTGCTGATAATAGACTTCAAACCAGGCGTCAACCTGGGCAAGGTTCTCTTTTTGCAGCAGATGTGACCTGATGAAATTATCGCGCTGAATATTCTTTTCTTCTTCTTCAGATTTTTGCAGGGACGCCGTAAACAATCTGACAGGAAGAGTTATAAAAAAAAGAAACAATATAATTGGAATTGCTAAAATAAATACAAACTCGAAAATAAAAAAAGATAGAATTATAAACACTCTCATTAAAAAACCAATCGCGCGAGAGATTAAATTAAAAGAGAGACGACCTAACCATTCATTGAACGAAAAACCAACAGCTGCTTTTTTGGCGATGAGGTTTTTCCATGGACTAAAAAGAGTCTTAAAAAGAGTAGGAATGGATAAGAAATAGGGTATAAAAATAAATAAATTTAACAGTGCATCCAAAAATTCCTTTATAGTTCTACCTATAATATCTGAGTGATTTTTTGTCATCAATTTCATTATACAGATTTATTGTAAGAAAAAAATTCATAAAATATCATTTTGCCCTTGACAAATAATACTCATTGTTTATCATAAAATTAAGTAGAAATTTTATAAAAAAAATTGAGAATTTTAAATGATCAACAGCAAGTAAATAATCTAAGAAATATTGGGGAAATTCCTTTGCTTCATATAATACCTAAGACTCCTGAAAATAAACATTTATATCAAAACGGAGTATCAAAATTAATTCCCCGTCTTACATTGAAAGTTCATTCAAAAATTGAGGAATGTTTTTATTTGTGGGATAAATTTTCTCCTAAAAAAACTTTATTTGATCTGTGGGATTTTTGTTACTCTTGGTCTCGAGGGTTGAACTACAAGCCCTATTTCTATACTCTATACGAGGGAAAGAAACCACTGGGCGTATTACCATTATCTTATGATAGTGACGATAACCGTTTTGAGTGGTTTGGATGCGAGTGGCTTGAAAATCACAGTTTTTTTGTCGAAGATGAAAAATGCATCGATCTGCTCTTGACGGTTGCCCCCTCTCCCTTATTTTTGAATTCTATCGCGGTTTATGATGAAGTGAGTAAATTATCGAAATTCGGAGAAATAAAAGAGGATCCGGACGACAGAAATATCAAGGATATTTCCAACATCTCTTCACTGGAGCAGTTGATGGCAACGTTCAAAAAGAAATCAAGATATAATTTGAAATATGATTATCGTCGGTTGATATCCTCCGGAGTAAAAGTAGAGATGGTTGAGACGAAAGATCTGACTAATTTTGAAGAATTATTGAAGATGAATATGCAGAGATTCAACGGGATAGATAAAGATATAAGTTATGTCGATAAATTTCAGGAAGCATTCAGAAGAGTTATCAAAAACGCAAATCAATATTCATTTAAATATATTAAAGTATCTTCACAAGGTAGAACAGCGTCGATAGACATGGTTATCACCTTTAAGGATGTTTATTATCCTTTTACAGGCAGTAACGATGTTTCCAGATTCAACGGTATCGGAAATTTTATGACGTATATTGAATTCGAAGATGCTATAAATAATAGATTCAAATTGGTAGACATACTGCAAGAAGATCATGGGTGGAAACACCGCTACTTCGATAAAATCCCCGTCGTCGTCTTTGAGAAATGAGCTCATTTGAGGCCGCACCACTGCCTTTTTGTGCTATAATTTACTGCCTATAGGGCGCGTAGTTTAATGGTAAAACACTTCTCTGATAAAGAAGAGAGCGATAGTTCGATTCTATCCGCGCCCACCATGGACTCGTAGCTCAGTTGGTAGAGCATTCGGCTTACATCCGAAAGGTCAGAGGTTCGAGCCCTCTCGGGTCCACACTCCCCTTTTTCGTCTTTGCAATTTTTTTTATTAGTTGTATTATATTTTCATGTTGTATTTTTCTGAATTAAAAAATAAAAAAGTCTATACGGAAGATAATATTTTTTTTGGAAGACTAAAAGATATTATTTTCCTGGTATCAGACACGCCCACTGTCACTAAATTAGTAGTCAAAACTAAAAAAGACGATGAATTAGTAATACCGATGAAATATTTAGTGAAGATGAACGGCGATGTCATATTGGGAAAAAATTTCGAGGAGACCAAACTGGAAGACAACGAACTTTATCTTGCCAGCAATCTTCTTGATAATCAAGTAATCGATATCTCCGGAAACAAGATAGTTCGTGTAAATGACGTGGTTATTCAGGATAAACCTGGATATTATATCGCCGGGGTTGATATCGGACTGCTCGGACTTCTGCGCTGGTTTGGCCTGGAAGATTTTTTATTGAGAATTTTGGGGAGATTAGGCGTAAAAATAACATCGAATTTTCTTTCCTGGGGAGATGTTCACCCGCTTGAGCTTACAAGAGGCCATGTCAAGATAAAAAAAGAACAGACCAAACTGGATAAAATTCGGCCGGAGGACTTGGCTGATTATCTTGAAAAAACCAACACTTCCAATATCAGTCGAATACTCAAGGTTTTAGACGAAAAAACAGCTACCAATGTAGTCAACAGTCTTAGTATCAATTATCAGACGGGACTTTTTAAGCAATTTACTTCGGAAAAGGCCGCAAAGTTGCTATCGAATATGGATTCCGAAGAAGCAGTGGATATTCTGCTTACTCTTTCCAAAAAGAAGAGGGAAAAAATAATGAGTTTTCTTGATGATAAAACTCATAAAGAGATAGAATATCTTTTGAGTCTTTCCAAAACCCCCATAGGTAAGATTCTTACGACAGAATTTCTTACCACTGAGTCGACAGACAGAGTCAAAGAGGTCATAGCGAAAATCAGGAAAGAAGCGGACGATTTTTATACGCTCAATCATGTATACGTTGTAAACAAAGAGAAGCAGTTGGTGGGAGTCTTTGATCTTCATGAACTTCTGCTTCAGAAGTCGGAAACCCGTGTATATAAGTTCATGACCCAGAACTTATCCGTAATCTATCTTACGACGCCCGAAATAGTTGTTTTAAGAAAAATTGTCAAATATAAAATAAACAGCCTTCCGGTAGTTGATAAAGATAGACATATATTAGGCATAGTACAATTCGACGACGTTATGGATTCTTTCTTAAAAACTTATGAATGATGAACAAGTCAATTCTTTGGAGAAGGTACGTCTTTCTTTTCAGATCTGGCGGCGCAGGTTTTTCGTCTTTCTTGTTGTTATCGGCCCGGGTCTAATCACTGCTGTTGCCGATAACGATGCAGGCGGTGTAGCGACCTACACTGTGGTTGCCTCGATGTTTGGCAACGCAGCGCAACTTTTAATTATCCCTACAATTGTTCTTCTGGCAATAACTCAGAACATAGGAGCGAGGATTGCAGTAGTCACAAGAAAAGGTTTGGGAGATCTGATTAGAGAGAGATACGGAATAAAAATCTCAATGCTCGTTTTTTTCCTATATTACATAGTGAATCAAGGAGTAGTTTTACAGAACATCAGCGGACTCAAGGCATCTTATCAGCTATTCAATCTACCTTGGCAATTGCTCTTAGCCCTGACAAGTCTCTTCTTGATTTTGTTTGTAGTAAATTTCGACTATAGGAGAATTCAGAGGATTTTTTTGTTACTGATCTTTTTTTATATCTCTTATGTAATTGCAGCTTTTCTATCCAAGCCAAATTGGGGGGAAGTAGTTAAGGAAACCCTTTTACCACAGAAAATAAATCTAGGATTGAGTTACTGGTTTTCCTTGGTTGCAGTACTGGGAACGACAATCACAGCATGGGGACAATTCTTTGTCAGCAGCTACATCAAGGATAAAAAACTTTCAATTGATCATTTAAGGTACGAAAAGTTAGAAGTATATTCTGGAGCGCTGATTACCAGCTTTTTCTCTTTTATGATCGTCACAGCTGTCGCCCAGACACTTTTTGCCCACCATATATTGGTTTCTGACGGTCAAACCGCCGCATTGGCTCTTAGACCACTGGCGGGAGATCTCACTTTCGTCTTGTTTGCAAGCGGATTGTTTGGTGCTTCGATTCTGGGTCTGACTATTGTTCCCTTGGCAACTGCATATGTTTTTTCTGAACTGTTTGGTTATGAAGGAAGCCTGGATACGAATTTTAAAAAAGGCAGATTGTTTTATTCCTTTTTCAGCCTGCAAATTATTGTTGGTTTGATTATTGCACTAATTCCTCAAGTTTCTCTATTTAAATTAACACTTTATGTCGATTTTCTGAATGGTGCGATGCTCCCCTTGATCTTCTTCTTCCTGATAAAATTTGCCGAAAGCAAGGAAATAATGGGATATCATGTCCTGAATAAGTTTGAGCGAATATTTATTAGAGGAGCTGCCGTATTGATAACTCTTGCCGTAATTATTTCCTTTACCGGCAGAATATTCCACATTATTTGAAAGTTAGGCCGCCCGTCTTGCTTCTTTTACTTGATCAATAATTCCGTTGAAATCCCCTAAGCCAGGAAATTCTCGAATTTGATTATTAATTCGTTCAGCGAGGCGCATATCCTTTTCATCGCCCAATAAATAATTGATCACGCGATTGGTCCTCGGAGATGGTTGAAAACCCTCACCAACCGGTGACCAAAAATGTCTGGTCACAAATCTAGCAAACGTCCGCGCTTTACGACTTTTGCTTAAATTTTCCTCGGCAATCCGCTTATAATACGCAAAATGATTTGACTCTTCAGGAATAATATTACTTAAGATTTCAGACAGAACAGGGTGTTCTGCCTTTTTGCTCAGTTGAACATAGCCGGTTTTAGTAGTGAGTTCATTAATAGCTCCGATCGTACCATACGCAGCTAAAAACGCTTCTCTTGTTACTGAGGCTATAAGAACAGAGGCGACCCAACCATGCTTTTGCCAGAAATTAAGTTCTTCCCTCTGCTGTTGAATCCTCTCGTGTCGGGGTTGCTCGGGAGAAAATTCAAGCGGGTTGTGAACATCAAATGGAGGTGGATTCTCTGTGTTACTCTTTCTTAGGCCGTATCCTTCTACAAACCTACTCAATGAAATGTCGTGAAAAAGCTCCTGACTCTCCCATGTGGCTAGGAAATCCGTAATTTTGGGATCTTTCATCGCAACATATCCCATTAAATGACGTTTGTACCAAGGAGTATGACCTTCAACATCCCTCATATACTCAATACAAAAAAGAGCATCCTCACTAAGAGGATATTGAGGAATTTCGGCCCAATTTATTTTATGATACCATTCCGGGACATTACTGCCCACAAGATGAGGTTCACCAAATTCAGGACGTCTGCTCATAAATTTCAAATAAGTATAGCAGCAGTATGCAAGAATATAAAGAACGTCTATTCTGGATGAAGCATGCCTTGAATTGTTTTGAGAGCTTTAATATAGTCCTCTTTTGCATCTTCTTCCTCATCTGATCCTTCAGGTGCGTCTACGGTTCTTCTGACGGTGTACTGTGCAGTTTTATCTATAAGGTCTGTCAGTTGTTCAGGAGTCCAGCTCACAAAAAATTCCATAAAGCGTCCCTTGTTTGTAATCATTTCTAGAAGAGTTTCCTCATTATTTTGCTGTGTGAAGTGATGAGCAATTTTGTCAATATCGGAATCTGAGAGAGGACGTTTTCTTAACTGGTGCTGAATCATTTGTTTTATCTCTGCCGGAGTCTCCTCAATTCTTTCCTCTTGTTTTTTAAAGAAGGCAGGATGATTTTCAAAACGGGATAACCAGTCTCCGGCGATTTCCTTTAGCTCCGGGATTGATGGATAGGGCTTTTTATATCCTGATTCTCCGATTTCATCTGCCATAAAAAAAT
>Ga0209515_10009660_pt1 | contig 10935 bp, 11 predicted proteins | sample Subgroupgradi54m_FD_187454 | JGI IMG/M metagenome (GOLD analysis project Ga0209515, IMG submission 187454) | Subsurface groundwater microbial communities from S. Glens Falls, New York, USA - GMW60B uncontaminated upgradient, 5.4 m (SPAdes)... ...
CCACCCCCGCCGCAAAACACCCAACGCTCGTAAAATCCAAGAGTAAGAAATCTACAAAAACTTCGGCGTAGAGGGTTTTGTCCCTACGTCCTTACGTCCTTACGTCCTTGCGTCCTTACGTCCTTACGTCCTTACGTCCTTATGTCCTTATGTCCTTATGTCCCTACGCCAAAAAAAAATCCGACACCTTCCTATTACAAGACGTAGGGACGCAAGGACGTAAGGACGTAAGGACGTAAGCACATTTTTCATGCCAGACTCTCTTGACAGTTCGCCACCGCCCCCGCATAATTCTTGGCATGGCACTCGAAATCAAACAACAGCTGCGACTGTCGCAACAACTCGTCATCACTCCGCAACTCCAACAGGCCATTAAGCTATTGCAAATGACCCGCATGGAATTGCAAACGTTGGTGCAACAGGAGCTTTCCGAAAATCCGATGCTCGAAGAATTGGAATCCGAGGTCACGGCCGAGGCACAGGAAAATGCCGACGAGGCCGATCGCGACGCAGCCGCCGACACCGCCGTACAGGAAGACGAGGCAGCAGGCGGTGAAGACGGCGACGAAGCGCGCGCAGCCGACGGCGTCGAGGCGCCGAGCCTGGACGAAGTCGGCACCAAAGATGGCGAGTTGAAAGAACCCACCGACTTCGATTGGGAAAATTATTTGGGCACCTACAACGCACCGTTTGGCGAAGCGCTGCCCGCGCAAAAAATGGACGAGGCCCCGTCGTATGAAAATACGCTGGGCACCACCGAATCGCTGCAGGAACATCTGCTCTGGCAATTGCATCTGTCCACATTGCCGGAACGCCAACAATCGATTGGTCGCGAGATCATTGGCAACATCAACGACGATGGGTATTTGGCAGCGACCACCGAAGAAATCGCACTGAAACGGGGCGTCACCGCCGACGACGTCGTGCATGTCCTGCACAAGATCCAACAATTCGATCCGCACGGCGTGGGCGCGCGCGATTTGCAGGAATGTTTGTGTATTCAAGCGCGCTTGATCGGCGGCGAACATCAGGCGGCGCTCGAACGCATCATCATGCATCATCTGCACGATCTGGAGCACCATCACTACGCCCCCATCGCCAAAAAATTAAACCTCTCGATGGAACTCGCGCGCGAACTCGCCAGCATCGTGCAACACATGGAACCGAAACCGGGCCGCCCCTTCACGCAGGAAAATCCGCAATACATTTTGCCGGACGCGTTTGTGGTGAAACTCGGCGATGGGTACGAGGTCTTTTTGAATGAAGATGGTCTGCCGCGATTGCAGGTCAGTAATTTTTATCGCCAGGCCATGCAGCAAGGCACCACGGTGGCCGCGAATGCCAAAGAATATATGCAGAACAAATTGCGTTCTGCGCTCTGGCTCATTAAAAGTATTCATCAGCGCCAGCGCACACTCTACAAGGTCGCCAAAAGCATTGTCAAATTTCAACACAACTTTCTCGATCATGGTGTGGATCGACTGCATCCCATGATTCTGCGCGATGTCGCCGAAGACATTCAGATGCACGAATCCACGGTGAGTCGCGTCACGACCAACAAATACATCCACACCCCGCGCGGGATTTTCGAGCTGAAATTTTTCTTCAACAGCAGCGTACAAGATTCCACCGGCGGCGACGTCGCCTCGGAAACCGTGAAAAATCGCATTGCGCATATTATCGAAAAAGAAGATGCGCGCCAACCGCTCAGCGATCAGGCGATTGTGGAACTCCTGCACAAAGACAACATCATCATCGCCCGCCGCACCGTCGCCAAATACCGCGACACACTCACCATCCCCTCCTCGGCGCAACGCCGTCGGGTTGATGATTGACGCTCTGTCTAGGAGATAGGGAATAGGAGATAGGAGGTAGAGAAGAAACCACTAGTGAACTCTTTATCTCCTACCTCCTAACGCCTATCTCCTATACATTGACATTACAGAGCTAGCACGGCATGACTGCTTCACACATCAATTCACTTGGGAGGAATCATGGAACCCGCATTCACCTTTCGCAACATGGCATCCACCGACGCCTTACGAGCGCACACACTCGAAAAAATTTCGCGTCTGCACAAATACACGCCCGACTCGCTGACCATTCATGTCATTTTGTCGGTGGAACACAATTCGCACGTCGCGGAAATTACCTTCAACACGCCGGGCGGTCAGTTTGTGGGCCAGGCCGAATCGGGCGACATGTATGGTTCCATTGATCACGCCGTGAAAGTCCTCGAAACCCAACTCCGCCGCAAAAAAGATCGCGTCACGCACCACAAGGGCCACACCGCCACCGCCGATTTCTCTGCCGAGGAGTGATTTTTTCCGAGGACCGAGGGACGACCGTTCGCTGCGCTCACTGGGACGAGGGGCGAAACAGCGGTGACTGTCGTAATCCAGCGCCAGTTCCTAATCGTAATTCGTAATCGAAATCGTAATCCTGATTCGTAATCGTCATCGAGATCGTGATCGGGGTCGATTGCGATTAGGATTAGGACTACGATGACGAATCAGGATTACGAAAAAACCGATTACGATGGCGGCCGGATTTCCTCCCAAGCAACTTTTTTTGCGATCTGCCGATACTATAAGCAGGAGGCACTATGGGATTATCATCCGTGCAAAAGGCGTGTGTGTCGTATGTGCAAACCAGTGCGTCGCCTGCGGTGAAGCCCGCAGTGCAGGAGATCCGCAAATTACCCGGCAGCAATTGGAATCCGCGGCGTTGGGGGCGTGGTCACACGTTCGATTGTCGAGCGCTCGCCATCGCCGCCCGAGCCTTCGCGACCAGCGGTACACCGGGCGTTGCGGCGTTGGCATTTACCGCCACAACGTCAGCCCTCGTCGCCAAATTCAACGATGAGACGCGGGGGAGCAGTGAGAATGCGCTCGGGCAATGGGCACGCGACGATGCACAGCGCGGCCAAGATTTCCTGGATGGCAAAATTTCCGCCGTCCGCGGCAAGGCGTTCGGATCGGAAGATGCCACCGATGCATTTTTTTCGGCGGCGTTGATGTACACGCAGCTGAACTATTTCGCACTCGCCGCCGGTTGTTTTGTGCAGGCGATCGAAGCAACACTCCTCGCGGGAGAAACCTTTTTTGTGCAGGCCAACGCCAACGCGGCCGTAGGAACCGCGCCCAAGCGCGGCGTCGCGGTTGCTTATTACCGCAATGCCATCGACGCCTGGGAAACCGCCGTCGATGTGTATTTGCTGGCCCGCACCGAATTGGCAGGCGCGCCACGCGATATGCTCGACGATATGCGCGGCAAAGTCACGGCGGCGCACAATCGCCTCGTCGCCAATCTCCTGTACGACGAATCCCGTGCGTTCACGGGCTACACCATCGACGACGCCGTCGCGCGCAGCATCCACGTGCAGGCGAAATTGCTCAAGGCGAAGATGTGACTCGTCATCCGAATCGTAGTTCGTAATTCCTAATCCAGATCCTAATCGTAATTCGTAATCCGCAATCGCTCTCGATTACGATCACGATCTCGATCAGGATTACGATTACGAAAAAATCGATCTCTCTCGCACACCGGCACATCGGCACATTTTTCCCCTTGAGTCACACGCAGACCCAGAGTACCTGACCTCGCCATGTTATCGATTCCAGTCATCCAACTCGCGAAGGATCAGGAGCATCAGTTGCATTTGCGCCTGCTCGGGGGCGAGCGGGGCTTAAGCAAAAAAATTACGATTCCGCGCATTCAAAAACCGGGGCTCGCGCTCACGGGCGATACGTCCGCAATTCATACCGGCCGCATTCAAGTGTTGGGCAAAAGCGAAATTGGGTATTTGCAACGCCTGGCTGCCAGCGAACGTAAGCGGGTCTTGGGTCGGCTGTGCGAGCTCGATATTACCTGCTTTGTGATTACGGGCAATCAAACCCCGATCAATCCGCTGGTGCCGCTGTGCGAATCACACAACATTCCACTTTTTTCCACACATCTGCTCACCTCGACTTTTGTGAATCGCGTCACGCGTTTTCTGGAGGATCATCTGACGGCATCGACCTGCATTCATGGTGTGCTCGTCGATGTGTTCGGAATCGGGGTCTTGCTGATTGGGAAAAGCGGGATTGGCAAAAGCGAATCGGCCCTTGATTTGGTGTTGCGCGGACATCGGCTCGTCGCCGACGACATTGTGAATATCATGAAACGCCCGCCCGCCACGCTGTATGGCATGGGGTCCGACATTATTAAATATCACATGGAAATTCGCGGCCTGGGGATTTTGAATATTAAGGATCTCTTTGGCGTCGCCGCGATTCGCGATCGCAAACTCATCGAGGTCGTGGTCGAGCTCATGGACTGGGATCCGCGCACGGAATACGATCGCTTGGGCGTCGACGAACAAAAATACACACTGCTCGATGTGCATGTGCCGTACATGCAAATTCCGGTGCGACCGGGTCGGAATATCACCACCATCATTGAAGTCGCCGCGCGCAATCAGCTGCTGAAAATCAGCGGCCATCATTCCGCGAAGGAATTTCAGGAACGACTGAATCGCGAAATTTTGTCGCAACAAGAACCGACCAAATCGGTGTGGGAGATGCTCGAATGAACGACTCTGCACCCCGCATCGGCATTGTGGTCGTGGGCCACGGCCCGCTCGCACCCGCCATGGTCAACGCCGTGCTCGGCATCGAACCCGACACCACCGGATTGATTGGCGTCGCGATCGATTCCACCGCACCCGTCGATGTCAGCCGCCAACTCGTGCGCGACGCCATCGAGGCGGTGAATCAACACGCCGGCATTTTATTGCTCACCGATCTGTTCGGCGGCACACCGTCGAATCTCTGTCTTGCATTTTTGGAACCGGGCACCGTCGAAATTATCAGCGGCGTGAATTTGCCCATGCTGATCAAGTTGGTCAGCGGCTTACAAGAGCAACCCTTGGCGGACATCACTAATTTCATTCAACACTATGGACAAAAAAATATCGTCATTGCCAGCCACGTCCTCGACGGACGCCTCGGCTGATGCCACCACGCACGCGCAATCCACGCTGATTCGCAATCGCTTGGGGCTGCACGCGCGCGCGGCGGCGGCGTTTGTGAAGATCGCGAATCGCTTTCGCAGCAACGTGAACGTGAGCAAGGATCAGATCACGGTGAACGGCAAAAGCATTATGGGCGTGCTCATGCTGGCCGCACCGAAAGGCACGACCATTACGATCAGCGCCGACGGCCCCGACGCCGTGCAAGCCGTCGCCGCCCTCGCGCAATTGGTGAATGATGCATTTGGTGAGGAGTGAACATGCAAGTGACGAGAGACGAGGGACGATATGACCGAGGGACGAGAGACGACCGCTCCCTTTGGTCGCTGGGACGAAGGACGAAACGACAGTGAATGCAGTTTCGTCCCTCGTCCCAGTGAGCGTAGCGAACGGTCGTCCCTCGTCCCTCGAATTTTAGTTAGTAACAAACTATGCCCCAGACCTTAATCACTCACCGCTGCGCGTCGCCTGGCATTGCCATTGGGCGTGCGCATTTGCTGGCGACCAATCAGAGTGAAATCCCGCACTACTGGATCATCGATCGCGAGATTGAATCCGAGATTGGACGATTTCGGGCCGCGCTCGACGAATCCCGCGAACAACTGCTGGCCATTCGCAATCGGCTCTGTCGGTTTGCGGTGGGCGAACAACGCCAGATCCTCGATGCACACATTCTGATTCTGCAAGACGAACTCGTGGTCGATCAAACCATCGGACTCATCACGACGCGCGCCATCAACGCCGAATGGGCGTTGGAAAAAATCATCGGACAAATCGCCGCGACGTTTGCCAACATTCACGAACCGTATTTGCAAGCACGCCGCGACGACGTGGAACAGGTCGGCCGCCGCATTTTGCACAACTTGTCCGGCACCGAAAACACCCCACATCCGCCTCCGCCCTATCCCGCCACCATTTTATTTGCGCTCGATCTCTCGCCCGCCGAGGTCATTGCGTTTCCGCGACGTCACGTGAAGGGACTCGTCACCGCGCGCGGCGGCACCACCTCGCACACCGCGATCATTGCACGTTCGCTCGAACTCCCCGCCATGCTTGGCGCGGACAGCGCCTTTGCCACCATTAATGAAGGCGATGCGGTCATTCTCGATGCGGAAACCGGACAATTGTTGATTGGTCCCACCGACGAAGAAATCGCCGTGTATCGGAAACAGCAGCTACAGACGGCAAAAATCCAGCGCGCCTACAGTAAAGAGCGCACCCTGCCCGCCGAAACCACCGACGGCACGCGCTTAATGCTCGCGGCGAATTTGGAACTGCTCGAGGAAATTCCCTCCGCCATCGAACATGGCGCGGAACGCATCGGCATGTATCGCACCGAATATCTGTTCATGAACCGTCAGGACTTACCGAGCGAAGAGGAACAATGCGCGCACTACACGCAGGCCTTGCAACAAATGGCGCCCAACTCGGTCACGATTCGCACCTTCGATGTCGGCGGCGACAATCTGGTGGGGTTCACCACCTATCGCGCCTGTGCCAATCCAGCGCTGGGTTTGCGGGCGATTCGCTTTTGTTTGCGGGAACGCGCCCTTTTCAAAACACAACTGCGCGCCTTGTATCGCGCCAGCATTCACGGCCCGTTGCGCATTCTCTTTCCCATGATCAGCGCACTCGATGAATTGCATCAGGTGCGCGCACTCACGAGCGAGGTCCATGCCGAACTCACCGCCGAAAAAATTCCGTTCGATGCGACGGTGCCGCAAGGGATCATGATCGAAGTCCCGTCGGCCGTGATGCTCGCCGATCAACTTGCGCGTGAAGTCAGTTTTTTCTGTCTGGGCACCAACGATCTCACCCAGTACACGCTGGCCGTCGATCGCGGGAACGACGAGGTCGCCTATCTCGCGCACTCACTGCATCCGGCGGTGCTGCGCATGATTCATCACACCATTACCGCGGCCAAACGGCATCGCATCGAAGTCGCGGTGTGCGGTGAAATGGCGGGCGATCCACTCTGCATTCTCGCCTTGCTGGGACTCGATCTGAATGTCCTCTCGATGAATTCGGTGTCGATCCCGCCGGTGAAACGCCTGATTCGCAAGGCTTCGGTGAAAAACGCCCGCCAACTCGCCGCCGCCCTCCTGCGCGCCGCCACCGTCACCGAAGTCGAAACGCTCGTGGGTCAGGCGATGGAGTTGTTGGGGAACTAGCTTATAGTGGATAGCGTATAGGAAAACCAAATGCGCTCACCGCCATCGGTTTTCTCGTAATCTCAATCGAGTTCGTCATCTTGATTGGAATCAACATCGACTCACAACCGATCTCGATCTCGATTAAGAATCAGGATTAGGAATACGGATTAGGAAAAACCCGATGACGAAGACGCTGCACCGAGGCGCAACTTCGCAAGCTGCGCGAAGTCTGCTGGCGGGAATCCTGATCCGATGTTTCCAAATTCTCATCCAGCTTCCAGCTCCAGATCGAGATCCGGGCACCCTGCAGCGCAATGATGCAGTTCCAGTTGCCAACCGGTGACAAAACAAATAAATGCCGACTTGACACATGCGCAAGACACCACTTATAGCGGCCCAACCAAAACGTCGGAAGGCACGCCGTGTGGCGTTGCGCGTCTCGCCCGTCGAAAAAAAACTGCGCCGAAAGGATCCCGTCATGAAAAATCGTCGTTATCTCTTCACCTCCGAATCAGTCACCGAAGGTCATCCCGACAAAGTGGCCGATCAAATCTCCGACGCCATTCTCGATGCGATTTTGCGCCAAGACCCGCAGGCGCGCGTGGCGTGCGAAACCTTGGTCACCACCGGGCTCGCCATGATCGCGGGAGAAATCACAACAACCGCGAACGTCGCCTACGCCGACGTCGTGCGCGAAACCATCAAGTCGATTGGCTACAATCATCAGTCGATGGGATTCGACTGGGAAACCTGCGCCGTGCTGACATCACTCGATCGCCAATCACCCGACATCGCGCAAGGTGTTGATGAAGGACGGGGCGATTACGCGGAACAGGGTGCGGGCGATCAAGGGCTCATGTTCGGTTACGCCTCGCGGGAAACTCCGGAGTTCATGCCAATGCCGATTGCGCTGGCGCATCAACTCACGCAACAACTCGCGAAAGTGCGCAAAGACGGCACACTCACATTCATTCGCCCCGATGGCAAGTCACAGGTCACGATTGAATACGACGGCTACAAACCGGTGCGCATCGATACCGTAGTGCTGTCCACGCAACACAGCGAAGACGTCGATCAGCAAACCCTGCGCGATGCCGTCATGGAACAAGTCATTCGCGTCGCCCTGCCCGCCCACATGCTCGACAAAAACACCCGCTACCTGATTAATCCGACGGGCCGCTTCGTGCGCGGTGGTCCGCACGCCGATTGCGGACTCACCGGTCGCAAGATCATTGCCGACACCTATGGCGGTTCGGGCAGTCACGGCGGTGGCGCGTTTTCCGGCAAAGATCCCACCAAGGTTGACCGTTCCGCGTCGTACCTGGCGCGCTACATCGCAAAAAATGTGGTCGCGTCTGGTGCCACCGATCGCTGCGAGGTTCAAATCGCGTACGCCATCGGATATCCGGAGCCCGTCTCGTTGCTCGTGAACGGTTTCAATACCGACACAGTCGATCCCGTGAAAATCGAGGCCGCCGTGCGCGAAATTTTTCCGCTCAAGCCCGCCGCGATTATCAAACAGCTCGATTTGCGCCGGCCGATTTACCAAAAGACGGCCGCCTACGGTCACTTTGGTCGCGCGCTGCCCGAATTTACGTGGGAAAAAACCGATCGGGCCGACGCCCTGCGCAAGATGCTCAATCTGTAATGGTTGCGAGCGCAAAAAATCCCCGTGGACGTACCCGCACCCTCACCGGCGTGCTGATCGAGGACAACCCCGATCACGCGCAACTCATTCTTGCCCAACTGGAGCGCGATCAGTCGTCGTTGCGATTGGTGTGGGTGAATTCCATCGCCGAGGCCGAACCGCTGTTGGTCGATAGCCCAGACATCGTCATCGCGGAAATGTTTTTGTCGGGACGCGCCTTGGGCGACACGATCAATCAATTGCGCCAGCAATGCAGCAGCGCGGTGCTCATCATCCTCTCTGGTTCCGGCGACGAACATCTCGCCGCCGACGCCATTAAGCGCGGCGCCGACGAATATCTGATCAAAAATCGGGACACGCTGGGCCAACTGGCGGCGCGCCTTGCGCAATCACTCGCCGACCGCCGCAACGCCCCCCGCCGCGCGCGCGCTGCCCCGCAGGACACCGCCGATCCGCTGGCACACATCACGGGGACGTTGGAACACATTTCCCACGAACTCGCCGCTCTACTCCAGACGCCTGGGCGCGCCACGCCCGGCGCGCTGAAACGCGTGCGCGCGGTCTTGGCCCGCATAACCGCAGCACTGGCGACTACAACCCCCGCTTCTCGCGCGTAGTGTTGTCATTCGTTCCCAAAAAAAATCGGCACCGTGCGCTTTGTGGCGTGTGTGGTTGGCAAACTTCTTGCTTTGTCTGGTCGCATGAGCCGCATTCAATCATCCGTGTCACCCGCAATCGTGGCAAGCGACGCGACCGAAATCCGCAACGCATCTTCGGCTGCGGTGCGTGCCGACACCGAGTCGAATGATCTCCCGGTGCGACACAATTTGCAGGAACTGGCCGGATTGTACCAACTCCTCGCCCGGCGCGGACACTTGGACGACAGCGGGAAGGCGATGGCGGCGCGGGTGCAGCACGCCTTGTCTATTCTCGATGACATCGAGGGCGGTGCGCCATGAGCCACACCCTCTCGCCCACCCGGATTCGCGGCGTGCAAATTTTCGGCGAGCAACCGGAAACAACCGCCAATAGTGAATCTGCGGCCGATACTTTTTCAGACACCTTCCGATTCGCTGCCAGGCGCCCCAACTTTTCAAAGGCCAGTCAGGCACTCCCGGAACCCGATTTTTCCGCGATGGACACACTCAACCAGACCCTGGGGCAAGCCGATGCGACGCCCGCACCGCCGACTTTTGCCGCGGCGACCACCGGAGAGATTTCGTTAGCCGATCTGCGCACCGCCGTCGAAACCCGCGCGGCGAGCCGACCAGCGGGCACCGCCCCCGATAGTGCGCTGCATGTGCCGACCTTCAAAGATCTGGCCACGCTCGCACAAGAGGCCTTGGCCAAACCAAGCGACCGCAACAGCACGCTCGACCAGATGCGCAGCAATTACGAAGACACCCGGCGCCGCCTCACGCGCGATCTCACCCAAGCCCGCCACGCTCTCGGCTCGGCGGATGTTGGAATCGCCAAACAGGCCATGGCCACCGCGGCACAATTCGAAAATGCCCTCTTCCGGCTCTCCCGCGAGGTCGAATCGCTGGAAACCTTTCGCCGTCATCACAACAGCTAAGTCATTGTGAGGATATCAGTCCCCAGGATCGTGACATGGGCACCCACCGGGTGACAAAAAAAGTGCCTGGCACCTGCACCAAGGAAAATTAATCCGCATATTTTCAAAGAGTTAAAATAATTCGGCGCAGCGGTTTTGCTGGCAAGTATCTTGCTTTAGGAAGGGACAGCTATGGGGATTCATCAAACAAAAGCCGTCTCCTATCTTCCGCCGATCGGCAACTCGAAGGCCGTCGAGGCGGCCACTGGCGCGACAACGACCGCGCCCACGGACACCGCGTTCCAAGATACGTTTTCGTTCATCGCCTCTCACAGCACGCCCGACACCACGAATCTCCCGAACGATCCATTTGGTAATTTGCGCGCCGCCCTGGAAAGTGCCGCGCCCGCGAGCGATGGCTCCGACCAACCGGTCCCCACCGCCGAAGAAATCGTCGCCGCCGACCCCACCCTCAACAGCATCGCCGACGGCTCTGTGTTGCAACAATTCGAAGATCTGCGCCTGGCCCACACGACGCAAAAACTGAAATTCGAGGATCAGGTTG
>Ga0209515_10009661_pt1 | contig 10934 bp, 10 predicted proteins | sample Subgroupgradi54m_FD_187454 | JGI IMG/M metagenome (GOLD analysis project Ga0209515, IMG submission 187454) | Subsurface groundwater microbial communities from S. Glens Falls, New York, USA - GMW60B uncontaminated upgradient, 5.4 m (SPAdes)... ...
AATCGAAGCGATGGCAGCCGGGGTTCCTGTCGTGGTTTCAAAACCGCTGTTGGGTTCAAAGGCGGAATTGTCGCAACAAGCCGGCTTGGTTGTAGAAAACAACCCGCAGGCTTTCGCCAGTGCGATAGAAAAAATCGTGGGCAACAAAAAACTTTTCGAAACTTTGAAGAAAAAAGGATTGGCAGTATTCAAGCGAATAGAAGGTTCTAAAATGGAAGGAAAGGAAGCTAGGCTCTATGCTTCGCTTTTGCGACGCCCTTGAGCAATTGCAAGAGCTTTCCAGCACTTTTTTCAGGCGCGTATTTGCCCGCTTCCTTCAAAGCGTTGGAAATTACTTTTTTCCTTTCGCTTGGCTGTAATGCTTCAGATATTTTTTCCGCAAGAGAATGAGCATTTCCGATTTCGTAAAGAAACCCGGTCTTGCGGTCTTCGATTATTTTTCTTGTAAACTCCAAGTTTCCTGCTACTACGGGAGTTCCTGAAGCGAAAGACTCTATTATGGAGACCGGCAGGAACAACGGCTCTTCACGCTGGTAAGGAAAAACATGAGCGTCGACTGATGCAAGCAACTTGGCAGCATCAGCATCGCCGATTATCTTGATTTGTCTTCCTGCATGCGTGCGGAGGTAAGAATCTAATGCCTTCCTCCCTTCTCCGCTTTCAAGGCAAGGCACTGAAATTATGAAATCAGCTTGCGGCACCATTCTAGACGCTTTAATGAAATCAGTCATGCCTCGGATGTTCAAAAGGTAGTCGAAAACCTCTTTGGAAAAAAACCTGGCCCCTGTCATGAAAAGAACGGTTTTCTTTCCTTTCATTCCCAGCTTCTTCAGCATTCCTGGACTGCGCTTTGACGGGGAAAACTTTTTTTTATCCACAGCCGGCGGAACCCATTCGAACCCCTTTTCCTGGGTTGGAGTGATTATTTTTGAAAAGAATTTCTTGAAAGGCATTATTTGCGTAGGTCCTCCCCACAAGTAAACGACGAAAGGCGTGGACAGGCTACGGCATAACGCCGAGAGTAGGAGCATGTACTTGACGTTCAGGATGTTGAATCCTGCGGGAGGATGGTATTCCACCACGTCGGGCTTTTCCTTCTTGATCAACGACGCGAGTGCGATGCAGGAACGCACGAAACCCAGACCGTCGCCTGTTTTTACAACCTCGTATTCAACGCCCTGCTCTTTGAATTTCACTTTTTTCGGGCCAGTGGACAAGAAAATTATTTTGTTGTTTTTGGCGAGAGCGTGGGCAAAATACCGGGCGGTGGTTACCCTGCCGTCCGTCTTGGAAGCGACGAGCCCGTAAACGAGGAAGAGTATCTTCATTTTCTCTTTCGGCATTTTATCACTAATTGCGAAGTAAAGTGTTTCAGGAAATTCCTGCCCATTTTCTTTCCCACCCTAAAGCCTTTTTCGGCATTGCGCCTTGCTATCCTGCCTAGGAAAGGAAACCCTATGCCTGCAACTTCCTCGACTTGCACGCGACTTCCAAGCCTTTTTTGGATTCCAAACGGAAGGACGAACTTTTCCGCCCCGCGTTTGGTTACGAACCTCCTGTAAAATTCAATGAACGGCGTGAGAACTCCTCCGTAAAGCCAGTTGTTGTATTCGATGACGAGAATGCCGCCCGGCTTCAAAACGCGAATCATTTCGCTTACCGCCTTGTCTTCATCCTTGCGGTCGAGCAAGTGCAAAAACCTTATCGAAACTACCTTGTCGAACGAAGCGTCTCTGAAAGGAAGGGAAAAAGCGCTTCCTTCCACGAATTTTATTTTCACTCCTGCCTTTCTTGCCTTCGCCTTTGCTTTGGCCATCATTTCAGGAGTCAAGTCCAAAGCCGTTACGTCAGCGCCTTGCTTCGCCAAATGCACGGCAATCCTTCCCGTTCCAGTCGCAACGTCCAAAACGCGCTTGTTTTTCACGTTTCCGAGCATTTCGCTGATGAACTCGTTTTCCAACTGCATAAACAGTTTTCCGCTTATTGAAGCGAACCGCTCTTCGTCATAAGTGTGCGAGTCTTTCTCGTAATACTTCTTCCAAGCTTTCTCGCTTCTGTCCATTTTTGTTCCACTCTTCGCTACTGCTTCCTGAAAACTATTACCTTCTGGTCGCCCAAGTTTTTGAAAAACCTCGATAGGTACAAGTCGACGGGCATGCTTGCGCAAAGCACCGCCGACTTAAACACTTTGGACAAAACCCTAACTTGCCCGGATTTCTTATTTGCTTTCATTCCAGAGCCTACGCTCGAAGCAGTCCTGAAAATGTCATCCACCGGCGTAATTGAAACAGGCCTGGATTTAACGAGCGCGAATCCTTTTTTTTCGAACAATCTTTTCCATTGATCAAGCGTTAACGGATGCAGGTAGCCGGAACGGCTTTTCTCGCTCGTCGACTCGAGAATGCATGCAGTGCCTCCGTTTTTGCATACCCTCGCCAGTTCGGCAACCGCTTTTCCGCGGGATTTCGGGGGGACGTGCTGGAGCACGGTCACAGAAAGCACTACGTCGAAAAAACCGTTTTTGAACGGCAGTTTTTCTACTCCTGACTTCTTGAATTCGACGTTCCTTACCTTGTTTTCCATGGCGATTTTTTTTGCTATCGAAATCATTTTTCCTGAAACGTCTATGCCGTAAACTTTCTTGACTTTCGGCGCGATCGCGAAAGCCCACCTTCCCACCGCGCATCCGGCGTCCAGAACGATGTCTTTCTTGCTTAACCGCATTAAGCCGAATACCGTTTTCTTCTGTAAGACGTCTTTGTACTTCTTGTGGATTTCATCGTGGGCGGAAACGCTTAGTGTTGAAGAAGGATTTTTGGCGAACTTTTTCGCCCTTTCGTCCCAAAAGGAAATAGGCATGCTAAGCTCCTTCCAAAGATTTGAGCGCCGCATCTACCACGTCGTTCAAGTCGTTCTCAGAAAGGAAAGCGTACAACGGCAGCGAAACTTCCTCGTTGAATGCTTTTTCTGCGATGGGAAAATCGCCTTCCTTGAAGCCGTACTTCTTGCGGTAGTAGGAAAACAAGTGTACGGGAATGAAATGCACGCCCGTGCCTATGTTTTGCTGCGTCATTCTTTCTATGAACGTGTCCCTGTCTACGCCTTGTACGCGCAAAGGATACAAGTGCCAAGCGTGGCCTTTCTCGACTTCCTCGGGAATCTTGAATCCCTTTACGCTTTCAAATTTTGAATTATAGAATTCTGCTATCTTCCTGCGCTTTGCGGCCACTTCCTCGATTTTCTTTAATTGCACCAAGCCCAGCGCGGCTTGCATGTCGGTTAGATTGTACTTCCAGCCCGGTTCGGAAACGTCGTAGCGCCACTTGTTTTTCGCGGAATACCTTTGCCACGCGTCCCTGTCCATTCCGTGCAATCGCAATCTGCTTACTCTTTCGGCAATCTTGTCGTCTGAAGTAGCTATCGCTCCGCCTTCGCCGGTAGTGATGTTCTTGATGGCGTAAAAACTGAAGCAAGTGATAGTGTCGGTTCTCGAGCCGACTTTCTTTCCTTTGTATGTCGTTCCTATTGCGTGAGCTGCATCTTCTATGACTGGGATTCCGTTCGCAACGCCCATTATCTCTTCCATCCTGCACGCTTGGCCCGCAAAATGCACGGGAATTATGGCTTTGGTTTTGCCGGTGATTTTTTTCTTTATCTCATCGGGATCGATGTTGAAGGAATCGTCCAGGACGTCTGCAAAAACAGGCGTTGCGCCCATGTTCTCTATCACGTTTACGGTTGAAGTGAAAGTGTAAGGGGTGGTTATGACTTCGTCTCCCTTTCCTACGCCGTGCGCCAAAAGGCTCAAGTGCAATGCTGCGGTGCAGCTGTTCACGGAAACCACGTGTTTCGCGCCCACGTATTTCTCCAGTTCTCCTTCAAACTGTGCTACTCTAGGCCCCATGGAAAGCCATCCGGAGAGCACTGTTTCTGCAACCGCCTTCGCTTCCTCATCGGAAACGTACGGCCTGAAGAAAGGCAGCATAGCGCTTCTAGTCATTTTTCCACCATTTTAGCCATGTAAAGTTATATTAACAAAAAGTATATAAAGCTTTACTCCTATTTTTTGTTGTTTTTAACGCAAAAACGGGGGCTAGCGATTGGAATGAAGAAAATGAGGTTGTGTTTCATAGTATACTCAGACAGCATTCACTCTAGGAAATGGGTTTCTTACTTCGTTGAGAGGGGGCACGACGTTCACGTTTTGAGTACGGGCAAAACCGTAATTCCCGGTACCCACTTTCACACTTTATACAACAGACTCCCGTCGAAAGTAAGGGCACTCCCGCGAATGGCGAAAATCAGGAAGCTCGTTGCTGAAATAAAACCAGACCTTATCAACGGCCAGCCTATGGGCTTGGGTTTTTACGCTGTAATGTCGGGAGTGAAGCCTGTAACTGCAGGCGCTTGGGGTTCGGACATTTACTTTACCGGACGCTCGAAGCTGGGCAGGTGGCACATCAGGTACGCGTTGAGACACTCCGACTTGATGACCGCCGACGCTGTTGATTTGAAAAACGAAATGGTGAAGCAGGGCGCAGACCCGGATAAAGTCATGGTGGTAACGCACGGCGTTGATACGAGCAAATTCAAGCCCATGAACGTTGAAGCGTTGAAGAGAAAACACGGGCTGCAAGGCAAAAAAATCGTGCTGGCGGCAAGATACTTCGAATTCATTTACGACCTGCCTGGAATAGCAAAAGCTTTTCCGGCTGTTCTCAAGGAGGTGCCTGACGCAGTTCTCGTGTATTTGGGAAAAGGCAGTTTGGAAGGGCATCTTAAATCGCTGGTGAAAGAACTCGGCATTGAAAAGCACGTTATTTTCCTCCCTCCTGTCCCTTATTCCGAATTCCCCAAGTATCTGCAACTGGCGGATGCTTACATGTCCGCGTCTGTTTACGAAAGCACTTCGATAAGCCTTCTGGAAGCTATGAGCTGCGGGCTTGCTCCCGTTGTAAGCGATTTGGAAGCGAATACGGAATGGATTGTGGACGGGAAGAACGGCTTGATGTTCAAAAGGCGGGATTACAAGCAAATGGCCGAAAAAATAATCTACGCTTTGAAGCACAAGAAAAAAATGAAACAATTCGGGCGCATCAACCGCAGGACAATCCAGAAAAAGACGGAGTACAGGAAGGAAATGCGAAGGGTTGAAGAGTCTTACGAAAAACTCATCGCGCAATACAAGCGCAGGCGGGGTTGAATGAATTGCGTGTTTTGGTGACGGGCGGCGCGGGTTATATAGGCTCGGTGCTCGTCCGGCTGCTTTTGGAAAAAGGATACGACGTTGCGTGCCTCGACAGGTTTTTTTTCGGCACGGATTCTTTGAAGGAAGTCGAAGACAGGATCAAGATGATCAAAGACGACGTGCGCTATTTCGACCCTTCCTTGCTTGACGGGTTCGATGTCGTGGTGGATATGGCTGCATTGTCGAATGACCCTTCCGGAGAAATAGACCCTTCCAAAACCCTTGAGATAAACCACTTGGGACGCGTGCGCGTAGCGCAGTTAAGCAAAAAGCACGGCGTGAAAAAATACTTCGTTGCTTCCTCGTGCAGCATTTACGGCTTTCGCGACGGGATTCTCGACGAAAATTCTGAAACCAACCCTTTGACTACTTACGCGAAAGCAAACGTGCTTTGGGAAAACGACGTTTTGCCTTTGGCCGACGATAATTTCACCGTCACCGCGCTGCGCCAGGCTACTGTTTACGGCTTGTCTCCGAAATGAGGCTAGACCTTGCGATTAACGGCATGGTCTTGGGCTTTTTCAAGAACGGGAAAATCCCGATAATGCGCGAGGGAACGCAATGGCGCCCTTTCATTCACGTTAAAGACACAAGCAAGGCTTTCTTGAATGTGATTGAAGCCGAAGACGGTTTAGTCAACAAGCAGGTTTTCAACGTCGGTTCGGACGACCAGAATTTCCAGATTTTTCCGTTGGCCGAAATTGTGGCTGATGCAATGGGAATGCCTTTCAACTACGAATGGTACGGGTCTGCGGACAACAGGAGTTACAAAATAAGCTTCGCGAAAATCAAGCGAGTTTTGGGCTTCGAGCCCGATTACACGCCGAAGGAAGGTGCAAGGGAGATTTTCAATGCGCTGAAGGACGGGGCTTTGAACCCCGACGACCCGAGAATGAAGACGGTCGACTGGTACAAGCGGCTTTTGGAAACGAATCCGGCTGAAGTGAAAATGCACGGGGAAATTCTATAGTTTCGGAAATGTGGTTTTCATGCACGAGAAAGGTTTGGTTGTAGTAGGCGTAAGGGCGTATTTGGTTCCCGAGAACGTAGGCGAGCACGCGAAGCAAATCCGGGAAATAAGGAAAGCGTTTCCCGACGCTTTCATCCTCTACGTTTCGTGCGGCTTGAAGCCTCCCGAAGAAATTTTGACCGTTGCAAACGAAAGCATCCACTACAGCGACTCGCCCCAAGGCGTCGGGATTCCCACTGAAAAAATCGTGGCATACGCTTTGGAAAAAGGGTTCGAGAAATTAGTTGTAATCGACGGCGATTTGCAGCACAAGCCCGAGCAGATAGCCGCAATCCTGCGTTCGGGCCAAGGCGATGTTGCAATCCCGCAGAGGAAAAAACGCATTCTTTTTTCGCGTGAAAAACTGGACGGGAAGACGATTGAGGATTTGGAAAACGCTTTCCTTCGCACTGCGCTCAACGTGCCTTTCGCCGACGTAACCCCCGGCGCTTTCGTGTTTCAAGACGCGAGAAAACTCAAGGGCTTCACGATCGGGGGGAAATCGTGGATAGGCGACTATATTCTCGTGGAGCATTGCGTAAGAAACAAATTGAATATCGTTGCGCCAGAAGTGGACGTGCATTCGAACGTTTACACGATTTCGAACAAAAGGCTCGTCTTTAGGGAGATTGAAGAACTGGAAAAGCATTACGGGAAGGCATTGCAGGAAATAGCGGTTGAAGTGAGGAAAAACCCTTATTCTTTCCTGCACGGCGGCACTCTCAGCGCTATAGACGAAATCATAGACGAGTACAGGCGTTACAAGTACACGGAAAAAATATCGAAAGTCAAGGCGTTGATTCTCGCGGGCGGGAAGGGAACGCGGCTCAAGCCTTTCACCGACAACATTCAGAAACAAGTTTTTCCCATCGCGAACAAACCCATCCTGCATTTCGTCATGGACAAAATAACCAATACTGGCATAAGCGAAATAGGCGTGGTAGTGGGGCCGAACAAAGACCAGATAATGAACGCTTTGGGCGATGGAAGCAAATGGAATGCGAAAATAACTTACATCGAGCAGGACAAGCCTGCGGGCTTGGCGCATGCGGTATTGTGCGCCAAAGATTTTTTGAAAGACAGTTCTTTCCTCATGTATTTGGGCGACAACATGATCAACGACGACTTGACCGACTTTCTCTTGGATTTCGTAGAGTCAGGAAATTGTTCGATAACCCTCACGCGCGTGAAAGACCCTTCCATGTTCGGCATTATCGAGCTCGACTCGAGCGGCAAGATAGAGCGGCTTGTGGAAAAGCCCAAGCACACGAAAAGCGATTTGGGAGTGTTGGGAATATACGCTTTCAACAAAAAGATTTTCGACGCCATCGCACAAACAAAGCCTTCGCCACGCGGGGAGCTGGAGATAGTCGACGCGATTCAAAAGCTCGTTGAAATGGGCGAGCCTTTGCACTACAGGATAATAAAAAGCTGGTGGGTTGATACGGGAAGTATAGAATCGATGTTGGAAGCAAACGCGCTTGTTTTAGACCAAATGGCGCCTGCGGAGAAAAACGATTTCAAGGCCGACGAAAAAACAATTGTAAAAGGAAGGGTGGAGATAGGAAGAGGATGCGAGTTCGTCAACAGTACGATAATCGGGCCGGTGAGCATAGGCGAAAACACCCGAATAGAAAATTCGGTTATCGGGCCTTACACTACCCTTGGCAAGAGCAACATTATTAAAAACAGTAGCATCATCTACTCTTTGATTCTCGACGGGTCTAAAATAGACTGCGCGGGGGAATTGAGTTTCAGCGTGATAGGGCGCAATACTATAGTGAAAGGAAGAGCGCCTGCGGAAAAAAAGACGGTTGTAGCCGGCGATGGAGAGGTTGTGACTTTATGAAGAAAAAGATTAGCGATGAAGCTGCAGCTTGGGACGAGCATTACTCCATAAACCTTGTGGAACAGGATTTCGGAACCTTGGTGACTAAAAACGATTTGTCGCAAATGTACGTGCGCCAGGTTTTCGAAGCTTGCAATGAAGGAGACGCTACGCTTGAATTCGGGTGCGGTAAGGGAACGATGTCGGCTTTGCTTGCCATGCACAAGAAAGCGAAGCCCACTCTCGTCGACTTTTCCCCTAACGCATTGGCTTACGCCAAGCTATTGTTCAAAAAAGCCGGGGTGAAGGGAAAGTTTTACTTGAGCGATTTCACGAGAATGCCGATGATTAAAGCCGAGTCTTTCGACTTGGTTTTTGGGAAAGGGGTTTTGGAACACGTTCCGGGGTACATGACCGGGGCGAGGAAGGGGATGAAAGAATTAGTTCGCGTGCTCAAGCCCGGCGGAAGGATCGTTTTCACCGTGCCGAACAGCTGGAGGCCTGACGGCAACTGGTTTCACGTTCGTTCGCTCAAAATCAAGTACACGCAGTACGAGTTCAGCGTAAAGCAAATGGTTGACTTGTGCGAGGAATTCGGCCTGGTCGTGGACGGAAAGTTCGGCGACGGCTGTTTTTACCTCACGCCGGGGGAATTCTTGCGCTTAACAAAGCTGGACAAGCTTTTCGGGAAAAACCTGCCGATAGTTGAAAACCAGGAGCTGAGGCAAAAGGAAAGGCAGAGCTCGAACCCGGGCCTCGCTTGGAAACTCAACAAAGCGTATTTCTATTATTTGAACAAGCTCAACAAGAGGGTGATACTGCCTGCGGAATTCAGCTTGATGTTCGGCTTGCGCGCGCGCAAGCCCGAACGAGTCTCACGGCAGCCGCATTGAAGACAAGATATTTCTTGCTTTTGCAGCGAGTTCGTATGCTTTCGTAGTTTTGAAGTAAGAACTGCTTTCAACGGGTTTTGCGCCGAAAGATTCCTTGAACTTGCTGAGAGTCGGATATCTTTCAGTATCGCCTGTCCCCAAGTCCATTATTTCGTGCCCGCCTTCCAAGGCTTTTTTTATTGCAGTCCACAGGAGTATCGAATTCGCAGGCAAGTGCCAGTAGTTCTTGTCGGAAGCGTTTGCAAAATACACTGCAGTGTTTTTGTAGTAAAAGAAACTCGTGACCGCAATCATCTTCCCGCCGTGAAAAGCGCCGAACCATTTCGAGAGTCCTGCGGAAGTCATTACTTCGAAAGCGTTGCGGATGAAAAGCTGCTTGTCGGGCTTCACCCCAAGCCTTGCAGCAGTCGAAACCAGGAGGTTCCAGACGGAATGAAAATCTTTCGAGTCCAACTCGCGCACTTGCACTCCGCTTTTTTCCGCTTTTCTTATGGAATTCCTTTCCTTGCGGCCTACGCATTGCATCCAAACTTGTTCCTCGCTCTTGCCGGACGCGTCGAGAACGTATTTCACAAGCCGGTCGCGCGAAAAACCGTGTTTTTGCAAGACTTTCGCGCTTTCCCTTTCGAAAGGGCTGTGGAAAGGAAGGTACAACGCTTTATAGCAGGCTTTGAAATTCAGGTTTTCGGCAAAAGCGTGGAGAACCGCTTCAACCGCCTCGCTTTCCTTAGGCAAAGCTACGGGCCCGCCGTAGCTCAACGGAAGCGAAAGCACTTTGTGCACGCCGTATTTGGAAACGTCGAACAAAGGCAGTCCTGCAACGATTTCCCCGTCCCTCCGCGCAACCGCGTAGTGCGGCTTGTAATAATCGAAAGAGTCTGCAAGAACGAAAAACCATTGTTTTGTATTGTAGACCGAATGGTAGCAAGCGTTGTCCACGAATTCAAACCATTCTCCCGGCGGTTTGCTAGAAAATTCAACTTCAATTCCGGCCATTTTTCGATCCCTAATTTATAAGAACGCAAGGTGTTAAAATAATGAAGATGAAAGAAAAACGCGAGTACATACGGAACACAGGCTACGTGCTTCTGGCGAACTTTGCAGTGCTTGCAGTCGGCTTTTTCTCCAGGCCTTTGATCGCACGCCTGCTGCGGCCTGAAGAGTACGGTATTTACGCAATAATTCTAAGCACGGCCGCTTTTCTTCCAGTATTCATCCTTTTTTCATTGAATATAGGCGTGTTGTACTATGCGGCAAAAAACCCGCTCGGCAAGTTCATCCGAGAATTGGTTTCTTCTTCAACGGCATTCGTCCTCATAGCTTCGGCGCTCTTGTTCATTCCGTTATACGCGGCTTCAGGATTTTTCTTGAAAGACGTTGGTTTCGAAGTTTTTCTCGCCTCGTACGTCCTGGCAGTTTCCTTGAGCTTGTTTTACATTTCCCAGTCGGTCCAACAGGGCGTGCAAAAGTTCAAAGGGCTAGGCGCAGCGAACGCAGTTTCTTCGGTTGCTGCAGCAGTCATCGCCGTTTTCCTTGCTTATTCAACGCGAAACGCCGTTTTAATAGGCTTGAGCAGGGCAATCGTGATGCTGGTTGTAGCTTTCGCGGTATTCCGCTCTTTCGGCGGTTTCGGCGCGTTCAACAAACAAACGCTGCGAAAGCTTTTCGACTACTCCAAAGTCTTGGGGTTCGTGAGCATAATCACCAGCCCAATCGGAGTGCTGGACCGCTACCTCCTGCTTTGGTTTAAAAACACAGCCCAAGTGGGTTTTTACGACATAGCAAACGCCTTGGGAACGATGATTTTGCCTTTCGTTTCTTCGCTGTTGATAACCCTCTCGCCTGCGATAATACGCAATTCGGAAAAACTCAAAGCTTATTACGACCAGATCTTGATTTCCACTACCGTTTTTCTCACCCTGTTCGCAGTTGTCCTGTTTTACTTTTCAGACGTGA
>Ga0209515_10009664_pt1 | contig 10929 bp, 13 predicted proteins | sample Subgroupgradi54m_FD_187454 | JGI IMG/M metagenome (GOLD analysis project Ga0209515, IMG submission 187454) | Subsurface groundwater microbial communities from S. Glens Falls, New York, USA - GMW60B uncontaminated upgradient, 5.4 m (SPAdes)... ...
CCATCGCGGCCCGGCTCGCCGCTGCGTCCGTCGCGACCCGATGCGCCCGAGACGTCCACCTGCGCGCCGCAGCGGTAGCTGGCCTCGAGCTGCAGCTGCGCCTGCACATGGGGGTTGCCGGCGACCCGCGCGTTCACGGTCACGATGCTGTCGAGCGTGGCCAGCGGGTCAGCCGGCGCCAGGTAGACGCCGTCCTCGCTCACGGCGCCCGCGCTCGGGCTCCACTCGAAGCTCGAGAAGGCGAGCTTGCCATCGCGCACCTTGTCGGCCTGGGCCCAGGTCTCGAAGACCGTGCCGGCGGCGGTCGTGACCACCACCTTGAGCTGGGGCGGGTCGCCCGGGCAGAAGCTCGCGCCGCCGCCGACCAGCGACAGCTGCATCGAGCGCGCTGCGGCCGGGTCCAGCTTGGCGTAGGCCGGCTCTCGCTGCGTCGCCGCCGAACCGAGCGCCAGCCAGGCGCTCGCGCCGAGGAGCCACACACGCACCAGGTTTGTCATCGCGCGTTTCTTAGCACGGGCCCGCCCGAGTCTGGCGCCCGGGCCTACGAGATGGTAGTCATTCGCACATGGCGTATTACTGCTGGTCCTGCCACAACGAGATCATCTTCGAGGTGAAGGTGGGCGTGAAGGTGGGCCGTCGCGACTCGTGCATGCACTGCGGCGCGGACATGCATGTCTGCAAGAACTGCGCGCTCTACGATCCGGCCATCCACAACCAGTGCCGGGAGCCCGAGGCGCAGTTCATCCGCGACCGCGAGACCGGCAACTTCTGCCCGCACTTCGACTTCAAGAACGCCGACGCGGCGCCCAAGGAAGCGGACAACGTGTCCGCGGCCAAGGCCAAGCTCGACGCGCTGTTCAAGAACCTCAAGTAGGCGCGAGGAGACGACGTGGCCGACCTGGACGTGGAATGGGAGCATCGGCGCCTGTGCACCGACGGCGCGTGCATCGGTGTCATCGGTGACGACGGACGCTGCAAGGTCTGCGGCGCACTCGCGCCCGAGACGGGCGGGCCGTTCCGGGCCACGCCGCTCGAAGCCGAGATGATGGTCAACGTCGTCGACGACGGCGCCGACGCTGCGCAGGCCTCGGCCCAGGCGAGCGGCACGAGCGCCGAGCTCGACGACGAGCGCGAGCTGTGCCCCGACGATGCCTGCATCGGCCTCATCGGCGCCGACGGCCGCTGCAAGGAATGCGGCAAGCCGCGCGCGTAGCGTGGCCGGAGCAGAGAACGCAGAGGCGCAGAGGCGCAGAGGCGCAGAGGTCAGAAGAGGCCAGATCTGATTGGTTCAGATCCGGATCCGGATCCGACCAGATCTGATCTTCTCTGCGCCTCTGCGCCTCTGCGTTCTCTGCTCTGCGTTCTCTGCTCTGCGTTCTCTGCTCCGCGTTCTCTTCTCACGACCCCGAGGTGACGCCTTCCTGGACCAGCGCCTGGCGCTCCTCGCGCGACATGAGCAGGTGCAGGACGGGCGTGGTCGCGAAGGTGGTCAAGAGCGCCATGATGACCATCATCGCGAACAGCGTCGGTGACAGCACGCCCAGGTCGAGGCCGACGTTGAGCACGATCAGCTCCATCAGGCCGCGCGTGTTCATGAGCACGCCCAGCGCCGAGGACTGACGCCAGTCCAGCCCGGTCAGACGCGCCGCCACCGCGCTGCCGCCGAACTTGCCCACCGACGCGCACAGCACGATGGCGCCGCACACCAGCCACTGGTCGACGCCGCTGACCAGGCCGATCTGGGTGCGCATGCCGGTGAAGGCGAAGAACGCGGGCAAGAGCAGCACCACCACGATGTCCTCGAGCTTGGCGATGACGTCCTCGGCCAGCTTGGAGTCCTGCGGCACCATGGCGCCGAGCAGGAAGGCGCCGAAGAGCGCATGGATGCCGATGCTCTCGGTCGCCAGCGCCGACAGCAAGAGGCCCACGAAGACCACCGCCATGGTGCTCTGGCGCAGCTCGCCGCGCCGGTCGTGCCACCTGACGAACCAGGTCACGCCCGGGCGCACCACCAGCAACATCACCGCGATGTACGCGCCGGTCAGTCCGACGGTGAGGAAGACGTGCCCCGGCTGCGCCTTGGCCATGCTGACCACGAAGGCCAGCAGGCACCATGCGGTCACGTCGTCGACGGCAGCGCAGGCCAGCGCGATGGCACCCAGGCGGCTGCGCTGCATCTTGCGGTCGGTCAGGATGCGCGCCAGCACCGGGAACGCGGTCACCGACATCGACACGCCCATGAACAGCGCGAACACCGTGAAGGGCACGTCGCTCGACGACAGCTTGGGATAGAGGTAGAGCGCCAGCCCGGCGCCCATCAGGAAGGGCGTCAGGATGCTGGCATGTGACACCGCGATCGAGGCGTGCGTGCGACTGCGCAGCAACGCGGTGTTGAGCTCCAGTCCGACCAGGAACATGTACAGGATGACGCCGACCTGCGAGATGACGCCCAGGAAGGGCGCCACCTGGAGCGGCAGCAGGTACGCCGAGACTCCCGGCGCCACCCGTCCCAGCAGCGACGGGCCCAGCATGATGCCGGCGACGACCTCGCCGATGACCGCCGGCTGGCGCAGGAGCGTGAACAGCGCTCCCAGCGCGCGCGCCGCCAGGATGACGACGATGAGCGCGACCAGGACGTGCATGAGCGCATCGCTCGACGATTTGGGTGTCTTGGCCGCGAAGGCGCTGGCCGGACCGGGGTCAGGCGCCTGCAGGCCGAGGCCGTAAGAACGGATGAGCAGGAATGCGCCCACCGCCGCCGCCACCATGGCCAGGTAACCCAGCAATGTGCGGCCGCGGTGCGAGCGCGGCGGGCTGGTCACGTCCATCACGCGACCCTAGCATGCCCCACGCACGAGGCGCGCCAGCCTGGCGCGATCGCCGTCAGCCGTCCGACGGGCCGGGCGCTACGGCAGCAGCACGCCGTCGCTGCTGGCGACCTGCGTGCAGGTGATCGAGGGATCGCCAGGCGTGTACACCAGGGCCATCTGGCACATCTCGTCAGTGGACTTGAAGCCCCAGTTGACGTCGTGCGCGCCCGCATTCTGGTAGTGGCAGTGGAACTCGAAGCCCTCGCCCGCGCGCACGTGGATGGGCGCGAGCGTCAGGTCCATGAGCACCGGGGCGTGCCAGTCGGTGTTGGTGTAGACCTTCTCGCCCACCTGGTGGCCGTCCCACTTGAACACCTCGGTCTCCATGGCCAGGGCGTGCGTGTGCGTGGACAGCACGAGCAGGTCGATGTCGCTGCTCATCTCGCAGCGCGTCCACTCGTCGGTGGTGCCGCCGGCGGGGATGTTGAGATGCGTGTCGCGCACGGCGAAGCCCCAGATCTTGTTGGTGACCTCGTGGGCGTCGATCCAGTAGGCGTTGATGCGCGTGAACACCGTCTGCACGGTGTCCTGGGTGTTGACGTAGTGGACCTCGAGCATGGTCTTCACGCCCGAGGGCACCTCGGCCACCGTGCCCTGGGGCAGGAGCAGCTTCTGCTCGGGGTGCTGCGAGGCGTAGATGATGATCTCGTCCATGAGGCGCGGATGCTGCGCGTACAGCACGTTGCAGTCGTAGTCGCCCGGCTCGATGTCGTCCTCGGGCAGGGTCAGCACCGAGAGATCCATGTGGTGGATGTTGGCCGACTGCTTGGACTCGACCAGGTTGAAGTCGAGCAGCTGGCCCGGCTCGACGCCGGGGATGCTGCCGACCAGGCAGCGCCAGACCTCGGTCTGCGGCGGCGCGGTCACGTCCATGGCGAACTGCACGCCCTTGGAGGGATCGGGAGGGGTCAGTGGATTGGCGGGGCCAGCGTCGGGAGCGGGCGGTGCGGCGTCGACTTCGGCACCGCCACCACCGCACCCACAGACGACCAGGAAGGCCAGGCTCAGGAAGGCGAAACGCCCGTACGACATGCTGCGTCAATAACACGCGCGCCGTGGGGCAAGGCAAGCAACGTTTCGCAAAGTGAAACGTCAGGCAGGCGCGGTGAGGCGATCAGTCTACTGATTCGCGCAGATGCTGCCGCAGTCGGCGCCGCCCCGGCGGGCGTCGCAGCTGTCGTTCGGGTCGTCGATGCAGACCAGCGCGTCGGGGCACGACAGGTTGCCGAAGCCGCCGCAGGTCTTGGGCTGGCAGATGCCGCCGCAGTCGGCGCCGAAGGTCGCGTCGCTGCACTCGTCGGTCGGGTCGTCGACGCAGGTGAAGTTGGCGTCGCAGGCCTTGCCGGAGAAGCCGCCGCACGGCTTGCGGCACGCGCCGGGCGCGTCGACGGCGAGGCCCGCGCCCTCGCACACGAAGCCTTCCGGGCACTCGTGCATGTTGATGCGCCGGCCGCCGCAGCTGATGGCCAGCGGGTCGACCAGCTCGCACTGGTGCGTGTCGTTGTTGCACTGCGCGACGTCGTCGGTGTTGCGGATCATCATCATCGGGCACATGAGACCCGCCTGGCACTGCAGCGAGTCGTGGTAGGCCTGCTCGCGACCGACGCGGATGGCGGCATGGCTGAGGTGGCAGCAGCCGGCGACGATCTTCTCGCAGTCGGTGTCCTGGCTACAGGCGACGATGCCCGACGTACCCTTCAGCTCGACCTGGAACTTGCGCGCCTTGTAGGCATAGTCGCGGAACACGATGTAGTGGGTGCGGCTCTGGTGCGCGGGCAGCTCGATCTCGATGTGCGAGTCGTACACGCCCGAGCTGGCGTCGTCGTTGCTGGCCACGACGTTGAAGCTGTCGTCGAGCACCCAGGCCACGGCGTCGCCGCCGTTGGCCGAGCGCACGTCGACGACCACGCTATCGCCCACGTCGCCGGCGAACTTGATGGCGCGGAAGCGCGACGGGTTGCGGTAGCTCACCACCGCCGAGGTCTCGCCGTAGGCGAGCGAGCCGACGATCTGGGCCTGGCTGAGGAAGCTCTGGCCCGGGCTGGCGATCTCGCTGCTGATCTCGGCGAGGTCGTCCTTTTCATCCGAGGCGGCGCAGGCGGGAACAACGAGAGAAGCCACGAGGGCCAGAGTCGAGAGGTAACGGGTCGCGATCACGATAGAAGTCTCCCCTGTAAGTCGCCGTAGGCGACAGTGTGCGGTCGCGCACAAGCACCCTCTGTGCCTACTCCACCCCGCAATTGACCGCTGTAAATCCAGTCAGTTAAGGATTGGCACTGTCCGAATAGAGGACAGGACTGACGGCCAGACTGGCCATGGTGGCTACTGAAGTGAACGTCGGCGGAGTTGTTGACAGAATTGGTCAAGTATAGGAAGACAGTGTTGCCTCCTTTTCCGGTGGGAATAGGGGCACGGCGGTAACCCATGCGGCTGTCGACCAAGACCAGATACGGCGTCCGGGCGCTGTTCGACATGGCCTACCACGGCGGTGGCGGGCCCACGCAGGCCAAGGACATCGCGCGCCGGCAGGACATCCCGCTGCGCTACCTGGAGCAGATCTTCCAGGACTTGAAGCGCGCCGGCATCGTCGACTCCAAGCGCGGACCGCGCGGCGGCTACCACCTCAAGAACGAGCCCAAGGACATCAAGCTGGGCGACATCGTGCGCGCGCTGCAGGGCCCGCTCGAGGAGATCTTCGCGCCCGACGAGGCGCCACGCACGGCGGCGGGCGCGACGCGCCGGCGCGAGCCGGGCGCGCACCAGGTGACGGCTTCCTTGTGGAAGGAGCTCGCCGGGCAGGTGACCACGTGGTTCGATGGCGTGTCGCTGGCCGACATGGTACGCCGCGGCACGGAGCTGGGCGTGCCCAAGGGCGACGCGCAGCGACCGATGTATTTCATCTGAAGCGATGGAGTAGAGCGTGACGGCACGACCGCAGAAACTCGACAGCCTGCTCGACCTCATCGGCAACACGCCGCTGGTGCGCCTGCGCCGCCTCGCCGCCGGCCCCGAGATGGCCGAGGTCTGGGGCAAGTGCGAGCAGTACAACCCTGGCGGCAGCGTCAAGGACCGCATCGCCTTCGCCATGATCGAGGCCGCCGAGAAGGCGGGCACGATCACGCCCGGCAAGAGCGTCATCGTCGAGCCCACCAGCGGCAACACCGGCATCGGCCTGGCGCTGGTGTGCGCGGTCAAGGGCTACCGCCTGGTGCTGTGCATGCCCGAGAGCATGTCGCTCGAGCGGCGCTCGCTGCTCAAGGCCTACGGCGCCGAGCTCATCCTCACCCCCGAGGACCGCACCATGGAGGGCGCGGTCGAGAAGGCCGAGGAGCTGCTGCGCGCCAACAAGCACTACTTCATGCCCCAGCAGTTCAGGAACCCGGCCAACCCCGAGGTGCACCGGCGCACCACCGCGCGCGAGATCCTCGCCCAGCTGGGCGGCCGGCCGCCCGACGCGTTCGTGGCCGGCGTGGGCACGGGCGGCACCATCACCGGCGTGGGCGAGGTCTTCAAGGCCGAGCGCCCCGACGTCAAGCTCATCGCCGTCGAGCCCGCGGGCAGCCCGGTGCTGACCGGCGCGGCGGCGGGGCCGCACAAGATCCAGGGCATCGGCGCGGGCTTCGTGCCCGAGGTGCTCAACCGCGCCATCATCGACGAGATCCGCCACGTCAGCGATCGCGACGCCTACGACACCAAGGTGGCGCTGGCGCAGAAGGAGGGCCTGCTGGTGGGCATCTCGGCGGGCGCGGCGGTGTTCGTGGCCGTGCAGGTGGCGCGCGAGCTGGGCCCGGGCAAGAAGGTCGTCACCGTGCTGCCCGACACCGGCGAACGTTACTTCTCGCTCGACGAGTACTTCGGATAGACGCATGGCAACGCTTGCAGACAGCACCTTCGTGGTCGTCGGCGCCGGCGGGCTGGGCTCGCCGCTGGCGCTGACCCTGGCGCTGGCGGGCGCCGGCCGCGTCGTGCTGGTCGACGACGACGTCGTGGATGTGTCCAACCTGCCCCGGCAGATCCTGTACCGGACGGCGGATGTCGGCCGGCCCAAGGTCGTGGCGGCACGCGCGGCGCTCGTGCGCCGCGGCGTGGCGGCGGCGCGCGTCGAGGCGGTGCGCACGCGCTTCGACGAGGCCTCGGCGGCCGCGCTGCTGCACGACGCCACCGTGGTCTGCGACGGCTCGGACGACGCAGCGACCAAGTTCTTCGTCAACGACGTGGCGCGCGCGCGCGGCGTGGCCGCGGTCATCGCCGGCGTGGTCCGCGATCGCGGCAACGTCTTCCCCGTGGGTGCGGACGGCGGCGGCGCCTGCTACCGCTGCCTGTTCGAGGCGCCGCCCGCAGACGACGCGCCCACCTGCGCCGACGCCGGCGTGCTCGGCCCGCGCTGTGGCCAGGTGGCCGCGTGGCAGGCGCGCGTGGCCATCGCGCTGGCGACCGGCGACGATCCCGACGGCATCGCGCGGCGGGTGTGGATCTTCGATGAAGCGGGCGACGCCCCGCGCGCGCTCGAGCTGCGCCGGCGGCCCGGGTGCCCGACGTGCGCACAGGCGCGGGAGGAAGCTGCGTGAGCCAGTCCTTCGTCACCGGGTTGCGTTGTCGCGAGTGTGGTCATCCCGCGCCCATCGCCGCGTCGCACGTGTGCGACATGTGCTTCGGGCCGCTCGAGGTCGCCTACGACTACGAGGGCATCCGCGCCGTGCTGTCGCGCGAGGTCATCGCGCGCCGGCCCAACAACATGTGGCGCTACGCCGAGCTCTTGCCCCTGGGCGGACCGCCGCGCGTGGGCGCGCAGGTGGGCTGGACGCCGCTCGTGCGCTGCGATCGCCTGGCGCGCGCGCTGGGCGTACGCGAGGTCCAGGTCAAGAACGACGCGGTCTCCTACCCGTCGCTGTCCTTCAAGGATCGCGTGGTCGCCGTGGCCCTGTCCAAGGCGCTCGAGCTGGGCTTCGACACGGTCGCGTGCGCGTCGACCGGCAACCTGGGCAACAGCCTGGCCGCCAACGCGGCGGCCGCCGGCCTGCGCGCCTTCGTGTTCGTGCCCTCCGACCTGGAGGCGTCCAAGATCGTCGGCACGCTGATCTACGGCGCGCGCGTGATCGGCATCCAGGGCACCTACGACGAGGTCAACCGGCTGTGCTCGGAGATCGCGGGCAAGTACCCGTGGGGCTTCGTGAACATCAACCTGAAGCCGTTCTACGCCGACGGCTCCAAGACGGTCGCCTACGAGATCGCCGAGCAGCTGGGCTGGCGCACCACCGACCACGTGGTCGCGCCCATGGCGGGCGGCTCGCTCCTGTGCAAGCTGCGCGAGGCCTTCGTCGAGCTGGACAAGCTCGGGCTCACCGACGCCGCCGCGGGCACCAAGGTGCACGGCGCGCAGGCGGCCGGCTGCGCGCCCATCGCGCTGGCGGTGCGCGCCGGACGCGAGCTCATCCAGCCCATCAAGACGCCGCACGGCATCGCCAAGTCGCTGGCCATCGGCAACCCGGGCGACGGCTTCTACGCCGCGCGCGCCATCCGCGAGTCGGGCGGCCACGCCGCGCTGCCCGACGACGACGCCATCGTGCGCGGGGTGCGTCTGCTGGCCGAGACCGAGGGCATCTTCGCCGAGACCGCGGGCGGCGTGACCGTCGCGGCGGCGCAGCAGCTCGTCGCCGAGGGCAAGATCGGCGCCGACGACAGCGTCACCCTGGTCATCACCGGTCAGGGGCTCAAGACCACCGACGCGCTGGTGCCCGCGCTGCCCGTGCCCGTGGTCATTTCATCCAAGCTGTCCGAGTTCGACAAGATCGTGGAGAGGAGCTAGTCATGCCGACCGTCCGTATCCCCACCCCGCTACGCAAGCTCACCAACGGCAAGGAAGAAGTCGCCGCCGCCGGTGCCAACGTGGGCGCGCTCATCGCCGACCTGGAGCGCCAGTACCCGGGCATCAAGGAGCGCATCTGCGACGACGCCGGCCAGGTGCGCCGCTTCGTCAACATCTTCCAGAACGACGAGGACATCCGCTTCCTGCAGAACCTCGACACGCCGGTGAAGGATTCGGACGAGATCTCGATCGTCCCGGCCATCGCAGGCGGCAAATAAGACCAAGCGACCGAGGCTGGAGCGATGAAACGACGCATCTACCTGACCTTTCCGACGAAGCTCGTGACCGAGCCGATCGTCTGCGAGATGTACGACGCGCTGGGCGTGCGCTTCAACCTGCGCACCGCCAGCGTCAACGACGAGATCGGCATCATTGGCATGGAGCTGGACGGCGAGCCCGAGCGCGTGGAGGCGGCGATGGCGTTCTTCCGCGCGCGCGGTGTGCGGGTGGAGCCCATCGAGCTGGACGTGATAGCAGGCTGAGGCTGAACCATGCTGCGCGACGATCAGATGCGACGTTACTCGCGCCACCTGCTCCTGCCCGAGCTGGGCGGCGTGGCCCAGGAGCGCCTGCTCGCCGGCGCCGTGGGCGTGGCGACGCTCGACGCGGCGGGCCAGGCGGCGGTCCTGTACCTGGCCGCGGCAGGCGTGGGCCGGATCGTCGTGCGCGACGCGCGCATGGTCGACGCGCCCGGGCCGCTCTTCGAGGCCGAGGACGTCGGGCGGGCGCGCCGGGACGCGGCGCGCGTGCGCGTGGCGGCGCTGAACGGCGACTGCGTGGTCGTGGACGCGGCGGACGGGGCGCTCGAGCTGCAGGTCGATGGGGCGGGCGGCGCGAGCGTGGCAGAGGCATTCGGCACGGGCGCGGCGGCCGCGCGGCGTGTGCTCAGGCAGCTGGCCGGGGTGGCGTCGTGACGCTGCCGGTGGCGCAGACGGCGCGTTCGTACGAACGCGTCGAGTCGGTGCTCGATCTCATCGGCAACACGCCGCTCCTGCGTCTGCGCTCGATCGAGAAGCGCGCCGGCGGCAACGTCGAGATCTGGGCCAAGTGCGAGTTCTGCAACCCGGGCGGCAGCGTCAAGGATCGCGCCGCCTCGCAGATGGTCAAGGACGCCCTCGCCGACGGCAGCTTCGCGCCCGGCAAGACGCTCATCGACTCGACCAGCGGCAACACCGGCGTGGCCTACTCGATGATCGGCGCGGCGCTCGGCTTCCCGGTCACCCTGGTCATGCCGGCCAACGTGAGCATCGCGCGCAAGCAGATCATCGGCGCCTACGGCACCAAGATCATCTACTCGTCCGAGCTCGAGGGCTCCGACGGCGCCATCAGCTTGGTGCGCGAGATCGTGGCCAAGGATCCCGACGCCTACTTCTATCCCGACCAGTACTCGAACGACTCCAACCCGCGCGCGCACTACCTGGGCACGGGGGGCGAGATCCTGCGCGAGGTCGGCGATCGGCTGACCCACTTCGTCGCCGGCATCGGCACCACCGGCACGATCATGGGCACGGGCAAGCGGCTCAAGGAGCACGACCCGCGCATCCAGGTGATCGCGGTCGAGCCCGACGACGCGCTGCACGGGCTGGAGGGCCTCAAGCACCTGCCCTCGTCGCTGGTGCCGGGCATCTGGAAGCCCGAGGGCATCGTCGATCGGATGCTGCCCATCCCCACCGACGAGGCGTGGGACATCACCGACCAGCTCACCGTCGACGAGGGGCTGTTCGTGGGTCACTCGGCGGGCGGCGCGGTCGCGGGCGCGCTGCGCGTGGCCAAGCAGGCCGGGCCGGGCGCGTGCGTGGTCACCATCCTGCCCGACCGCGGCGAGCGCTACTTCGGGCCGCTCAAGTGGGAGAAGCAGTATGTCTGGTGACACGCGGCCGGTGGCCCTGGCCATTCCCGACGATGTGCTGGCCGAGGTCTATGCGCACGCGCGCGCGGCCTTCCCGGCCGAGTGCTGCGGCTGGCTGGCCGGGCCGCGCGCGGCCAGCGCGGTGACGCGCGCGCGTCGCTGCGAGAATGCCTACGACGCGGGCGCGCATCCGACCGCGAGCGACCGGACGGCGGAGACCGCGTACGGGATCGCGGGCGATGGGTCGCTCCGCGAGATCGTGCGCCTTGAGCCGCCGCGCGGGCTCGATGCGGCGTCGTTCGCCGTCGAGCAGACGGCCTACGCGTCCACGGACGGAACGAATG
>Ga0209515_10009665_pt1 | contig 10929 bp, 7 predicted proteins | sample Subgroupgradi54m_FD_187454 | JGI IMG/M metagenome (GOLD analysis project Ga0209515, IMG submission 187454) | Subsurface groundwater microbial communities from S. Glens Falls, New York, USA - GMW60B uncontaminated upgradient, 5.4 m (SPAdes)... ...
CGCAAAATTCGCATCCGAATCGTCAGAGACCCCGTTGACATCGAGAGGAGCGACCCGCACCTTCACGGTGGTGCCGATCTGATCAGGGATCGGATTCCAGGTGTAGCTCAAGGCGCTCACGGGCGTTGTACTGGTGAGGAGATTCCCTGGATCGGGAAAGTTGACGCCATCCGTCGAATAGAGAATCTTCACGTTGCCGGTGAGTGTGCCGAAGTTTTCCCATTGGATCACGCGAGAGGAGCCGACCGTCCACACCTCGCCACCGTTCGGGACCAGCACGTGGACGCGCGCCTTGATGGTAAAAGGATTATCCGACACATCGAAGATGCTCAGCGCGTTGAAGTTTCGAATCCGGACTTTAATGTTCGTGCCAACAGAATTGGGAATCGTCCAGGAATAGCTGGCAGGCGAGGGAGGAATCGGCGTGACGTCCGAGCCCCCGATCACGAACGTCTGTGTTTCATCGGCAAACCCATTGGTCGAGTACTCCAGCTTCAGGCCGGTAATGCCAGTGCCATTGATCGTCCAGGTGATGTTTTGAGTGGTGCTGACCTGCCAGATCTCAGTACCGCTGTTTGGGCTGGTTACCGTGATGGAGGCCACAACGGTAAAGTTTGCGTTCGAATCATCCGTGACGATTGGATCCCCAGCCTGTTGGACACGAATCCGCGTATTCGCCCCGACAACAGTAGATGGCACGGTCCAGTTGCACGATCCCGACGCAGCTCCAGCTGCGACCCCGGTACACCCGGAGATCGCGGTCCATGTCCCACCGCTGTCCATCGAGTAGAAGAGATTAACGAGGTTGCCTCCCGGGAAGGTGCCAGTTTTATTCCAGGTGATCGTATAGGTCTTCAAGCTCTCGAGCGTCTCGCCACCGTTGGGATAGGTCACTGTAATCGTTCCCTTGACGTTGAAGTCGACGTCTGAGAAGTCATTGATCCCCGACGGATCAGCGAGATGCTTGATCTTGACTCGCCATGGGCCGATCTTATCCGGAATCGGATTCCACGCGTAGGTCAACGCGCTGGCGAGCGGATCGCCGCTTCCCGTCCCTGGGGTGATGGCGCTATCAAGCGCCGTGCCACCGGACGTCCACAGTTCGAGCTGAACCTTCCCTTGTGTGAGGCCGCTGCCGTTGTCATCGAGGTTCCCTGTTTTCGTCCACGTGATATTCCGAGTCGTATCGCCAACAAACCACGTGAGATTCGTATTGGGAGCGGTGATCGTCAGCGTTCCCTTGATCTCAAAATCGGCGTTCGAGACATCGGCCCTGCGCGCATCCGGCAACGCGGAGAAAGCCGCCTCGGTATCGGTGATCTTCACGCGCAAGGTGGACACATCCAGATCGACCGACGGCCCGCCATCCACCATGCTGGCTGGGATCGTCCATGCGTAGGTATCGAGGTTCGCGCAGACATCCAAGGTGATCGGCGTGGACACGTAGGCACCGCCGCTGTTGCGCGAAAGCTCAATTTTCAGTTTGTGGCCAGGCCCCGCTCCGGCATTGCACGTTCCGGCCGCCTCCAGATCGGCGCTGTGCTTCCAGGTGATGTTGTGCACCTCGCCAACCTTCCAGATTTCGCCCCCGTTCGGACTTTTGACGGTGAGCGGAGGAAACTCATAGGCAAAATAGTTCGAGTCCGCAACCACGGCGGCTCCTGACTGATCACGAAGCACCGAAAGATAGTTGTTACTTCCAACCGTAGTCAAGTAGCTGGCCACGGAATAGTCATCGGCATAGCCGGTGCTCGCCGTCGTGCTGGCGCCACTGCCGGAGATTGAGGTTAGCGACGCCGTTCGGCTGGGGGTGACCGCCGTCAGCAGCGTCCGGAGCGAGCCTGAAGAATCGGCGTACATAGTTCCTAACGCACTACTCGCCGCAATGGGGGTGGAGCCGACCAATTCAAACTGGGAGGTGGAACACGACGATCCAAAACACGCACTACCCGTATTGATCGTCCACACCCCGTTGGCGTTGGTGTTGGTGGTGTCTCCGCTGATGAACACCAACTGGCCTGTCGAGAGTCCATGCGCTGCGGAGGTGGTCACCCGAATCGGCGTCGCATTGGTTGTCGAGCTGACGGTAAGTGTAGTGGGAGCCGTGGGCAGCTGCGGCGTCTGACCCTTTTGCCCAAACCCCAGATAGTTGGTGCCATCGGTGAAGTCGACGACATAATATTGCACTTTAACACTCGTGTTGGCCGTGGTAGGGGCCAACTGGCGCACGAAGGTCGCGGTGGTGTTGTTGGTAATCGTGCCGCGCGTATAGAACTCGTTATCGTTTCCTCCAATGCCGGTGCCGGGATTGAGATAGAAGAGCAAGAGCGCGTTGGCGCCGCTGTTAGATAGAGCCGGGCTGAACGCGGGTGAGTTTCCACCGACGCCATCGTTCGTCGCGGACTGGTTGGTCGCCGTCGCGCCGGGCACGGGCAGCGTGACCGTACCGCTATAGACATTCGTATCCGTCAGAAATTCGATGACTTGCCAGGTGATGTTGATCGCTTTCGTGCCGGTCGACTGCAGCCGGGTAAACGTCAACTGGGTGTTGTTGGGAAAGGCGGGGATGAGCTCTAACTGATGCGTGATAGTTCGACCGGTTTCCGTGTCTTGGATGTACACGATCGGCACGGCTTTCGACGAAGTGATGGTGTTGGGCAAGTTGACGGTTTTCGTCAAGACGCCGGCCTGCATGCTGGAAATGCCCCGTTGGACATTGACGCCATCGTTGAATTCAATGACCTCCCATGACACCCCGCCGTAGACGCTCGCCCCGGAGCGGTTGATGGTGATCGTGGTGGGGTCCTCAAACTGCGTGGTGTAAAAGTTGTTTTGATCAGAGGTCGTGCCTCCTCCTGAAGTCCAGGTGATGAGGATAATCGATTTGGTGATATCAACACTGGCACCCAGGCCCACCGACTGGACGATGTCGGTGTTGTCGAAGCTGACCGTGCCGCGGTAGACATTCTTGACTTGAACCGCCTCGGCCACTGGATTCAACGCGAAACCGGCAAGGACGACGAGCGAGTAGACGCCAACTTGGCGTAGCCAATGGGCAGGACCGGAGTGGTCAGGGCGCTCGTTCATTCAGCGCTCCTGGTCTCGCTCGCAACAGCCGGGGCGCGGCGCACCAACGCTATCTTGGTCGCCGTCCGCCGCATCTGCGTGTATTGCCCTTGGGAATCTTTGGTCGCCGTCTCGCGATACTCCACCGAGACGGTATCGCCAAGCTGCAACTCTTTCAGGAGGCCGGCGTATGTCGTGTTCGCCTCCGGATCGAGCGGCAATGCCATCTCGAAGCTGGCGCCGTTCTTGTCATCCCGCTGAAACTCGACGGCGAGGAAGGCCGGCCCCACACCGCTGACCGTTCCGCTCATCGTTTTGTACGCCATCACCTTCTCGTCTTTCTGCTCAGGCTTAGTCGCGTAGGTCTTGGTGGGATCCACCTTTGCCGGCGTCGGTTGCGCCTTGGCGTTTTGCGCGGCGGCTGGTTGTGCGGTCGTTGGCTTGACCTTCGAAGGGGATGATGCTTGGCCCTGCCCGTGCGCATCGTCCGCCATGGCCGATCCGGCGACAAGGAGCGAACAGCAGACAACGATCCCGAAAACCAACAGCCTTAGAGGATGTCCCCTGAGGCTGCGCGAATCGTAAGGCCCCGTCACCGAAATCGTAACGGTGACCGGGCGGACACCCAGTCGCCACGAGAAGATGGACAGCGTGGCGAATGGCGAATGGCGAATGGCGAATTTACTCCAACCCGCAATCCGAACTCCGCAATCCGCAATCTTCTGCATGGTTCTGCTGGAGATACGATGCCACCAATTGGGTGGCCACTTCACACGATGTTCGTCACTTGGCACGTGCAAACTGGAAGGCTTCACGTTAGCTCCCACTCGTAGGGTGACTCGTGTCTCGCTGGGACTTGGAAACTGCGACGAAACTAAAAGTGGTCGCCGCTTGCCCTGGCATCTGGCGGGTCAGAATCCCACGCATCGTCTGCCCGTCCCATTCCCCGCGCCAGCAGACAATTTCACTGCTTGGCCCAGTCTGCATGGTCTCCCATGAGACCAGATCCTCAGGCTCGGTCGTCAAGGAATAGTTAGAACCCGCAAACCCCTCAGCACTCAACTTCGCGGAAATGACCTTGCCACCTTCAAACCGAAGCTCATCCGTCTCAACGGAAGCGTTTCCGATCGCGTCCATCGGCTTGATCTGAACCTGCCAACTCGTCTCGGCGAGCCGAGAGGGCTGGATCAAGGTTGCCAGTTGGGCAGACGCTACGGATGAATCCAATGGCTTTCGACTGACACTCGCCGACACGATCGCCTGATCTGGCAATAAGATGTGCATCGTCTGCCGTAGCGAAGCCGCATTCGTTGCGTAGAGCCCAGCCGCGCACACGGAGAGGAAGGCCAGGGCCCACACGCTACCAGTCAGAAGCGGTGAAGCCGTGTGCGTGGCCTTCTCACCTCGACCTCTATTGGGATATTGGGCAGGAGCCCTCGACTGTGGTGCAGCTTGTGCGGGTTCAGGATCGTCCCGCAACGCCGTCTCCACTTGTTGCTCAACGAACTTGATGAACGCCTCCGAACCAACCACACGCTGCTGCAGCTCAACGCGGAATTGCTCCCAGTCTCGTTCTGGAACAGATCGAACGTACTGCTCGTAGGTCACCCCGGGCTGCTCCCGAGAAAGCGTGTCGAGGACCTCCTTCACCTCGCCGAGGAGATCCAGCCCGTTGGTGAATCTCCCCGCGGCAAGATAGCCAGGGTAGCTGCTCCACGGATACGTTCCCCCGTCCTCCACGAGACCGCTACGTAGGGGATAGGTATGGAGGTAGCTGGTCACCCGAAGCAGCAAGGGCGCTTTTTCCATGACCGTCAATTGAAAGCGTTCCTGGAACAGGTGGCCCGTATGGCCATACCGTTTGGCGAAGTATTTGGTGTACCGAGAATTGAGCGCATGCATGATGGTGGAGACGGTTGTGCTGTTTGTCAGCTCAAGACAAAGGTGCAGGTGGTTGGGCAGGAGCATAAAGGCAAACAGCTTAAATGCAAACTGCCGCTGATAGTGCTGCAAGAACTCCAGGTAGGTGCGATAATCTCGATCGTCTCGGAAGAGTCGCCGATCCTCAAGCGCCCTCGAGGTGATGTAGCTGAGTGCGCCCTCCAGATGAATGCGCGGCGGCCGTGGCATCTAGGCTACAGCTCCACTTTCTTTGCCAATATGCAAAAGGACGCGTTCCACGCTTGGAGTGCCTGGCACTTGAGCCTGCGTGCCTGGCACCCGGTGCCAGGCACAAAAAAAACTACGGCATCGTAAGCCGTAGCCTATTTGGTGGACGCAAACCGCTTGAGCCCACCACCCAGATGTCATCATCCTGATTGCTCCTTCAAATAACACTAAAACAAAAACGTCCCCCGAAAAATGGAGGACGCTTATCCTTTCTTCTGGCAACCCGGCTATCCGCCAATGATCTTTGGCGGACCCGTGGCTTTGCGTCCTACCCTCTCGGATAGTTTGCTCCCGCACACCAAGATCGGGTGTGGGACCCTTTCGGGTTTTTCAGTCACATCAATTGTCAACAGCGAACGCCGATCTCTACTTGTGCTAAGACTACCTGACTCTAGACAAGCTTGTCAAGATCTACCCATAGAATTTTTGGCGATCGCAGGAGTACGGGCCTCAATGGCCTTTGCGTTTCTTTTTCTTCGAAGAGGCCTGCGGAACCGTGTCTTTAGACTGGTTTGAGGAAGGTGGCGCACCGATGTCGCTGGCTCCCGTGGTTGATTCATTGCTCGATCTAACCGCTTTGCCTCCCACTTCCTGTCCGGTGAATGAAAAATCTTCCGCTACACCCTTCACTGGATGCTTGCTCAGGACACCTCGCATCGTAGTGCCATGGAACTCACCACGCCAGAACGCGACCCCTTCACCTTCCTTCGTCTGCATCGTTTCCCAGACCGGGACCCCATCATCACCGATGGTAAGGGTGTAATTCGATGGGGGATAGCCTGTTTTGGAGAGCCGCTCTGACGACACCTGCTTTGCGTCAAATGTCACGGTATCCTTCTGGGCTTTGACTTTTTCGGCACCCGACAGCGGCGTCAGCTCAAGCATCCAGCGGGTCCCGTCCAGCTGAGCCCGCACAGCCTCTTCTGGGGCCTTGGGTTTCGCCGCTGGCGACTCAGGCGTTGTCGCAGGAGAGGTCATCACGGGCTCGACGATGGACGGCCTCTCTGGAGCCGTGGATGTGCTCTGCTCACGATTTTCGGCACACACGGGACTTGCCGCCAGCATCATGACCATCCAAAGCCAGAGGCTGCGAATCATGATCGATGGTCGTCCTGTCATCACACTACCTTCCATCACTTGGATCCTTTCGTTTATCGGCACCCTGAACCAGGAGGAAGTAAGGTATCACACACCGGTGAGACCTTCAACTGCTTCGAGATTCCGGCTATTCCAAACGCTCTTTCCCCTCCCAAGCCTGCCAGGTGGCAATGTACTGCTTGGCCCAGCTGGCGTCCTGTCCTTTTGGGTTAGACGCCAGGTACTTGCGGAAAAAATTCAACGCCTTCTCGCGATCCGGCAGATGCTCCGCGTAGATGACGCCGAGATTGTAGTGCGCTTCGACGTCATCCGGCCGCAGCTCGATGACCTGGCGAAACTCCTTGGCAGCCCGGACGTAGTCCTTCTTCTTCGTAAACATCACGCCCATATTATAGTGCGTATCCGTGAGGTCTTTCAGCAACCGCTCATGTTCACGAGCGATACCCGTCACGCTCTTGGGAAGCCGATCAACCTTGCGTCGGAGCGAAGCGTTCTCTGAGACCTCCCCCTGATACTCTCGCTGAAGTGTGTCCACTCGTTTCGCCAGTGTGGTGAGGTGCGCCGACGCCTTCTGTTCCCGCCGCGATGTGGTGCCAAGCTGCCGCTTCGTTTCTCGCAGGGTCCGGTGGAGCGCTCCCTGGCTGTGCTGAACCTGCGCGAGCTGCGCGCGCAGCTTCTGCTCTTGGGACCGACTCTTGGCCTTGGCCAACGCCCGCTCAAGCTGCTCGCGTTCGTGATTGAGGCGCGTCTGCTCGCGTTGAAGCTCTGCGAGCTGTGTTTCCAGTGGCGTCAGGCGGCTCAGCAAATCGAGCCGCTCAGCCGCCACTCGCTTGAAGACTTGCTCGAGCATCTCTCGTTCAGCCAAGGCTTGCTTTCGCTCGTGAAACGCCCGCTGAACTTGTGCTAACAGATTATCCCGATCTGCAGAGACCTGCTGGTATTGCTGCGTGAGCTGGGTGCGCTGCTGCTCGAGTGCCTTCAGCTCTGCTTCAACCGCCGTCGCCTTCTGCTGAAACACGGCTTGCTTGGCGCGCAGGTCATGCAGCTCAGTCAGGAGGCGCGAACCAGCGACCACGCCAACGAGGACGAGCCCTAAGACGGCAACAAGCCCGATCTTACGCCATGAAGGTCTAGCAGGCTGGTGTTGTAACTGACCCGGAAGGGTCATTGTTCTCCCTTTGAGGGCTTAGCAGACACTACTGGCGCGTAGTCCCGGTAGTCCAGCGTGTGGCCCCGCTCATCTCCCGTCACCAATGCATCTTCCTTGATGATCCGCGGGGTGATGAACACCACGAGCTCGGTGAGCTGGTTATCCTGATCCTTTTTGCTAAAGAAGAGGGGCCCCACAATCGGCACTTGCCCAAGATACGGGATACGCTTGTCGGTGAACTTCTTCTGTTCCTTGCGCAAACCACCAAGGACGACCGTCATGCCATCTGAGACCATGAGACTTGTTTCCGCGGTCGAGGTGTCGATGATTGGGATCTGGTTCTTGCTCGGAGTGGTCAGCGTCCGTACCACGCTAGAGACCTCCGGCTTAATTTTCATGGTGACGTAGCCATCCTGGTTGATCACCGGGGTCACGGCAAGCTGAATGCCGACATCGACAAACTTGACATCTTCCGCGGTGGTCGACGTCGTCTGACCCGTCGTGGTAGTCGTCGTCACGTAGGCTTCTCGTGTCCCCACATGGATCCTCGCCTCTTGGTTTTCAGTCACCAGCATCCGTGGATTCGAGATGATCTTGGTCTGGCCCACCGTATCAAGGTAGCGGAGCAGCTCGTAGCCATCGCGCGCCACGGTTCCAAACGCCAGTGTGCCCAGCTTGGCCCGCCTACCCTGCGGACCAAGTCCTAAGAGGGCGTTCAGATCGAGCTTCGTGACCGCGGGGACCTCGCTGGGTGGTGTTCCGGTGGTCGCCGTGCGGAAATCACCTTTCGTGTCAACGCCCTGAAATTTCAGGTTGGAAAATACCGAATCCCAATCTACACCAGCCACGCGGCCATTCACGTACGTCACCTCAACAATCTTAGCCTCAATGAGGACTTGCCGCGTCTTTCGGTCAAGCGCCTGGATGAGCTGTTCAAGTTCTTTCATACGCTCTGGGAGTGTCTTGATGATGAGCTGATTACTTCGCTCATCCGCTTTGACGAAGCCCAACTTGTTCACTTCGAGTTGATCCTTCAACCGCTCTTCGATGTCCTTCGCCTTGGCGTACTTGAGGTCGATGACGCGCATCATCCCACCCTTCTCCAACGTGGTGATCGCGTGCTCCATCGCACTGAGCCGTTCGGGCGTATCCATGACCATCACGGTCCCAGAATCCTCATCCACTAGAATTTTCCCGATCTCGCTTTTGAGGGCATCAAGGAGATTGAAGGCCTGTTGGGGAATCGCGTATTGGAGCCGGAAGGTCTTGACCTGACGCAGGTCAGAGAACTTCCGGCCGTACAGCTTGCGGTACTCCTCTTCGCTCATGACGTTGTATACGTTACCCTGCTTGTCATAGGCCAGCTCATTGCTGCGGAGGATGAGATCAAAGGCATCCCGAATCGGCACGTCGGTCAAGAAGAGATTCACGCGGCCGCTGACGTTCTTGCTGATCGAAATATTGAGGCCGCCTTTCGTCGCCAAATACTTCAGGGCGTCGGTCGCCTCGGTCGAGCGCAAGTCAAGCGAAATCAGTTCATCCATGCCGCGCAGCACCTGCCCTGTATCCGATCCGGAAGGAAGCGAGGCCACATCTGAGGGTGCAGCACTCACTCGCATCCAGTTGAGCCCCCAGAGGACCCCGCTCACGACGAGCACAGTTCCCAGCAACCGCCAGCGGGAAACAGGCAACTTACGGGAGGAGCGTTTCTTCATTCTCATACCTCACCACAACGCCACGCTGGTCGATCGATTTCACAGTGAGGCCATTCACCTGATCGCCCACCTTGACCACGGAGGTTCGTTTCGCCGCGGTGTCCTCAATGAGCGCTTCAGGCACGCGGCCCCGGTTGATGCCGACAACCGTCAAGGTCTTGGTCAGTTCGATCAACTGGCTCGTTGCACCTTGGCTCTTGACCGTCTCTGGTGTGGACAACCCAAAGGGATTGCGCATCACGATCGCATCCCGATAGGCCGTAAGCGGCTTCAATCGATCCTCAGCCAACGCTGCGGTGGTGGCCCGCGACTCTGCCACGCTGGAGGCTCCTGTCCGAATCACGAGTGTTGGAGGCCGGCGATTGATCAGCAGTAGATCGACGAGGAGATACAATCCGAGGCCGGCCAGGAGAACCCATATGACGCGCTCGGCAACATGGAGTCGCCAGAGGACGCCATCAGAGCCCACACCCGTCTGCTGCAGCGGAAGCATCCACCGCCGGAGCAGCGCTAGCCGTCCGCGGAGCTGCTCCAGCAACCACTCCGGAGAGAAGTTACGCAGCGGGCCACGGGAGGAGGCCGCACCTCCCGGCCCCTCGATCATACGGAGGAGTTGCTCTTCTGCAGTCTCTTTGGCTCGAACCATCCGCCATCCATTTCCTCTTGAAGTAACTCCTCAATGAGCGTCCCATCCACGGCCCGGCCCTTCTGCATGACCAGCGTTCGTAGCGCTCTGTGGCAGATCATGGCAATCCGCCGCGGGTAGCCTTCCGAATGCTCATAGATCGCCTCAATGGCGTCGTCCGTAAAGAGTGCCAGGCGCGACTGATACCCCGCCTCCTGAAGCCGGAATTGAATCATCCGACGTGTCTCAGCGAGGTCAAACGGCTTGAGGGTTTGACGAAAGCTGATACGGTCCATCAGGTTCGGCATCCCGGTCAGCAACGGCAGCAGCTCCATTTGGCCAAGGAGCACCAACTGCAACAGCTTCGCCTCGTTCGTCTCATAGTTGAGCAGAATGCGAAGCGCTTCCAGCGAGAGGGTGTTGAGCTTATGCGCCTCGTCAATGATAAACACGACCGTCTGATGCTCCTGGATGCCCTTTTGGAACAGGAAGCGCTCTAGCACCTCGCGGTAATCTACAAGGGTGGGGGTTGGGGCGGTGACCCCGATGTCTAACGTTCGGATGAGCGAGTTGAAAAAGAGATCTTCGGAAGGGTACGTGGGATCGAGGACCAAATGGAAGATGAACCCTTCCCGTTCCTTCAACATTTGGACGAGCTTTCGGCCCAGTGTCGTTTTGCCAGTCCCGACATCCCCTAACACGACACTGAGGCCCCGTTTCAACCGAAACTCGATGATGAGATTGGCGAGGGCCGCTCGGTGGTTCTGAGACTGGTAGAAGAAGGCTGGATCGGGACTGGTGGAAAATGGCTCTCGATCAAGACCCAGGACGCGGTAATAACTCATGCCACCCCTTGTCCACCTACACGCAGACCCTTCGCTGCGTGCAACAGCGTTACTCTACGTGACTGCTCGCTGTCAACGCTTGAACCGCGTTCAGCGTGTCACCAACCAAGGGGAGCACAGTGCCGGGAACACGGTGACTCCACCGCGATGGACCTCGCTAGCTCACGACAACCAAGTGGTGTTGTAACAAATTTGTTCATCGTTGTCAACGCATTTCGGATAGGATTCAGTTACTCGAAGACGCCTTGATCGGCCCTCGAC
>Ga0209515_10009666_pt1 | contig 10929 bp, 8 predicted proteins | sample Subgroupgradi54m_FD_187454 | JGI IMG/M metagenome (GOLD analysis project Ga0209515, IMG submission 187454) | Subsurface groundwater microbial communities from S. Glens Falls, New York, USA - GMW60B uncontaminated upgradient, 5.4 m (SPAdes)... ...
GAACCGGAGCCGGTGGCGCGGATGCGGGCCGCGGGACGGTACATGAGCCCCGAGATGGGGACGTTCACCGCCGACATGTGGACGCTCATCGCGACCGTTGTCCGGAACCAGTTCCTCAACTCGCTCGTGCTCCTCCCGCTGCTGGCGGCCGCGCTGCTGCTGCCGCATCTGTACCTCGCGCTCATCCAGCAATTCTATCGACCGGTGCAGGTGACCGCGACGATCACCCTCGACCCTGCGACCCTGATGCTTCTCGTCAGCGGGGGGCTCACGGCGCTCTCGTTCGGCTTCATCGTGCGGCAGCTCCCGAGCTACGGGAACGCCCGCGGCGATCAGCAGACGTTCCTCCTCTGGTCGCTCCTTCCGCTCGTGCTCGGCGCGATTGGCCTCACGCTGTTCTGGACAGCGGAAGACTTCCCCATCGAACGCGGCCCGACCGCGCTCATCGGCGCGCTTGTCGGAGGAACAACATGGACGGCCGTCGGGCTCTTCGGTGGCGCGCGGCGGTGGCGTCCGCGCTCGTCGGCTGGCGCTACCGCCGCCGGCACGATCGCGGCATCCGCCTTCTATGCGCTCGGGCGCCTGTTTGCCGGCGAGGCGACGTGCGGGCGACTGTTTGCCATGACGGCGGTGCCGCTGGTGCTGGGCTCGCTCACGGTGGCCACGTTCGTGTTCCTCGGGCTGGCGAGCGCCGAGATGGGAGACGAGGATCTCGAATGGTGGGGCCGCGTGGGATCCTGTGTCCTCATCGTGGGTGCCGGATGGCTTGCCCTCGCCGGTCTCGTGTATTACGGCCCCGACGCACTGCGGGTCGTGCGCGGTTACGTCGAGCAGGACGTACCGGGGATGCGGTCGCCCGGTCGAGCGGCCGGGGCGATCGGGCTGTTCACTTCCGCGCTCGGCGGCATCTCCGCGTACCTCGCGCGCGCGCTGACGGCGGAGAAGCCTGGCGAGTCGAGGCCGGTGAAGCGCATCGCCGTGGCCCTCGCAGCCCCGGCGTTCGCCGTGCTCCTGGCCGCATCGCTCGCGTGGATGAACGAAGGGCTGCTGGCAGCGATCTTCGCGCGCACCACGCTGACCACGGCCGATCTCGACGCGTGCGGGGCCAACTATCTGATCCCGGTCCTGCTGCTCGGCGGGGCATTCCTCGGATTCGGACTTGTCGCCGGGCACTTCGTGCCGGTGAATCAGTTCTCGCTCCACGGCATGTACCGCGAGCGCCTGATTCGCGCCTTCCTTGGCGCGTCACGGCCCTCCGACGCGCGCCGACCGAACCCATTCACCGGCTTCGATTCCGACGACGACATCCCGCTGAGCGAGCTCGCTGCGATTGAGCGACCGGCGCTCGTGGTGAACATGACGCTCAACTGCGTGGCGGACGCGGCGCTGGGCCGCCTGCACCGCAAGGCCGAATCGTTCACGGCAAGCCCGCTCTTCGTCGGATCTGCGTCGCTCGGGTACCGCCCCACGGCGGAATACGCGTCGAACGGGCGTCTCGGCCGGCGCGGCATGTCGCTCGGCACCGCGATGACGATCTCCGGCGCCGCCGCGAGCCCGAACATGGGCGCCCGTTCGTCGCCGTCGCTCACGCTCCTGTTGACGCTGTGCAACGCCCGCCTCGGCGCGTGGCTGGGCAACCCCGGCATCTTCGGTAGTGACACCTGGCGTCACAGCGAGCCGCGGCAGGGCGTGGCGCCCCTGCTGCGCGAGCTGCTCGGGCGCACGAGCGCGGTCAGTCCCCACGTCTACCTCAGTGACGGCGGCCACTGCGAGAACCTCGGCCTCTACCAGATGCTTCTGCGCCGCTGCCGGTACATCCTGGTGAGTGATGCCGGGTGCGACGAGGACTACGCCTTCGAGGACCTTGCCGTGGCGATTCGCCAGGCCCGGATCGATCTCGGGATCCGGGTCGTCTTCGCGCAGGGGATTCCCATGGATCGCCAGCATCAGGGCCGTGGCAATCCGCACTTCGCCATTGGGCGGATCCTCTATACGGCGGTCGACGGGCCTGCCGCCACCGACGGCATCCTCATCTACGTGAAGGCAACCCTGTCCGGCGACGAGCCGCTCGACGTCCTCAACTACGCCAGGGCACACCCGGCGTTCCCCCACGAGTCGACGGCCGATCAGTGGTTCGACGAGGCACAGTTCGAGAGCTACCGGATGCTCGGCGACCACTCGATCGAGCAGATCGTGGGACGCTACGACGGCGGGAATGAACTGTGGGAATTCTTTCACTCGACCGCCACGCAGGAGGCCGCGCCGACGCCCCCTCCGAAGCACGCCGCCCAGCATCCTGAGCCCACGTGAGCGAGAGCACCGGGCAGTCGCGCGCCTTCCGGGCCATACTGCGGCGGCTGGCCGTGGCCCGTCGCGTGGTCCTGCTCACGTCGCTGCTCTTCGGCTTGGCGTGTCTCGTCGCGGCCGGAACGCTCGGATGGGAGTACTCCCTGGAACGCGCCCGCGCCACGGTGGCGGCGACCGGCCGCCTCCAAATCGACACCGAACGGTCGGCTCGGCGGATCGACGACATCTTGAAGCGTGCCCCCGCCGTCGCCGACCGGATCGCAGCCGAGGCCGCGCGCCTGCAGCCGGGGAGCGGCTCCATCGACGACCTCCTCAGAATGGCGATGGCTGGCAATCAGTCCCTCGCTGGAGCGGGCGCCGCGTTCGAGCCGTTCGCGCTCACGCCATCGCGGCGGCTCTTCGCCCGCGCGGCGCGACGCGGCGAGGGAAACATCCTGCCGCTCGACCAACGCCTCGACTACACGCGGTTCGAACACCGCTGGTACGGAGACGCGCTGCTCGACGGCCCCGTCTGGACGGTGCCCGTCGTGGCCCCGGGCGGCGACGCTGTCGTCGCCATTTACAGCCGGCCGTTCACCCGTGACCCGGCGGCGGCTGGAGACGCACCCCGCGGCGTGGCGTACGTCGCGGTCGACCTTGCCGATGTGACTGCGGTGCTCGACTCGCTCGATCTCGGCACCCGCGGGTATGCCTACGCGTTCTCGCAGGACGGGGCGATCATCAGCCACCCGCAGCGCGACCTCGTGCGCGCCGGGCGCACGGTGTTCGAGTCCGCCTGGGAATCGGGCGACACCGCGCTGAATTCCGCGGCGATCGATGCGGTCCGGGGCGGCCACGGACTGCAGGCGCTCGTCGATCCGATCACGGGGCAGGCCAGCTGGCTCGCCTATCAGCCTGTGCCCGACGCGGGATGGACCGTTGCGGTCATCTACTTTCAGGACGCGTTCAACCCCAACGCCGACCTGGCGCGCCGCGGCTGGTTTCGGATGGTCGCGCTCGCGGCCTTTGGCGTCGGGCTGCTCGGCTGGACGGTCACGATGCTGCTCATCGATCGTCGGCCGGTCTGGCTCTGGATCAATTCCTGGACGATGACGGCGGCGCTGCTCGCCGGCATGGTCGGCCTGTGGGCGATCGAGCGCCGGTTTCCGCCCTACGACGACTACCAGCAGGTGGTCGTGTACAGCGACGCCGAGACCGAGCAGTACCTGCGAACGGTCGCGCGCGGCGAAGGCGATGTCCGCGCGCCGGTCGACCGCTTGCCGGTCGGCATCTTCGTCACGTCCATCGAGTTCAAGTCCTCCATTGACGTGGACGTGACCGGATATCTCTGGCACGAGCAGCCGGTTGGGAGCGCCGCGCCGCGGGTGGTCCTGGCCGATGCCCCAACCGCAGACTTCAGGGAGATTGTCCGCCGGCCGACGACGCCTGGACGTGAACTGACCGTCTGGCAGTTTTCCGCCACGCTGCGCGAGTTCTTTTCGTACGAGCGGTTTCCCTTCGACGAGCAGCAGGTCTGGGTGCGCATTCGGGGCACCGATCCAACGACACGCTTCGTTCCCGTGCCCAACTTCAAGTCGTACACCGGGAGCAACCCCGTCACGCGGCCTGGCGTGGCGTCGGACCTCGTGTTGCCGGACTGGGATCTGACGGGCAGCTATTTCGACTTCCGCATCCCGAAGTACTCCGTCAATTTCGGCGACGACCGGTTCGACGGGGCGCTGCCGGAGCTGTATTTCAATATCACGCTGCAGAGGCGTTTCCTCTCCCCGTTCGTCTCGTATATGCTGCCGCTCGGCGTGGCCGCCGCCATGCTGTTCGCCCTGCTGCTGATCAGCACGAAGCATGAGGAGCGGTCCGTGTTCACCGGCTTCACGGCCAAGGACATCGTTCAGGGTGTCGCGGCGCTCTTCTTCGTCGTCAGCTTCCAGCACATCGCGTTGCGCACGAGCCTGGCGTCGGCGAAGCTGATCTACCTCGAGTACTTCTACTTCGTGAGCTATTTCACGCTGCTGGCGGTGGCGGCCGACGGGATCCTCTTTGCCGGGCGGTCCGGGATCGCGCTGATCGAGTTCCGCGACAACCTGCTGCCAAAGCTGTCGTTCTGGCCGACGGTCATGGCGCTGCTCTTCGTGGTCACCTTCCTCAGGTTCTACTGACATGACACGGCGCGCTCTGATCTACGTCCTCGGGGGCACGGTCATCGTCATCGGCGCCGCGTCCGTCGTGACGCGTGTCGTCGCCGACCGCGATCCGGTGCGGGTCGGGCTGCTGCATTCGCTGTCGGGCAACATGGCGGTCAGCGAGCGCTCGCTCGTCGACGCCGAGCGGCTCGCGATCGACGAAATCAACGCGCGCGGCGGCGTGCTCGGACGGCAGGTGATCCCGGTCGTGGCGGACGGTCGCTCGCAGCCGGCGACGTTCGCCGCGGAGGCGGAGCGGTTGATACGCGATGAGCACGTGGCCGCGCTGTTCGGCGTCTGGACGTCGGCCGCGCGGAAGTCGGTGCGGCCGGTGGTCGAACGCTACCACCACCTCCTCTTCTACCCGCTGCAGTACGAGGGGCTGGAGGAGTCGCCCAACATCGTCTACCTGGGCGCGACGCCCAATCAGCAGATCATTCCCGCGCTCCGATGGGTCCTCGGCACGATCGGACGGCGGATCTTTCTCGTCGGGTCCGATTATGTGTTTCCGCGCGCCGCGCATGCCATTGTCCGCGACCAGGCGCGCAAGTGGCGGGCGGAGATCGTCGGCGAAGAGTACATCGCGGTGAACAGCCTCGACGCGAACGCGGTGGTGCGGCACATCGCCGAAGTCCGGCCGGGTGTGGTGCTGAACACCCTCAACGGCGCCGTCAACGTGGCGTTCTTCCAGGCGCTGAAGGCGGCGGGCCTCGATGCCTCCGTCGTGCCCGTGGTCTCATTCAGCATTGCCGAGGACGAGCTCCGTGGGCTGCCGGCGGGTGTGATGGCGGGGCACTACGCGGCGTGGACCTATTTTCAGAGCGTCGATACGCCGGAGAATCACGTCTTTGTCGGTGCGTTCAAGAAGAAGTACGGGTCCGAGCGTGTCACCGACGACCCGATCGAGGCGGCCTACATGAGCGTGCGGCTGTGGGCTCGCAGCGTCGAGGCCGCGGGGACCATTGACGTCGATGCCGTGCGGAGGGCCGTGCCCGATCGGAGCCTGTCCGCGCCCGGAGGGATGCTCTACGTAGACCGGGACAATCGCCACGCGTGGAAGACCGTGCGAATCGGCCGCATCAAGCCGGATGGGCAGTTCGAGATCGTCTGGAGTTCCGGGCATCCCGTGCGTCCGGAACCGTACCCCTCGCTGCGGAGCCGCGCCGCATGGGACCAGTTTCTCGCGCAGCTCTCGGCCGGCTGGGGCGGGTTGTGGGAAAATCACGGCGCCGCGGTCCGCGCCGCCCAGTGAGGCCGCGTTCGAGATGGAAAAAGTAAGCGGAAAGTTGCTCACGTCATTAGAATCTGCGCATGAACAGCTCGGCGCAACTGTACAAGTGGGATGACATGGTGCTGGAGAAGGTGACCGACGGCATCTCCAGGAAGTACGTCGTCGGTGACCGCGAGATGGTCGCGCAGATCTACCTCACACGCGGCGCCACGTCCCCACGCACTCGCACGAGAGCGAGCAACTGACCTACGTGCTGACCGGCGCCCTCACGTTCATTCTCGATGGCCGCGACATCACGGTCCACGCCGGCGAGCTGTTGCGGATCCCCTCATGGATGCCGCACAGCGCAGAGGCCATCGAGGACACGTTCGAGCTCGATCTCTTCAGCCCGATCCGGCAGGACTGGATCGACGGGACGGACGATTACTTCCGCAAGAAGGTTGGTGGTTAGTGGTTGGCGGTTAGTGATGCACGCCAGGCGCTTCGTGCCCGGTCTTTGCGACGTACTCGACGTACGAGCCGGGATAGATGTGCGGATCCGCGTCGGTGCCGCTTTCGCCGCCCAGCTCCAGCACGCGATTGCTCAACCCGCGCAGGAACGTCCGGTCGTGCGACACGAAGAGCATCGTCCCCTCGTAGTCGCCCAGCGCTTCGACGAGCATCTGCTTGGTCGCCAGGTCGAGGTGATTGGTCGGCTCGTCGAGCACGAGGAAATTCGGCGGGTCGAGCAGCATGCGCGCCATCACGAGGCGCGTCTTCTCGCCGCCTGACAGCGCCCGGATCTTCTTGTCGATATCGTCGCCCGAGAATTGAAACGCCCCGGCAAGACTCCTGAGCACGCCGATCGACTCGTTCGGAAAATCGCCCTGGAGCTGCTCCTCGATCGTGAGGTCGGGGTCGAGCAGATCGAGCGCCTGCTGGGCGAAGTAGCCCATCTTCAGGCTCGCCCCAAGCTGCACGGTCCCCGAATCCGGCGTGACGACGCCCGCGATCATCTTCAGCAGCGTCGACTTCCCCGCGCCGTTCTTCCCCATCACGCACCAGCGCTCGCCACGGCGGACGTTCAGGTTGAGATCGTCGTAGATCACGCGGCGGCCGTAGGCCTTCTTCACGTGCTCGATGGTCACGACCTGCTCGCCGGACCTCGGAGGCTGGCGGAACTCGAACGTCACCACGCGGCGCCGCTTCGGCAGCTCGATCTTCTCGATCTTGTCGAGCGCCTTCACGCGGCTCTGCACCTGCGCCGCCTTCGCGGCGTGCGCCGCGAAGCGATCGATGAAGCGCTGCTCCTTGGCGAGCATCGCCTGCTGGCGCGCGTAGGCGGCCTCGCGATTCGTCTCGCGGATCGCGCGCTCGCGCTCGTAGAAATCGTAGTTGCCGCTGTAGACCGTGATCTCGCCGCCGTCGATCTCGGCGACCCTGGTGACGATCCGGTTCATGAACTCGCGATCGTGCGAGGTCATGAGGAGCGCGCCGGGAAACGCCTCGAGGAAGTCTTCGAGCCAGACGATCGATTCGATGTCGAGGTGGTTCGTCGGCTCGTCCATCAGCAGGACCTCGGGGCGGCCGAGCAGCACGCGCGCCATCGCCACGCGCATCTTCCAGCCGCCCGATAGCTCGCCCACGTCGCCGTCGATGCGCTCGTCATCGAAGCCGAGCCCGTGCAGCACTTCGCGCGCCCAGCTTTCGAGCGCGTAGCCGCCGAGATGCTCGTAGTCCTCCTGCACCTGGCCGAAGCGCGCGAGGATCGTGTCCATCTCGCCCGTGCGATCCGGGTCCGCCATCGCGTGCTGCAGCGCCTCGAGCTCGTGATGCAGGTCGCCCACGCGCCCGCTGCCGGCAATCGCCTCGTCCAGGACGGAGCGGCCCGACATCTCCTCGACGTCCTGGCGGAAGTAGCCGATCGTCAGCTTCTTCGGGACCGATACGTCGCCTTCGTCCGCCGACTCCTCGCCGACGATCATCCGGAACAGCGTGGTCTTCCCCGCCCCGTTCGGGCCGACGAGGCCGACCTTCTCACCAGGATTGAGCTGGAACGACGCGTCGACGAAGAGGACCTGCCGCCCGTACTGCTTGTTGATGTGCGAGAAAGAAATCATCAGTTCCTTGATAATAAGCGCATGACTACGCAGAGATGGCCTCGGGTCGCGGTTGTGTTGGCGTTCATGACGTTGCCGTTCGGCGCCGGGGTGGCCGCGCAGGGAATCCAGCGGCTGACGGTTCCAGGCATCAACAACTTCTGGCGCGTCGATTCGACCGTTTCCACAGGTGGAACGATCACGTCGCGCGCGATGGCGATCCCCGAGCTCAAGCGCCGGGGCATCAGGAGCGTCATCAATCTCGCGGGCGGGCCCGAGGCCGAAGCGGAACGCGCCGCGGTCGAATCCGGTGGAATGAAATACTTCCTGTTCGCCATCAACCCCCAGACGCTCGATCCCGCTCCGGTCGGTCCTTTCCTCGAGGCCACGAAGGACCGGGCCAACTATCCCCTCTTCATCCACTCTGGAAATGGTCATCGCGCCGCGATGGCATGGATGATCAAACGTGTTGTCGTGGACGGCTGGACGGTCGAACGGGCGGGCATCGAAGCGGCGTCGGATGGCCTCATCAACGACAACCCGATGACGCCCGTCTGGTGGAAGTTCGCGCAGGACTACATCACGAGTCACGCGAAGTAGCGTGATCCGCATCACCGACACCATCGGCATCGACGAACGCGATCTCGAGGAACGGTTCGTTCGCGCCTCCGGTCCGGGCGGCCAGAACGTCAACAAGGTCGCCACCGCCGTCGAGCTCCGCTTCGATGTCGGCGGGGCGTCGCTTCCCTCCGAGGTGAAGGATCGGCTGCGCGTGCTTGCCGGGACCCGCATGACCACCGAGGACGTGCTCCTCATCGACAGCAGGGAGCACCGCACTCAGGGTCAGAATCGCGAGGCCGCGCGTGCACGGCTCGTCGAGCTCGTGACCCGGGCCGCGAAGAGACCCAAGAAACGGAGGGCGACGAAGCCACGCCCCGCCGCGCGCGAAAAACGGCTCGCGTCGAAGAAGTTGCGGGGAACCGTGAAGGAGCTGCGCGGCCGCGCCCGCGGCGTGGACGACTGAACTACGTCCCAAAGGATTAATGGGCCGCTGTGAGACGCGGCATAGCCTGCTCGCCGAAGCCCGGAGGGCGAAGGCGAGTCCTCCGCAAAACCGGCTTGACTCGATGCAACCGAGCTTCGCCGCCGAGCGACGAAGCTAGTCGGCCTTCGGCCTGACTACGGTTTTGCTTCGGACATGCCGCGTCTCGCAGCGGCCACGTCTAGCGCCCGGCGATCGCAGCTTGTGGTGCAGGCGTCAGCGCGGGGCCCGGCCGGCGCTCTCCGATCTGCTGCCGCCACATCGCGTAGTAGAGACCCTTCTGCTCGAGCAGCGCGCCGTGCGATCCGGATTCGATGACGCGGCCGCGTTCGAGGACGAAGATCCGATCGGCATGCATGATGGTGGACAGCCGGTGCGCGATCAGGATCGTGATGACGTTCTGGCTCGACGCCACGTCGCGGATCGTCTCGCCGATCTCTTCTTCGGTCAGCGAGTCCAGTGACGAGGTGGCCTCGTCGAACACCAGCAGGTGCGGCCGGCGCAGCAGCGCTCGCGCGATCGAGAGCCGCTGCTTCTCCCCGCCCGACACCTTCACCCCGCCCTCCCCGATCACCGTGTCGAGCCCTCGATCGGCCCGCGCCAGCAGGCTGTCGCACGCGGCCTGGCGGAGCACCGCGAGGCACGCCTCGTCGGTCGCCGCCGGGTTCACGAACAGCAGGTTCTCGCGGATCGTGCCCGCGAACAGCTGCGTGTCCTGCGTCACGAACCCGATGCGCTCGCGCAGCTGATTCAAGTCGACGGTCGCGGCCGGATGACCGTTGTAGAGGATGTCGCCCGACTGCGGCGGGTACAGCCCCACCAACAGCTTGACCAGCGTCGTCTTTCCGGCGCCGGAAGGACCGACGAACGCGATCGTGTCGCCGCGGCCGGCCTCGAAGGAAATATCGGTGAGCGCCGGCGATGAGGCGGACTGATGCTTGAAGCTGACGCGATCGAACGCCAGTCGATGGAGCGCCGGCACCGGCACCGGGTTCACGGGGCGCGGCTCCGGCGGGATGTCCAGTATCTCCTGGAACTTCCCGAGCGACACTTCCGCTTCGCGGTAGATGTTGATGATGTTGCCGAGCTCCTGCAGCGGGCCAAAGATGAAGAACGAGTAGATGAAGAGCGAGAAGAACTGCCCGATCGTGATCGCGCGCGTGTAAATCAGGTAGAGCATCAGGAACATGATGCTCGTGCGCAGCATGTTGACGAAGGTGCCCTGCACGAAGCTCAGGCTGCGGATGTAGCGCACCTTCTTCAACTCGAGCTGCAGGATCTTGCCGGTCGTCGAGTTGAGCCGCGCAATCTCCTGCTGCGCGAGGCCAAGGCTCTTCACCAGCTCGATGTTGCGCAGCGATTCGGTCGTTGCGCCCGCGAGCGCGGTCGTCTCGGCGACGATCACCTTCTGGATCGTCTTGATCTTGCGGCTGAGGACCGAGCTGAGGACGCCGAGCAGCGGCACGGTGAGGAAATAGACCGGCGCGATGAGCCAGTGCACGCTGAACGCGTAGATGACGACGAAGATGATGCCGACGAGCGAGGTGAACAGCACGTTGATCGACGCGGAGATCAGCTTCTCGACGTCGGTCCGCACCTTCTGCAGCTTGCCGAGCGTCTCGCCGCTCCGCTGATCCTCGAACACCGAGTACGGAAGCTCCAGCGAGTGCCTGATGCCGTCCGAATAGATCCGGGCGCCCAGCCGCTGCGTGATGACGTTGATGTAGTAGTCCTGGAAGTTCTTCGCCACGCGCGACACGAACGCGACGCCGACCGCCGCGGCCAGCAGCAGGCTGACGCCCCGGAAGAACTGGCCGGTCGTGTACTCTTGGAATCTCGTCGCGTACCCGTCGATGACGTGGCGGAAGATCAGCGGGTCGAGCAGCGAGAAAATCTGATTGATGGCCGCCAGGAGGAGCGCGAGCGCGACCAGCCTCCAGTATCCTCTCAGGTATCGAGCCAGCAGTTCCATCTAGTACCTAACACTACTTTGTCATCTTCTCAGCGGCGGATTCCGCTGGAAGGCGACGATTAGATTCAGCAACTTGCGGTTATTGACGACGTAGAGCACCGCCATGATCTCGCGTACCC
>Ga0209515_10009667_pt1 | contig 10928 bp, 10 predicted proteins | sample Subgroupgradi54m_FD_187454 | JGI IMG/M metagenome (GOLD analysis project Ga0209515, IMG submission 187454) | Subsurface groundwater microbial communities from S. Glens Falls, New York, USA - GMW60B uncontaminated upgradient, 5.4 m (SPAdes)... ...
TGGCGTCTTGGCGTCTTGGCGTCTTGGCGGTAAACGCCTTTGACCTTCCCGGCACTCTCCGTGGTTTATATGAACTCAAGGAAACCCCATGTCGAAACCCGCATCGAAAGTGATGTTCGCCACGGCGGATGAAACCGAGCAAGCGTTCTACGATTGTCTGGCACGCGCCGACTTGCAAGGTCTGATCTCGCTCTGGGCTGAAGAAGACGATGTGATTTGCATCCACCCCGGCGGCCCGCGTCTGGAAGGCATCAGCGCGATCCGCGCTTCCTGGCAAGCGATCCTTACCAACGGCCCATTGGAAATCAGCATCACCCGCCAAAGCGCCATCTCCGGGATGCTGATCAGCGTGCACACCCTGATCGAAGAAATCATGGTGCAAGGCGAGAGCGGCCCCGAACTGCTCTACGTCAACGCCACCAACGTCTATCACAAGACCTCACGCGGCTGGCGCCTGGTACTGCACCACGCCTCCCCCGCCACCGAAGCGCCTTCCACGCCGCCGGCGTCGGCACTGCATTAAGTTACAAAACAACCTCAAACGCTGAGACGCAGAGGGCGCAGAGGCTCACAGAGAAAAGCCAAACCATTCAGGCTTCGGCCTTGTTTTCTCAGCGAGCCTCTGCGCCCTCTGCGTCTCTGCGTTGGAGGTCAAGACTTTCGCCTTACAATCATTCCATGAACTACAAAGCCCCTCGCTGGCTACCCGGCGGCCATCTGCAAACCATTTACCCGGCGTTGTACGCGCCGCGACCGCGTGTCGTGACGCGGCGCGAGCGTTGGGATACGCCGGATGGGGATTTCATTGACCTGGACTGGACCACGCACACCGTCACCGTCGATGCTCCGCTGCTGGTGCTGTTTCACGGACTGGAGGGCAGCGCGCGCAGCCACTATGCGCAAAGTTTTCTGGCCGCCTGCAACGCCCGTGGCTGGCGCGCTGTGGTGCCGCATTTTCGCGGCTGTAGCGGCGAGCTCAATCGCTTGCCGCGCGCCTATCACTCCGGCGATAGCGCGGAAATCGGCTGGGTATTGCAACGTTTGCATACCCTGCATCCCGACGCGCCGCTGTTTGTTGTGGGCATTTCGCTGGGCGGCAATGCGCTGGCGAAATGGTTGGGAGAGCAACAGCAGCAAGCCAATTTTGTCCAGGCTGCGGCGTGCATTTCCGCGCCGCTGGATCTCACGCTCAGCGCCCTCAGCCTGGCCCGCGGCGTGAACCGTTTATACACACGCAATTTTCTCAACACACTGAAACCGAAATCGCTGGAAAAAGCGCGCCGCTTTCCGGGGATTTTTGACGTCGGCTTGATGATGAAAAGCCGCAGCTTTCATGAGTTTGACGATATCGTCACAGCGCCGCTGCACGGATTCAGAAATGCACAGCATTACTGGCAAGTCTCCTCCGGCAAACAATTCCTCGCTTCCATCACCGTCCCGACGCTGGTACTCAATGCCCTGAACGATCCTTTCCTGCCCGCCCACACCCTGCCCCGCGCGCACGAAGTGTCCAAGAGCGTCACCCTGGAACAACCCCGCCACGGCGGCCACGTCGGCTTCCCCCAAGGCCACTTCCCCGGCAACCTCGACTGGCTCCCGGAACGGGTGCTGCGGTTTTTTGAAAGAGGGTAGAAAAGTACAAAGGCAAGCGCCAACGCAGAGACGCGGAGGACGCTGAGGCTCGCAGAGAAAGACAAAATATTTTAAAAGAGCATCCTCTGCGTCTCTGCGTTGGCGCTTGCCTTTCTGCTTACCGCACCCGTTCCTTCGCCTCTTCCGCCACCAGCCGTTGCACTTCGTGGGTGCGGGCGTCGATCACGGACAGTTGATAGAAATCGGTGTCGCCGGCGTTGCGTGCTTGTTGCAGTTGCACCAGCGCGGCGGGATAGGCGCCCATGCGCATCAGGTATTCGGCCGTGGCCCAGTGTTCCTGCGCGCGTTGCCGGGTCGCTTCATAACTCTTGGCAAGCAGCGGATAAAGCTCCAGCTCTTGCCGGTAGAGCTCCACCTGTTCGCGCAGGAAGGACAGCGCCGCCGCATGTTGCCCGGTGGCCTGCAAACACTGTGCGTACATGAACGCCAGCGCACGTGCCTGCGGGAAACGCTTCCACGCCGCCTGCGCCGTTGCCAGCGCCGCCTCGTTCTGACCGGTGGCAAGTTTCAATTCGATATCGAGCCGTTCGAGATAGGGGTGGGGCTGTCCCACCTTGTTGCGCGCCTGTTGCAAGGCCGCACCGGCCCCCGCCCAATCACGCCGCAGCACGCGCGTGCTCGCCAGCGCGAACCAACTGGCGCCTTCGTTCGGTGTGGTGTGTTGCTGTAATTGCAGCTCCAGAATTTTCTGCGTCTCGCGCAGCCCGTTGACCGAGCCATCCTTGCTGGCCAACAGCTTGGCGCGCAATAGCGTGAAGTCGAGGCTGTCAGCACGCAGCCGCACGCGCGTATCCTGCACACGGCCCTGGATGTCGGCCATGCGCTCGGTGCTCAAGGGGTGCGTCATCATGTAGGCAGGGGCATTGTTTTCATACAGACGCCCGGCTTGCTGGAGGCGGCCGAAGAAGGTGACCATGTCATGCGTGTTGAATCCGGTGCCTTGGAGGATTTGCAGACCAACACGATCCGCTTCGCGCTCGGCATCGCGGCTGAAAGAAAGCTGGTTCTGAATCGAATAACCAGCGCCGGCCATGGCGATCCCCTGCGCCGCGTCCGGGTTGGACCGGGCTGCGAGAACCGCAAAAATCAACGCCGCCACCGTCACCAGCGAATCCTGCTCCTGCTTGGCCAACATGCGCGCAAGGTGTCGCTGCACCACATGGCCGATTTCATGCGACAACACCGCCGCCAGTTCGGATTCGCTCTGCGCCGCCAGTACCAAACCCGTATGCACGCCAATATTCCCGCCGGGCAAGGCAAAGGCATTGAGCGTGCTTTCCTTCACTGCAAAGAAATAAAAATCCGACTCTGCGCGCGGGGCCTGCGCCACCAGGGTATTGCCGAGCCGGTTCAGATATTGCGACAGCTCAGCATCTTCAACAATCTCATGCGCACGCCGCAACTCGCGAATAATCCCATCGCCAATCTTGCGCTCCATCTGCGGCGAAAATGCATCACTGGACGCATCGCCGAGATTTGGTAATTGATGGATGAATTGACCCTGACTGCTCACCGGCGCCCCCGCCAGAGCAGCGGCGAGAATCAGAGCGAGTGGTTTGCGGTAAAACTTATGGGAAAGGGTGCGGGATTGATTTGGCATATTGCTATCATACCGATTGTTGTCATCCACCCTTCGAACCCCATGTCCAAAAAAGATTCCCCCACCCTCACCCACTTCGACAGCAGCGGCCAAGCACACATGGTGGATGTCGGCCACAAAGCCGTCACCCAGCGTAGCGCCGTCGCCGAAGGGCGGATTCACATGCAGGCAGAAACGCTGGCGCTGATCCAGCACGGCAACAGCAAAAAAGGCGACGTGCTGGGCATCGCCCGCATCGCCGCCATCACCGCCGCAAAGAAAACTTCAGACTTGATCCCGCTCTGCCACCAGGTACCCCTCACCCGGGTCGCGGTCGAATTTGAAATCCTGCAACAGGAAAACGCCGTGCGCTGCACCGTCACCACCGCCACCCTGGCGCAAACCGGCGTCGAAATGGAAGCCCTCACCGCCGTCCAAATCGCCCTGCTCACGATTTACGACATGTGCAAAGCGGTGGATCGCGGGATGCACATGGAGGGCATCAAGCTGCTGAAGAAATCGGGTGGCGCGTCCGGCGATTGGAAATAAGGCGAATCGGTCTAGGGTACGCCCAACAAGGGGCGTGCCTAGACCTGATTCTCTATCACGGCTTAAATGGTGCGATGCCGATCACTGCTGCGGTCTTGGCATCAATCATCACCACAAATTCAGAGGCACTAATTTTGATCGGTTGAAACTTGGCCGTTTGCTCATCGTAGCCATGCTTGGCCAGCCAGGCATCAATTTCAATTGCTTGTGCAGCATTGCGCCTTTTAAGCTCAGCAATGGCTTGCGCGTGCTCCAAAATTTCAGCGGCCATTAAACCGTACGCCACATGCAGCTGCGGTAAGTGGCCACGCCCTCCACCAACTGAGGCCATGGCATTCACTGCGGAAATATCATGCTTATCTGTTGGCGCCTTGGTCCCCACCCAGTGCGGCCCCCACCAGGGCAAATTGGCCTTGCCCTTCGCCAGATTCGCGTCGGTCAGCTCACTCGCCTGAATCACCTGAAATTTTCCACCAAGCGCTGCCACATAGGCTGGGCGGGCTTCCAATAGCGTACTGACGCCATACACCAGCGCGCCTATTTGCAGAATTGCAATGACAGCAAGATCAAATTTTAATGACTTCTTGCCGGTTTTGAATACGAACAGCGTCAGCAATGGGCCGAGCACCACGTCAATGCCGACCACAAGTAAAAATATTTCATGGCCGCCGATCGCCATCAACATCGGCGCCGGATACCATACAAACCAGCACAAAGCCAATAATACGAGCCCCACCACAAGGCTGATCAAAAAATGAATACCACTCGCGCGAAATCTAGACATGATTGCTATCCATGAATGCGTTGAAAGGGAAACCGTGCAGTTTAATGAAAACAACCCGCCGCAGCGGGTTGTTTTTCAAACAAAGGGAGGATTATGGGCAGCCGCCTTGACCAGGTTTCAGGCCACGAACCGAATCGCATAGTGTGCCTGCTGCGTTAAAAGGCATACTGCCTTGACCAGCAGTAGTATCTGGGGTCAGGACTACAGCCAAGGGCACACCGGCTGCAGTAGTCGCACCAGTTGCTGTGTTGGTAATTACGCCAGCACCTCCCACTGTAGTCGAACCAGCTGGAAGGAAATCCGTACCGGCGGCAGAGAAAGTGGGGATGCCATTAGTACCCAGAGTGATGCAGGAGGTAGCGGCACTGGCATTCCAAGCACCAACGGTCTGATAGCACTCAGCCATTGCAGTTTTCAGGGAATCCAACTCGGCCATTGCACCAGCAGCTCTTGTGCGTGAAGTATAGTTACCATATTGTGGAAGTGCGACCGCCGCCAAAATACCAATAATCGCGACCACAATCATCAATTCAATCAGGGTAAAGCCGCGTTGCACTTTGCGCATTACATTCATTTGTTTCATGACACTTCTCCTTGAGAAAAAATCCACGGCACTGACCGTTAGCCATTGCTACACAAGAGCTGTGCCAGCTTCGTTCGGACACTTTAACCATTTGTTTTTCAAACGATTTCCGAGATTCATCACTTTAAAATCAAGCTGGATAAACTTGATAGTGACAAAAATCGTCATCCGAACTGACCGGTTTTGCACAGCAGCATGGGCAGTTTTCGGCGCGGCTGGTCACAACTTAAGGGAAATTAACTTTTGAGCGCGGACAGCAGGATGTCGCGGGTCAATACTTCCGGCAGCAGTACCGGTGGCTGACCGGGACGTTGCAGCCAATAGACGGGGATACCGTTGCGGCCCAGTTTGTGCAAGGCGGCGCTGATGGCGGGGTCGGGTTTGGTCCAGTCGGCGCGCAGCAGGACAATGCCGCTGGCGGCGAGGGCCTGTTTGACCGCCTCGGTTTCCAATACAGCTTTTTTGTTGACCTGGCAGCTGATGCACCAGGCGGCGGTGAAGTCCACGAAGACGGTTTTGTTTTGCGCCAGCGCGCTTTGCATGGCGGATTCGGAATACGGTTGCCAGATCGACGCTTCACTCTGCATGCGTGCCTGGCTGCGCCAGACGGCATAGCTGGCGAAGCTCAGTACCAGTAGCGTGAAGACCAGCCATGTTTTGCCAGTGGGCGCCGTTCCTGACCTGCCCCGCCGCTGGTGGCGGCCCCAAGCCCATACCGCAATGGTGAGACCGCACAAGGCCAGCAGCGCGCGGCCTTGCTGTTCCAGGCTGGTTTGCAGGCCATAGACCCACAGTAGCCAACCGACGGTTGCCAGCATGGGCAGGGCGAGAAACTGTTTGAAATGCTCCATCCATGCGCCAGACTTCGGCAAGCGTTTGAGCAAACCGGGTGAATAGCACAGCACGAGATAGGGAAGCGCGAGGCCCAGGCCCAGCATGGCGAACACCAGCAAGGCCAGTAGTGTCGGCTGCGTCAAGGCAAATCCGAGCGCCGCCCCCATGAACGGCGCGCTGCATGGGGAGGCAACCACGACGGCGAGCAAGCCGGTGGCAAAGGCGGATAGGTGGGGATGCAGCTGCGCCTGTTGCTGGGCGGCGTGATCGGCGGCGGCGGCACGGGTCTGGCCCCAGCGAATTTCAAACACGCCGAACAGATTGAGCGCGATCAGGATGAACAGCGCGGCGAGAGCAAGGACGAACCACGGGTTTTGCAACTGGAAGCCCCAGCCGAGTTCTGCACCGGCAGCGCGCGCGGCCAGCAGTAATGCGGCCAGCCCGAGAAAACCGAGCATGACCCCGGCGGTGTAGAGCAGGCCGTGACGATGCAGCACGCCGGGGTGACGGGCTTCGTGCTGGACGATAGAGACGATCTTGATCGACAGGACGGGGAAGACGCAGGGCATGAGGTTGAGGATCAGGCCGCCGAGGAAAGCGCCGAGGAGCGCGGTGAGCCAGGGGGAGGGCTTCACTTCGGCGGGAGAGTCCGTGCTTGTAGCGGCAGTGCTATTTGCTTGCGTTGTTCCCTCACCCCAACCCCTCTCCCGAGGGGAGAGGGGCTGAGTGCCGGCCTCCCCTCTCCCCTCGGGAGAGGGGCTGGGGGTGAGGGAAACCGTGTGTGCAACGGCGCGCGCACCCCGAATCGGCGCCTCCACCGTCCCCGCCCACGCGCCACCATCGGCGACCAGCACGCCATCGAGCTTGCCCCAGCGCGTTTTATTTTCGGCGGCTGGAATCGTGAGCGTGCCAACACCACTCCTGACCACCCACGATTGCGGTTTGGCGTTGGCGATCAAATCGGGGTGATGGGGAAAATATTCCAGCACCGCTGGCAAAGGCTGGCCCTGTTGCGGCCGCAACTGCACCACCACGCCGTCTGCACGCCACTGCGCATCGGCGCGCCAGCCTGACAGGTTTTTTGGCAATGCTTGCTGAGCGCGTTGCAGGCGCGTGTGCCAGAGGCCGGCTTTCGCAGTACTGCCGACATTCAGCTTGAGTGGATATTCGCCCTGCCCTGGAATGCAAACGTCATGGCAAATCAGCCAATTGGCCTGGGCGCTCAGATTCACTGCACCCGGTGGCGCATTGGCAGCAGGCGTAATCTGTACCAGCAGCAGCGTATCGTCAGCCAGCGCAAAGGTGGTCAGATTTCCTTCGCTGATGCGTTGCGGCACCGGCCAGTGAATCGCGGAGGCGCGCCAACCCGCCGGCAACGTCCATTTGATTTCCGTCGGCAAGCCGGCGTCGCCAGAGACTTTCCAGTAGGTGTGCCATTGGGGATCATGTTGCAGTCGCAGGCCGACCCAGAAGGGCTGCCCGGCCACGACTTCGCTCTGGCTCGATAACAATTGCGAACGCAGATGGTCGGTACGCAGTGGCGCGGACTCTTCGGCGAAGCCGGATACGGTGAATAACGACAGTGCAAAAGTGATGAAAAATTTTGAGAACGAAGTCATTGCGCTATTGCGTCGTTCCTGCACAAGCAAGAACCCAGCGGCTTGAGGGCAAAGACGCTGGATTCCCGCCTGCGCGGGAATGACGAACTCCGAAGAAGAAGGAGGCCAATCACGGCCGGTGATCCGGGTGGCTAGAATAACATCGGCCAGAAAAATTATTCACTGCACCCGCAGTCAGCAAGGTAAAATTCGGCCTTTCCCACGCCAGAGAGAATCCTCATGTTCGGACGCCTGATGCCTACCGAAGGTAAATTCTTCGATCTATTCAACGCCCATGCCGACCAGATTGTGCTGGGCGCGCGCGAGTTGGCCGCCTTGATGACCGACATCAGCGAAGCGGAAGTGCGGGCGCGCAATATCGACGAAATCGAAAACCGTGCCGACAAGGTGACGCACGATACCATCGCGCTGCTGCACACCACCTTCATCACGCCGCTCGACCGCGACGACATCCACAAGCTGATCACACGCATGGATGACATTCTGGATCTGATTCAGGATGTGGCCGAATCGCTATCGCTGTACGACATTCACCGCGTCACGCCGGAAGCGGCACAACTGGCGAATATTTGCCAATCTTGCTGCGACCGCGTCAAGACGGCCGTCAACATGCTGTCCAACCTCGACAATGCACAGGGCATCATGAAAATCTGCGCAGAGATCGACCAGCTTGAATCCGATGCCGATCGCGTGATGCGCTCAGCCATGTCGAAGTTGTTCCGCAACGAACAGGATGTGCGCCAGATTCTGCAACTGAAAGCGATTTACGAATTGCTGGAAACCATCACCGACCGCTGCGAAGACGTCGCCAATATCATCGAAGGCATCGTCCTCGAAAATTCTTGAGGGATGCTCCCAATGCATAGTCTGGAAATCTCTTTCGGCGTAATCGTGCTGCTGGTGGCGCTGGCGCTGGCGTTCGATTTCATGAACGGCTTTCATGATGCCGCCAACTCGATTGCGACCGTGGTTTCGACCGGCGTCTTGAAGCCGCATCAGGCGGTTGCTTTTGCGGCTTTTTTCAACGTAGTGGCGCTATTTATTTTCAAGCTGAAAGTCGCCACCACCATCGGCAAAGGCACCATTGATCCGGTCGTGGTCGATCATTACGTGATCTTCGGCGCGCTGATTGGCGCCATCGTCTGGAATATCGTCACCTGGTATTACGGCATTCCCTCCAGTTCTTCGCACGCCTTGATCGGCGGGTTGATTGGCGCGGCGGTGGCCAAATCCGGGACCGGCGCATTGATCTCCAGCGGCTTGATGAAGACGGTTCTGTTTATTTTTCTGTCGCCGCTACTGGGTTATCTATTTGGCTCCCTGCTGATGGTGATCGTATCCTGGCTGTTCTTTCACAGCACGCCACGACGGGTGGACAAATGGTTCCGCCGTCTGCAGCTGGTGTCGGCGGGCTTGTACAGTCTCGGCCACGGCGGCAACGACGCACAAAAAACCATGGGCATTATCTGGATGCTGATGATCGCGACGGGATATGCGGCAAGCGGCGACAGTGTGCCGCCGACCTGGGTGATTATTTCCTGTTATGTGGCGATTGGTCTGGGCACCTTGTTCGGTGGCTGGCGCATCGTCAAAACGATGGGGCAGAAAATCACCAAGCTCAAACCGGTCGGTGGTTTCTGCGCCGAAACTGGCGGAGCGATTACGTTGTTCCTGGCAACCGCTTTGGGCATTCCGGTTTCAACGACCCACACCATCACCGGCGCCATCGTCGGTGTCGGGTCGGCCCACCGAACCCGCGCCGTGCGCTGGGGTCTGGCCGGAACGATCGTCTGGGCCTGGGTCTTCACCATCCCCGCTTCCGCGTTTGTTGCTGCGGTGGCGTGGTGGGTGGGGAAACAGATTCTGTAGATTCTGAAATCCTGCAACTGCTAAGGCACCAAGAAGGCGGAGAAAAACAAAAGCCCAACGCAAAGGCGCAAAGGCCGCAAAGAAACGCAAAGCAAATCAGTTCTTCTTTGCGGCCCTTTGCGGCCTTTGCGCCTTTGCGTTATAGCTCTTGACCCTTGTCTTTCTCCATGTATCTGTAGCCAAATGTTCTTTTACTGAAACAAGCCCGCTAACGCCATCCCTGGATCGGGCGCACGCATGAATGCTTCGCCGACGAGGAAGGCGTTGACGTTGTGGTCGCGCATGCGCTTGACGTCTTCGTGTTGCAGGATGCCGCTCTCAGTCACCACCAGTTTCCCCGCTGGAATATTCGGTAGCAGCCCCAGCGTGGTGTCGAGCGTGACATCGAAGGTGCGCAGGTTGCGGTTGTTGATGCCGAGCAGTGGTGTTTGCAAATGCAGGGCGCGATCCAGTTCCTTGCCATCGTGGATTTCCACCAGCACATCCATCTTCAGCTCCAGCGCGCAGGTTTCCAGTTCCACCATCACGCCCTGATCGAGCGCGGCGACGATGAGCAGAATGCAATCTGCACCCCAGGCGCGTGCTTCATAGACCTGATACAGGTCGATCATGAAATCCTTGCGCAGTACCGGCAAGGCGCAGGCCGCACGCGCTTGTTGCAGGTATTCCGGCGCACCTTGAAAGAATTGCACATCGGTCAGCACTGACAGGCAAGCCGCACCGTGTTCGGCATAGCTCTGCGCAATTTCCGCTGGAACAAAATTTTCACGCAGCACACCTTTGCTCGGGCTGGCTTTCTTGACCTCGGCAATCACCGCAGCCTGACCCGCGGCGATTTTGTTTTGCAGCGCACCGGCGAACGGGCGCAGACCGCCCAGCGTTTCCGCATCGCGGCGCAGGCTGGCAAAGTCGCGGGCGCGCTTGGCTTGAGCGACTTCGCCTTGTTTGACTTCGATGATTTTTTTGAGAATGTCGGACATGGATCAAAACCCACAAGCGGGACGCAAAGGACGCAGAGAAGGCGCAAAAGACGCGGAGGGAGGCAAAGAATCTTTGCGCTTCTTTGCGTACTTTGCGCCTTTGCGTTGAGATGTTGACTTGAGAAATCTCATATCGAAAACATTGTTTACTGTTGCGGCGGTAGCTCGCAGCTTTGAGTGAAGCGTACCAGGCTGTCGAGCTTGACTTTGGCAGCGCCGGAATCAATCGAGTGACGCGCGCGTTCGATGCCATCGGCAATCGAATCAGCGACACCCGCTGCATACAACGCCGCACCGGCATTGAGCAGCACCGTATCGCGCGCCGCTCCCATCTCGCCGCGTAGCACGGTAAGAATAACTTCCTTCGATTCCTCCGCATCCGCGACTTTGAGGTTGGCCAGATCGTGCAGCGGCAAACCGAATTGTTCTGGATGAATTTCATATTCGCGCACTTCGCCGCTGCGCAGTTCGCCCACCA
>Ga0209515_10009670_pt1 | contig 10926 bp, 6 predicted proteins | sample Subgroupgradi54m_FD_187454 | JGI IMG/M metagenome (GOLD analysis project Ga0209515, IMG submission 187454) | Subsurface groundwater microbial communities from S. Glens Falls, New York, USA - GMW60B uncontaminated upgradient, 5.4 m (SPAdes)... ...
GATTGAAGCACCTACTGTCAAGGTCGAACCTTGCCAGTTGAGCGAGCTGGAAAAACTGCTCTTTGAAGGGTTGCCGAATACGGTGAAGCTCGCCCACCATGACCTTGCGCCGAATTATATCGCCACCTACCTCATCAATGTCTGCCGCGCGTTTAATGCGTACTACGAACAAAATCCGATTCTTGGAAATGAACATACGCCGTACCGCCTCACGCTTGTAGAAGCGGTCGGTATAGTCCTCAAAAATGGCTTGAATCTCCTCGGCATCTCCGCGCCGGAGCGGATGTGACAGTCATCATATTTTTTCTGTTTTGGCAACTTGCTTTTGTTTATATGGTAAGCGATACTAGTAAGAGTAGAGATCTTTTGTGTTCATTGAAAAAGAAATACATTGGATCATGAGCTATCTCTTTCTTCAGAAAAATGAGGGGTGATGTATGAGTGGTATAGACAAAACAGACAACAAAGAGCCGTTGTCTCAAGAATTGAATTTTGACTCAATTATTGAGGGAACAAAAAAAATAAGCGAAAAAAAGAAAGCGAAACATAAAATAATAACCTTCCGCGAGTTTTTAGGAATTTACGGCAAAGGTGAAGCGCAAGACCCATCGGCTCGCGAGCTCGTTCATCAAACCATGAAGGAGGAAGGAGCTTTTGACGAACTCTACGAGTGGGAAGAAACGACGCAGCAAATTTCTCGATTTGTAGAGGCGGGAATAAACGATCCCGTCATCACGGGGCGGAAAGGATTAGGAATCATAAGTCCTCCCGGATCGGGAAAGACGACGTACATCAAGGTTCTTTCATGGAAGCTTCAACGGCTTTCAGAAAAACTGAATCTCTTCGAAATCGAAGGATGTCCGGTGCACCATAGTCCACTCTTTCTTGTTCCGCAGTATCTTCGCGCCGAAACATGGGATGTGGAAAAAGCGAAAGATGTCGGTTTTACGCAGCCCATCGAACGTACCCTCGGGATACGAAACATCGTCGGAGATTTATGCGTCGAATGTTCGCATCGACTCCGTGAGGACTTTCGCGGAGAATGGTGGAATTTCCCAATCGAATCATTCGAGCATTCCATACGGAGACGTCGGGGATTTGGCGACTTCAAGCCTTCTAACGAAAAAAATGCCGATATCGCATCGCTTGTCGGTCGGGAAAACCTGGGAATTACTCAGAATCCGAAATACGGCTACAGTCATCCGAAGGCATGGGATCTTCGAAGCGGTATCGTTGAACAATCATCAAGAGGTTTCTTGCATGTCATTGAAGGATTGATGAAAGACAACGACACCAGTATGCTTCGTACCTTGCTTTCTTTAATGAGTGATAAATATATCATCATTGAAGGTTCTCCTTTCCCTCTGACCTATGTTGACGTGTTTGTTATGCTCGACGCCAACTTAAACGGCTTCAAGTGGTTTAACGGACTAGAGGGCGAAGAGGCGCTTCACGACCGGATGAAATTTATTTTCGGTTACTATTGTCTCAACTGGCGAAACGAAGTCAAGATTTATCGGAAGCTTATTGAAAGCGACGATAATCTGTATTCTTTGCGTAAGTGCCATAAAGATCCGAAAGCATTTGAAATTGCGGCAAAATTCGCCGTCATGGCGCGGCTTGCACCGTCAAGCCTCATCAAGAGTTTTGTGAATCAAATGGAAATCTTGAGCGATGAAACCACTACCACAGAAGACAATAAAGAAATAGAAAAAGAAGCTCTCATCAGAGAGAGCCGTTCCAGTTCAGACCCGAGCAAGCATTCAGGAATGTTCGGGCCGTCTCCTCGTCTTATCGTCAGCGCCTTATCTGAGGCGGTTGCGACAGAAGCGGAAGGCGGATGTCTGACACTCAAAAAAACCATTGCCGCATTGCGCGGCGTGTTTGAAAACATGACACAAGCGGGGATTTCCCCCGAAGAACGCACCCGCATAAGCGATTTTTTGAAATCGGGCGGGACAAACAGCATTTTCCCCATTTACGACAAAATGGATCGAACGGTTGTTAACAAAGCGTTTTTGAGAACCTACGGAGACCTGTCTAAAGCGTGGTTCGACGAGTATCTTCAAGAGTGTATCATTTGGTGTCAGCTTCATACTCCCATATCCAAAGGGTGGGGCATTAAGCCTGAAAAAGATGCTTTCGGGAAAGTGCGTGATGCAAACGAGAAGCATCTGCGTAAAATTGAATCGCATTGGAACCCTCCGGTGTCGGACTCAAGCCGCATGGTGCATCGCCAGCAACAGCTTATTGCGAGCAGATTATATCCTGATTTTTCGTACGGGCAATATTTACCGCTCACGAATGCGTGCGACGAGGCCCTTCTTTCGGAAAGCAAAGATATTTTGCTCGCCGTGATTGCCGAGGGCGGCGTTCAAGGCGAAAAAGACGAAGTCAGAGACCGGAAGCAAACGCTTTTGGAAAATCTCATGAGTAATGATTCGGAAATTGGCGGGCACTGCCCACTCTGTGCGAAAGACAAAGTACAGCATGTCAGAGAACTTCTTACGAAGTAATCTGCAAACAAATGAGGGGTAGGGCATCCGCTCTACCCTTTTTTCTTTCGCGATAACGCGACAAACACACAAAACAAGAGGTAAGGTTATGACTATTATTATTTCAGACAATGGGGCCACCAGGGGCCCGAAGGACGCGAGACGCCACCGCGATATATGGAAAGATTCACGCAAAAAAGCTATCCCCAACATCGTTTTAAAAGAGGATATCATTACCGGAGACAATAAAGGGAAGAAATTTGTTCTTCGTCTGCCGTTGATTGATAACCCCGACTTTCGGTATGGACGCCGTGACGGAAAGAAAGGCGAAGGCGGCGGAGAAGGCGGTCTCGGGCAAGGCGCCGGCGACACCGATGATGTTATCGGCAGAAGACCGGGAAAAGGAGATAAAGGGCAAGGAAAAGGCAGCGGGTCTGGCGGTGATGGAGAAGATGAAGGTCGCGGCACCGGTCTTCTGAGTGAAGCGACATGGGAAGAAATTCTTGACGCTTATGCTGAAGATGTCGGTCTCCCGAATGTGAGCAAGAAAAAAATTGCAGATGAGTTTGTCTTGGAATACAAAATAGGCGGCATAGCCAGAAGCGGACCCCGTCCGTTACTGAAACGCAAGGAAACCTATAACGAAGGGCTGAAGAGGTTTTTCGCTTATATGGAAGCGCTCCGGTCCGAATCCGGAAAAAACGAGCTCGAATGTTTTTCTGCGCTAAAAGATGCCGAAAATCATGCCCTCCACGAAGCCTTTGAACTTCTTGAGGGTGAAAATTTCACGGCAAAATATACGGAAGTGGAACCGTTTCCCATTTACGAGAGCGAGGATATGCGTTTTTCCGCAACCAAGCTGAAAAAGAAACCGATAACGCAAGCCGTGGTTGTGGCAGTGATAGACGTCTCCGCTTCTATGGATGAAAAAGATAAGCAGTATGTACTGAAAAGTATTTTGTTCTGGACGGTACAGCTTCTTCGTCGGGAGTACAAATCCATTATCATTCGATTCGTTATCCATCCGGCAAAAGATGCGCCGGCTGCAGTTGTGAGCGAGCACGAAGCGTTTCACACTCGTGTTGACGGTTCCTCCACGTATATTTTTCAGGGGCTTGATAAAGCGCTGGAACTTTTTACCTACGAATACAATCTTGCGGAATATGACGGATATGTCTTTAATTTCAGCGATGGAGATGATCATGCGATTCAAAAAACCGTCAGTTCGGCGCGCAAGCTTATCGAAAAAGGAATTTCGATGCTCGGACATGCGGAAATCCATGTCGGATATTTTGACCGCGGTGAAAAGCTGCTGAAAGAATTCAAGCGTGAATTTTCTCTTGCAGAGAATCCGGTGCTTGGTCCGAAATCCATGAAAGTAATTTCCGGCACGAAAGAGTACCCTATAGTTTGTGTTATACCGGAAAGCAAAGAAGACATTCGTTCCGCCGTTACGGCATTTTTGAAAAAAGACCGTTGGAGTAAGTTATGAACAGAAAAGATGTACCGCGATTTGAGCGGCTTGATGAAAGAATCGCCCGACTTCTCGGGGACAGAGGGTTTCTTTGTACGAAAGATATTCTCTGGAATGTCGAGCCGTGGGAAAGAATGGTCGAGGCAATCTCGTATCACTTTCCCACGAACTATTCCTCTATTTTTTTCGGCAGAGATTTTGACCTCGCCAAAACGAGATATGAGGTGACCGGTGAAGGACTCCCGTACGAAGTAGTGTGGAACTTTCCCGATATCCCGATTGCTCTCTTGGCAAAAGAAAACCCCTTTATTCTCAATGTGCTGATTGACGCTCATGTGAGGGGTCATATTGACTTCAATTTGCGAAATCCGTTTATGATAGAAGGAAGAGCGATAGCGGATATTGCCGAAGAAGCGCGGCTTGCGGCGGCGCGGTTTGATGAGTATCGCGGGATGTACGGCGATACGGAAGTTGACAGGATTATCGAGATAGGCGAATCACTCTCTAAATATCAAGACCCGAACCGTTTGGTGGATGAAGAAGAAACGGAAGAAGATACGCGAAAGAAGTTTCTCGCCATAGAGCAAGAAAAACTGAAAGCCATTGCTATTGATTTCGGGAAAAATGCCACACAAAGGCAAGAAGCGTCCGCCGCGGTAGAGAAACGGATACAGGAACTCAAAAAGAAAACCCCGCCGCGCTCCGTGTTTGACCTCTTGGGGTATATCATGACCCATTGCCCGAAACACCATGAGCCATGGGTGCACGATATATGGACTGTTCAGCTTCATCAGGCGAAGCATCAGCAAAGAGTGATGGTGTGCCATATGTTAAACGAAGGATGGGCGAGCTTATGGCACGAATACGCCATGCATGAGCTTTTCCGCGAGGGTCTTATTGACAGCAACGAATTCGGGGTTTTTTCCGACTTCCATTCTCGGGTATGCTGTCCGTCTCGACTCAGTTTCAACGCCTACCACATCGGTCCTGCGTTTTATAATGACATTCGCGACCGGTGGAATAAAGGGCAGTTTGGGGCGGAATATCTTGACTGCACATGGCCGCGGAAAAGAGAAAGATATATCCGGCGAGGTTTTGACGGCGCGGGCGAGAAAAAGATATTTGAAATCGCTTCGACCTCCAATGACCGCATGATATATACCAACGTAGAACTTTTCAGTGATGAATTCATCGCCGAAGAAGGGATATATATTTGGGAAGGCCAGCCGAAAAACGACGGAAGCGTTGAGTATTCCATTGTTGAAAAGAATCCGAATGTCATGAGACACATTCTTGCTTCTCGCGCGACACTCTACGGCATTCCGCTCATGTCTGTCGAGGACGGCAACTTCAACAGTAATCAGGAGCTGTATCTGAAGCACCACTTTTTTGGCAACGAACTTGACCCTAAAATGGAATCAGGCGCCATGGAACACGTCTTCAATGCGTGGGGAAAACCGGTGCACCTTGAAACCGCTGAAATAACAAAACGAGACGACCAAGGACGTCCCGAAAAAAGCAAATCAATCCTTCATACCTATGATGGAAAAACACATAAGTTTAAGTAAACTACCACACCTCGCCCATTTATGGACGGGGTGTTTTTTTATTGGGCGGCATGTTGTTTTTTCTCGCCCGAGAGGGTAGGCTATAGGTAGTATTGGTTTTTAGGGTTCGTTGAAATAATTTTTAACACATTTTGACCCAAAGGAGGGAATTATGGACATTGAACATATTCCACAAAAGAAGATACTTTTACCGCTCGACCACGCTCGTTCCGGTCCGATAGCAGCTGAGTTTTATGAATTTCTCAAGACCCGCGCCGTGGGGCAGCCGCGCATTTTTAAATGGTGCGTTGAAACACTGGAAGCGGTGCTTCAGGGGTTTTATCCTGAAAAGGGTCCGGCGGCAAGCGTCCTTCTCGTCGGGCCGTCTGGTGTCGGTAAAACATACATTGTAAGATTACTCGCAGAGTTTCTCTTTGGCGACCCGAAAGGTTTCACTCGGGTTGACGGGCAAGATATTTCGCTTGAACATGAGGTTTCGCGCATAAAAGGCGCGCCACCCGGGTACAAAGGGTACGATGATCCGCCGATGATTACGCAAAAAAAGCTCGATCTTCCCGCTCATCGCGCAATAGTCCAGGTAACTCTCCAAGAACTCGGCGAGCAGGTTCGAAAAGAATATGTGAAGATTCAAAAAGAACGAGTCGGGCTCATGAGGCATCTCGCAGAGCTCTCCGGTATGCCAAAACCTGACGCGCAGAAACAGAAAGATGCGCAAAACAAACTTGAAGCGATTGCGAAACACTTAAAGGAAATGGGTATTCCGGCGTATGATAGGACGAAATATGACTATATTTCTTTACTCCTGCTTGATGAAATTGAGCGGGCGCATCGTGATTTTCACAACTTATTGTTTCGCGTGCTTGACGATGGAGATCTCGAGCTTGAGGCGAAACAAGAGAATGGAGAAAATGCTTCTCTTGATTTCAGCCGAACCATTATCGTCGCGACCTCCAATCTCGGCTCAGAAGAGATTACGAAGATGTTGCGGAGTTCAAGCGGGCGTTCGACAGGGTATCACTTTAAGAACCAAATCTATACTCCGGAAGAGATGGATTGGGAAATTTACAGAGAGTGCCGCGAAGCCGTGAATAAATTTTTTTCCACGGAATTCGTGAATCGCTTCGGCGACCTTGTTGCGGCACGCCCGCATTCCAAGGAAAACATGTTTGAGATACTGGATATTGAGATTGAGAAACTTCGCGAACGGCTTTTGGACGCCGGAGACCTCAACTTTCCGATTACGCTTCATATTGACCGGAGCGTAAAGGAATACCTTGTTGATGAAGTATCAGACCGTCCCGAAAAAGGAATTCGTTTTCTCCAGCAAAAACTGAACGCGCGCATACTTCGCGCCATCTCAACCCTCAAATCAACTGAGCAGTTACACGATGGTGACACCCTGCATGTATCTCTTGATCCATCTTCAAAAAAACTGCTCTTCCAAAAAGAAGAACCTGTTAAGTTGTTGGAACATATCGTTGTTGTTGAATAATAACTCGCGCCACCCTATGATTTGGGTGGCGTGTTTTTTTGCAACCGCAACCAAACATGATATATTGACTCTATGTCAGACGAACCTAAAAAGTCTAAAATATCCGCACAAGAAGAAAAAACGCTCGCTTTTTGGCGCGAACACAACATTTTTCAAAAGACTCTTGAACAGACTCGCGATGGGAAACCGTTCGTATTTTATGACGGGCCGCCTTTTGCGACGGGGCTTCCGCACTACGGGCACCTTTTGCAGGGGACCATTAAAGACGCCGTACCGCGGTATCAGACCATGAAAGGGCGGTATGTCAGGCGCGTGTGGGGGTGGGACTGCCACGGTTTGCCGATTGAAAACTTGATTGAAGGCGAGCTTGGACTGAAACACAAAAAAGATATTGAGGAGCACGGCATTGCGAATTTCAACGAGGCGGCGCGAGCGAGCGTGCTTCGGTATGATGAGGATTGGAAAAAAATCGTCCCACGGATGGGGCGGTGGATTGATATGGAGGCGAGCTACAAAACAATGGATTGGCAATACACGGAGTCTATCTGGTGGGCGTTTAAAACTTTATATGAAAAAGGGCTGATTTACGAGGGGTACAAACCGATGCATATCTGCCCGCGATGCGAAACGACGCTTGCAAACAGCGAGGTGACGCTCAATTACCAAACGGTAAAAGATATTTCAGTCACGGCGAAATTCGAGCTCGCAGATGAACCCGGCACGTTTTTGTTGGCTTGGACGACGACGCCGTGGACACTGCCGGGGAATGTCGCGCTTGCGGTGGGAGAAGTGATTGAGTATGTGAAAGTTTTGAAAAAAACGAGCGGAGAAAAATATATTGTGGCGAAAGAGCGAGTCGCGGAGGTTTTCAAAGATAAAGAATATGAAATTCTTGAGACCATTCACAATCCGGACTTAATTGGCAAGAAATACAAACCGGTTTTTGATTATTATGTGAATGACGATCCGCCAGCCGGCGGACTAAAGGATAAGGAGAACGGCTGGAAAATAGTTAGCGCGGAATTTGTGACGACGGACACCGGTACGGGCATCGTGCATATTGCGCCCGCATTCGGCGAGGAGGACATGGCGCTTGGGCTCTCGCAAAATCTGCCGTTCATTCAGCATGTCGGCATGGATGGTATTTTTAGGCCTGAGGTAAGGGACTTCGCTGGAATGCCGGTGAAGGCGAAAGGCGATACGCAGTCTGCGGACGTGGCGATCATTAAATACCTCGCGGGGAAAGGCACGCTGTTTTCGAAAGAAAAAATCGAACACTCCTACCCAATGTGCTGGCGGTGCGACACCCCGCTCCTCAACTACGCGACGAGCTCGTGGTTTGTGAAAGTTTCCGCGCTCAAAGAGAAAATGCTTAGTGAAAACGAAAAAATAAAATGGATTCCGGAAAATATACAGCATGGCCGTTTCGGAAAGTGGCTCGAAGGCACACGCGACTGGGCGATTTCCCGCTCGCGTTACTGGGGCGCGCCAATACCGGTGTGGAAATGCGAGAAATGCGAGAAAATCGAAGTTATCGGAGCGCTTTCCCAACTTGGAGGCGAAACCTCCAAGTTGATCACCAAGTCAAAAAACTCTTATTTTGTGATGCGGCACGGGGAGGCACAGAGTAATGCGGCGAATATTGTGAGCTCGCGGTTCGATAACCCGACACACCTTACGGAAAAGGGAAGAGAAGAGGTGAAAAATTCGGCGGAAAGCCTGAAAGATAAAAAAATTGACCTTATTTTCGCGTCCGATTTTCTCCGCACCAAAGAAACGGCGGAAATTGTCGCGGAGATGCTCGGAATACCGGCGGACAAGATTATATATGACAAACGCTTGCGCGAGATAAGCACGGGCGACTTCGACGGAAAATCAGTGTTTGAGTATCGCGGATATTTCTCGTCGCTTCTCGAAAAATTTACGAAACGCCCCAAAAACGGCGAAAACACGACCGATGTCAAAATGCGCGCGATGGATTTTCTCGCGGAAACCGACCGCGCGCATGAGGGAAAAAACATCCTCATCGTTACCCACGAATACGTGGCATGGATGCTGGCAACAGGAGTCAAAGGGCTTTCAAAAGAAGAGTCTTGCTGCGAGAAAGAAGGACGCGAAGATTTTGTCGCAACAGCGGGCATTTTACCTCTTTCGTTTGTTCCATTCCCGCACAATGCCGACTATGAACTCGATTTGCACCGCCCATACATAGACGATATTTCGCTTCCGTGCGCGTGCGGAGGTGTTATGAAGCGCGTACCGGAAGTTTTTGACTGCTGGTTTGAATCCGGTTCCATGCCGTTTGCGCAATTTCATTATCCGTTTGAGAATGAAGAAGAATTCAAGCGAAATTTCCCGGCGGATTTTATTGCGGAAGCCGTAGACCAGACGCGCGGATGGTTTTACAACATGCTGGTGCTTTCGGTGGGGCTTTTTGAAAAGGCTTCTTTCAAAAACGTCATCACCACAGGACTTATCCTCGCCGAAGACGGGCAGAAAATGTCCAAGAAACTCAAAAATTACCCCGACCCGATGGATTTAGTAGAGAAGTACGGCGCGGATGCCTTGCGGTACTATCTGCTCTCATCGCCGGTTGTTGCGGGGGAGGAACTTCACTTCTCGGAAAAAGGCGTGGACGAGGTGTATAAGAAAATCGTGGTGCGGTTGCAAAATGTTGTGGCTTTTTATGAATTGTACCCTGCCGATGATTTAAGATTAAAGATTAAAGATTTAAGAAATGTTCTTGATCAATGGATTTTTGCGCGACTGGGCGAACTTGTTTCGGAAGTTGAGGAGGGGATGGAAAACTATGAACTTGACCGCGCGACCCGACCTTTCATGCTTTTCATCGACGACCTCTCCACGTGGTATTTGCGACGTTCCCGCGACCGACTCAAAGGCAAAGATGGAGAAGAACAAGATATGAATGATGCGTGGGCGACGCTTCGCTGTGTACTTCTTGAACTTTCAAAAACACTTGCGCCATTCATGCCGTTTCTCGCGGAGGATGTTTACAAGCGCGCGGGCGGGGAGAAGGAGAGCGTACACTTGGAACAATTTCCAATTTCCAATTTCCAATTTCCAAAAGACGCCTTAACGCACATGCAGGAAGTGCGAAACGTTGTTGCTTTGGGTCTTGAGGCGCGCGCAAAGGCAGGCATCAAGGTAAAACAACCACTCGCCGTACTAAAAACTAAAAACTATAAACTAAAAACCGAGCTGGCGGAACTCGTGAAAGACGAAGTGAATGTGAAAGAAGTAATTTTTGACGAAAAGATTGCCGATGAGGTTTGGCTTGATACCGAAATCACCCCGGAGCTTAAAGAGGAGGGAATGGTGCGCGAATTCATCCGCCAGGTGCAGGAACTTCGCAAAAAAGAAGACTTGAATCCCGCCGACCGCGACCGCACGCTTCTCGTTTCAACCGATGATGCGGGAAAAAATTTCGTGCAAAAACACGAAGCGGAAATAAAAAAAGCAACACTTTTTGCGGGAATAGCATATGGCAAAATTGACGGCGAAACGGAGAACGGGCAATCCGCGAGTATCGAAGCTTTTTCGTTCGCTCTCTCTGTGTTCTAAATTTCCTAGGACTACCCTAGGAATTTTTCACCCTAGGGTAGTAGTCCTAGGAAAAAAAGGAAAAAACCGGAAAGATAAAGTTATCCACACAAAAAAACTTGCACCCCCCCCAAACCAAAATGATATAATACTCATATATGGTTAAGATATCAGCTCATCGCGTTAATATGGAGAGGTCACGCATTGATCAAGCGGTTTTTAGAGATTTAAGCTGGACAAAAACCGCCCCCGCAATCTCCGCAGGAACCCTCACCCTGGACATCTCCACCGGCAATGTATTTGAAGTGTCGCTTACCCAAAACGTTACCACTTAAA
>Ga0209515_10009671_pt1 | contig 10925 bp, 12 predicted proteins | sample Subgroupgradi54m_FD_187454 | JGI IMG/M metagenome (GOLD analysis project Ga0209515, IMG submission 187454) | Subsurface groundwater microbial communities from S. Glens Falls, New York, USA - GMW60B uncontaminated upgradient, 5.4 m (SPAdes)... ...
CGGGCTACACGATCTTTTCGATCAAACTGCTATCAACTAGCAACCGCAAGGTTTCTTTGGACCCATAAATTTGACCTCCTTCGTTAGCATCGTTCTACAATTTAGACTTTAAACCTTTCAACCCCTGCCTGCACTTATTATACCATTCGAATGGTTAGTATAATAGCAAAATTTTTTAACTCTTCAAATTCACCAAATACGCCCTCGCCATCTTGCCGGCATTCTCTAGCGCGCCAATTTCTTTACTCACCTTAGCGCACAGCATGGCTCCCTCAAACAAAGCAATGATGGCCTGAGCGGACTCCTCCGGATTCAAATCTTTCCTGAAATAGCCTTCTCCCCGCCAACGATCAAGAAATGCCGTTAAACGATCCACCCAAAACCGAAAGTAGTCCGATACTTTAGAGCGCAATTTTTCATTATGGTCGCTGATTTCCTGAGCCACGTTGCCCATAAAACATCCTCGACAGCATTTACTTTTCTTCATGCTGGAAGCGGCATCCGTAAACATTCCCTCCACAACTTTAATGGGGTCGCTTCCATTGGAAAATCTTTTATCGAGACCGGCCTTCTGGCAAGTAGTGCCGTAACTTAACACCGCCAAACCCAAATCTTCCCTGGTGGGATAATAGTGAAACAAATTCGCTTTCTTGATGCCGGCGGCCTTCGCCACATCATCCATGCTCACGCCATTGAATCCGCGCTCATAGAACAAATCAAAAGCCGCGCACACAATCTGCTCTCTCGCTTTATCGTTAGGACGCCTTCCCATATTTATACCATCCGCACAGTTATTCTATATCAACTTTAGCGATTTGTCAACATCCGTAAGCCTAAAACCCAACAAAAACCACCGAATCCCCAACGTAAAAAAACCATCTCCCCAATATTATCTAATTAAGGGCGTGATTCTGCCATTAGCGCTGGCGACCATCCTACTCTCCCCAACCCCCCTATTCCCCGAGACAAGATTTTCCACAGAGCAAGCCGGCTTTTCCGTTAAAGTTAAAAAAGACCATGTAAGCTGCAAAGTTCTGGGTATTTTTGTCCTTCCGGGAAAAAAACTGAAACTTGAAGTTTTAATTCCTAAAACCGGCGATATATACACGGTTTACGCTACCTCGGGAACTCTCCGCCAGAAAAAAACCACCAAATGGATCTGGGAAGCGCCCAAGGCAACCGGTCTTTACCCGCTAACCATTGCCAATACGCAAACTCAAGAAACAATAACGCTCAACGTATTCGTCATGGTCCCCTTCGCCCAACTCAAAGACGGGTATTTAAATGGCTACCGCATCGGAAATTACCCGCCCAGAAAATTGAAACATTTCTTTAGCTACAAACCTCCCGTGGGCTTCATCGAGGTAACCCAAGACAATCAAGAAACCCCGGTTGCTCCGCACTTTAAGCTTAAGCAGTTTGCATGCAAGGAAGATAGCGGTTATCCTAAATATGTGGTTTTAAAAGAACGCTTACTCCTTAATTTGGAACTGGCTTTGGAAAAGCTCAATCAAGAAGGTTTTAACTACAACAGTTTTTACGTGATGAGCGGGTACCGCACTCCCTACTACAACAAATCTATTGAGAATGTCCCCTACAGCCGCCACATCTTCGGTGACGCGGCCGATATATTCCCTGACGCAAACCCGCCCGATGAAACAATTGACGATTTAAACAAAGACGGCAAAAATGATATTGCCGATGCGGTGGTTCTGCGTGATATCGCGGAAACGATGCAAGGAGTGGCTTTTCCCGGAGGCCTAGGGCTCTACGACTAAACAGATTCTCATGGCCCCTTCGTTCATATAGATACGCGCGGGTTTAGAGCCCGGTGGTAGTAGCGGCAGCGCGCGGTTTGGGAACAGGCAGAGTAAAGTGAAACTGCGCCCCATGGTCTTTCTCGCTTTCAACCCAAATTTTTCCATGATGAATATCAATAATTTCTTTGCAAATCGCCAGACCCAGGCCCGTACCTTTATACTCTTGCCCTTCCTGCGCGCGCTCCACCTGCACGAATCGCTTAAATAGCTTTTCAATATCCGCTTTCGCTATGCCCCGGCCGTCATCAATGACGCTTACCTGAATAAAATCAGCCCGGGGAACCACTTTCAAAATTATGTTGCGTTTTGAAAATCGCATAGCATTATCGAGGAGATTGCTTAAAACCTGAGTGATGAGCCCCGTGTCCACGTAACAATCCGTCGAACCCTCCGAAAGCTCTAGCTTTAAATCAATGTTCTGAGCCCTGGAAACGATCTGGAAATTATCAACGGCTTCCAGGACCAAGGGCTGCAAATTAACGCGCTGGGGAAGATACCGAAAAACTCCCGATTCTAATCGAGAAAGGTCGAGCAAGTTCGTTACGACTCTTGCCAAGCGGTCTATGTTGCGCTTGGCGATTTCTATGTATTTTTTTTGAGGTTCCGTCAGGGTCCCGGCGATACCCCTTTGCACGTCATCAACGACATTTTTAATCACGGCCAGCGGTGTCCTGACCTCATGAGACACAGTGCCGATTAACTCATCCTTTAACTTATCAATGCGTTTACGCTCCATCACTTCCGCGCGCAACATCTCCGCCTGTTTGGCCTGGGTGATATCCGTGACCAGACTAAAAAAACCTTTAATGGACCCTTCCGCCACATGAGGGATATAGGTCATTCGCACATGACGCACTCCGCCGTGCGCGAAAGGAATGGAGCTTTCAAAGGTCACCTGACAACCCGCGAGCACGGTGCGAATATATCCCTTGATCGACTCGTAGGCCGCCTCACCAACGATCTCTCGAATGGTCTTTCCGCTCATTTGCGCGGTATCAAGCCCAAACCAATCTTTGTGGGTTTTGTTATTAAAACGGTAGCATTCGTGAGTATCTACATAACCGATTAAAACCGGCAAGTTATCCGTGATTAAGCGAAGTTGTTCCTCACTGCTTCTTAAGAGATCCTCCACCTCCTTCTGTGTGCTAACGGCAACCTCAGCCTCCTTGTTTTGGGTAATATCCGATAAAACGCCATCGGCAAAAAGCTGACCTCCTTTTTTATAGATGGCAACCGCCTGATCACGCACCCAAATCCATTGCCCGTCTTTTCTGCGTACACGGTATTCAATGTCAAATTTTTGATTCTTAGAAAAAAGCAGCCGAAGGGATTTCTTGAGCCTGGCCAGGTCGTCACGATGCACCACGCTAAACCAAGAAATCGTGCTTGGCAAGCAAAATTCCATGGGCCGGTAGCCGCACATAGAAATTAAGTTGGCGCTCATAAATACCGCGCGAGAGCGGTGATTCATCGTCCAAACGACGTCGGGGATAATAGCGATGATGTCACGCAGTCTATTCTCAGCCTGAAGCAATGACCGCTTGGTTGTTTTGTTGATATCGGCAAGAAGCAACTGCTCGATATTTTCAGGTAAGGGTCCCGCTCTCTTTGACTTTTGAGGCATAAGCTTTGCCCTTATTTCGTACCAGGATTACAAAAACATTTCAAGGCGCAATTAGCAAAAAACAGGAAAAGCGATTGCGGAATTAACGAAGAAGTTGTTAGCGCCTCCCGGCGCATCAGATCTATTAAGTGATTAATCGGCTATGAGCGATTAAGGCGTTGTATTCCTCAACCGTCATTTTAAAAGAACCGCTCTCCGGCTTATGCGGATCATGAATCACAACCACCTGCTCTTGGGCAACATAATCCACTACCGGGCAATGCTCGCACTTGTGGCAAAACAAAGAACCGTCATAAACACGCAAGGACTCTGTCATTGAATTTCCCCCTTCTTAAATAGCAATCGAGCGTCGGCTTCCAAGCGCCACATCGCCTTGGTATCCGTCGAAGCGTACTCACCTCGAATGGCGCCATGACGGTCAATTAAAAAAAACTTGGTGCTATGCCAGGTTTCGTAGCCGCAGGAACTGCTCGGGTTAGGCCGATAGGCGGTATGAAAAGCGTCTTTAAATAATGGGATCAGCGTTTTTTCATCGGGAGCGGTTAAAAACATCCATCGCTTGGGCTCAGCGTGAAAGCGTTTGGCATATTCACGCAAGGCTTGGTCTTGGTCGTACTCGGGATCAACGGTAAAGCTGGCCAGAATAATGCCCGCGGGCAGTTTTTTCTGCAGAATTCCCATCTTGCCCGAACTGAAAGGGCAGGGGCCGTTACAGCGAGTGAATATGAAATTCGCGATCCAGACTTTCCCCTCAAAATCCTTGCGCTCAACAACCTTGGTCTCATCCACAGTCACCGCCGTCAAGTGAAAGTCCGGCAAAACACTCTCATGCCGCTCGGGAGTGGCAAAAAGCCCAAGTGACAATACCAGAACAAACAATCCGGAGAAAAATGCCACCCTCACAATCAAAGAATACCAAATTCAGGTAAAAAACATATAAATTCCAATTAGAACCAGCAAAATTTCCACAACTAACAGAAACTTCTCCCTAGATAGCCTTTCTAAAATCTTTTTGGCGGCGTAAGAACCAACACTCATGATGGCCCCAAAAACTAAGCCCACGGCCAGCTCTTTTCTGCCCAAAATATTCAATTTCCCATACGTAATAGATTTGGTCAAATGCATCACGACAGCGCAAAGGGACTCCGTTCCAACAAAGGCTTCTTTAGCCAAACCGTAGGCCAAGAAAAATGGCGCCGTAAATGGCCCAATGCCGCCAACAATAGCGGACAAAAATCCGGAAGCGGCGCCTACAGGCGCAAAAACCCAAGAACCGCCAAATCGAAAAGGCTTACGGAAACGTTGATAGAGAGCGCTAAGCACCAAGAACAAACCAATAGCTTTTTTAATTAAAAGACCGGGAAGCGCGACATAAACCATGGAACCAAGAATCGCTAAAGGGATGGCGCCCAGAGAAAACAGAAGAACCACCCTTAAGTTCAGCTCTTTGCGGTTAAAATAAACCCGCGAGGCGTTTCCCAGAAGCACCGCCACGCTCAAAATGGGAACTGAAGAGCGCGCGCCGTAGAGCGCCACTAAAAAAGGCAAAAAAATCAACGCCCCACCAAAACCGGCAACGCCCGAAAGCACCGAAGAGCAGAAAGCCGCAACGCCCGCCAAAATCATGTCTTAGAATTATGGCAATTAACCGGGGTTACGGCCGATACGCTACTTCGGGCCCATTACGTTGGGCACTTGGGGGTTTTGTTTTTGGAATAGTTCTTTGACGGTGGGATTACTCATGGGCTCTTTGCCAACAAAGGTGCGCACATCTTCGGGAACCAAATCGGTTTTTTCAAAGACAACATGCTCGTGATTTAACTGGGAATCGAGCGAAGAGCGGTGCGTGGCGACCGCTTCGGTCGGCACCATGCGGATGGTGTCCCACGGGCAATCTTTGACGCACAGCATACAGCCAATGCACCGGTCGTAATTGACATAGACGCCAAAGTTCGAGGGATCGGTTCCAAATTTCTCAATGCAACGCTCCACGGGGCACACCGCGATGCAGACCTCGCAACCCGTGCAAGCCGCAAGACTGACCAAAGCCTTAATCTTGGCTTTTTTAGCGCTGATCAGAAGCGCCGCTAACCTTGCGTCTGTTTTTGGTGCTGCCATACTTTTTGAATTATAAATCTTAAATTTTTAACTCACCATAGCCAAAAGATTTTCCGGAGTCTTCCAAACTTTTCTCTAAAATTAGACGTTTAAAAGCCTCCGTGAGCATTTCCGGAGTTTTTAAAGTGTTCGGATCTTCTTGGGGGTAAGCCGCAGCGCGCATAACCGTGCGAGTGGGTTCGGGATTCATCGCGAAAACCCGAATACCCCGATCTTTCAGCTCCGCGGCTAACATTTGATTTAGCCCCTCCATGGCGAATTTGCTTGTCACGTAAGGTCCCCAATTAGGCTTACCCACGCGGCCAACGCCACTCGAGACATTAATAATCGTGCCGGAGCCCTGCTTGAGCATCCCCTGATTCAAAACGGCCTTAGTCACGTAAAACGTGCCATTCACATTCACATCCATCACTTTTTTCCAAAGGGCCTCGGGATATTCGGCAACACTCTTGCGCGCGCCAAGAAGCCCAGCGTTATTAATTAAAACATCGATACGCCCAAAATGCTTGACAGCGCCGCGCACCCAGCGATTAACATCCGAGGTTTTCGCGATATCACACTTACCGATAAAAATATCACTGCCGCCAATTTCTTTTTTTAACGCTTTAAGTTCCGCCAAAGACCGCGCGCATAGCGCGAGCTTCGCCCCCTCCTTGGCAAAACCCAAAGCCAACCCGCGGCCAATGCCCCGACTGGCCCCCGTAATTGCAATGACCATGTTTTCAATCATAAAATGAGAAACTAATAAGAACGCGATCGGCCCCGCTGCCAGCAGTATCGTCGGGTACGGCGCCATCTATTTGGCGCCTCTGTCCTCGGCCCGTGTGCCCAGTCGGGCCTGCGGAGGCCCCGCCGATCCTGCTGGCAACGGGGCCAAGCGACAGCTATGGAAGAAACTAAACGCATTGAAGAGATTATAAAACGTCTGGACAAGCTTTATCCGGGCGCTCGCTACTATTTAAATTTTTCGAATCCCTTGGAACAGCTGGTCGCGGTCATTCTTTCGGCCCAAGTTAGAGACTCCGTCACCAACGCCGCCACCCCGGCGCTATTTGCCAAATACAAAACCGCCAAAGACTACGCCAACGCTAATTTAGGAGAACTGGAATCCATGATTTCTAAAATCACCTATTTCCGAGCCAAAGCGGGATATATCCAAAAGGCCTGTAAAGTGTTAGTCGAAAAATTCGGCGGACAAGTCCCCCAAACCATGGATGAACTTTTGACGCTTCCCGGCATAGGCCGAAAAAGCGCTAACGCGATTTTAATTAACGCCTTCAATAAAGTGGAAGGAGTCGTCGTAGACACCCACGTTATCCGCCTTTCCCGTCGACTGGGTTTCACCCAAAACAAAGACCCCGAAAAAATAGAAAAAGATTTAACACGGGTAATCCCAAAATCTCACTGGAAGAAAATCACCTGGTGGATGAAAGACCACGGGCGAGCCCTCTGCCGAGCCCCGCTTCCCATTTGCCCCGACTGCAAATTAGCCGACATCTGCCCCAAAATCGGGGTTTGAGACTCAAAAAATTATAGCTTTCTAAAAGCCTCTAGCGTTAATTCGCAATCCCTTAGAATGGCCTTCAAGGTTTTTCTTTTAATAACGATTCCAGCGTGCAGGGGAACAACCGTACGCCTACCGTCAGATTCCCTCCGAAAGATAGCGTGACTGCTACCCGATTGCCTTACTTTTGCAAAACCGAGGCGCTGAATGACGCGCAGAACTTCCTTGGCAGTAACAGCAGGAAAGCGCTCTCCCATTTAAAGAGAAACGGCAATGGTGGTAATCATGGCTTGCTCTGGCTTTGGAAAATGTTCGTGCCGCTCTCGCATATCTTCGATATAGGCTTCGATCGCGTGTCGCATCTCACTTAATGCTTCTTCAATAGTTTCACCCTGCACATGACAGCCCGCTAAAGAAGGGCAACTGGCAAAAAACCCCCCCTCCTCGCAACTTTCAACAACGACAGGATAATTTAACAACTCATGCTTTTTTTTCATATCAGCTTCTCTTAAGAGACTAACAGATTATACCCACAATCTCAAGGATAATTTTCGCGGTCGGGGTTTAGTTCCCCAAAGTTCCTCGCAAGGTCGTCACTGTCGGATCGTTAATCAAAATAACTTCAACGCGAATGCCTTTTCTTTTCGCAAGCTGAATAACGCCGGCCGTTTTATCTTGTTGTGATTGCGTAAATGTAGCGCTACCGCTTGAAATAAGAAAAATAACTTTTTCGACATCGCGACTGTGGCTCCACGGCTCTAAAGTGATTGCTCTTTTTATATAGTCCAACTCATTCTCCTCCATTGGACCTTCCGATACGTTGGCTTCCATTGCTTTATTCAAGCCATCCCGCAAGGTTTCTTGATCCGTCGCCCCCAAAGGAACCGCGCTTACCTCCACGGGTTTATACCTGCCAAAATATCGCACTCCAAATTCCGCTCGTCCATGCCCATCCAGTAAAGCACGCGCGCTGGTCATTACGTCCGCGAGTCTATCCTTTAAAAATCCCAATTTGGCGACCCGCTCCCTGCCCATAGAGGCATCGATTATAAACATGCTCTGCAACCCATGCGCCGGCTTCTTAGGACCAATAGCGCCGGAATCCGCGCCTCCTTTCAATCTTTCCTGAACTACGCTGACCAGCTGATTTCCGTCATCCACCAATTGTTCAAGACCACCGGTTGCGTCCACCAATCGCTTAAGCATCTCTTGATTAAAAGGACCGGGAGCCGATTGGTATAAGCCCTCATCCTCGTCAAACATAATCACTTCGAAGCGAATGCCTCGTTTTTTGGCTTCGTGGATAACATCATTTTTGTTGTAGCGCGTCTCACTGATATCCCCCGCTTCATCGGTCAGAAGAAACAGCACCCGCTCCACGTCGGGCGTCGCAGCCCAAGGCTCGCCCTTCATGGCTTTCAAAGACTCATCCCAGTGGTATTCGGTGTAGCCATTATGACTTTGGATAAACTCTATAGTTTGCGCCAGGCCGCGCTTCGCCTCTCTCGCCTCAGGATCTCGATCGGGCTTTATAAACAAGGCGCCCAAATCCGTTTCCGCGGCCTGGGCTCTTTTAACCAACGCTTCGCGGGAATCCAATGGAACCGGACGCTCCGAAATTCTAACTTCCAAGCTCTGGGCCGCGTGCGGATAATCTCGAAAATCCGTGTAAGGCGCACTATAGTCGCCGTACGCCACATAATACCTCACCCCAAAACTTACTTGACCCCCCGGCTCAAGCTGTTGTTTCGTGTGTTCCATGAGCCCGCCAATTTGGCTTTTTAAATCTTCAACGTTATCCTTCATACTGCCGGAGGCGTCAATCAAAAACATAACTTGGTAGTGGGTTTTGGGTGAGCGAAGGGTTAATCGCTCCTTGATGGCATTGGCTGTATCCTGAGGTTTTCTTACTTTGGATATAGCGCCGCCGGTAGCCTCGACGATTTCCTGCATCTTTTTGCCCTTTTCGGTTGTCACCTGAACGGGTTTGGCCGGCAAGGGACCCTCTTGCTCCACTTCCTCAACTTGAGGCTCGGGTTTTACGTAAGCAAGACATTTTCGCGTTTGGGTATTAGAATCAAAAGTCGCCCTCTCTTTTCTCACTCTAGCGGCCAGGCAGGACTTATCGCAGTTAGGATCAAGAAGCGCCAATCTCTCTTCTTGGGTTAAACAAGGATCCACACACCGAAAGTACTGATCCGCAAGCTCTTGCTCACCGGAAGGGTCACCGGCTCGCACGCGCTTTTCTATATCTTTTCTGCAGGTATCGCTGTTAAACAAAACTGGCGCGATGTATTCTCCATCCGGCCTGGCGATGACCCCCTCAACTAGGTCATTTTCAAGGTTGCATCTGGTTATACCGTCTTTATCTACGGGGCATCGGTCCTTCTTGTTGGCAATCACGGAATAACCGGAACCGGCAAGCGCGGCAGCAGAAATAGAACCCTCCATATGCTCTCTGAGACTTACGGATGCCTTCCGGGAATCTATGGGGGCATTGGGTTTAACGCGCTTGGAAGCGGGACTGGGAGCGGGAACCAAACGGGAAGGTCGAGACGGCGAAGGCGCTATCCACTGCCAATCCGGCTGTTGAATTAAACTATCAAACACAGAACGCACGATACCTATCGGCTTGGCAACGGATCGATCTAAAGCCTGAGCGTTTTTGGAATTTGCGAGGCTCTGGCCGCAAACCAAAACCGCTCGCTTAATATCAGCGGGAACTTTGTCTCGCAAAACATCAGAAAAGCCCGACAAGATATTCTCATAGACCATGGAATCTTGGCCGGGGGTGCCCAGAATAATACAGGCTTTTTCAATCTGGGCAACCCATTGGCCGACGTCTTTGGAGGTGTAGGGGTCGTAAAAAGTTACGGGAATTCTACCATCGTAATCCTGAGAAAATAAGGGGATTGTCAGGAAAACCAAAAACAAGAATATTTTGGGACGGATCACTTCTTAATTTTAAGACAGCAACCGTCATAAAAAAAGGGACTTTGGACCTAGTCCTATAGGACTTTAGGGCAATGGGATTTCGGGCTATTTCTTTCCACTGCCGGGGTAAATCGTTAATCTGAAACTAAGGTGGGCCAAAATCTCGTAACCGCGTTCGTAGTGAAGATAGGCCAAATCAAAATTAGCGTGCAGCATTTTTCCTAACTGCGCGTTAATCATCCAAGGCGCGCCCCTGGCTCGAAGAGGCCTGAGATATTCCCACTGAAACGCGTAGCGGCTATTGGCCCCAACGCTCATATTCACGAACACGCCGGAATCAGACTCCGAAGACTTGGGGAGAAATTCCGTGAGATAAATCAACTTGGACATGGAATTGCCCCGCACCCAGCCTACCGTCGGACGAATCCATCCGATTTCTTTGCTTGCCGCGACATAGAGTCCGCCAAAAAGCCTTTGATTTTCTTTTTTAATTTGAAATTCCGCCGTCGGATTGGCCACGCTCGGCGCGCCAACATCTCTTAGCATGGAGGCGCCCTCCAAACCCAAGGCAATCTGCGGAACTTGCCCGGTTTCGCGCTCCAAGATAAATTTAACATCAGTCTGTAAAAAAGAAACACCGATTCTCGAGAAAAGATTTTTTCTAGTCGTAGTCAGTTCCTCGAGCTTGTTGTAACCGTAGAGACGGCCGATATAGTAACTCAAGGTCACATCCCAATTGATCGGTAAAACATGCTCGGTCCCCGACGCATCAGACTCATACAATGGAATCCTGCGATAGGCCGAGGGTGTAAGCATGATTCCCGTGGGAGGCTGCATACGCACTTTCCAACTGACCCACAAGGGCCAAGAGTAGGCGATTACTCCATGTTTGTCCCAAGCCTCAACGTGGTAATAAAATGTCTTA
>Ga0209515_10009673_pt1 | contig 10923 bp, 10 predicted proteins | sample Subgroupgradi54m_FD_187454 | JGI IMG/M metagenome (GOLD analysis project Ga0209515, IMG submission 187454) | Subsurface groundwater microbial communities from S. Glens Falls, New York, USA - GMW60B uncontaminated upgradient, 5.4 m (SPAdes)... ...
TTCGACTGCGCGCCTGTCGCCGCGGAGGCGACGGCGACCCACACGGCGACGATGGCGACGGAAGATGCTCGTGTCATGGGACTCTCGCCGTCACGGTCTGTCCGGGCAGCACCGTGACCGCGCCGACCTGATTCTGACCGTTTTGGCAGATGAGGTCGATGCGATACTGTCCGGATGCGATCTTCTGATTCGTGATCGGCGGATACCCGAGATCGAACCCCGCGATTCTCACCTGACACGTTTCGAATCTGGTGAGCACGGTCAACTTGCCTGGCGGCGGTGCCTGAATCTGTTGAGACTTGCCCGGCGTGCCCTCGATCCGGACCGATTGATTGAGCAGGTAATCGGGCGCGACGAGCCGTACGGTTTTGCCCGAGGGGATGTTCAGATTGTGTGAATCGGCCGCGCCCGAGATCGAGCGCGAGCCGTCGAACACCTCGAACGGGTACGTACCGGTCAGCGAGACCTCCACCATCGCGGTCGGACGTGTCTCGCGTGCGCCTGCGGTCTTGACTGCGGGCGTCTTGATCGCCGCCGGCGCGGCTGTCTGAGTGTTCGCCGCCGGCGCGCCGGTCGACGTCTTCGTCGCTTGTGTCTTCGCTGGAGCGGGCACCGGCGGCTTCGCCGCAAGGAGTTCTGAAGTCTGCGGGGCTGTCGAGGTCGGCGGCGCCGGCACCGTGGCGACCGGCGTTGCCCCTTGGCGTGACGTGGACCCGCGACCGAGTGTTGCGGCGGCGATCCCAATCCCGACGACGATCGCGACCGCGACGCCCGCCGGGACGATCCACGGGCGGCCGGCCGGCACCGGGCCTGAAGAGGGCTCTGACGCGGATAGCGGCGGGGTGGGGGGTCGGCTCTTTTCGCGGTCGTCGTGAAGGCCACGCAAGACAGCGGTACTGGCAAACCGTGTCTGGTCAAGCGGCGCATCGGCCGCGCTGGATTGCAGCGCCTTGCGGATCCACTGCAGTTCGCGGCCCAGTTCGCCGGCCGTTGCGTACCGCTGCGCCGGATCTTTCGCCAGCGCCCGGTCGATCGCGGCGACGACCTGGGCTGGCAGATCGGGCACGAGACTGGCGATCGGTGTCGGATCTTCGTTGAGGATCTTCATCACGATCGCCGTCGGCGTGTCCGCCAGGAAAGGCTTGCGGCCCGCGAGCAGCTCGTACATGACCACGCCCGTCGAGAAAATATCCGCACGTCCGTCGATCTCGCGGCCGGAAATCTGTTCGGGTGACATGTAGGCGGCGCTGCCAAGGATGTCGCCCTGTCGCGTGAGCGTGGACGTCAGCACCTTGGCGATGCCGAAGTCGAGCAGCTTCACGGTGCCGTCGTTCAACAGGAAAATGTTCGCCGGCTTCACATCCCGGTGCACGACCCCCTGCGCATGCGCGTAATGGAGGCCCGCGCAGAGCTGCGCCATCACGTCGATCTTGTCGTCGAGCGTCAGCGCGGGCGGAGTGGCCATCCGGGCGCCAAGACTGGTTCCGCGGAGAAACTCCATCACGATGAATTGCGTGCCTTCCTCTTCCGCAAACTCGAACACCGTGACGATGTTGCGATGTTGGAGCTTGGCGGCTGCGCGCGCTTCCCGGAAAAACCGGGGGCGCATCTGCTCGGCGTCCTCGGACGAATCGATCAGCATCACTTTGATGGCGACCTCGCGATCGAGCACGGGGTCGATCCCGCGGTACAGGACACCCATCCCGCCGCGACCTACTCGCTCGAGGACCTGATACCGCCCGATGTGTTCCGGATTCTTGGGCACTCTTATTCAGCCGACCGTGCCGTCATGGTAGACGAGTACGCGATGGAGGCGAACACCGGCGTGCGATAAACACCGTGGTCGCGCTCGCGGCCACGAGAGCGACGCCGAAGGCCAGTGCCAGTGCGGCCGCGACGCTCAACACCTCGCTGCGCGACAACAGGAGCGGAATGGCCGTGCCCAGGAACACCGTCGCAGCGAGCGCGGCAACCGGCACGCGCACGGTCGGCGCGCCAGCGGGCGCCGCCGCAGGCGGCCGTGAGGTTGTCGCCAAGCCAGCGGGCGGCTGCATCGGTTGCAGGGCTGCTGCGGGTTGCGGCGAGGCAGGGCTCGTCGCGGGGCGTACGGCCTTGCGCGAAGCCATCACCACGGTCGAGTCCGAAGCCGGGAGTGCGAGCGCCGGTGCCGGGGTTGGCGCAGACGGTGCGGGGTTCTGCGCAGCCGGAGCCGGAACCGGCCCCGAAGGTCGCCTGCGATTCATCAGCGCCGTTTCGTCGGCGCCCGGGACCGTTTCGACGACGGCCGCAGCCTGATCTTCGACGTAGCGCACCTGTAAGTGTCCGACCTGCACGACGTCACCCGGCCGCAGCGCGCCGTGCCCGACCTTCACGCCGTTCACCAGGATCCCGTTCCGGCTGCCGAGATCGCGAACCTGTACGTCGGTGGCGCTCGCCACGAACTCGGCATGGCGCCGCGACAGGAGCTCGCCGGAGTCGCTGACATCGCAGAACGGATCCCGGCCCACGACCAGCGTGCCGACGAGCAACAGCTCGCGTTCCACCCGGCCGTCATTGACGATCAGTTTTCGATTCACGCCAGCCATGTCAGGCTTGCCCTCGTGCCGCCAGCAGCCGATGCCACAGCGCCACCGCACGTGCACGGACCGACCGCCGCGCCGGCGGCGCGAACTCGGCGGCCGAGCGGATGATTGCCGGATCGAGGGGCGTCGATCGGTGAAGCGTCAGATCCGGCAGCGGTCCGGCCGGCGTCGTCGAGCGCCACGTGTCTTCGGCTTCCGCACGGAGCGCGTCGACGGCCGCCACTTCGGTGTTGTGGCGTTTCTGAAGCCAGGACAGTGCGCTGCTCGCCACCGCCAGGTCGAGCGGCTCGACGAGTGAGGAGGGATCCGTGCGATCCGCGAACATCGGGTGGCGATCGGCCAGGTGCCGGACGTCCGCGTCGCAGGCGGTGTCGACGTCGCGCCTTTGGAGCGCGCGCCCCAGTGTCCGCCGCTCCTCGACCAGCGCGACGATCCGGCGATATCGGTCCGCCGCGGCGCCCATGATGCGATGGCTTTCATGGTCCCGCCCGCGCTGCACGCCGTCGAGATCGACCAGCATGTCCGAGCACGTCTGGTATCGCTGTTCGGGGTCCTTCGCAAGGCCCTTCGTCAGGATGGTTCGGAGCGGGTTTGGCGCTTCTGCGTCGGTCAGCGGAATCGGATCCTCGTACATGACGGCGCGGAACAGCTTCGGCAGCTCCGCCGCTGCGAATGGAGGGCGCCCGGTCAGGATGAAATAGAACACCCCGGCCGCAGCGAACACATCCGACCGCGTATCGATGGCACGTCCGTGAACCTGTTCGGGCGACATGTAGTCGGGCGTCCCAAGCGGAAGGCGACCCACCGTGAGGTTCGACATCGCCAGGCGTGCGACGCCGAAGTCGAGGATCTTCAGGCTGCCGTCGTCCTGGACGAACAGGTTGCTCGGCTTGACGTCGCGGTGGATCACGCCGCGATCGTGCGCGACGTTCAGCCCCTCACAGACCTGCCTCATCAGATCGATCTTCGCGTCGAGCGTCCGCGCCGGGGGCGTCCGAAGGTACGCGCCGAGCGGATGGCCGTGGAGCAACTCCATCACGATGTAAGGACGCCCGTCGTCTTCGCCCAGATCGAAGACCGTCACAATATTGCGGTGAAGCAGTTGCCCGGCGACTCGGGCCTCGCGGTAGAAGCGCTCGCGGGCTTGAGGCTCGTCCTCGAGGTCGGCCAGCATCACTTTCACCGCGACTCGCCGCCCTATGCCCTCATCATCAGCGGCGTACACGGTGCCCATCGCTCCCTTGCCGATGCACTCGACAATGCGATAGCGTCCGATGCTCTGCGGGTCGCCGCCGTGTGGAGTGTTCGCGGCTATCGCCATCACGGTTGGCCCTCGTCGTGCACGACCAGCGCGGTGACGTTGTCGCGGCTGCCGCGTTCAATGGCAGCGTCGACGAGCTTCCGTGCGGCGATGTCGACGTCCGTTGTCTCGGCACGTAGGCTCTTCAGCGCCTCGGCGTCGAGCACGCGGTGCAGACCGTCCGGGCAGAGCAGCATCACCTCGCCGCCCTCGAGGTCTCGCTCGATCACATGGGTGGTCCACGAATCGTCCTGAGTCAACTGCTGAAGCGTGCCGTCTGACATCACGTACATGCGGCTGTCGCCGACGTGCACGATCGAGATTCGCGAGCCTTTCACAATGAGACCCACGATGGTGGTGCCCATCCTGACCCGGACAATACCACTTTCGTAGCCGTCGCGGCGTGGATGCCGACTTCGCCGAAACGCGAGTATCGTATGTTGACGCGACAACATCGAGGCGGAGGATCAGGGCATATCGTGCGAACGCAAATTGAACGACTGTGGCGGGCGAGCCGCCCGCTGACCGCGACCGGCGTGGGTATGCTGCTCGTCTTCGCCGCGTCGCTGGTCGCCATGGCGGTGGACCACAGCGAGATCCTTGGCGCGCCGACCTGGCTGAAGCCGGCGAAGTTCGCGATCTCAACCGCCGTCTACGCGTTCACGCTCGCCTGGATCTTCACGTACTTCCCGGGCCGCCGGCGGCTGACCACGATCGTCGGCTGGATCACAGCCGTCGTCCTGGTGCTCGAAGTGGCCATCATCGACGCGCAGGCGGCGCGCGGCGTCACCAGCCACTTCAACGTCGCCACGCCGCTCGACGCGACGTTGTTCGCCGTCATGGGCCTGGCGATCCTGATGGTGTGGGGCGCGGCGATCGCGCTGACCGTGGCGCTGTTCCGGCAGCGGTTCGCAGACGAGGCGTTCGGATGGACGCTGCGGTTGGGCATGCTGCTGACCGTGCTGGGCCAGGCGACAGGCGGTCTCATGACCAATCCCACTCAGGCGCAACTCGCCGCGGCTCGGACGACGCGCCTGACGGTGGCCGGCGCGCACACGGTCGGCGCGCCTGACGGCGGACCGGGAGTGCCGATCACCGGCTGGAGCCGCGAACACGGTGACCTCCGTGTGCCGCACTTCATCGGTCTCCACGCGGTGCAACTGCTCCCCGCGATCGCCTGGCTGATCGGTCCGCTCGGCTCGGCGGTCAGGCGGCGGCGCGCCGTCTTCGTTGCAGCCGCGGTCTACGGCGCGCTCTTCGCGATCCTCCTGGTGCAGGCGCTCAACGGACAGCCGGTGCTTGCGCTGCGGACGCTGGTGGCGCGATGACGATCGAGGGCGTGTTCTCGGCCTGCAATCTCGTGGCGCTCGCCGGTTGGATTCTGCTGCTCACCGTGCCGCGGAATCGCCGGGCGATGACGATCGCCGGCACCGTGATCCCGGTGACGCTGGCGGCGATCTATCTGGCGCTGTTCGTGCTGCACGCCCGTGAATCGAGCGGCGGGTTTTCGTCGCTCGCCGCGGTGGCGGAGCTGTTCAACAACCACTGGCTGCTGCTGGCGGGTTGGGTGCACTATCTCGCGTTCGATTTGTTCATCGGCGCCTGGGAAACGCGCGATGCGATCGCGCGCCGCGTGCCGCGCCTGGTCCTCGCGCCCTGCCTGGTGCTGACCTTCATGCTCGGGCCGATCGGGCTGCTGTGTTACCACATCGTGCGCGCCCGTACCCGCGAAGCACTCGACGGCGAAGTACTCGCGCCAGTGCCGAAGACTCACTGAAGCAAGTCAACAATCCAAGAGCAGCCCGCCTTCACCGATCACGATACGGTCGAGGGGAAGTTCGCAACCGCGCGGGCTGCGCCGGTCAACTCGAGGATGTGCAAACCCGTGTTGGCGCGGTCGACGATGTAGATGTAGCCTCGGTCATCGACGTCCACGTTGTTGGTCTGGATCGCCACCTTGCAGCGTTCGCTCGCGCCCGTGCCGACACAACGTTTGTCCGTCTTGTCCGTGATCGCCGGAATGTAGTAGCCGATTTCCTTCGGGTGGAACGGGTCGCGGATGTCGACGGCGCGCACGCCCGCATTGAAGTGCGCGAAGAACATCACGCGTTTGTAGTAGATCGGAGTGAAGTTCTCGTTCGAGGAATGCGTGCCGAAACGGCCGCCGCGGCCGCAGAAATCGCCGCTCGCTTCGGGAACCGTCCAGGTCGACACGCCGAAGGGTTTCGACTCGGCCGTGACGTCGGCAATCCACACCATCTGCCTCGCCTCGAGACATTCGTGGGCGATCGCTTCGTCGGTGATCACGACGAAGTCGCGCAGTTTGCCGGTCTTGTCTTTGCCGAACTCCGGAAGCTCGACGCCGAGCACCGGAAACACCGTGTGCGCGCCCACGGTCGGCGGCAGATCGAGCCTGCCCACCTGCGGAAAGAGCAGGTTCTCGTTCGTCGGTTCCTTGGGTCCCGTCAACAGCTTCTGGCGGTCGACGATCTGCAGGATGCCGCCTTTGTTCGTCCCGTACCCGAAGTACACCCGGTTGCCTTTTGGTCCCGTGGAAATGGGCCCGTGGAGCTCGGTCGGCACGGGACCGTCCGCGCCAGCCTGTTGACCCGGCAGGCCAAAGCTGCGAATGAAGACGGGCTTCGCCGGGTTGCTCAAATCGTAGACGAGCGTCATGCGTGACGCGCGCCAGCCAGGCGCACCAGACACGAGATAGGCAATGCCGGTATCGCACTCCCACCAGTTTTTGTGCGTTCCATGGAGTCCGCTCACGATAACGGTTAGACGGCTCGGTTTGGCCGGCTCGCTGACGTCCCAGATCTCCTGCGAGGAATTGCCAAACGTGCGCAGCAGGTACACCTTGCCCTTGTCGGCGCTCGGCAGGCTGCTGCCATCGCACACGCGCACCATTTGTGCGCCGCCAGCTTCGGCCTTGCCGGGCTCCCCCGGGAGATGCGCGAGATACGTCGGCTGCTTGGGATCGGTCACGTCGAGAATCGACGTCCCGTTGTGTTCCTGTTTGCCGTTGAGCGGATTGGTCAGGAAATCGCCATGGTGGCCGATGTAGGCGATCCAGCGGGTGCCCTGCTTGTGAACCAGAGGCTGATACGCAGTACGGCCTTGGAGATCGTTGTAACCCACCAACGCCATGTTGCTGTGCTCAGGCTGCGGCGCCGCGGCGCCGCCATCGAAGACGGTGCCCAGAGCCGCGAGACCGATCGCGACGAGCCCGAGATACCAGTGTTTCATCTGATTCCTCCCTCGCTTGAGCAGGATTACAATACCCGAGATTGACCGATTTCTGGTCGCAATCAACGGCCGCCCAGCCGCCGCCGCCGAGATCCGCCTGGGCACGTTCGACTTCCTGAAGGAGGCTGTCGTGAAGCGATTGCTTATCGTGTCGTGCGCGCTCGTCGGGGCGTTCGCGTTGGCGGCGGTGCCGCGGGTCCAGCCGGAGACGCCGTTGACCGCGCAGGGCATGCAGAACCCGAACGTGCCGAAGATCCCGTTCGAGTCCGTGCCGAACTACTTCAAGTACTCCGCCGACATGAACCTGGGCGAAATTCTCGGCGTCGCCGTCAACTCGAAGGGCCATGTCGCGGTCCTGAATCACCCGGGCAGCGCGTCGGCGGGTCCGATCTACGGGAACGCGTCGACCCAGTTGTTCGAGTTCGACGACACGGGCAAGTTCGTGCGCGAGGTCGGTCGCGGGGTGTACGGCTTTGCGTACGTGCACGGTCTGCGGTACGACAAGTACGACAACCTGTGGGCCGTGGACAAAGCGGCGCACACGGTCGTGAAATTCAATCCGGCTGGCTACGTCACGCTGAACCTCGGGAGAAGGCCTGAAGGGCCGGACGATCCTGGCCCCGAGTATTTCCGCGGCAACGGGAGTGGCGGTCGCGGAGGGGAGGCCCCTCGTCCACCGTCCCCGCACATCGACGGCCAGTTCCGCGGCTCCACCGACGTCGCGTGGGACTCGGACGACAACATCTACGTGAGTGACGGCTACGTCAACTCCCGCGTGGCCAAGTTCGACAAGCATGGCAACTGGGTCAAATCCTGGGGCACGCGCGGCACGGGTGGCGCGCACGGCAACGAGAACCCCAGCCAGTTCGACACGCCGCACAACATCGGGGTCGATCGGCAGAACAACGTCTACGTGGCCGACCGCGGCAACCGGCGTATCCAGGTGTTCGATCGCGACGGGACGTTCCAGCGCTTCATCCTGCTGAATGCGCCGTACGACAAGAAGCGGCATCCCGTGCTCGGCAACATGAGCCAGAACCCGCCCGACGAGACGCAGCCTTGGACGATTTGCATCACCAACACGCCGACCCAGTATCTGTACACGTCGGACCAGGAGCCCGGCCGAATCTACAAGATGACGCTCGACGGCAAGATCGTCGGCATGCTCGGCGAGTCCGGCCACGATCTCGGCCAGTTCAGCTGGATCCATGGGCTCGCCTGCCCGTCGGAGAACACGCTGTATGTCGCCGACATGAACAACTGGCGCGTGCAGAAGCTGATCCTCCACCCGGAGAACGCGAAAGCGACAGCGGCGGCGAATCGCTGACCGTTGACCTTGCTCAACCGGACCGAGGCTTCATGCCCGCGCCGATCCGTTGGTCGGGCCTCACTTCACATCGTGCGCGTGCGTACGAACGAGCCGCTCGATGGCGCGATACTCGCGCCAGTGTCGAAGGCTCACTGACAGAAATCCGGCGACCGGAATCGCGAGAATCACGCCGCCGGCGCCGCCCAGCGCCGCGCCGATCCAGATCGTCAGGAGCACGGCGGGCGTCGACAAGTGCATGCCGTGCCGGATCAGGCGCGGGTAGACGAGCATGTCCTGCACGATCCGCAACGCGACGAGAAAGGCGATCACCGGCAGCGCGCGATCGCTCGCCTGCGTGACCGCGATCAGCATCGCGGTGACCGGGCCGATCGCCGGCACCAGCTCGAGAATGCCTGCCGCGACCCCCATCGACACCGCCGACGGTACGCCGAGCAGCGCGAATCCGCTGACGCACGCGAGGCCGACGATGACGCCCGCCGCCGTCTGCGCGCGCACGTAGCCGGCCAGCGCGCTGTTGACGTCCTGCAGGTACTCTTCGCCGCGCCACTGCAGATGCCCGCGCGGCAGCACGCGCAGCGTCGATCGCCAGAACCTCGGCGCGCCGGTCAGCAGCAGAAACGCGAGCACCGGCGCGACGGCCAGCCACGCGGCATACGTTGCCGCGTCAATCAAGGTGTTGAGCGTCGTACGGGCTTGTCGCCGGATGTAGCCGATGGCGCCACCCACACGCCGCTTGAGCACGGGACGAACAGCGGAGGGCACGGGCGCCCCCGCGATCAGCCGGTCGATGGTCTCGAAGTCGCCGCCGCTGAACAGGTGGTCAACGGCTTCCGGCGCGGTTACGCGCACCCACTGCTCGATGCGATCGCTGGAGACGCGCCACGCCACGGCTCCAGGGATGAACAGGATCAGATAGAGCAGGACGATCGAGGCCGACCGCGACAGCGGACGGCCCCGTCGCCCGAGGCGGACGCGTCGGCTCACGTCCGCGACAGCCGGGGCCAGCAGGTACGCGAAAAACATCGAGAGCAGCAGCAGGACGCTGCCGCCCTGAATCACTGTGGCTTCGTTTTCTTCGCCTCGTCCGCTTCCTTGAGGCGCGCGCCGCGCAGAATGTTGCCCATCGCGTAGTTCCCCTCGTGGCACGCGTATTCGTACATGAGGTCGTTCGTCACCGGCCACGTGTACTCCGCCGTCCACGGCTTCGTCCACGTCGTCGCATCCTCGACCGTGAACTGATACCGAAGCGCCTTGGCATCGACGCGGGTCAGTCGTTCGACGATGTGGAGGGCATCGCTCGAACCTCGAAAGCGGGTCTTGTCGGTGAAATTCGTCGTGTCGATGACGAGCGTGTCGCCGTCCCAGCGGCCGATCGAATCACCCATCCACTTGCGGATCGTGGACGGCACGTGCTGGCCGCCCATCCGCACGATGCGCGCGTCGTGCACCATCTCGGTCAGGATCACGATGGTGTCTGGCGTCTGCACGATCTGGTGGAGGTTGTTGTAGAAGTAGGTCGGGAGGATCGGCGGGCCGGACGTCGAGCTGAAGCCGATCAGGCAGCGCTCGCCGAGCGGACGCTGCTCGGGATCGTCGTAGGCGGTAGCGCCCTCGAAGCCCGGATCGTCTTCTTTGATCGCCTCGTCCGACGTCGTGCGGAGCACGCGCGACGCGTTGCGCGTCCGGGCCTGCTCGGTGAGCGGCGGCACGCGACCGTCGGGGGGATCGACGAGCAGCGACGCGCGCTGGCGGCCGTCCACTGTCGTGTAGCGCGAGCCGGGATCGAGCCAGAAATTGTTGTAGCCGCCGACGTTGCCGTACGGACCGGGTGAGCCGTCGCCGCCGGTGGGGGGCGCCGCGCGATTGGCGTCGATCGGGGCGTTGAGCTTGTTGCTCCGCTCGGCCACTTGCAGTTCGAGCGTCTTCGCGTCCTCCTCGGTCAACACCAGCGGCGAGCCGGCGCGCCGCTCGAGCGGCGTGAGCGTGCCGAGATCGAAGGTCCCCTGGAGATCCGGATGGCCGTCGGGCGTCCGCCGTATCCCGCCTGCGGTCGGGTTCTTCGCCGGGCCGCGCGCTTGTCCCGCAACATCGACCGGCGCGACGGATACCACCGCGGCGACGACGGTCAGCGCGGACAAGAACATCAAGAATCGGTCACGCATATGAACCTCGCTTGCCTCAGCAGATTCTACCTCTGCGGTGTGCAATTCCGCGCAGTAAACAGATATTACCGAACTCTTACAGTGAACCGGCGCAAGGTTGGGTACCGTACGCATATGAGCATTGTCGCGACCGTGCCTGCCGAGTCCCGTTACAGCAAATTGAGCCTCATGACGTGTGGCGTGCTGATCTGGTTTCACATCCAGGCCATCGCCGCGTTCTGGTCGTTCAGCTGGACGAATGTGTTCGTCGCCGTGTTCCTCTACTGGGTGGCCATCGGGCTGGGCATCAGCATGGGCTAC
>Ga0209515_10009674_pt1 | contig 10921 bp, 11 predicted proteins | sample Subgroupgradi54m_FD_187454 | JGI IMG/M metagenome (GOLD analysis project Ga0209515, IMG submission 187454) | Subsurface groundwater microbial communities from S. Glens Falls, New York, USA - GMW60B uncontaminated upgradient, 5.4 m (SPAdes)... ...
CGCCTCTTTGACGCCGATCTTTCCGATGTCATGGAGAAGTCCTCCGCGCCAAATATGTTCTTGCTCCTGTTCCGAAAGGCCGATGGCGCGGGCCAAAAGCAGCGAATATTTGGCCACCCTGTCGGAATGTCCGCGTGTGTATTGATCTTTCAACTCGAGGGCGCGGGCGAGAGAAAAAAGGATATTTTCGCTCGAATCAAGATCGTCATAGAGCGCCTTGAGCCGGAGGAGCGATCGGATGCGCGTCTGAAGTTCGAGCCGATTGAACGGTTTGATCAGAAAATCGTCGGCCCCCAGTTCGATCGCCTTCAGTTTGTCGTCCAGCTCGCTCAAGGCGGTGATCACAATGACAGGAATCAAACGGAGATCTTTATCCGACTTGACCGTCTTGCAGACTTCGTAACCGCTCATCCCCGGCATCATCAGGTCGAGGAGGATCAGGTCGGGATGCCAATTTTTGATCTTTTCGAGCGCTTCAAACCCGTTGGAGGCGGTTTCAAAATTGTAAGAGTCGGCCTGAAGCTGCCTGCGAATCAGATCGATATTGGTCGGATTGTCGTCGACGATCAAGACCCGAGGCTGGGAGGTTCTTCCCTGCATAGAGATGCATTTTAAGTCACTCCCTGGACAAAAGTCTATGGAAGAAGTAGAGGTTTTCCATGATTTGGTTGTTTAAAAGGATTCTGGGAATCGGGGTGATGGCGGCCCTGATTTATTTCATCTCTCAATATCCGATCGGTAATCGCCCCGTGAAGGATTACGTGATCGAGTTTTATCGATCTCCCATCGCTCAAGCGGTCATTCAACAATCGAAGGCGGCCGTCACCCGGTATCTCCAAAAAGATGTGGTACAGGGAAAAGGAGCCGATACGGCCCCTCCGATGGACCCGGTGAATGAGGAAGAGCGAGAGGGGCTCGAGAAGGTTCTGAAACAATCCCGTTGAAATTTTTTTTGGCAATACTCTTCATTGGGTTTGGAATCCTCGGGGTCAGTTACCTTCAAAGCCGATTTGATCATGGTGATGCAAAAAAGGCATTGGCCGCCATCGCGGCAAAATTTCCGGAGGCACAGGGGTGTCAGGCCGAGATGATCTCCCGATTCCAAGGGAGGGTCCGGGTTCAATGTCATGAAAAGGCCTGGATCGTCGACGTCGTCCGTGGGACCCTCAGAGAGGATGACTAACCTCCTTCAATATTATCAAGCCGCCCTCAAAAAATTAGGCCCCCAACACTGGTGGCCCGGCGAGACGCCGTTTGAGGTCTGTGTCGGCGCGATTCTTACCCAAAACACCCATTGGAAAAACGTCGAGAAGGCGATCGCGAATCTCAAAGTGCGCAACCTCCTCGACCCCCATCGTCTCTACCAGCTTCCCCCCGCAGAGCTAGCCCAACTGATCCGGCCGGCCGGTTATTTTAATATCAAAACGAACCGGCTCCGGAATTTTCTCAAATTTCTGCTCGATGGGTATGACGGCGATCTCGAGAAGATGTTCAGCGAACGGTTGGAGAACCTCCGTGAAAAGATTTTATCCGTGAAGGGGATCGGTCCCGAGACCGCCGATTCGATCCTTCTCTATGCCGGCTCCAAGCCGGTCTTCGTGGTCGACGCCTACACCAAGCGGATCTTGGTCCGTCATCAGGCGATCTGGGAAGAAGCCGGTTACGAAGAAATCCAGAGCCACTTCACCGACCACCTTCCGCACGACGTCCCTCTCTTCAATGAATTTCACGCCCTGATCGTTAATATCGGAAAAAATTGGTGCAAGACGCGAAACCCCGATTGCGAACAATGCCCCTGGAAGGAATATTTGCCTACTTCGGGCCCTTATCTCCCCTCTTTCCCTTAATAAAACCGCTTGCGCTCTTGGCCTGGTTACATATCTTCACCTGAAATGGTTGAGTCTTTTCCAACACCCGAACTTGAGACCCTCAGAAAGGTGATCACTCTTTTGGTCCAAACCAATATCCCGTATATGTTAACCGGTTCCATGGCGCTTAATTTCTATGGCCATCCCCGCGCCACCAATGACTTTGATATTGTTATTCAGGTTGGGAAACAGAGTGCGCAAAATCTCTACGAGCTATTCCGAAATGACTTTTATGTTTCTGAGGAAGCAATTCGCGAGGCTCTCGCACATGATCGCTTGTTCAACCTGATTGACGAAAAGACTGTTTTTAAAGTGGATCTGATCGTGGGAAAGGACGACGATTTTTCCAGAGAACAATTTCTTCGGAGGCAGCCCAAAGAGGTTCTCGGTCTCAAGGCCTATGTTATTTCACCAGAGGATCTGATACTGTCAAAACTCGAGTGGTCCAAGGAAAGCCGGTCAGAAATGCAAGAGAGGGACATACGAACGATGATGTCGCTCCTCACCGGAAAACTTGACTTCGCCTATATGGAGCGATGGGCGACGCAAAGAGGTTACTTGGAAAGATTGAAGAGTTTTTATGCATAAAGCGGACACTTCGCCTCAGATTCAAAAAGTCTACGACGAAAAAATAGGAAGACTTTCCGAAGAAGAAAGGTTTTCTCGCGGTTTATCTCTCACCCACTTCTGCAGGGAAATTTGTTTCGCCGGCATTCAAGAGCGGGAACCTTCTCTTAAGGGCCCTGGACTCCGAGCGCGTTTTTTTGAAGCTATTTACGGAGCCGGCTTCTCTTCAACGGAAAGAAAAAAGATCATGGCCACCCTCACTTCTTCCCCGAGCCCTCCATCTTCGCCTTCACGATAATATAAAGTGCCCCATAAGCCAGAAGGCCGACGATCGACAGAACCATATAAAGGATGATCTTCGGGTTGCTCCAGACGAGCTTGAGGGCCCCCATCGCGAAGAGGAGGAGAAAAAAGGTAACGGCATGGGTGCGCCAGTTCATAGCGCTTTCAGTATACCTTAAGGTTTAACAATCGACAATACGGAGGATTTCGGCAGAAGATATTTTTTTGCGACCCGCAAAATATCTTCCCGGGTGATCCGTTCGATCTTCTCGGGATAACGAAGGATCTCGTCGCGATCGAGGCGGTAAATCTCTTGGTTGGAAAGGAGGGCCGCGACCGTTTCATTCCTCTGGAGGTCGAGCTCGTAATTGCCGATGATAAACCGCTTGGAGCGATCGAGTTCTTCTGCGGTCACCAAATGCTCACGGATTTTTTGAAGCTCCTCCCGGATCCCTTGAAGCGACTTCTCGACCTTGACCGGGTCGGTCCCCATGTAGATCATCAAGAAACCAGGCTCGATCCCCTCTTGGGTCGAAGAAGAGATCGCATAGGCAAGCCCCCGTTTGTCGCGGAGCTCCAAAAAGAGACGTCCCCCCTGCCCCGCCAGGATCGAATTCATCACCTCGAGGGCATAGCGGTCGGGGTTTCGTATCGTCGTGCCGAGAAAGCCGTACACAATGTGGGCCTGGAGCTTCTTTTTCTTGGTGACAATGACCATCGGTTCCTTGGGGGCATCAAGGGGATTTCGGGGGGGCGAAATCTTTTTAGTTTTTTGAAACGACTCAACCCAAGGCTTGAGCGTCTCTTCAAAGCGCTCCCGGACCTCCGCCGCCGAGACATCACCCACAACCGACAAAACCAAATTGTCCGGCCTCACCATGGATTGATAATAACGAATGAGATCAGACCGCCGAAGGGATTTCACGGAGGAGAGCGTCCCCATAACCGGCAACCCATAAGGATGACGAGGGTAGAGGGCCGCCAGGAATTTCTTCATCGCCACCCCGGCAAGAGAGTCTTCCTCGTTTCGAATCGCCGTGGTGGTGTGTCCTTTTTCCTTCACGATTTCCTCCTCCGGAAAGGAAGGATGCAAGAGAAGATCAAAGAAGAGCCCAAACCCCTCCGCCATCTTCTCCGACAGAAAGGTCCCCAGAAGCCCGGTCAGATTGCGTCCCATATACCCATCTAAATGGCCGGAAATCCCCTCGATCTGTTCCGAGATTTCGCGCGAGGTTCGCGACAAGGTCCCTTTGGTCACGAGAAATGAGATCAGATGACCGATCCCGCTGTTCTTCTGATTCTCCATTCGAAGCCCGCCAAGCGAGGCGCTCCGGACCGAGATAAGCGGCAGGTGATGATTCTCCCGGACCAAAAGTCGGATACCCGACTTCAACCGAATCGATTCGATCTCTCCGGAAGGTTTTTTTATTTTCGCAACCGTCGCTCTTTTTTGCTGAGTCCCGGGGAGCCAGGAACGGATCTTCTCCGGGGCCCATTTCTCTTCCTTGGGATGACAAAAAGAAACGGTGATCCGATCAGGGACAAAATATCTCCGAGCGACCTCTTGAACCTCTTCGGGGGTTACCTCCGCAAGTCGTTGGTAGTAGACCTCCTCAAAATTGATGTCGTCGGCGATCCCCTCAAAAAATCCCAACTTCCGCGCCATCGCCTCGACCGTCTGTCGTTCATAAATACGGGCGCTTCGAATATTCTCCCGCGCACGGGCAAATTCGACCGTCGAGGGGGTTTCCGATCGGAACCGCTCCATCTCCTCCCAGGTCCCCTGAATCGTTTCTTTTAAAGCCTTCTCCTTGAGAACCCCGCCGACGATAAAAAGCCCCGGATATTTTGGGGAATAGGGATAAGAAGAGATCGAGGTCACGAGCCCCCGCTTCTCCTTGAGCGCCCGCTCCAGTCGAGAGCTGGGCCCGCCGCCGAGGATGTGGGAGAGAACGTCAAGCGCCGGGATGTCCGGATGGATCAAACCCGGCATCGGAAAGGAGAGATCGAAATACCTCCCTTGGACCGGCATCCCGCGAGTCACGAGGCGTTGCTCCTGTTGAGTCGGTTCTGCCGGAATTGGAGGGGTCGGAGGGGATTGGGACGAAATACGAGAAAAAAGTTTTTCGATCTGAGGGACGATCGCTTCCAGCGAAAAATCGCCCACACCGATAAAAATAAGATTCGGACCGACATACCACTTTTTGAAAAATTGAATCAGATGTTCCTGAGAAATTCCCCGGACCGTTTCACGATTCCCGGCGATCGACCGACGATAAGGATGAACGGAGAAGGCCTTCCCAAAGAGATCCTGACTCACCATCTGGCCGGGGTTGTCCTCCGAGCGAGAGATCTCCTCGACGACAACCTCTTTTTCCCGAGTCAACTCCTCAAGGTCGAAAGTCGGATCGGTCGCCGCATCGGCCAGGATATCGAGACCGACCGGCCACTTCCGCGACGACATATTGATGTAAAAGACCGTCTCATCAAAACTGGTATAGGCATTGATGTCCCCCCCCGCCGCCTCGACCTCCTTGGCGATCTGACCGACCGGCCGCCGGCCGGTCCCTTTGAAGAGCATATGCTCGATCAGGTGACAGATCCCCGCCTCGCTGTCGGTCTCGTGAACGCTCCCGACATTGGCCCAAAGATTAAACGAAACAACCGGCGCGGTGTGATTTTCCAACAGGATGACACGAAGGCCGTTGGGGAGCGTTGTTTTAAAAGGCTTTGGCATGAAAGGAAAAGCACTATTAAGGAGATCCCTCTTGATTTCAAGGAATAATAAAGCAATCTAAGTCGCATTCTTATGTTGGAAGTTCTTCTTGTCAGACATGGTCAAACGGAATGGAACCGGAACCGGCGAGTGATGGGACGTCTGCCGATCCCGCTCAATAAAACCGGCCGACGGGAGATTGAGATTTTGCGAAAAACTCTGGCGCACCTCGACCTCAAGGCGATTTATGCCAGCCCGGTCCTTCGTGCCATGCAGACGGCCCAGATTTTGTCCAAAAGACGGCGGATCCCTTTGATTCAGGCCCCCGCGGTCGCCGAGATTGATTACGGCCATTGGATCGGAAAGACCTTCGACGAAGTCGCCGGTGATCCGGCCTACCGTACCTATCACACGCAACCTCATCGGGCCCAGGCGCCCGGCGGAGAAAAGATGACCAACGTCTACCGCCGTGCCTTTAAATTCATCGAACGCTTAAGACTCCGGTATCCGGTCGGCCGGGTCGTCGTCGTCAGCCATGCCGACGTGATCAAGGCGATCTTGGTTCGCTTCCTCAAATTGGATCTCTGCGATCTCTTAAAAATCCGGATCGACAACGGCTCGCTTTCGTCTCTCTGGTTTGACGGAACCCGCTGCCGTGTGCTGGGGGTCAACTGCCATGCGGAACTGGGGAAATTATTTGAGCGGACCGATCAATTAACACCCCCTTTAAAAAGAACCCGAAAAATCACACTGCCGTGAAAAAAGCTCCGGCCATCAAAGAATTAGAAAAGGAAATTAGGCGCCACAACCGCCTCTATTTCGAGCTCGGCAAACCGGAGATCTCCGATTATGAATTCGACCGGCTCATCGAAAAACTCAAAAAGTTGAGACCCGATTCCCCAGTCCTTTCCGAAATCCCGACCGACACCTCCGCGGAAACAAAGGAATTTAAAAAAATCCGGCACACGAGTGAGATGCTCTCGCTCGACAAATGTTATCAGACAGAAGACCTCGTCGACTGGGCCTCGAAATTCGAGGGGAACGCGGTCGCCATGCCGAAGATCGACGGCTGCGCGACCGAACTTCGATACAATGCCGACGGCGAACTGGTGCTGGCAGCAACGCGCGGCAACGGGCTGATCGGGGAGGATATCACCCCGAACGCGCGCATGATCGACGACATCCCGCAGAAAATCCCCCCCCCTTCTTTTCCCCCCCACAAGGGGGGGGAAGGTAAGCTGAAAGAGGGGAAACCTGGGGGGGTGGAAATCCGAGGCGAGATCTACATGCGCCTTTCGGTCTTCAAAAAATATCAGGAGACGTTCGCCAATCCCCGCAATCTTGCCGCCGGGGCGATCAAGCAGAAAGACCCGCGCAAGACGCACGATTATCAACTCTCTTTCTTCGGCTATGACCTCCGCGGACTGCCGCTCAAGACTGAACAGGAAAAAATCGATCTCTTAAAATCGTTCGAAATCCCGACCGTCGAGGTCAAACGGATCGCCAAAGAGCCGGAGGCACTGCAAAAAGCCTACGACGATTTCCTCGCGAAGCGGGACCGGCACGACTACGAGACCGACGGCGTCGTCTTCAAAGCGGATCTCATCTCGGAACAGGAGAGGCTCGGGGCAACCGCACATCATCCCCGCTACGCGATCGCGTATAAGTTTCAGGGAGATTCTGGAACAACCACCTTGCAAAACGTCGAGTGGAACGTTTCGCGGACCAGGACGATCACGCCGGTCGGGATCGTCGACCCGGTGGAGCTCTCTGGAGCGACCGTCACGCATGTGTCGCTCCACAACTACGGGCTGATGAAAAAGCTGGGCTTAAGAAAAGGGGCCCAGGTCGTCATGATGCGGCGCGGAGGGGTAATCCCTAATCTCGAATCAGTGGTAGATGCAGGGCATAGGGCAGAATTTGAAGCGCCGGAAAAATGCCCCTCGTGCGGCTCGCCCACCGAAATCTGCGACGATTTCCTCTATTGCACCAATAAGCAAGGCTGCCGGAAGGCGAAGATGGAGGAACTCGAGCACTTTATGAGAGTAATCGAGTGCGACGGATTCGGCGAAAAACTAATCGAAAAACTCTACGACAACGGTTTCGTCCAGGACCCCGCCGATTTCTATACCTTGAAAAAAGAAAACCTCCTGGAATTGGAACGGATGGGAGAAGTCTTGGCAACAAAATTGATCGGCAATATCCAGGGGAAAAAGGAACTCCCGCTCGATCTTTTTCTCCGTTCTCTCGGAATCCGCGAATTAGCCAAACATACCGCCAAAATCCTCGCTCAAGAATTCGGAACCCTGGACAGAATTTTAAAGATTTCTGAAGAAGAGCTCTCCGCCATTCACACGATCGGCCCGGTGATTGCCAAAGAGGCCGTAGAGGGACTAAAAAAGAAAAGACCTCTCATTGATAAACTGCTCAAACAGGTCCGACTCTCCAAAACGGTCGTCACCCAAAAAACCGGCGGTCCCTTGGCCGGCAAAAAATTCCTCTTCACCGGTTCCCTCGTATCGATGGAACGCTCCAAGGCGGAAAAACTGGTCGAAGAAAAAGGAGGAGAAATCGCCTCCGGCGTGACGAAAGACCTCGATTATTTGATCGTCGGCGACAGCGCCGGAAGCAAGCTCAAAAAGGCGCAAACATTACAAAGCAAAGGGGCTAAGGTTCAGATACTCTCGGAAACAGAACTGAAACAGGGCATTTTTTATGACTAGACAGATAATATGACCTATGGTAGGTTCGGACTGTGAAGTCAATCGGGTCTGCAAAATTTAAAGAACAATGTCTCTCGCTGATCGATCGGGTGGGACCGGAGGGAATTATCATTACAAAGCACGGGAAACCGGTGGCAAAACTGGTCCCGATCTCCTCGGAGCCGGCACAACTTATCGGCGCCCTCAAGGGAAAGATCAAAGTAAAAGGGGACATCCTATCGACAGGTCTTTCCTGGAATGCTCAATCTTGACACCCACATTCTGATCCACGCCCTGAATGATGCTCTCACTCCCCGAGAAAAGAAGCTTGTCACGGACAATCCATGGAGTATCTCGGCCATCGTATTGTGGGAGTTGGCAAAACTGAGTCAGTTGGGGAAGATAGAGCTCGATCTGGAGGACTCGGAGGTCATCCGTACTCTTTCCAAAATCCACGTCTGGCCGATTGATCTTGAAGTCTGTCGGCAGATTTCAAAGTTAGACTTCCACAGCGATCCAGCCGACGAGTTGATCGCCGCAACAAGCATTGTTCACAAAATCCCCCTCCTCACCCGGGACAAAAAAATTCGCACTTCTCGGCTAGTCCCTTTTGCTTAAAGGTACCCTAGGTATCCGTCAGTTCAAACATCCGCTCCATCGGTTTCAAGGCGGCGAGGCGGGTTGCTTCGGGCATCGTGATTTCGGGTTTGAGATCGCGTAGGCAGAGATAGAGTTTTTCTAAAGTGTTTTTCTTCATATGCGGACATTCGTTGCAGGCGCAGTGGCCGTCGGGGGGGGCGGGGATCAATTTTTTCCCCGGCGCCTGTTTTTCCATCTGGTGCAAAATGCCCGCCTCGGTCACCACGATGAATTCCTCCGCGGGACTCTCCTTCACATACTGAAGCAGCTTCGACGTCGAGCCGATGAAGTCGGCATGGGCCAAGACCCGCTCCTCGCACTCCGGGTGCGCAATGACACGGGCCTTCGGATGTTGAGTCTTGAGTTGAACCAACTTTTTCTCGCTGAAAATCTCGTGAACGATGCAGGTCCCGTTCCAGAGAAGCATCGGGCGGTTGAGTTTTTTAACGAGATAGGCTCCGAGATTTTTATCCGGTGCAAAAATAATCGGCTGGTCTTTAGGAATTTGGGAAACAATCTTCTCGGCATTCGACGAGGTACAAATAATATCACTCATCGCCTTAATCGCCGCGGTGCAATTGATGTAGGAAATGACGAGATGGTCGGGATGCTTCGCCTTAAAGGCGGCGAACTGGTCCGGCGGGCAACTATCCGCCAGCGAACAGCCTGCCTCAAGATCAGGAATGACCACCTTTTTCGTGGGGTTTAAGATCTTCGCCGTCTCCGCCATAAAATGGACCCCGGCAAAGACGATCACGTCGGCCTCGGTCTTTTGCGCACGACGCGCGAGACCGAGACTGTCCTCCACGAAGTCGGCCAAATCCTGGATCTCCGACTCCTGGTAAAAATGGGCCAGGATAACGGCATTTCGTTCTTTTTTAAGACGTCGGATTTCTTGTACGAGATCCATAAGATCTATTAACCCATAGCTCTCCAAGGCTTGTCAAACGGGGCTTTATGAGGGAGAAGCCCCGGATGCTCCTCAAAAGGCAATTGCCGGAATTTCTTTTGTCCCTTCACCAAAAATACGACCGGCAGTCGCTGGCCGACGATCCGATCCATTTTGTCCATCAATACACCGATCCCCGAGACCAAGAGATCGTCGCCTTTTTTTCGGCCCTCTTGGCCTTCGGCAACGTCAAGGCGATCCATCATTCGCTCCGCCGTCTTTTTGAAATCTTGGGACCTCATCCATTTTCCTTTATAAGCACTTTCGATCCGGCCCGGCAGTCCCATCATTTTAAAACCTTGAGGCACCGATGGGTCGGGGGTGAGGATCTCCTCCTTCTCGTCATCGTTCTTCGTGACCTTTTGGAAAAACTCCCCTCACTCAAATCCTTCTTTTTGGAAAATTTCCGTGAGGACGACCCTGATACCTCAAGCTTGCTCGATCGTATCTCTCAAAATCTCCTGAAACGCGCCGGTCCGGAGAAGGTCTCACGAGGGTTTCGCTACTTTCTCCCCTCCCCTTCGGGCGGTTCCCCTTGCAAACGGCTCCATCTATTCCTCCGCTGGATGGTCCGTCCCAAGGACGGGATCGATCTGGGGCTTTGGCCTGAAATCCCTACCTCCAAGCTCATCATCCCCCTCGACACCCATCTCTATCGCTTTGCGCGTCGATTCCGAATCAGCCGCTATCGGACTGCCAATGGGAAGATGGCTAGAGAAATAACCAAATATTTACGGCAACTTGACCCCATCGACCCCGTCAAATTCGACTTCCCGATCTGCCATTATGGAATGGAAATCGGGTGGTAACAGGCTAAAACCTCGCAACTTTCAAGGGTTCCTTCCGATAACTACTCCTGTACTGGAGGGGAGATTTATGAGGAAGCTGGTAACCTTTATAGCCCTTGTCTTTGCCGTGGCGGCCCCTTTCTTGATCGAAGGGAAAGCCCTGGCCGCCGACCGTGACTTCGACACAGTCGACGATGCGGTCGACAACTGCCCTTTTACGGCAAATTTCATCCAGGAAGATACCGATCACAATGGGGTTGGCAACGTTTGCGAAAATGACTTTGATAATGACGGTGTCGCCAACGCCAATGACAACTGTTTCAACCTTCCAAACACCGACCAAGCCGACCTGGACGGAGACAAGGTCGGAGATCTCTGTGATATCGATCGTGATGGGGATGGTCTCAGAG
>Ga0209515_10009675_pt1 | contig 10921 bp, 9 predicted proteins | sample Subgroupgradi54m_FD_187454 | JGI IMG/M metagenome (GOLD analysis project Ga0209515, IMG submission 187454) | Subsurface groundwater microbial communities from S. Glens Falls, New York, USA - GMW60B uncontaminated upgradient, 5.4 m (SPAdes)... ...
GCAACGATCTTTGCTCGCCTCTCCCGTTCTGCTTCTGCTTCTTTTGCCATGGCACGCTGCATATTGTCAGGAAGAGTAATATCTTTTATTTCAACGACGGTTACTTGGACACCCCATGGTTCAGTATGGGCATCAATGACATTTTTGATTTGGATATTGATATCAGCAGTCTGAGAAAGCAGTTGATCCAAAACAAATTGTCCGACAACATTACGAACGGTTGTCTGACTGATTTGGTTGACTGCTTGATTGACATTTTGAATCGCGATAACGGATTTCTTGGGATCAACGACATGAAAGTAGGCAACAGCGGCAATATCAATCGAGACATTATCTTTGGTGATAATCTTTTGGGAGGGAATCTCCATCGTTACGGTCCGAAGCCCTACCTTTATCATTTGTTCTAAAAGAGGAATAAGGATAATAAGACCTGGTCCCCTGACGCCTGTACATCGTCCCAAAAAAAAGATAACTCCCCTGTCATACTCCTGGACAATTCTGATCCCAAAAATCATCAGAAAAAAGACAAGAAGCGCAATAACAACAAAAAATATCATACTAATTTTATTATATCCTTCCCCATATATTTGCGCAACACTTCAGGAACAACGACCGATCCATCTTCTTGCTGATAATTTTCCAAAATCGCAATTGGCGTTCTGGACATCGCAAATGCTGTGCCGTTTAAAACATTGACAAACTTTTTCTCGCTACCGTCCTGATATTTCATATTAAGACGCCGTGATTGAAAATCCGTGACTGTTGATACTGACGTCACTTCACGGTACTTATTTTGCCCTGGCATCCACGCTTCAATATCGTACTTTCTGGCAGCAGGGAAACCGAGATCTCCTGTGCACATTTTGATCACTTGATAGGGGATAGCGAGCGCTTGAAAAAACTTCTCTTCAAGTGAGAGTAAGTATTCATGTTCTTGATCATCCTCCCCTTCTGCAACGTACGAAACCATTTCGACTTTGTTAAACTGGTGAACTCGAAGAATTCCCCGTGTATCTTTGCCATAACTTCCCGCTTCTCGCCTAAATGATGGGGAATACCCAACATAGCGACGCGGCAAATCTTTTTTCTGAAAAATTTCATCCTTGTGCATTGGCACCAGTGATTGCTCGGCAGTTCCAACGAGAAATAAATCATTATCTTTGAGCTGGAACATATCCTCTTCTCCCCCATTTTCCATGTATCCGAGCCCTTGCATTGTTTCACGTTTAATCAAAACTGGCGGCAGGACAGGAATAAAACCTTCTTTCAGTAAGATCTCTAAGGCAAACTGTACCAATGCAAACTCCAAGAGCACGCCATCTCCTTTCAGATAGGCAAACCGTGCACCCGAGACCTTGGCTGCTCTTTCAACATCAATAATATCAAGCGCCTCACCAAGGGCTAAGTGATCTTTTGGCGTGAAAGAAAATTTGGTTGGTTCTTTGTATTTACGAATGACATCATTTTCTGATTCATCGCGGCCAACTTTGACATCCGGCTTTGCGGGATTGGGGATAGTTAATAAAAGTTCATGCAAACTTTTTTCTATTTCCTGAAGTTGCTTTTCATGCTTTTCTAGTTTTTCTTTTATTGCTTTCCCTTTTGCAATCTGTTCTTCTGTGGGTTTACCTGTAATGGTTTGGGTCAACGCATTTCTTTCTTCTCGCAATTTTTGTACTTCCTGAGACACCTGCCGGAACGCTTCATCAACTTTTATTATATGAGCAATATCAATGGTAACCCTCTTATCTGCTGAGGCTTTCTTAACAAGTTCTGGGTTCTCTCGGATGAATTTGATATCGAGCATAGAGGCATTATATCGCGTTAAGGATAACTTATCAATCGGGGGAGACTATTTTTTCTTTTTAGCGCTGGCCTTTTTCGCAACAGGAGCTTTTTTGCCTACTGCTTTTTTCGCAACTGCCTTCTTGGGAGCATGCACCGTCACTTTGCCCTCGACGATTTTTGCAAGAGAAGATTTCATCCGTGCGGCTTTATTTTTATTTAAGATAAACTTCTTTGCTGCTTTATCAATTCCACTAAATGCCGCACTTAATGACTCTGCTGTTTTTTTGTCTTTTGCTTCTTTCACAAGCTTTTTAAAGAGATCTTTGATCTTTTTATTCTGTATTGTGCGCTTTTTGTCTTGGCGCAATTTTTTCTTCGCGTGTTTTAATACTGGCATTGGGTAATTTTACCATGATATACTTAAAAAAACAATGTGGAGAAAAAGTTTTGATCTCTTGACCCGCCGCCAGACCAGTATTCTTTCAGCTGCGTTTATTATCATGGCGACGGTTGTTTTGTCCCAACTGCTTGGCCTTATCCGCCAAAGACTCCTCGTTGGAATCTTCGGCGCGTCAGACACCTTAGGAATCTATCTTTATGCGTCACAATTGCCTGATACGCTGTTTCAGCTCACCATTGCCTCAGCACTCGCTAGCGCATTTATTCCTGTCTTTTCAGAGTATTTGGCAAAAGGAAAAGAAAAAGATGCCCACCAAATGGCCTCAACACTGCTTGCATCTGGCTTACTGCTCTTTTTAGGACTATCCTTGCTGCTGATGTTTTTTGCACCATACGTGTTACAGATTTTTAATCTGGGTCACAACTTCTCTCCACAGGAAATGGTGCTCATGGCAAATCTGATGCGGATTATTGTTTTCGGACAATTGCTCTTTATCATTGGAACGTTTTTTACGGCACTGCTGCAATCCTACAATCACTTCTTTATTCCTGGCATCGCTGCTGCGTTATATAATTTTGGTATTATTATCGGCGTGTTGCTTTTCTCCTCAGCGTTTGGGATTTATTCGGCAACGATTGGCGTCTTGATCGGAGGCGTCATCTTCGTTCTTGTCCAACTCCCCCTTGCAAAAAAGGTCGGTTTTTCTTTTACTCCATCCCTCACCCACTTCAAATCTGACGGCGTCACCAAAGTAACCAAACTCATGTGGCCACGAACCATTGCGATTGTCGTCATGCAACTCGGCACAGTGGCAGTTGGAGCCTTTATCTCCTTTCTCCCTGATCCAGGACGGATGAATGTCATTTTTGATTTCGCCAAGACGCTTGCATTTGCACCCGTAACACTTTTTGGCGCGACGATCGCCCAAGCAGCTTTCCCCGTTCTCTCACGCGAGAAAGATAAACCACAAGAATTTAAAACAACACTTCTCAACAGTTTTAACCAAATGCTCTATCTTGTCCTTCCTATCTCTGTACTTTTCCTGGTGCTTCGTATTCCCCTTGTTCGTTTAGTGTTTGGGGCGAGTAAGTTTGACTGGCCGGCGACAGTACTCACCGGACAAACGCTCGCTTTTTTCTGTCTGTCAATTTTTGCACAAGCACTCATTCTGCTTGTCCTTCGAGGGTTTTATGCGCTCCAAGATACGAAAACACCACTCATCGTCAACGGTGCAGCAACAATACTCCTTCTCAGTTGTGCATATTTTTTTATTGTGATCAATCATTGGGGTGTTGCAAGTTTGGCAGTTGCCTTTACCATCGCAAGCATTGCGCAACTGATCGTTCTCTTTTTGCTTTTGGAAAAAAAGGTCGGGAGATTTGATAAACTACCACTGTTTATTTCATGGAGCAAAATCTTCGTTTCAAGTCTGCTTACCGCTTTTGCCCTTTATATCCCCATTAAACTGCTTGACCAACTCGTCTTTGACACGACCAAAACGATAAACCTTGTCATCCTGACAAGTATTTCAAGTCTTGCCGGCTTATCACTGTATCTCTTTCTGACATGGTTCTTTGATGTCAAAGAGGCAAAGACGTATCTCTTGGTTTTTAGAAAGATCGGCAACTGGCGAGAAGTCCTAACGAAATCCCCAGACGTCCTCGAGGGAGGGAAAATTAATCCGTAATGGGCGTCATCTTCTGCTATACTAAACACGATGGATTGGCTCATTTACGCCATTTTAACAACAATAAGTTGGGGATTATTTGCGACTTTTATTAAAAAATCCTATACTTCTCAAGCTCCAATCCTGGGAGTTTTAACGGGGGCAATTGCAGCAACAGTAATCCTTATTCCATTCGCTTTTCTTAACCATGCCAGACTTATTCTTCCTCTTATACCAATTGGGATAATAGTTTCTGCTGCCTACATTTTTCTTTATTATGCTTTAGATAAAGGAAAACTAGCTTTGACAGCTACTGTTCAAAGTACATACCCTCTTTTCACCATTATTTTTGCTTTTCTTTTTCTCCATGAACATTTAAGTTCATTTGCAAAACTAGGAGTGCTCATTATTTTAGTTGGTTTGGTTTTTATATCGGTAGAGAACCCAAAAACATTACTAAAGATAAAACCGGGCTCTTGGTTATGGTGGGGAATTAGCTCCTCTGTGTTAGCTGGATTTGGTGATTTCTTAAGCAAAGTTATGGTTGTTCACTACGATGCTTATTCTTACAGTCTTTCTTTTGCAATAGGTTGGGTAATCGTAGCAACAATTTTAGCATTAATTGAAAGAAAAAAAATAACATCAAACATGCTTAACAAAGATGGAGCCTATTCATTTATAGGTAGTGGCTTTATGTTTTTAGGATATTTATTCTTTTACCTAGCGTTTAGAAATGGCCTTGCTTCTGTTGTTGTTCCTATTACTGGATCATATTCTGTAGTGTCTTTAGTGCTCGGAATTTTTTGGTTAAAAGAAAAAATTACAAAATATCAATTATTAGGAGCTGCTATCATTTTGGTTGGCATTATTGCTGTAAGCAATCAATAAAAAAACCCGCCTCTTAGCGGGATAATTAATTATTAACTGCCAAATGTTGACTTAGTACATCCCGCCCATGTCTGGCATGCCGCCGCCACCGGGCATTGCAGGTTTTGCTTCTGGGATATCTGCGATCAATGCTTCGGTTGTGAGAATCATGGTCCCGACACTAGCTGCGTTTTGGATCGCTGAACGAGTAACTTTGGCTGGATCGACGATTCCTGCAGTAATCATAGAACCAAATTGCATCGTCATCACGTTAAATCCATAATCGGTATCTTTCTTTGCTCCTTTTTCGCCCTCTTCAACGGTTCTGACAACCCATCCATCATCCGCACCTGCATTCTTTGCAATCCATCGCAGTGGTGCTTCAAGTGCTCGAAACATAATATCAACACCAATCTTTTGGTCTTCAACAGTGAGTGTTTCTTTGAGTGCGGGAAGCACACGTCGTGCCTTGATCAGTGCAACTCCACCACCCGGGACGATTCCTTCTTCAAGAGCTGCTTTGGTCGCGGCAACTGCATCATTGACTCGCTCTTTTTTCTCTTTCATCTCAACTTCGGTTGCTGCACCAACGTTGATGACTGCTACTCCACCTGCGAGCTTAGCCAATCTTTCTTGCAATTTCTCTTTGTCAAAGTCTGAGGTTGTTGCGTCAATTGCCTTTCTGATTTGTGAAATACGAGATGCAATTGCCTTTTTGTCGCCTTTGCCGCCGATGATGCGTGAATTTTCTTTGTCAGCCCACACTTTGTCTGCTCGGCCACAGTCATCAATCGTGACACTTTCAAGCGTTCGACCTGTTTCTTCTGAAATAACTGTTCCTCCGGTCAGAATAGCAATGTCTTGAAGCATTTCCTTACGTCGGTCACCAAAGCCAGGTGCTTTGATTGCGAGCACATTGAAGGTACCACGCAGTTTGTTCACAACGAGTGCTGCAAGTGCTTCCCCTTCGATTTCATCTGCGATAATAACGAGATTCTTTGAAACTTTGACAAAATTCTCAAGGAAAGGAAGGAATTCACTGAGTGAAGAAATCTTTTTATCGGTAATAAGAATGTATGGATCTTCAATTTCAGCTTCCATACGGTCACTATTGGTGACGAAGTATGGGGAGACATAGCCCTTGTCAAATTCCATACCTTCTTTGTAAATAACTTCCATTTCCATGGTTCGACCCTCTTCAACGGTAACAACACCATCTTTACCGACTTTTTGGAGTGCTTCGGCGATAAGCCCACCGATTTTTTCATCTTGTGCGGAAATCTTGGCGACGCGGACGACATCTTCATCTTTGACTGGTCGTGCCATTTTCTTTACTTCTTCAACGAGCGCGGCGACTGCCCTCTCCATACCTTCACGAAGAATCATTGGATTGGCACCTGCGGTGACGTTCTTCATACCTTCATTGACGATTGCTTGTGCGAGGACGGTTGCTGTCGTGGTACCATCTCCAGCGTTATCGTTTGTTTTGCTGGCTGCTTCTTTGGCGAGTTGGACACCCATGTTTTCAAAGGGATCTTTGAGTTCGATTTCTTTGGCTACGGTGACACCATCGTGGACAACAGTTGGTGCGCCCCATTTCTTTTCGAGAGCGACGTTTCGTCCCTTGGGACCAAGGGTGGTAACGACTGCTCTTGCGAGGACGTTAACGCCCCTGACGAGTGATTGTCTTGCTTCTTCTCCGAATTGTAATTGTTTTGCCATATTAGTTAATGATCGCTAGTATATCAGTTTGTCTCACTAGTTTCCACTCTTCATTTTCGACTTTGACTTCATCGCCACCCCATTTTTTGAATAAAACTTTTTGTCCAACTTTTATCACCATTGGGATAAGTTTACCAGCTTCATCAAATGCACCTGCTCCAACTGCCATAACCTCACCAATTTGTGGTTTCTCTTTGCTTGCTGTATCAGGAATAATAATGCCTCCAGCAGATTTTTTCTCTGCCTCAACTGGTTTTACCAGAACATTATCAAAAAGTGGTTTAATAATTATTTTGCTTGCCATATCAATATAATCAATAAGTATCTATCAGTCTTACGATTGGTATGCTAATTTATACACCACCACCATAGGTATTGTCAATAACCTATAAGAAAAATTGTTACTTCTTGACATAAATGTGTTTCTTACTATACGATAAATTAAGCTAGTAATATTCAATATGAGTTTCACTCGGAAAAAACTTTTTTTGTTTGGATTTTTTGCTTTACTTCTTGTAGGTATCCCTTTGACAATTTTTACGCTGCAAAAACAACAAGAAGTCAGAAGTCGAGCTGCGAAATCAACCAACCTTACCTTTAGTCCTAATTCTTCTGCAACAGCTCCTCTTACCAAAAGTATTGGCGATGATGTTTCCCTTGATGTGATGGTTGATCCAGGACAAAACCTCGTTTCTTTTGTCAAACTTGAAATCCAATATGATCCAGACAAACTTACAACAGCTGCTGCAAACGCGTTTCAACCAAATACTACTGTCTTCCCTTCAACCATTGAAGGCCCAGTGTATACCCCAGGAAAAATAGCAGTCACCCTTTCTGTTGGTTCTGATCCAACCAAAGCCGTACAAACGAAAGTAAAAGCCGCAACGTTTACTTTTAAAGCACTTGCCGCAACGGCTACAGGCACCCCAACGCTTGTCACCTACAGCGCAACGACGCAAGTACTTTCTATTGGATCGACTGACCAGGCGAGTGAAAATGTTCTCTCGAGTGCACAACCAGCAACGATTGTCATAAACGGCCCAGCAGGAACGATTACGCCAACAGTATCAATAACAAACACGCCAACCCCAACCGCAACAGCCACAGGCACCCCAACACCGACACTCATTGCAGCACTAACAAGTACGCCAACGCTCACACCGACCCCAACGGTTGTAGGGAGTACAGCTACGCCAAACGTACCACCAGCCTGTAGTAGCCTGGCTGTAGATAGGGCAACAACGGGAACGGTGCCTTACGCAATCACGTTCACTGCCAATGGAACGGATTCTGACGGAACGGTGAGTAAAGTGACCTTTAACTTTGGCGACGGCCAGGTGAGTGATGTCACAACGGGTGGAGGAATCGGTACAAAATCAGTCAATACGCAAATCGCACACACCTATACCAATGCGGGAACCTATCAAGCAACCGCAATGCTGACAGACAGCAATAACGGGGTAAGTACGACAGGCAGCTGTGTGCAAACAATTACCGCTGAGGCAGCTGGTTCAACAGGAGGAACGACAAGTATCGCGACTGCAACACCAACCATTGCAGCAACCGGCTCAACAGAAGTGATCTTCGGCATTGGTACTGTCTCACTTCTTCTCATGATCGGAGGAAGCCTCCTCTTCTTCATCCTCTAAAAAAACAAGCAACTGTAATTTTATGCTAGAATATCACTATGAAACGAGCTCTTATCATCCATTGTTGGGATGGCTATCCTGAGTACTGTTGGTATCCTCAGACGAAAAGAGAACTGGAAGAACAAGGGTTTACAGTCTCAGTTCCTGAAATGCCCGAAACACATGCTCCACAATTATCACTCTGGCTTCCCAAACTAAAAGAAGTCATTGGGAATCCAGATGAAAACTTGTTTCTTATTGGTCATAGTTCTGGATGCATAACGATCCTTCGATACTTAGAACAATTAGGGCCAGACCAAAAGGTTGGCGGTGTTGTTCTGGTTGCAGGATTTACTGATGACTTGGGATACGAAGAACTTAAAAACTTTTTTGAAACACCAATTGATTTTGAGAAAATCAAAACGAAGGCAAACCATTTCGTAGCAATTCATTCAGATAATGATCCGTATGTTCCCCTCAAGCATGGAGATATCTTGAAAGAAAAATTGGGTGCTGCCGTAATTATCAAACACAGCATGGGACATTTCTCAGGAGCAATCAACGAAGAAGGTAGCTGTACGTCTCTCCCTGAGGTAACAGATACAATTAAAAAGATGGTACAATAAACGACGATTAGAGTTATTTTGAGTCACTAATCATCGAGAACAGAGCATCTTGGGAGAGTTCGACTTTGCCTGTTTGAATCATCTTCTTCTTTCCTTTTTTCTGGGCTTCAAGTAATTTATCTTTTCTGGTTCGGTCGCCTCCACTCATCTTGGCCAAGACATCTTTTCGATAGGGCGGGATCTCTTCACGGGCGATAATATTACTGTTGATGGTAGCTTGAATGATCTGACGGAATTGTTGTCGATCAAGCGAGTCTTTTAGTTTTTTCGTCTTCTCACGAGCGATATAAACAGCCTCATCTTTGTAGACAAGCTCTGACAGGACATCAATCGGATTGGTATTAATCATAATATCAAGCTGCACGAGATCAGCCTTTTTGTAATCAGTCAACTCATAATCAATACTCCCAAATCCTGCAGTCACTGACTTCACATCTCCAGCAAGTCCTCGGATGAACATGGAGTACGGCATCTCGTACGATAACACAGCGTATGCTTCGTGATATTGCATGTCGAGTAAACTTCCCTTTTTCTTTTGGCACACCGTCATCACGTTGCCGACGTAGGTTGATGGCGCATAGACATTAAGCAGCATATAGGGCTCATAAATTTCACCTTCTGCTCGCCGCTCATACAACACTTGTGGCATCGTTAAGAGTAAATCCAAATCAAACTCCTGCTTAAGCCGTTCCTTGACAATATCCGCATGGAGCAGTCCAAGAAAACCAACCCGAAACCCACTGCCCAAATACGCAGAGTACTCCTCAGAGTAGGTAAGCGCGGTATCATTGAGCTCCAGCTTACCAAGCGCATCTCGGAGATCTGCAAACTTACTTGCATCTTTCGGATACAAACCAAAGAATACCATCGGCTGCGGTGTGGTATATCCAGGCAACGGTTCGACAGTCGTTCCCTGTGCAATAATCGTGTCACCGACGCGGCACTGCCTGATATCTTTTATCCCGCCAACGATATAACCGATTTCACCAGTCTGCAATCCTTCTGTTTCTTTGAGAAATGGCGTAAAGATTCCAACTTCTGTTACGTCTGTTTTGACACCGTTTTGATAAAACTGGATTTTATCAGTTTTTTTTACCTGCCCATCCATCACCCGCACATACGCGATAACGCCTCTGTACTCATCATAGACAGCATCAAAGATGAGTGCCCGTAGTGGCGCTTCTTCATTGCCGCTTGGCGATGGAATCTTTTCAATCACACGATCCAGAAGTAGATCGACATTTTCACCGGTCTTGGCAGAAATACAAAGAATATCTTCTTTGTGAAATCCAAAATCCACGAGTTCTTTCATCACAACTTCTGTTTGTGCGTTAGGCAGATCAATTTTGTTGAGAACCGGTATCATCTTCAGTCCCAATTTCTGAGCGACATGGTAATGGGCAACGGTCTGTGCCTGAATGCCTTGCGTCGCATCAACAAGAAGAATTGCCCCTTCACATGCAGCAAGGGTACGAGAGACTTCATAAGAAAAATCCACATGACCAGGAGTATCAATCAGGTTCAATTCATACTCTTTGTAGCGCATCCGAACTGGTGCCAGCTTAATGGTAATGCCACGCTTTCGACTGATGACATTTTGATCAAGAAATTGCTCTTGCAATTTATCTTTGGCAATCGTTCCCGTTAACTCCAACATCCTATCAGATAAGGTTGATTTACCATGATCGATGTGTGCGATAATTGCGAAATTTCGTATCAAATCTTGTTTTTTCATCTCCCTATTGTAGCTGATTGAGCGCGCGAGTGCAAAAAAGAAACGTCTTTGGTACAATAGGAAAATCATGAATAAGTGGGGTAGTATTCTTTTCCTCATTGTCGTTGCTATCTTTGGAAGTATTATTTTTGTCACCCAAATGAATCTACAAAAAACCAAACAAGATAATCCTACCCTTCCTCCTGAAGCAGATACCTTTCGAGCTATTGCGCTTTCTCCCACACAAGGACAGCAACAACAACAAGCAACAAATAATACGCAACCACAACCAACCTTTGGCGTTGAAGCAGGGATAAAAGCATCATACTCAGCGGTTATTAAAACGACCAAAGGAGCTATTACGGTGACACTCAGAGGAGACGCTGCTCCACGAACCGTAAAGAATTTTCTTGAAAAAGCACAGAGCGGATTCTACAAAAATCTTACTTTTCATCGCGTTGAAGATTGGGTGATCCAAGGTGGCGATCCCAAAGGCGATGGCACGGGAGG
>Ga0209515_10009676_pt1 | contig 10918 bp, 8 predicted proteins | sample Subgroupgradi54m_FD_187454 | JGI IMG/M metagenome (GOLD analysis project Ga0209515, IMG submission 187454) | Subsurface groundwater microbial communities from S. Glens Falls, New York, USA - GMW60B uncontaminated upgradient, 5.4 m (SPAdes)... ...
CTTCGGCGACGGCAGCGGCTTCGGCGACGGCAGCGGCTTCGGCGACGGCAGCGGCGACGGCAGCGGCTTCGGCAGCGGCGTCCGACCCCATGGCGTTTCTTCGTCTCGAATCATGCCCGTCTCGATCATCTATTGACTTTGTTTCTTTGCCGTTCGCATAAAGCTACCAACTCGTGACCAAGTAGGGGCCGCGCGGCCCTCGAGCCGTACGAGGCTGTCGATCAGCCGAGACGAGTCTCTGGCAGACACAGGGGGAACGAAGATGGGGAGAGCTAGCATGGGGGAGCGAACGATGTGCCAGTCGGTGGCGTGGCGGACGTTTGGTGTTCTTGGGCTGACCTTGCTGGTCGGCGCATGCGGGTCTGACCCGGCGTCGTCCGGGTCGATCGCGAGCGAGGCGTCCGCCATCTCGGGCGCGACACGTTTGATCGTCGATCGCACAAACGACTCGCACGGTGGCGTGTGCACGGCGGACGGGAGTGCTCCGGGCGGGTGCAACCTGAGGGCGGCGGTGCTGGCCGCCGCGAACCTGTCGGGAGCGGTCGAGATCGATCTCGCGGTCGACTCGGCCGTGGACCAGGGCGAGATCGTCGTCGCCGGTGGCGCTCGCGTCACCATCGTGGCCGCGGCCGGCAAGGCGATCGTCGGCTCGGACAGCTCGCGCCTGTTCAGCGTCGAGGCGGGCGCCGAGCTGACCCTGCGCGGGGTGCGCGTCAGCCAGTTCGCCGCGTTCAACGGGGGCGCCATCGTCAGCGGTGGCCGCGTCGTGCTCGACGGCGCGACCTTCGCGCACAACCGCGCCCGCTGCTCGGGCACCGGCGCGATGACCGCGTACGCGACCTGCAGCGGCGGTGCCATCGACAGCTCGGGCCAGCTGGTCATCGCGGGCGGCACCCGCTTCGAGGACAACAGCGTGACCGCCGAGGCATACACGGCCTCCTTCACGACCTCGTCGGGGAGCGGGGGCGCGATCGCGTCGAGTGGCACCGTGATGATCGACGGCGCGGTCGTCTTCGCGCAGAACGCGGCCACCGCCACCTCGATCTCGGGCGTCCATCCGGCGCCCATCGGAGACGCCTGGGCGTCGGCCGCCGGCGGCGCCATCTACCACGCGGGGGGCAGCCTGGTCTTCACCGAGCGCGCCGCGGGTCACTGCACGTTCTCCGGCAACGCCGCGCGCGCCACCGCGATGGGAATCCAGTCGCATCCGGGCACCGCGTCCAGCTCGGGCGGGGCGATCTACTCGCTGGGTGAGCTGGTGATGGCGGCGGACACCTGCGAGTTCCTCGACAACCAGGCGCTGACCGACGCTCAGCTGCACGCCGATCCGCCGCCAGTGCCGCCCGCCGTGCAGGGGCGCCTCGACGAGACGACGCAGTCGATCATCTTCACGCCCGGCGAGAGCGTCGCCTGGGTCGAGATCCACCTCAGCATCAACGGGGCGCGCACGACCAACCTGCGCATGCAGCCGGGCGCGGGTGGAACGTTCGCCGTGGGTCCGCTGGCGCTGCGCGCCGACGACGTGCTCGCCTACTCGTTCACCTACTTCGCGCAGGGACGCGGCCACGACACGCCCACGTACACCCGCACCGTCCCGCTCACGTTCGAACCGAAGACGTTCCGCCCCGAAGTCCGTGGCCACGTGACCCAGGGCGCGTACGTGATCCGCCTGGTCTCGAGCGTGCCGGTTGCCTGGGCCGACCTGCACTATGCCGTGAACGGTGGCGCGCCGCTCAACGTCCGCCTGCACGACGTCGGCGGCGTGTCCGGCCAGGTGATCACGCTGGCACCCAACGATCAGCTCGCCTACTGGATGACGTATGCGGTGAACGGGTTCGTGCTCGAGACCGGCACGTACAAGTTCCGGCCCACCACGCCGACGGCGTTCACCATGTGGACGCACGGTTTCCCGGGCGCCGAGCCCAACCATCCCCCCGACGCCATTCCGGCCGGCTGCATGGCCGCCTCAGGCTGGTACACCTGCGAGCCCTACGGCTTCAGCCGCGTGGAGACCCAGGGCGGCTACCGTTTCCGCGACGACGCGGCCATCGTGCCCTTCGACATCATCGGCACCGGGCCGTTCGGTAACTCGCTGGTCAAGACGCTGCGCGTCGCCTTCAGCTACGCCGGCCCCACGCCGCGCAAGGGCACGGGCCTGGTGCAGCTGCCCACCTCGGCGGCGCCCGCGGGCATCCCGCCCCAGGACGAGGACGACCGCGACCGCGGCAAGTTCGTCGCGCCCACGTGGAGCCTGCGCGCCAGCTACCTGCTGGGTGGCGAGGGCCTCTCGGTCGCGCTGGTCGACGTGAACGGCCTGCGCTCCAACGCCGTCGACCTGGTCAGCTACCGCAGCACCTACTGCCGCTACGGCTGCTCGCTCAAGGTGCCGGTCGCGGTCCTGGTCGCAGGTACCGACGTCGACCTGAACCAGGTGCGCTACATCGAGGTGCGCAGCGAGAGCGGCGCCATCGTCGATCAGAACCTGGTCGTGGGCCACATCCTCTTCGACGACTTCCCCTACTGAGCCCGAGCGCCGGCGCTGCCGCGTCGTGCTAGCTTGGCCGGCGTCTCATGACGCCATCGCCAGGAAGCGGACGCACGGCCCTCTGCCTCTGCGGAGGCGGCATCACCGGCGCGGTCTACGAGCTGGGCGTGCTGACCGCGCTCAACCAGTTCTTCGTCGACTTCGACACCTCGCGCTTCGACATGTACCTGGGCACGTCGGCGGGCGCGCTCATGGTCACCATGATGGCGGCCGGGCTCAAGCCCGCGGCCATCGCGCGCTCGATCATGGATCCCGACGCCGACGAGCAGTTCATGCCGGTGTCGCGCTCCAACATCTACAAGATCGAGCCGCGCGAGATCGCCAAGGTGGTGCGCGACGTGACCCGCATCGTGGGCCGCTTCCTGGGCCGCTCGCTGCGCCGGCGCGAGCTGCACCTGCGCGAGCTGTCCATGGACCTGGAGGACGCGCTGCCCGCCGGCTTCTTCTCGCTCGAGCACTACGAGGCCTGGCTCGAGCGCACCTTCGTGCAGCGCGGCATCCCGCTGCGCTTCTCCGAGTTCTCGCGCGAGCTGTTCATCACCGCCAACGATCTCGACAGCGGCCACCGCGCCGTGTTCGGCGAGGAGCACCTGCGCGACGTGTCGATCGCGCGCGCCATCTGCGCCAGCTCGGCCATCCCTGGCTTCTTCGAGCCGGTCGAGATCGGCGGCCGCGACTACGTCGACGGCGCGGTCGGCAAGGTCGCCCACCTCGACGTCGTGCTCAAGCGTGGCGCCAAGCTGCTGGTGGTGGTCAACCCGATGATTCCCATCAACAACCAGGGGGGCGAGCTGCCCTCGGCGCTGCTCGGGGTCCATCGCATGCGCGACAAGGGGCTGCTCGCGGTGGTCGACCAGGCGCGACGCATGAGCGTGCGCACGAAGCTCTACCAGGGACTCAAGCGCTACCGGTTACAATACCCGGACGCGACCATCCTGCTCATCGAGCCGCAGGAGGTCGACGCCGACATGATGCTGGCCAATCCGATGAACTTCGCCGTGCGCCGGCGCCTGCTGCGCTACGGCTACGACTCGGCCGCGCGCCTGCTGCAGGAGCGCCACGGTGAGTTCGCCGAGGCGTGCGCGCGCCACCGCATCCGCACCGATCTGAGCGCGCTGTCGTCGCGCCCGTGGGAGCTGACGTGAGAAAAGGTCCGGGCCCGGCCGAGCGCATGGGTCAGCTCTTGCCGCTGGCGTGGGCGCGCGCGCGCCGCGCCGGCGCGGGCGGACGCGACGCCGCCGATCGCGCCTGGGGTCGTCGCGCCGCCGGGGCGCCGCCGCTGGTCATCGCGCATCGCGGCGCCAGCGCGGGCGCGCTCGAGAACACCCTCGACGCCTTCCGCCTGGCCCGCCGCCAGGGTGCCGACGGCGTCGAGCTCGACGCCATGCCCTGTGCGAGCGGCGAGATCGTGGTCTTCCACGACGACGACCTGGTCCGCCTCACCGGCGGCCGCACCGAGCGCATCGCCAACCTGCCGCTCGCGGCCCTGCGCGACATCCGCCTCTCCGGCAAGACGGGCTCGGGCGGCGTGTCGACCCTCTCCGAGGTGCTCGAGGAGCTCGGCCCCGACCTGCTGGTCAACGTCGAGCTCAAGACTCCCGACCTCTTCAGCGCGCCCGAGTGGACCGGCCAGCGCCTGGCCGCCGAGGTGGCCGAGCTGTTGCGCCGGCACGGCACCGGCCGGCGCGCGCTGGTGTCGTCGTTCAACCCGCTGGCCCTGGCGCGCTTCCGCCTCTCGGCGCCCTTCGCGCCCTCGGGGCTGCTGTTCGCGGCCGAGCAATCGCTGCTCCTGCGCCACGGCTGGGCGCGCATGGCCCTGCGTCCGCTCGCGCTCCACCCCGATCGCGTCCTGGTCACCGGCGCCTCGCTGGCCCGCTGGCGCCTGGAAGGCTACGCGGTCAACGTGTGGACGGTCGACGACGAGGCCGAGATCGCGCGCCTGTGCGCCCTCGGCGTCGACGGCATCATCACCAACGACCCCGCGCGCACGCGTAGCCTGCTCCGCTGAGGCCGCGTCAGTCGACGATGGTGCCTGGCTCCGAGGCCGTGACCGCCCACTTGAAGTTGTCGATGACCGCCAGCGAATCGAGGTTGGCGTCGCTGGTGTCCCAGATGGCGATGCGCAGGGTGATGATCTCGCCGCCCACGACGTTGCCGCTGGTGGTGAGCCAGCCGGTGCCACCGCCGGTCAGGCTGTCGGCATCGCACGAGCCCGCGGCGGCGGTATCCAGTCCGGTGCCAGCCAGCTGCTCGGTGGACTGACACAAGGTCGTCGGCGGCAAGGTGCTCGTCCGGCAACCGGTGTGACCGTTGACGCACTGGTTGAACAGTCCGGTGTCGTCCTTGGCCAGGTTCACGCCCACCGGATACTTCATGCCGTTGGCGGCGGTATAGGTGGCGAGGTTCTTGTCGCCGGGGTTGGCCGGCGTGCCCGTCCAGGTCGAATCCAGCAGCACGACGAAGAAGTCGTTGTACGCCGAGCACACCCACTCGGGATACTCGGAGCTGAAGAAGTTGGTCGACAGGCTGAAGGACTGCGCGTTGGTGGGCACACGCACGCGCAACGTCAGCATGACCGAGTCGTTCGCGGTACCCGAGGCGGGCGCCTGGCACCCGGGCGCGTTGGGCAGACTGCCATTGTGGGCCGCGACCCAGTCGGCCGGACATCCGCTCACCGTCGACATGGGACTGCTCCACGCGGCGTCGTAGGAGGGATTGCTGTCGTCGGCGTCGGCGGCCTTGCCGCTCGAGATCTCGGCCAGGGCGTGACCCCCGCGGGGCGTGACGTTGGCGCCGAACGCGGCCCGGATCGAGCGCGAATCGAGCGCCGGCGTGAGCGTGCCGTCGGCAAGCGACCAGTTGGCGCTGATGACGCCCCAGCGGCCATCGGTCTCGGTCGCGGTCCTGCACAGGTCGAGCGCCTTGGCGTAGTCCATCGGGTCGCTCGAGTTGGAGGCCAGCCCGGTGTCGCAGTCGGCGGCCGTCACGTTGTCGATCGTGCCGTCGCAGTCGTCGTCGACGTTGTTGCCCGACGCGTCGAACGCGCCCGGGTTGACCAGGTTGGGCGAGCCGCAGTCGGCGGTCGTGTCGCAGCAGTCGCCCTCGCAGGTGCTGAAGCCGTCGCCGTCCTGGTCCTCGTCCTCGTCGGCCTGGCCGGAGCAGTTCTCGTCGATGGCGTTGCCACAGATCTCGGCGACGGGAAGAAGCTCGCCCGCGCAGGCACCCCAGTCACCGCTCGTCTCGCAGGTCCGCTGGCCGCCGTGGCAGGCGCCGACGTTCTTGGTGCTCTCGGGGCCGGTGTAGCAATCCTCGTGCGCGCCGGGCGTGCACCGGCTCGCCTGGCACGCCCCGGCGTTGCAGGCCTCCATCGCCGCGCAGGCATGGCCGCACGCGCCGCAATTGGCGGGGTCGCTGCGCGTATCGGCGCCCTGACAGTCCCGGTTGTCGCGAGCAGTCGGGGTGCAGGCAGCGAGTCCGGCCAGCGCGAGAAGACCAACGAAGAGGCGACGCCACATGGTTCCTGCACGTTGGCGTCGTGCGGCAAGCGGACGCAACCAGCGGCCGCTCACAATCTCGAATGCGATGGCTCTGTGACGAAGGCTGCAGAGCGCGGCAGCGCGCGCGTCAGTACGAGTCGTACGCGACGACGTCGACCTGCCCGAGCGGCAGGCCATCCAGCTTGGGCAGCATGTCGGCAGCTGTCGCCGTGACCGCGATGGTCGCGTCGCCCGGCTTCCACCAGCGGCGGATGGCGGCGTTGACCTGGTCGGCATCGATGGCGGCGAGCTTCTTCAGGTGGCGCGAGTAGGTGTCGGGCGCCAGCCCGAGCAGGATGGTGTCGAGCTGCTTGCCCAGGCGGTCGCCCGGGGTGACCAGCTCGAACGGCCAGCTGCCCGACAGGTAGCCGAGGGCGAACTCGACCTCGGCGGGCGTGACCCCCTCGGCGACGACCTTCTCGAACAGCTCGAGCACCAGCCCCAGGGTCTGCGCGGTCAGGTCGGAGGAGGGGAACACGCGCATCCTGAAGGCGGCGCCGTGGCGGCCGCGGCCCAGGCGGCTGCTCGCGCCATAGGACCAGCCGCGCTTGACCCGCACCTCGCTCATCAGGCGCGAGGTGAAGGTGCCGCCGAACACCGCCGAGCCCACCGACAGGGCCAGCCAGTCGTCGTGGGCGCGCGGCGGCGCGGTGTGCCCGACCAGGATCTGCGACTGCGTGCGCTCGGGCTTGTCGACCAGCACGGTATGCCGGCCGCTGCGCCCGGGCACGGTGAGCTGCTGCGCTCCGTCGCCGGGCGGGGGCGCGCCGTCGGGCAGCGCGCTGACCAGCTCGGCGGCGATGGCCTCGGCGTGCGCGCGCGTGACGTCGCCGGCGAAGCCGACCAAGAGGTGCGGCGCGACCACGCGTGTCTTCCACCAGGCGCGCGCGTCGTCGAGCTCGAGCGCGGCCAGCGACTGCGCGGTGCCCAGGGTGGTGCGCCCGTAGGGATGCCCGCCGTAGGCGGCGCGATCCCAGAAGCGCCCGCACAGCGACGAGTCGTCGTCGCGCACGTCGTCGAGCAGGGCCAGGCTCTCGCGCCGCAGCCGCTCGTGCTCGCCCTCGTCGAAGGCGGGGCGGGCGAGCACGTCGGTGAGCAGCTCGGCCAGGCGGGGCAGGTGGCGCGACAGCCCCGAGGCCATGATGCCGACCGAATCGGCGCCCACGACCACGTCGATCGACGCGCCCAGCTCGTCGAGGGTGGCGTCGAGCTCGGCGCGGCTGCGCCCGCCCGCGCCGCGCCGCATCAGCTCGGCGGCGTGCCGCACCAGGCCCTCGTGCCCGTCGGGCTCGACCGACGCCCCGGTGCGCGCCATGACCATCACGCTGCACAGCGGGACGGCATGCGATTCTTCGATGAGCACCTCAGGCTTCACTTACGTCCTCATCCTCTCCAGCAGCGTCGTCGTCGTCGGCCTCGCCCGAAGGCTCGGCGATCACGATGGTGCGCACGTCCTTGGTCAGGTAGGTCGCGGCGGCGCGGCGTACATCCTCCGCGCCCAGGGTCTCGACCCGCGCCGCGGCCTCGAAGAGCGCGCGGTAGTCGCCCAGCACCGTCTCGTAGTGCCCGAGTGCCTCGGCCTTGCCGTCGGCGGTCTCGAGCTCGCTCCAGAAGCCGGTCTCGTAGCGGTTCTTGCACTTGGCCAGCTCGGCCGGCGAGACCGGCTCGGCGGCCAGGCGCGCGATCTCCTGGTCGATGATGGTCTCGGCGTCGGCGGCGGTCTTGCCTCGCACCATCGAGGTGAAGACCTCGAAGATGCCCGGCTGCGCCACCGGCATGAGCATGCCCGAGACGCTCGACGCGGTCTCGCTCTCGACCACCAGGCGGCGGTACAGGCGCGACGACGGCCCGCCCAGCAGCACCTCCGACGCCAGCTGCAGGGGCAGCCAGTCGGGATGACTCTGCGCGGGCGCGCGCCAGGCGAACACCGCGCGGTCGGCGGTCACCGGCTTCTTCCAGCTGGCGCGCCGCTCGTCCGTCTGGGCCGGCTCGGCGTCGAAGCTGGGGATGGGGATGCTGGCGGCGGGGATGCCGCCGTAGTGCTTGTCGACCAGCGCCAGGGTCGCGTCGACGTCGATGTCGCCGCAGATGACCAGGGTGGCGTTGTTGGGCGCGTAGTAGGTGCCGTAGAACGACCTGCAGTCGTCGGTGGTGAAGGCCATGATGTCCTCCATCCAGCCGATGGTCGGCCAGTGGTACGAGTGCTTGGTGAACACGTGGCGGAACAGCTCCTCCGACAGGAAGCCCTCCACGTCGTCGTCGACGCGCATGCGCCGCTCGGAGGCCACGACCTCGCGCTCGCTCTCCAGCTGCTTCTCGGTCAGGGTGAGGTGCGCCATCCGGTCGGCCTCGAGCGTGACGGCGAGCTCGAGCTGCGCGGCGGGCACGCTGTCGCGGTAGTACGTCCAGTCCACCCAGGTGGCGGCGTTGGTCTCGCCGCCCACCGCCTCCATGCGGCGGTCGAACTCGCCCGCGGCCAGGTGCTCGGTCTGGTTGAACATCAGGTGCTCGAAGAGGTGCGCCAGGCCGGTCTTGCCCGGCCGCTCGTGGCTCGAGCCGACCCGGTACCAGGTCTGGTAGGCGACCACGGGTGCGGCCGAGTCGCGCAGGAGCAGCACGACCAGACCATTTTTCAGCCGGTGCTTCTCGATGGCGAGGCCGGCGCCGAACGGGTGACGGTTGACGAGTGTCATAGGCTGTCCCAGGAGATGCCGAGCATCGCTCCGAAGTTGTAACGCTGGTAGTCGCCCGCGGCGGTGTCGATGGCCGAGCCTTCGCGGGCGCCCCGGCAATCGTCGAGATCGTAGCCCGAGGCCACGCATTCGGTTTGCGCCCTGGGTGAGAACACGCTCTCGCTGACGTGGCGCGGCACCATGAAACCGGCCTGGGCCGCCAGGGTCAAGGAGAAGCCGCCGAAGAGCACGAACTGCACCCCGCCGGCGAGGCTGAAGGTGGGGCCGCTGATCTGCTCGGGCGCCACGTGTGTGCTGTCGACGCCGCCGGTGTCGAAGCGCAGGCGCGCGCCCCAGCGGGTGGCCTCGCCCGCGGGCGTCTCGACCCCGGTCTCGACCTGCCAGGCGTCGGCCAGGCCGTGGTAGCGCAGCACCCACTCGCGCACCTCGGCGTCGCGCAGCTCGGGACCGGCCAGGCGCAGGTCGAACTGATCGACCGACGAGAGCGTCGCCCAGCGCACGCTGCCGAGCAGCTCCCAGCGGCCGGGAATCATGTTCCAGCGCCCGCCCACCTGCAGGATGTGCGGCAGGCTCAGGTTGACCTGGGCGTCGCCGTGCACGACCTGGCTGCCCGTGGCGGGCGAGGTCGTGACCGTGGCATTGCCGGGCAGCGAGATGCCGCCGACGATGCCGGGCGGCGAGTGGTAGGCGAAGGCCAGCCAGAGGTCGTCGCGCGCCTTCCACAGCAGCCCGCCCGAGAAGGAGAAGTTGGGCCGGCCGTGGGTGCTTGCGCTGATGTCGAACTCGCTGGTGGTGTCGGGATTCTCGACCATGCAGGGTTTGGTGCCGTCGCAGGTCTCGAGCGCCTGGTCGAAGGCGAAGTGCAGGTGCGTCCACGACAGCGAGCCCGACAGGCCGGCGCCCATGATCCAGTCGGAGTCGAGCCGGTAGGAGACCGCCAGCGTGGCCGTCGCCGTCTGCAGGTTGCCGCCCTGGGTGTGGTAACGCAGCTGGTCCTGCCCGCTCGGTTGCACGTCACCCGGCGGCAGGTAGACACCGACGGCGATGGCCAGGGTGTCGCCGCCCGCGTCCCAGGTGGCGCCGAGGAAGCCGCCCTGCGCGAACAGGGTACCCTTGGCGGGGGCGAACTCCTTGCGCTGCGCGCTCGCCATGCTGGTGGGCTCGCCCGTGCTGGTGTCGATGGGCGAGCGCTGCACCTGGTAGTAGTCGTCGTAGAGCTGGCCGGAGATGAACACGTGCCCGCCGCGCATGAGCCCGGTGGCGGCCGGGTTCCAGTACAGCGCCGAGACGTGCGCGCTGGCCGGCCCGGTGAAGACCATGCCGCCGATGGTGGGATCGACCAGCGGCGAGGCCGCGGCCGGACGCGCCGTGCCCACCGTGGCGACGAGCAGGGCGAGCGCGAGCGCCGGGCGCGCTCGTGTCATCGCTTGCGGCTCCCCGCGGCCTCGATCTCGCGCTGCGCCTCCAGGGCGCGCTTGGAGTCGCGCTTCTCGAACTGCTTCTTGCCGCGCGCGAGCGCGATCTCAAGCTTGATCTTGCCGTTCTTGACGTAGATCTCGAGCGGCACGAGCGTGTAGCCGGTGTCGCGCATGCGCACGCTGATGCGATGGATCTCCTGCTTGTGCAGCAGCAGCTTGCGCGCCCGGCCGGGCTCGTGGTTGAACTGGTTGGCCCAGGGGTAGGGCTCGATCTTGGCGTTGACCAGCCAGACCTCGCCCTGGCGCAGCTCGGCATAGGCGTCCGAGATCTGCGCATGGCTCTCACGCAGGGACTTCACCTCGCTGCCCAAGAGCTGCAGGCCGGCCTCCCAGGTGGCTTCGATTTCGTAATCGTGGCGCGCCTTTCGGTGCCGTACCAGCACCTTCTTTTCGGCCGACGCGGGTTTCGCCATTGAAGGGGCCGGACTATACGCGATCACGGCACGTGCAGCTCAGCTCTCGGCGCGCGCCAGCGCGAAGACTTCCACCCGGCCCGCGCCCGCCGCGCGCAGCGCCCGCGCCGCGGCGTCGGCGGTGGCGCCGGTGGTCAGGACGTCATCGATGAGCAGCACGCCCGCGCCGGCGAGCGAGGCGGGCGCGGGCACGGCGAAGGCGTCGCGCACGTTGTGCCGGCGTGCCGCGCGCGACAGCCCGGCCTGCTCGTCG
>Ga0209515_10009677_pt1 | contig 10918 bp, 9 predicted proteins | sample Subgroupgradi54m_FD_187454 | JGI IMG/M metagenome (GOLD analysis project Ga0209515, IMG submission 187454) | Subsurface groundwater microbial communities from S. Glens Falls, New York, USA - GMW60B uncontaminated upgradient, 5.4 m (SPAdes)... ...
ATGGCGGGTGCGGCCGCAGTGCTCGGGACTGTGCAAGCGGCCGCGACGCTGAAGCTGCCGGTGCGTGTCGTCGGGATTATCGCCGCGGCGGAGAATATGCCCTCGGGTACCGCGCAGCGGCCCGGCGATGTGCTCAAGACGCTTTCCGGCAAGACGGTGGAAGTCCTCAACACCGACGCGGAAGGGCGGTTGGTCCTCGCTGATTGTCTGCACTACGCGAAGCGCTACAAGCCGGATGCGGTCGTCGATCTCGCGACGCTGACCGGCGCGTGTGTCGTGGCGTTGGGGAGCGAGGCGATTGGTCTGATGACTCAGAGCGATCGACTCGCCGGCGCCTTAGAGGAGGCTGGGAAGATCACGCACGAGCGCGTGTGGCGGCTGCCGTTGTGGGAGGAGTACGGCGGGCCGTTGATCAAATCCGACATCGCCGATCTCCGTAACGTGACGAACACCGGCGAGGCGGGCACGATCACCGCCGCAAAATTCCTCGAGGCCTTTGCCGAGGGCTTGACGTGGGCGCATCTCGACATTGCCGGCACCGCGTGGAGCGAGAAGGAGAAGCCCTACGTGCCGAAGGGTGCCGTCGGCATTGGTGTTCGTTTGCTCATCGCGCTGATGGAACGATGGAAGTAGGTGAGGGGCTAAGACACATGACGCAGAACACTGACGATGAGCTAAGACAGTTGAAGCAAGCCCTGGAGATTTCCACCGGGAAAGAGTGGGAGGCGACGATCCGGCTGCTCTTGCGGCTGCTCGGTGATGATCCGAACCGTCCCGGGCTTCGGCGCACGCCGCTGCGGGTGAAGAAGTCGCTGCAATACTTGACCTCCGGCTACCGACAAGACCCGGCGAAGTTCTTCAGGCGGGCGGTCGCGCAGACGAAGAACGATGAGATGATTATCGTCAAGGATATCGACTTCTTCTCGATCTGCGAACATCACCTCTTGCCGTTTTTCGGGAAATGCCACGTGGCGTATGTCCCGTCGAAGAAGATTATCGGTCTGAGCAAGATTCCGCGGCTCGTGGACCTCTATGCCCGGCGGCTCCAAGTGCAGGAGCGGCTGACGACGCAGATTGCCGAGGCGCTCAACGAATACGTCCAGCCGCGCGGGGTCGCCGTCGTCATGGACGCGCAGCATCTGTGCCTCATGATGCGCGGCGTCCAAAAGCAGAACGCCCTGACCGTGACGAGCTCGATGCTCGGCGTGTTCCGGACGAACGAAAAGACCCGAGGAGAATTCCTCACACTCGTCCGCTCCCGGTAATGCTCCGACTCCGCCTGCTCGCCTTCGCGCTGTGCTTCCTGAGCATCGCAGCACCGTCCGCGCGCGGCGCCGAACGCCGGGGAGTGCTCGTCGTCGCGCACGGCGGTAATAGCGAATGGAACGCGGCCGTCCGGAAGGCGGTCAAGCAGGCGCACCTCGATGCCCCGGCGGAAGTCGCCTTCGGGATGGGCATGCACCCGGAGGAGGTGCGCACGTTCCAACAGGCGGTGAACCGGTTGGAGCGCCGTGGCGTCGATCAGATCCTGGTCGTTCCGCTCCTCGTCTCCTCCCACTCCGAGGTCTATCGGCAGTACGAATACCTCTTCGGGCTGCGACCCAAGCCCGAGTGGCAAGAGGCCGGCGAGCCGCTCGCCCGCTCCCGTGCTGGCGAGCACGCACAGCCCCGAGGCCACCGCGCCGAGGAGCGGCCCGCCCACGGAGACGAGGAAGTTCTCCCAGCTCGAGCGCGGCAGATGCCGCAGCTTCACATACGCACCGAAGAACGGGATGAACACCGGCGCGCTCACCGGCAGGCCCAGCCAGCGCGCCGCCGCCACATGGCCGCACTCGTGGATCAGCGTGAGCAGCACCAGCCCCACGCCGAACCGCCAGCCGTACATGCCCGCGTAGAGCCACGCCGCGAGCAGCATGGTCCATCCGAACGTGCCCAGCTTGACCAGCTTGAGCCCCAGCACGAGCACGAGCTTCAGCTTGCCCAGCAGCAGGAAGGCGGCACCCTTGGCCTTGGCCAGCACCAGCCCGAGGGTGGCGAGGATCGAGCCGACGACGCCGCGGCGCGGCCTCGCGGGCACGCGCGCGGGCTGGTTCACCGACGTTCCGCCAGGCGCGGCACCACGGCGCGAAAGGCCGCGCCCACGGCCAGCGCGACCCACAACAGATCGAAGGGCGACAGCAGCTGACCGAAGTTGTCGGCGAAGAAGCTGAACACCCGGCCATCGACGGGCGAGACGCCGTAGCGGTCGGCGATCGCCCAGGCCAGCACCATGTACTTGGCCGCGACCAGACCGAAGATCGAGAAACCCGCGGCCATCAGCTGCAGCGAGGGCGCGAACGCACCGCGCGCACCCAGGTTGGCACCCCGGCCGGCCAGGAAGCCGATCAGCACCGCCACGTAGCCGATCTCGAAGTCGGTGGCGATGCCGATGGCGGCGAAGACCGCCGCGCCCACGAGCGCGCCCACCGCGGCGCCGATGGCCGCGGGAACGTGCGAGGCGAGTGCGGCCTTCTCGATGGGCACGCCCTGCGAAGCGCACACCATGCAGACCCGCTGCCGGTTCACGAACACCGAGGTGTTCAGGGTCGTCGCGATGCCGCACAGGGTGCACGGGCCGTCGCCGGTGCTGGTGCTGGCGGCGGCGGCGTTTGCGGCCGGAGGCGGCGCTTGGGCGGCGGGCTTGTCGACCACGGTCACGGGCTCGCTGGACAGGAAGGTGGGTTCCACTGACGTTCTCCTTGTGACGTCCGGGCCATCGCAAGAAGCAGGCCGCCGCTGCGCGCACAGAAAATCCAGGTTTTCGGCGTGCGCGCGCGCCTCCCGGTGTCACCCGCCGTGACCGCTCGTCACGCGCCGGCGACACTCGATGACAGTCAGACCAGGGGCGGCGGGGCGTCGCCGATGAGATCGATGCGCCGCCAGGCGCCCGAGTGGAAGCGCCACGCGTAGGCGCAGGCGAGCAGCGCGATCCAGCCGACCAGGCAGCTCATCGCCGCGACCACGCCGCCGCCGAGCACGAAGATGGCCACCAGCGACGCGGGGATGAAGGCGAACCAGGCCAGCCCGATGCGCGCCCACAGACACCACACGGTGTCGCCGGCGGCACGCAGGGCCTCCGAGAGCACCATGTTGATGCCATCGAAGAGCTGCCAGGCGCTGGCGATGGCCAGCATGGTCGCGCCCATGGCCAGCATCTCGGGCCCCTTCTCGGTGGGCGAGACGAACCAGCCGACCAGCACGCGCGGGATGGCGAAGTAGATGACGCCCACGCTCACCATCCAGGCCACGGTCACCTTCATGGTCAGGCGCACCGCCGGCCATACCTGATCACGCTCGCCCCGCCCGACCGCCTGGCCGACCAGGATCGCGCCCGCCGAGGCCATGCCGAAGGCGGGCATGAACGACACATTGTTGATGGTCATGGCCACGTTGATGGCCGCGAGCGGCACCGTGCCCAGCCGTGCCATGACCACGTTCATGAACACGGCGAAGGCGGCGAACTCGAGGAACCAGTTGACGCCGTTGGGCAGGCCGAAGCGCAGCATGCGCCACAGCTCGCTGCGCTTGAGGCCGAGCTTGCCCTGGTGCCGGCCGGCGCCGCCCCAGCCGCGCCACATGGCCACCGCCAGCACCGCGAAGCCGGCCCAGCTGGCGATGGTCGCGGCCACCGCCGAGCCGGCCACGCCCAGGGCGGGCGCGCCCAGGTGGCCATAGATGAACACCCAGCAGAAGGCCACGTTGAGGACCATCGCGACCACGCTGGCGATCATCTGGAAGCGCGTGTTGCCCAGGCCGCCGTACCAGTTGCCCAGCGCCTCGGTGCCGATGACCGCGCCCACCGACAGCAGGCGGATCTGCATGTAATGGGTCATGAGCGTGCGCACGCTCGGCTCGAAGTCGAAGACGCGCATGGCCGCGGGCAGGAAGGGCGTGGCCGCGAGCGCCAGCACCATGGTGATCCCGGCCAGGATGAGCCCGTACCAGGCATAGCGGCGCGCCGCGACGAAGTCGTTCTTGCCGCCCAGCTGCGCGGCGAAGCTCTGCACGATGAAGACCGTGCCGATGGGCAGGATCATGATGGAGAAGGTGTTGAGGCCGCCGGTGGCGGACGCGGCCAGCGCGCGCTCGCCCAGGTGCGCGGTCATCAGCGTGTCGGAGAAGCCGATCACCGACTGCGTGGCGCGCGAGAGCACGATCGGCCAGGCGAGCGAGAGCAGCGTGGACAGGCGCAGCGGTGCGGTGGATCCGGTTGGCGCACCGAGGACAGCGTTCATGGCGTCCGCAGCATAGGTGATCCAGGGCGGGTTATCATGCCCCGCGCATGCGGCCGCAGGCGAAACCCGGAGCGAGGAGCGCTTGAGCGAGCTGGTGCTTCCGCGCGCGGACGCCCCGACGCGTGCGCTCGCGGCGCTGCGCCGGGCCGAGGCGCGCCGCCTGCTCGCGCACCTGGGCCGGGGCGGCGGAGGCGCCGCGCGCGAGGTCGCGACGCGACTGGGGCAGATCGCGCGCACGCGTCCCGACGACGCCGTCGACTTCCTGTGCGCGCCGGTGCCGGCCATGCTGCTGCGCATGGGCCGGGTCGCCGACGCGGCGGCGACCTACGCCTTCGAGCTGGCCCTGGCCCGTCGTCTCGGGGGTCCCGTCGACCTGGGCGTGGCGCAGGTGGCGCGCACGTTGCTCTCGCCGCGTCACGACGCCTGCGTGACCTTCGCCGCGGGCGAGGCGGCGCGGCTGGACGACGCGCTGCGCGCGCGGCGCGACGGCGGGACCTTCGTCACCATCGATGGCCGCGTGCGGCTGGCGCTGCTCGATGCCAATCCGCTCGCGCACGTCGAGGCGCACCCCGACAAGCACGGCAACGCCCTGTCGCTGGGCGGACGCAGCGTCGAGGAATGGCGCGCCGCCCTGGCTGCAGCGCTGGCGCTGGTCGCGCGTCACCTGCCCGGCGTGCACGCCGAGATGCAGCTTGCCGAGCTGCTGGTCATCCCGGTCGGGCACGAGCCGGAGCGGCACCTGTCGGCGTCGTACCGCGAGTACGTGGGCGCCTGCTACCTGACGCTGCATCCGCGCGCGACCACCCTGGCCGAGGCGCTGGTGCACGAATTCCAGCACAGCAAGGCCAACCTGGCCGGGTACCACGACGCGCTGCTCGAGAACGGCGCGGGCGAGCTGGTGCGCTCGCCGGTGCGGCCCGACCCGCGTCCGCTGTGGGGCGTGCTGCTGGCGGTGCATGCGTTCGTGCCGGTGGCCGAGCTCTACCTGCGTCTGCGCCAGCAGGGTGACGAGAGCGACGCGAGCCGCCTGGCCGACGTGATCGCGCGCAACCACGAGGCGCTCGCGACCCTGGCCGAGCACGCGCGGCCCACGCCGGTCGGACGGCGGCTCCTGGCGGAGCTGGCCGAGGTCCACCGTGGCCACGCCGAGCGCGTGACTCACGCCGGCACCGACGCGAGCCAGGTCTGGGACGGGCAGTAGCGGGCGCGCCGCCGGGTCCGACCTTGACACCGCCTCGTTTTAGAATCATTCTAATCGCCATGAACCACGACACGGCAGAGCTGTTGCGCGCCCATGGCATCCAGCCGTCGGCGCAGCGTGTCGCCGTGGCCGACTACGTCCTGCACACCGAGGACCATCCCTCGGCCGACGTGGTCTTCCAGGAGGTGCGCGGCAAGATGCCCGTGCTGTCGCGCGCGACCGTGTACAACACGCTCAACCTGCTGGTCGAGAAGGGCCTGCTGCGTCAGCTGGCCCTGTCGGAGGGCAACGTGGTGTTCGACCCGCGGGTCGAGCCGCACCACCACTTCATCGACGAGGCGAGCGGCCAGATCCACGACGTACCGTGGAGCGCGCTGCGCGTGTCGAGCGTCGACTCGCTGGCCGAGTACGACGTGCGCGAGTACCAGGTGGTGCTGCGCGGCCGTCGCCGTCGCCCCGGCGCGAGCAAGTAAGACCGCGTCGGCCGGAATCCGGGCGACGCTTTTTTTTGGCTCCTGAGTTAGACACCATCTAACTCAAGAGCGCATCTACCGAAGCAGAGACGAAGCAGAGACCGCGAGAGAACCAGAGAAGAAGGACAAGGAGTCAGCCATGCTCACCGTTGGAGATACGCTTCCCCAGTTCGACCTGACCGCCGCCGTTGGCCTCGACAAGGGCAAGGAGTTCACCCAGATCAACCAGCACAGCTACCCGGGCAAGTGGCTGGTGCTGTTCTTCTGGCCGATGGACTTCACCTTCGTGTGCCCGACCGAGATCGCCGCGTTCGGCAAGCGCAACAGGGACTTCGCCGAGCGCGACGCGCAGGTGCTGGGTGCCAGCACCGACACGCACTTCGTGCACGCCGCCTGGCGCCGTGACCACAAGGACCTGCGTGACCTGCCCTTCCCCATGCTCGCCGACACCAAGCGCGAGCTGTCGACCGCGCTGGGCATCCTGCACAAGCAGGACGGCGTGCCGCTGCGCGCGACCTTCATCGTCGACCCGCAGGGCATCATCCGCTGGGCCTCGGTCAACGACCTGTCGGTCGGCCGCAACGTCGACGAGGTCCTGCGCACCCTCGACGCGCTGCAGACCGACGAGCTGTGCCCGTGCAACTGGAAGCCGGGTGACGACGTCCTGAAGGTGGCCTGATCATGAGCGCGCTGGATCGACTGCGCGACGCGTTTCCCGACGCGGCCCGCGACATCAAGGTGAATCTACAGACCGTGCTCGGGCAGTCCAGTCTGTCCGACGCGCAGAAGTGGGGCATCGCCTACGCCACGGCGCTGGCGGCGCGCAACCCCGCGCTGCGCGACGCCGTACGCGAGGACGGCGCCGCCGTGGTCGACGTCGCCGTGCTCGAGGACGCGCGCGCCGCCGCCGTGCTCATGGGCATGAACAACGTCTACTACCGCTTCCGTCACATGATCGGGAAGCCCGCCTACGCCGACAAGCCGGCACGCCTGCGCATGCAGCGGCTCGCGCAGCCCGCGACCAGCAAGCTCGACTTCGAGCTCTTCTGCCTCGCGGTCAGCGCGGTCAACGGCTGCGAGCAGTGCCTGCGGTCGCACGAGAAGGTGATCATCGACGGCGGCCTCAGCGAGGAGCATGTCAACGATGCGGTGCGCATCGCGTCGACGATGCACGCGGCGGCGGTGGCGTTGGAGCTCGGGTAGCGTCGGGCGCGCTCGGGGCGTTTACAACGCGGAGAAACAGAGGGCCGGGCGGAGACAGACGAAGAGCCAAGACCTGCTGGCAGGACAGGTTTCTTTGGGTTGGTGCGCAGGGTGGTCGCGCCAACTCCAGATGGTGCCAGGGAGTCCGCCACTCGGGTCGGCTGGACTCAAGGGGAATGCCTTATTGACGGTGTGCGTCGAAGCAGGCCATTCGATAGCCTGGAGGAAACGCATGCCGCTCTTGCATCTGACGACCCAGGATCGCCTGTACTTCGACGCACGCGGACGCGGTCGGCCGGTGGTCTTCGTGCACGGCTGGTCGATGTGCCATGCCTTCTGGGCGGCACAGGTCGAGCACCTCCAGCACGTGTGCCGGACCGTCGTCTACGACCAGCGCGGCCACGGTCACTCGCACCGGCCGCACGGCCCGTACTCGATGGAAGCGTACAGCCAGGACCTGGGCGAGCTGCTGCGTGGGCTCGAGCTCGACGACGTCGTGCTGGTCGGCTGGTCGATGGGCGTGATCGTGGCGCTGGAGTACTTCCGCCGCACCGGCGGCGCGCACGTCGGCAAGCTGGTGCTGCTGAGCGGCTCGCCGCGCCTGCTCGGCGCGGATGACTGGCCGCACGGCTTCGACCCGGCCGAGCTGCGCACGCTCGCCCAGGCGCTGGCCGCCGACCGCGCCGGCGCCACGCGCGCCTTCCTGGGCGCCATGATGACCGAGGCCACACGCGCGGCGCTGCTCGACGAGGTCACGCGCGTGGCCCTCGACGTGCCGCTCGCCATCGCCGTGGAGAGCTTCCAGAGCGAGCTGGCCGCCGACCTGCGCCATGTGCTGGCCGGCATCGAGGTGCCCACGCTGGTCGTGCACGGCGACGAGGATCATCCCACCTGCCTGGGCGCCGCCGCCTTCATGCTCGGCCAGCTGCCGCGCGGGCAGCACCTGGTCCTGCCCCACGCCGCCCATTTCGGCCCGCTCGAGGCCGCCGACGAGCTCAACCTGGCGCTCGAACACTTCGTCGTCGACGAGGCGCGCGCGGCCGACGTGGCCGCGCCACTCTAGCTTTCTGCCGCTGGTGCCGGCGGCGGCAGCGGCTCGCCCGCGAGCAGGACGTCGAGCTCGGCCTCGCCGATGACGCGCACGCCGTTCTTCTCGGCGGCCGCGGTCTTGGAGGCGCCGGTGTCGGCGCCCGCGACCAGGTAGCTGGTCTTCTTCGACACCGAGCCGGCCACCTTGCCGCCCGCCGTCTCGATGGCGCGGATGACCTCGGGACGCGGCTTGCTCATGCTGCCGGTGACCACGAAGGTCATGCCGTCGAGCGGCCCGCCCTTGGGGCGCTCGGGCTCGACCGGATCGACGCCGCGCGCGCGCAGCTTGTCGACCACCTTGCGCACGCTCGGGTCGGCGAAGAAGTCGACCACGCTGTCGGCGATGGTCTCGCCGTAGCCGTCGATCTCGAGCAGCTGCGCCTTGAGCCGGGCGCGCCCGTCTTCGCCGTCGAGCAGCTCGAGCAGCGCGCCCAGCGAGCGCAGCCGGGCGGCCAGGCCGCGCGCGGTCACCGTGCCGACGTTGGGGATGCCCAGCGCCGCGACCAGGCGTGACAGCGTGGCGGTCTGCTTGGCCCTGGCGATGCCCTCGATCAGCTTGGTGGCGCGCTTCTCGGCGAAGAGCGGCAGCTTCAGCAGATCCTCGGCGGTCAGGGCGAAGATGTCGGCCACGTCGGCGATGATGCCCTTCTCGACCAGATCGCCCGCCACCTCCAGGCCGATGCCGTCGATGTCGAGCTGCCCGCGCCCGGCGAAGAAGGCGGTCGCCCACACCCGCTGCGACGGACAGGACAGCCGGTTGGGGCAGCGCAGCGCGACCTCCTCGCCCTCGCGCACCAGGGTCGTCTGGCACGACGGGCACACCGTCGGCGCCTCGAAGGGCGCGGCGTTCGACGGCTCGGTGACCGCGAGCACCTGCGGGATGATCTCGCCCGCCTTCTCGATGAGCACGCGATCGCCGGGCCGCAAGCCCAGGCGCTTGACCTGATCCCAGTTGTGCAGGCCGGCGCGCTTGACCGTGGTGCCCGACAGCTCGACCGGCTCGAGGTCGGCGGTGGGCGTGGCCACGCCGGTGCGACCCACGGTCACGATGATGCCGTGCAGCGTGGTGGTCACCTGCCGCGCGGGGAACTTGTAGGCGATGGCCCAGCGCGGAAACTTGGCCGTCGCGCCCAGCTCGCGCCGCTGCGCGAAGGAGTCGATCTTGATGACCAGGCCGTCGGCGTCGTAGGGCAGCGCGTCGCGCTGCTCCTGCCAGCGCGTCACGCACGCGGCCAGCTCGTCCCAGTCGGTGCAGGTGCTGATGTCGCGCGACACGGGCAGGCCCAGCTGGCGCAGCCCGTCGAGCCCGGCCGAGTGCGTCTCGTGGAAGCGATCGCCGTCGACCAGCTCGTAGAAGAATGCGCGCAGCGGGCGCGTGGCCACGATGCGCGAGTCGAGCAGCTTGAGCGTGCCGCCGGTCGAGTTGCGCGGGTTCTTGAACGGCTCCTCGCCGGCGGCCTCGCGCGCCGCGTTCAGCCGGGCGAAGTCGTCGCGCTGCATGTAGATCTCGCCGCGCACGGTGATGGTGGGCGGCGCCTCGCCGTGCAGCGCCAGCGGCACCTCGCGGATCGTCCGCACGTTGGCGGTGATGTCCTCGCCGACCACGCCGTCGCCGCGCGTGGCACCGACCTCGAGCTTGCCGTCCTTCCAGGTCACCTCGACGCCGATGCCGTCGATCTTGGGCTCGACCACGTAGCGAGGTGTATCGCCGCCCAGACCCTTGAGGACACGCTCGTGGAAGGCGCGCAGGTCGTCCTGGTCGTAGGTGTTGTCGAGCGACAGCATGGGCACGACCCGACGCACCTTGACGAACTCTGACAGGGGCGCGTGCCCGACCCGCCGCGTGGGCGAGTCGGACGTGGCCAGCTCGGGATAGTCGTCCTCGAGGCGGCGCAGCTCGACCAGGAGCTTGTCGTACTCCTGGTCGGAGATGCTGGGATCGTTCTCGCCGTAGTAGCGGCGGTCGTGCTCGCGGATCTCGGCCACGAGCTGCTGGTGACGGGTGGCGGCGTTCGACATCGGCGCCGCGAAATGTATCACCGCCGGCGGCGACTGCCGTCGTAGCGTGCGCGCCGTCCGGTGTCGATGAGCGTGGACTCGACCTCGTCGAGCAGGGCGCGCACGTCACGGAAGCGTGCCGACGAGGCATTGCGCACGCCCGGCGGCTCGGCCTGCGGATCGATGAGCGTGCGCAGCACCGCGCACGCGTCGGCGATCTGGGTGCTGGTCGCGGTCGGCGACACACCCAGGACCTCGTAGTAGTCGGCGTCGGCGAGCGCGGCCGAGTCGGCGCACAGCCAGAGCATGCGGCGCAGGCCCTGGACCATGTCCTCGAGCCCGATGATGGGCGGCGGCGGACCGTTCGACGGCGAGGGCGCGGGTGAGGACGGCCCGCCCAGGGGCGGCGTGATCGTCTTCTGCGCGCCCGAGGAGGAGCCCACGCGCACGCCCTGCGCCGGCGTGGTCGTGCGCACCCCCTGCGCCGGTGTGGTCGCACGCACCCCCTGCGCGGGCGTGGTCGTGCGCTTGGGCGCCGCGGGCGGCGCCACGCCCGGCAGCGGGCGCGGCGCGGGCGGCCCGGGCCGCTCGGACGGCGCCAGCGGCACCATGGTGTCCATGTCCTCGGGGTTGACCTTGCGCGGCTTGTTGAGATCGAGCAGGCCGTCGGGCAGCGCGAG
>Ga0209515_10009678_pt1 | contig 10918 bp, 10 predicted proteins | sample Subgroupgradi54m_FD_187454 | JGI IMG/M metagenome (GOLD analysis project Ga0209515, IMG submission 187454) | Subsurface groundwater microbial communities from S. Glens Falls, New York, USA - GMW60B uncontaminated upgradient, 5.4 m (SPAdes)... ...
CACAGGCAGGCCATAAGCGCGGCAGGCCACCACGAGGCGTGCCTGTGCGTAGTGCCATTGATCGTTCCAGTGGCGTTCCCGTTTACCGCCGTCCGGGTGCGTGAGCACGGCATAATCCGCATTGGCTCCACCCATGTGCGTGACGCGCGCCTGGGTCGAAGCCGCGAAGTCGGCCACGCCGAAGACCAGCGCCTCCATGCGTTCGGGGCAGGTCGCGGCGATGTCCTCGACGTTGGCCATGCCGCGTGCGGTCTCGATCAGCGCGTGGATGCCGATGGGTTTAAGGCCCTTGGATGCCTCGATCTGCGACAGCAAGGTGGCGACGAAGTAGATGTCCTCGGGAGTATTGACCTTGGGAACCAGCAGCGTGTCGAGATGCTTGCCGGCCTGCTCCACGATATCCACGATATCGCGGTAACAGAAATGCGTATCGAGCGCGTTGATGCGCACGGAAACGGCGCAGCGCGACCAATCGTGGTGCAGCAGGGCGTGGATGACGTTCTTGCGCGCCTGCTCCTTGTCGGCAGGCGCCACGGCGTCCTCGAGATCCATGAACACGATATCGGCGCCGAGCGTGGGGGCCTTCTCGAGCATGCGCGGATTGCTCCCGGGGACGGCAAGCTCACTTCGATGGAGACGGTCCTTGATGGGCATTACGGTTCTTTCCTAGTGACAGTCGTTATTGTGGTCAGACTCCCGTGGCGCTGCCTTAAACGTTCATCCGTCGGGTTCGCTGGGTTGCCTAGCGAGATTTCTCCGTGGGTATTTGAAATCAGACTCGATTAATTAAGTCGCTCTCGGGGTCTGGTATTAACACATCATTTTTTGCGATCTTTTATAGCTGACCGGCACGCCGCTTAATGGTTTTTATAACGTCATCATGGCGTCAAGTAGCCTCACCGTCAATCTACATTAAAGACGGCCTTGTGAGGAACGAAAAAATTAGAGGCGGAGTGTTTTTTCCAGGGAACTTATTGTTTCTGCGCGACTACCCGTCCTTCGGCGTTTAAAAATACCCGGTAGCGGTTGCCGTCCTGGCATGAGGCAATGTGGTCGTTGTCACCTTTCTTGATAACGCTGACGACCTGGCCGCAGGGCAGTCCCAGGAGCGCAATCACGGACGTCATGTCCTTGAGGAGCGCTGCATCCTCCGCCGCCCGCGTAGGTCCGGTGAAAAACGCTGTTATCACAATCATCAGGGCCCAAGCCTTCGTACGTTTGCTCATCGCATTTCTCCTGCTGTCAGATTAGAGAGTGGCAAACTTGACCGGATCGGCCAGGATGCCCCAGATCGCTTCGCGCGAGGTCACGATCGCGTGCGCCAGCTCCGGGTCGCCGTCCTGGAGCAACGCAAGTACCTTGAGAATCAGCGACTCGTATGGTTGCCGCAACTCGGCGAGGGTGGTCTTGACCCGCCCCTGGTAATACGCCCGGAATTGATTCAGCAGGTCATCGACCTGATTCTTGAGCGTGATCTTGGTGAACACGCCGATGGCCTTGGTCTCCTTGAGCCGGGTTTCCAGCGCTGTCAGATCCAGCGGCGGCGATGTCTCCTTCTTCCCGGAACTGGGCGTGGCGCTCGGCTTCTTACTGGGCTGCTCTGCGGGAAGCTTGGCCGGGGTCTTGGCGTCCGGCGATTCGGCCTTGGCGACGCTCTCCTCGGTGGGGCGAGTCGCGGACGGCTCGACCGCGACCGCCGGTGCCACGCCGGTCTGCGGCGGCGCGCGCTCCACACCGGCGCATCCAGCTATCAGAAGCAAGAAGAGAAACCCGATGAGATGCATGGCATGCATCAACTACTCCTCAGCATGACTCTCGACCCAATTGTTGCTCATGCATCTTCCCTTTTCCTATCTGGAAACATTTATTCCGCCATCATGGTGTCTATTTCTTGGTGCACCGTCAATCTTGTTGGCGCGTAACCCACGTCCTCGGGCTTTTTTGTTTATTTATCTTCCCGACCGGTCATTCACGATTCGCCCATACGGCGCCGCACGCTCGCCAGCCATGGAGGCGTTTCGTCCGTTCGTGGTTCGACATGCTCACCACGAACGGACTTAATCACAGCTTCCTTAGTTGGCGCTGCTGACGGCTTCGGTTTCCCCGACGCTTGCGCAATGTGCCCGGACAATCGCGATGAAGTCCGCGCCGTAGGCCGCGAGTTTGCGCTCGCCGACGCCGGAGATGTGGGCGAGATCGCTCAAGGTCTGGGGACGACGCTCGACCATTTCCGCCAGCGTGGCGTCATGGAAGACGACGTAGGGCGGGACACCCTGTTTGCGCGCGAGTTCGAGGCGGCGGGCGCGCAGGGCTTCCCACAGGCGGCGGTCGGCGTCTTGGATGAAGGCGCTGCGCACGGCGCGCATGGTCTTGGTCTTTTTTGCCTTTTCGGGTTTGGCGTCACGGCGCAGCATCAGGGACTCTTCGCCGCGCAGCACCGGGCGGCTCAAGTTGGTGAGGCGCAGGCCGCCGTGGCCTTCGAGGTCCACGGCCAGCAGGCCGCGACTGATGAGCTGGCGGAAGACGCCGCGCCATTCTTGTTGGCCAAGCTCCTTGCCGATACCGGAGGTGGTGAGCCGGTCGTGGCCGAAACGCTTGATGCGTTCGTCGTCCTTGCCGAGGAGCACATCGATCAAATAATTCACGCCGAATCTTTGCCCGGTGCGGTGCACGCACGACAGCGCCTTTTGCGCGGGGACGGTGGCGTCCCAGGCTTCGGGCGGTTCGAGGCAGGTGTCGCAGTTGCCGCATGGCTTCAATAATGGATCGCTGGTCGCTCCCGGCTTCCCTGCCTCCCGCGACATTCGGACATCCTGTCCATCAAAATAGGTGAGCAAGGCCTGGCGGCGGCAAGTGGTGAGTTCGCACAGGCCGAGCATGGCGTCGAGCTTGTGGCGCTCGACGCGCTTGTGGGCGTCGTCGGAATCGCCGGCTTCGAGCATCTGACGGAGGGTGATGACATCCTGCAGACCATAGATCATCCACGCGTCGGCCGGTAACCCGTCGCGTCCGGCGCGGCCGGTTTCCTGGTAATAGGCCTCGACGCTCTTCGGCAGGTTGAGATGCGCGACGAAACGCACGTTCGGTTTGTCGATGCCCATGCCGAAGGCGATGGTGGCAACGATGATGACGCCTTCTTCGTTGAGGAAACGCGACTGGTTGGCGGCACGCACATCCGATCCGAGGCCGGCGTGATACGGCAGCGCGGTGAGGCCCTGCGCGGCGAGCCAGGCGGCGATTTCGTCCACGCGCTTGCGCGACAGGCAATAGACGATGCCGGCGTCGCTGGCGTGCTCGTCGCGGATGAAACGCAGCAGTCGGTCACGGGCGCTGGGGCCGTTGCCCGACTGGCTGATGCGATAGCGGATGTTGGGGCGGTCGAAACTGCTGATGAACACGCGCGCGTCTTCGAGCTTGAGGCGCTCGATGATCTCGCGGCGCGTCGGTTCGTCGGCGGTGGCGGTGAGGGCGATACGCGGCACCTCGGGGAAGCGTTCGTGCAACACGTTAAGCCCCATGTATTCGGGGCGGAAGTCGTGGCCCCACTGCGAGACGCAATGCGCCTCGTCGATGGCGAACAACGCGAGCTTGGTGCGCGCCAGGAGATCGAGCGTGCGCTCGAGCATGAGGCGCTCGGGGGCGACATAGAGCAGGTCGAGCTCGCCGCGCAGCAGCTGGCCCTCAATGTCGCGCGCCCGCGCTGCATCGAGCGTGGAGTTAAGAAACTCCGCGCGTACCCCGGCCTGCTTCAACGCCGCCACCTGATCCTGCATGAGCGCGATCAGCGGCGAGACCACGATGCCGGTGCCGGCGCGGGCGATGGCCGGGATCTGGAAGCACAGCGACTTGCCGCCGCCGGTGGGCATGAGCACCAGCGCATCGCGGCCGGCCATGAGCGTGCCGATCACCTCTTCTTGCGGTGCGCGGAAACGCTCGTAGCCGAACACGCTGTGCAGAATCTTCAGGGGTTGGTCGTCCATGCGGCGGCTGTCGGGCTTGCTGATGTGGGGTGCGAATGGTGTCTAGTTCTTACCGCACCGTCAATCTTGTTTAATGCTGCGCCACACGCTTGCCAGCCACGGCTGCTGTGCGCGCGGCCGGCCTGTGGGGCGGTAATAGTGGGTAAGCTCATCGAAGCCCGCGGCGGACAGGTAGCGCCGCCAGGTTTCCAGATCATAAAACGCGCCGTAGCGCCCGCGGTTCCAGCCTTCCTCGTTGTGGCCGTGCGGGTTCGAGCTGAACAGCACGCCACGCGGCTTCAGCGTCGCGCGCAATTCCCGCAACACACGCGACAATTCCTGGCTGGGGACATGAAACAGCGCGGCGTTGGCGAACACGCCATCGAAACGGTTGTCCGGCAGATCGAGCTTGAGGAAATCCTGCTGCCACACTTCGCCGCTGCCGTGGGCGCGCGCCATGTCGGCGAAGCGTGCGGCGCCTTCCAAACCTATCGCGATGTGACCGAGTCCGGCAAACACCTTGAGGTCGCGCCCCGGTCCACAGCCAAAATCGAGCAGGGTGAACGGCGCTTCACCCTCGATGTATTTCAATAGCGCCGCGATGTTCTGGCTGACGTCGTGATCGTGCGTGCCTTCGTGAAAATCCTCGGCATTCCGGTTGTAGTGTTCCAGCGTGAGGTCGGCGATTTTTTCCAGGTCTTGCGGGGTCAGTTTCATGAAAACACTTCATCCACTCGCAATAAAAGGTATCTCTTACGCTTGCTGGAGACGCTGTGCAAAAGCATCCGCGAAGCGTTCAACACCCTGTATCACGGCTCCTAATTCACCGGACATGACCAGGGTCGGGATATGGACAAAGCTTCACCGCATGCCTATATAAGCATGACTCACTTCAAGGCCGAACGTACGGTGATCCCGCCTAGACAACACTTCCGAAACTTTTATCGGTTGCCCCCGCCGGTGCCTTGAGTCCCGCAATCCGACAACCCTGCGCTACCGGCCCACCCGGAAAAAGCTGATAGAGGTACTTGATGCCGCCCTTACCGTGGAAGTTCTCATCGAGCGCATCGTGCAGTTCACGCATGCTGAGAGCGATCTCCTGATGCTTGGTGTAATACTCCTGCAGCGCGCGTACTGCTTCCCAGTGGTCCGGGCCGAGTACCAGCCCTTCTTGCCGTGCGGTCTTAATGGCCAGCTCCTTCGTCCATTCGGCCGGTGCATGAGGGAACATGGGATCCTTATTCGACACGCTTCCAGCTGTCTTGATCGAATCTAATAAACTCATGGCTCGTCCCTCCTTCTTCAATATCCAGATGATACATGTTTTACTTGCTTAGTTTTCCACGCGTTTGATGGACATCAACTACATGATTTTGGATGGCATCAAACCCTGACTATTCCAGCCAATATGAGACTTGAGGCGCGCCTGTTTAATCACCTTGATTAGCGCGGGGCATACCCAAACCCCATTTGGTTTGGATACGGGAGCAGAAACACGTATCGAGTGTGGCGTTGAATTTTCCGCCGGTTGCGATTAGCTTGGCGTGGATTCCAACGATCGCGCCGCGAACGGCCCACAGCAGGAGCAGACCATGATCCCGGCAGAACAACACAACCAACTCAAATCTCTGTTACGGCTCGCTTACGATCCCGTGGGTATCTCGGGGGCCGGCGATTCCGACCCGGTCACCGCCGGTCTCGCGCCTGCACCATCGGCGTGCAGCTTCTGGCGGCGTGCCGAAACGGCGCGCTTCATCGCCGATGCCAGGTCGCACACGAACTGCAAGGTTGGCGCACACGTCATGGGTTTTTCGCTGGGCGAGCAGGACATGCAGGCGCTGGGCGCGCTGGTGCAAACCATGACTGGCGTTTCTTACATCATGCCCGAGGAGGTGCCGGCGCTCCCGCGCCTGCCCGAGCACAAGGCCTGGCACTACACGCCGCTTAGCGCGGCGTCATCGGCGCCGGAACTGGTGTTGATGTGGATCGACGGCCGGCAGGTGATGCTGATTCAGGAAGCCATGGGCAGCGCGCATTGGAAGTCCGGCAAGGGTTTGCGCACCACCGGGCGGCCGGCCTGCGGTGCGCTGGCGCTCGCCTACCATCACGCCGAAGCGGTGTTGTCGTTCGGCTGCGCCGGCATGCGCACCTTCACCGAGATACCCGATGGCCTCATGCTGCTGGTCGTGCCGGGTGAAGCGGTGGAAGGATTGTGCCGTGCACTGGAGCAGACCGCGAAATCCAATGCGGCCGTGCAGTGCATTTACGATAAGCAAAAGACCTCGTTCGCCTGAGCAACGCTTTTCCAGGTGCGTGCAGGAGTAGCACGAACCCTGAAATGAAGGCAGACACTAAACGGAGCCAGCGGGGGAAATGGTGGCCGGGGTCGGAATCGAACCAACGACACGCGGATTTTCAATCCGCTGCTCTACCAACTGAGCTACCCGGCCTTAAAAGAGCGCCGCATTATAGTGAACTTGACGGGGGTTGTACAAACGGCTGAATTCACGCGCTTGGCTCGCCAAAAAACCACCGGCGGCACACGTCAACAGCCATAATTTTTAGCGGGTTGAACTATTCGTAGCCAGGACTTAAGGTCAGGCCTCGCCGCTACCCGCACCCGCTCGCATGAAAGTCGTCCTAATTAATCCCTACGAAATCGGTCGCCAGCCGTTCGGTCTGGCCGAACCGGCCGCCTGGCTCAAGCGCGCCGGTTGCGAGGTGCATTGTCTCGATCTCACGCTGCAGCGCCTGGAGCCCGAGGTGTTGCGCGGCGCCCGCATGGTGGCGATCTATGTCGCCATGCACACCGCCACGCGCATCGCGGTGGAAGCGATACCGCGGGTGCGCGCCATCGTGCCGCAGGCGCATCTGTGCGTGTATGGCCTGTACGCGCCGATGAATGAAAAGCGGCTGCGCGAGTTGGGTGTTCATACCGTGCTGGGCGGTGAAGTCGAGCCGGCTCTGGTGTCGTTGGTGGCGCGGCTGCGCGCCGGCGACGGCCAGGTGCAAACCGAGCCGGTGGTGAATCTGTCCAGAATAGAATTTCTCACGCCCGATCGCGGCGCGCTGCCGCCGCTGGCGCGCTATGCGCATTTGCAGCTGCCGGGTGGCGGCCGCAAGATCGTCGGTTTCGTCGAGGGTAGCCGCGGTTGCAAACATCTGTGCCGCCATTGCCCGGTGGTGCCGGTGTACCACGGCATGTTCCGTATCATTCCGGTGGATATCGCAATGGCCGACGTGCACCAGCAAGTGGCGGCCGGCGCGCAACATATTTCCTTCGGCGATCCGGATTTCCTGAACGGGCCGACACATGCGCTCAAGCTCGTGCAGGCCTTGCACGCCGAATTTCCGGATATTACTTATGATGCCACGATCAAGATCCAGCATCTCATCGACCATGCCGAGATGCTGCCGGTATTAAAAGCCACCGGCTGTTTGTTCATCACCGCCGCGGTGGAATCGGTCGATGACCGCGTGCTCGATCTGCTCGCCAAAAACCATACGAACGAGGATTTCGCGCGTGCCGTGGCGCTGTGTCGCGCCGCCGGCATCGCGCTCGCGCCGACGTTCGTGGCATTCACGCCCTGGACCACGCTGGAGGGTTATGTCGCGCTGCTCAAACGCCTGATCGAACTCGACTTGGTCGAAAGCGTGCCGCCGATTCAACTGGCGATTCGCCTGCTCATCCCGCAGGGGTCGTTGCTGTTAGAGCTCCCGGGTTTTCAGGCACACATTGGCGAGTTCGACCCCAAACTTCTGGGCTTCCCCTGGAAAAATCCCGACGCGCGCGTCGATCGCTTGCAGCTTGCGGTGCAGGAACTGGTAGCGCAGGCTGAAACCCAAGGCTTGAGTCGGCGCGAGATATTCGGGCGCATCTGGGGATTGGCGCATGCGGCCGTGGGCGTGGATGCTCCGGTGCTGGCGGTTACCGAAATGGGTGCGTCAATCCCGCGCTTGTCCGAACCCTGGTATTGCTGTGCCGAACCGACCGATCAGCAGTTGCAGAATTTTTAAACAGAACGCCGCGCGCCAGGATCAAACTGCTGACAGGAGTTGTTACTTGCTGGCAGGCGGCACGTAACCGGCCGGCATCTGCGAACCCTCGCCGAAGAAATATTTTTCCATCTCGCCTTCGATCATCTTGCGTGCCTTGGGGTCCATGGGGTTGATGCGGTACTCGTTCATCAACATGGTCTGGTGGCCGAGCCACATCTTCCACGCCTCCTTCGAGACGCTCTCCCAGATGCGCTTGCCGAGCTCACCGGGATAGGTCGGGTAATCCAGTCCTTCGGCCTCTTTGCCGAGTTTGACGCACTTCACCATGCGGGCCATCAGTTCGACTCCTCTGTAAGCAATATGTCAGCCATTTGTTCGAGCAGACGTTTTACCGGTGCGCTGAATCCGCGCTGATCCGGCCGGCGCACGTTATACCAGACTGTTTCTGCATTCTCCATCGCCTGATCCGTTCCCCCCACCACATGCGCGGGTATCGGTGTGATGTCGAGATGAAAGTGGCTGAACGAATGACGTAGCGTCGGCCACGGTGCATCGGTCTGGATGTTAAGGCCGAGTTGCTTGCGGCACCATAGTCGCGCATTGCCGTTGGTGTATTCGGGGAATCCCCACAGGCCGCCCCACAGTCCCACCGGCGGGCGCCGTTGCAGCAAGATGCGTCCGCGTTGGTCGCGGATCATGAGCATGCGTGTGGCCTTGACCGGCGCGCTGCGCTTAGCTGTGCGTACTGGATAATCCTGCGGTGTGCCGAGCCGACAGGCTTGGCAGGTAGTACGCAGCGGACAAGCCGTGCATCGCGGTTTGGTGCGGGTGCACACGGTCGCGCCCAGATCCATGATCGCCTGCGTGTAGTTGGCCACGCGCTTTCGTGGCGTGTGTTTTTCGGCCAGTTGCCACAGGCGGTCTTCCGTCTCGCGTTTGTTGAGCGGCGTATCGATGGCGTGATAGCGCGTCAGCACGCGCTTGACGTTGCCGTCGAGTATCGAATGACGCTGGCCGAAGGTCAGCGCCAGGATGGCGCCGGCGGTGGAGCGGCCGATGCCAGGTAAATCCGTCACCGCCTCGAAGCGGCGCGGAAAGACACTGGCATGTTCCGCCACAATGTGCCGCGCCGCTTTGTGCAGGTTGCGTGCGCGGGCGTAGTACCCGAGGCCAGTCCAGAGATGCAGCACCTCGTCCAGATCTGCGCGCGCGAGCGCCTTAATGTCAGGAAACCGCGCGATGAAACGACTGAAATAAGGGATGACGGTGGTCACCTGCGTCTGCTGCAGCATGATTTCCGAGACCCAGATGCGGTAGGGGTCACGTTTGCGTTTCCACGGCAGTGTCTTGCGCCCGTGGCGATCGTACCATGCGAGCACCCGCCGGCTGAGGGAAGGACTACTCATGACTGGCGAGTGCTTCCACCTGGATCGCGGTGGCGGTTATTTCCCTTTTCAGGAAGTATTTCACCATCCACGGGCCGATCAACGGCGGGACGAAAAAATCCGGGACCATCTCCGCCGTGTAATGCAGGCGTGTGTTCGCGCCTTCGGCGGACACCTGCCAGTGCTCGACGGAATAGCGGAAGTCGCTGAGCGCCGGAACGCCGGTCACCACGATGTCGTCCCGCGGCCGAGCCAGGATGTCGACGACCTTGTTCATGGTTTTGCAGAAGATCAGGACACAGGCATGTAAGGTGACACCCACGCGATGCCGGTTCTCATCCTCCTTCTTCAGGATACGGCTCTCGACGATGACCTTCGATACCCGCGGCAGGCGATCGTAGTCGGTCATGATGTTCCAGACCTTGTCGCGCTCGGCGTTGAGAACCACTTCGAATGTCAGTTTGTAACGGTCGTCGTCATGCGTGGCCTCGGTGCGCAGTATGGTGGCGGGAGCCGCAAGGGCCGGAAGCAGCAGGCCGGTGGCCAGCAAGATCGCTGAGTGGCGCCGTGCGTTCGACATGCCCGTTAACGAAGTTTAAATCTGTCTTTAAACTTTTCCTGCAGCTTTTCTTTTATTTCCGATTTCCTTTCTTCCACCTTGCCTTTAACAACGGCACTGAGGTCCGGTTTGAATTTGAGCTGGGAGAACGGCCCATACATGATGACCCCGTATTGTCCTGCCGTGACCGTGTAATTCAGAGATTCCTTGGGCAAATCGGCTGAACCTTTGCCGGCGACATTCAATAAGTCAGGACTCTGGATTTTGAGATCGTTGTTCTGGACGATGCCGTTTTTGATCTGCGCGGTACCGCCCAGCTGGGTGAATCGCGTTTGATCTGTAGCCTGCGGCTGGAGCTCCGTCAGCTTCTGCAACAGGTTATCGTGCTGGGCATTTTTGATGGCGTCAGTCATTTTCTTCAGGTCAACGCCCTTGATGGAACCGTTCTGCACGGCAAATGATGCCGTGCCGTTGAGAGTTTGCTTGATTTGATTGGCATCCAGCCCCTGAGCTGCGACTTTGGCGCTTAAATTCGCCGTGCCGGTAAATTTATCGAACTGCATCGCGTCCTTGAGCATCGGTGCCAGTTCCACGCTGCTGACCGATTCATCGATGGCGAGTGTCGGTGTCTTGCCGCGCACGTCGAGCGTGGTGCGGCCGGCATATTTGCCGCTGTAGAGCTTGGCCTGATTGGGGCCGAGCGTGATCAGGCCGTTGTCCGCCGTGACCTGTATCAGCACATCGCTCGAATGCAGATTCATCGCCTTGAGTTGCAGGATACGGAACTTGCCCTGCACGGCGAGCGCGCGCAACGCCGACAGCGGCACTTCCACCGGTTGGGCGGACGCTGACGAACCAGGTTTTGTACCGGATGCGGCGGCCGGCGGTGCCGGCGGGAGATAGCTGTCCAGGTCGATCTGATCGAGCGCGAGATCGAACTGATAGGCAGGTTTGGTGAAGTGACGCACCGCCAGTGAGCCGTTCAAGCGGCTGGCATCGAGATTGATGGCCAGGTC
>Ga0209515_10009679_pt1 | contig 10916 bp, 7 predicted proteins | sample Subgroupgradi54m_FD_187454 | JGI IMG/M metagenome (GOLD analysis project Ga0209515, IMG submission 187454) | Subsurface groundwater microbial communities from S. Glens Falls, New York, USA - GMW60B uncontaminated upgradient, 5.4 m (SPAdes)... ...
CCGCCTGCGAGCGGCGGCGACGCCTACGACGGCCTGGTCGACAAGGGCAACGCGCGCGCCGAGAACGGCGACTGCGCCGGCGCCATGCCGCTCTACGAGCGCGCCCTCGACGTGCGTCCGGGCGGCGTCGAGGCACTCACGGGCCTCGGCTACTGCCACCTGGATCGCAAGGAGTTCGCGCGCGCGCAGGCCAGCTTCCGCGCCGCGCTGGGCATCTCGCCGCGCTTCGGCGATGCCATCATCGGCCTGGCCGAGGCTTACCGCTTCCAGGGCCAGAACGACCAGGCGCTCGAGCAGTACAAGCGCTACCTCGAGGCCAACCCCAACGGGCCCAAGGCGGAGATGGCGCGCCGGCAGGTGAAGAACCTGTCGCCCTCGGAGCCCGAACCGGCACCCGCACCTGCACCAGCGCCTGCACCAGCGCCGTCCGCGCCGCCTGACAAGCCGGCCGAGCCTGCGCCAGCGACGCCTGCGCCCGCCACGCCACCCGGTCAACCGTGACCTTGCAACCTGCCCTGAACTTTTCCAGAGGACGTACGAGATGACCAAGAAGCCGAGCGAGTCTGAAGAAGAGTATTTCGCCCGCCAGGACGCCGAGGCGCGGCGCAAGCTGGCGCTGGAGAAGCGCCGCGAGCTCGAGGCCGCCGAGGCCAAGGCGCTCAAGGATCTGCACCACATGCACTGCCCCAACTGCGGCCACAAGCTGGAGAACGTCAGCTTCAAGGGCATGCAGATCGGCAAGTGCTTCCACTGCGACGGCACCTGGCTGGATCCCGGCGAGCTCGAGCAGCTGGCCGGCAAGGAGCCGGGCTTCCTGCACAGCGTGGTCAGCCTGTTCAAGGGCGACAAGGACGACAAGTAGTGCGACACGCGGGCGCCTGCTGGGCGAGCGCGGCGTTGCTGCTCGCGCTCGGCTGCGACGTGCGCGAGCGCGCGCTGCCCAAGCAGGGCGCCAGCGCCGCCAAGGCGGACAAGAACGCCGGCTCCGAGCCCGCTGACGCCAGCGCCAGCGCCGGCCTGAGCGCGAGCGCACCCATGGCCACCGCCGGCCTCATGGGCGCGCTGGGTCGCATGGGCGAGCCGGGCTACTACGACGAGCCCAAGCAGTCCAAGGGCGCCCGCTCCGACGCACCGCACCACGCCATCGTCGAGATCGCCGGCGGCATCTCCGAGCTGGAGAGCTTCTCGATCTTCGGCGGCGTCTCGGGCACCAAGCTGCGCTCGCTGACCACCCGGCTCTACACCCTGGGCGCCGATGCCAACGTGCAGTCGATCCTGCTGCGCTTCGGCGACCTGGGCGTGTCGATGGCGCAGGCCGAGGAGCTGCGCGCCAGCATCGCGTCGGTGCGCAAGAGCGGCAAGCCGGTGCACTGCTTCATCGACTCCATCGCCAACGCGGGCTACTTCGTGCTGAGCGCGTGCGAGACCATCACGCTCACGCCCACCGGCGAGGTGATCATCACCGGGCCGGCGCTGCAGCCGCTCTACGTCAAGGGCCTGCTCGACAAGCTGGGCATCGAGGCCGACTTTCTGCACATCGGTGCGTTCAAGGGCGCGGCCGAGCCGCTCACGCGCACCGCGCCCTCGCCCGAGATGCGCGCCACCTACGACGCCATCCTCGACGGCGCCTACGGACGTCTGGTCGACGCCATCGCCGAGGGTCGCAAGCTGGATCGCAGCAAGGCCGCCGCGCTCGTCGACGAGGCCATGTTCACCGACGTGCGCGCCAAGCAGGCCGGTCTGGTCGACGAGGTGGCCACCTGGGAGGTCTGGCGCGACGCGCGCACCGCGGGCGGCGCGTGGCAGAAGGTCGCCATCGACAAGCAGCGTGGCCAGGATCTGGGCGCGCTCATGGAGATGCTCGGCGCCACGCCGCAGAAGCGCGTCAGCGAGCCGCACGTGGCGCTGCTCTACGCGGTCGGCAACGTCGTCGACGGCAAGGGCTCGAACGGCGTGCTGGGTGCGACGCAGGAGATCGCGTCGCGGCGCCTGGGGCCGGCGCTGCGCGCGGTCGCCGATGACGACAGCGTCAAGGTCATCGTGCTGCGCGTGGACAGCCCGGGCGGCAGCGCGCTGGCCTCCGAGACCATCTGGCACGCGGTGCGCTACGCCCAGAGCAAGAAGCCGGTGGTGGTCTCGATGGGCTCGCTGGCGGCGTCGGGCGGCTACTACATCTCCGCGGGCGCCGATACCATCTGGGCGCAGCCCGACACCCTGACCGGCTCCATCGGCGTGGTCGGCGGCAAGATCGTGCTGGGCGGCGCGCTGCAGAAGTTCGGCGTGACCTCGGTCGAGCTGGGGCGCGGCAAGCGTGCCGGCCTGATGAACGCCATGCGCAAGTGGACCCCCGACGAGCGGGGCGCGATCGAGGCGACCATGAAGTCGGTCTACGTGCAGTTCGTGGCCCGCGTGGCCGAGGGTCGCAAGCTCGAGCCCGGGCAGGTCGAGCCCATCGCGCAGGGCCGGGTGTGGATCGGTGCCGACGCCAAGCAGCGCGGCCTGGTCGACCAGCTGGGCGGCCTCGACGATGCGCTCGCCGACGCGCGCAAGCGCGGCGGCCTGGCCGACAACGCGCCCATCGACATCTACCCGCCCGAGCCGACCCTGCTCGACATCCTGAGCAGCTTCGCCGGTGGCGTCGGCGTCAGCGTCGGCCCGTTCGGCGGCCAGGCCGCCGACGGCCTGCTCGCCCAGGTCAGCTCCCTGCTCGGCCCCGACGCGGCGGTGATCGTGCGCGGCACCCTCGCCACCGTGCTGTCCTTCCGTGCCACGCCCGTGCAGACCGTGGCCTTCCTGCCCTTCGCGCTGCAGTAGCGGTACGGACGCGCGGCGCGGCGCGGATAACCGCCATGTCGCCAACGACGCCAGTTCTGATCAACACGGGCTGGTACCAACAATAAATTGATTCGAGATCGAGTCAGTCGGAGCTGGCGTCCCTGGCGACCTGGCGGTTATCCGGGCTCGGGCATGCGCCGCGTCCGAAAATAGTGAGGCCCGCCTCTTGCCGAGGCGGGCCTCGATTCGTTGCCGTTTGTACCTACGCCACCGCGGTCACGATGCCCGCGCCGATGGTCTTGCCGCCCTCACGCAGCGCGAAGCGCATGCCCGGCTCGAGACCGGTCGCGCGGCCCAGGCGGAAGGCCACGTGGGCGCGTGCGCCCGGCTCGACCGCGGCGTCGCCGGGGACGATGAGGCTGCCGGTCACGTCGGTCGCGCCGAAGAAGAACACGGGCGTGTAGCCGGTCGAGAAGGGCGTGTGCCGGCCGCCCTCGGCGGCGCTGAGCACGTACAGCTCGGCCTCGCCGCTGGCGTGCGGCTGGACCGCGCCCGGGATCGTCACCACCTGTCCACGCACCACCTCCTCACGCTTCACGCCTCGCAGCAGGAGTCCCACGCTGGCGCCCGCGCGCGCCTCGGGCACGTCGCGGTGGAAGCTCTGCATGCCGGTCACCACCACCAGACGATCGGGCAGCCCGACCACCTCGACACTCGCGCCCACGCGCAGCACGCCGCGCTGCACCCGACCCGTGACCACCGTGCCGCGTCCGCTGATCGTGTGCACGTCCTCGACCGTCATCAGGAAGGGCGCGTCGAAGTCACGCACCGGGTCGGGGATGTGCCGGTCGAGCGCGTCGACCAGCGCACGGATGCACTCGGTCTCGGGCGCCAGCGCCGCGCCGCGGTCGATGGCTTCGAGCGCGCGCAGCGCCGAGCCCATGACCACGGGCACGCCCTGGTAGCCGTGCGCCTCGAGCAGCTCGTGGGTCTCCAGCACCACCAGCTCGAGCAGCTCGCGGTCGGCGACGTCGACCTTGTTGACGAACACGACCATGTTCGCGACGCCCACCTGACGCGCGAGCAGCACGTGCTCGCGCGTCTGCGGCTGTGGGCCCTGCGAGCCATCGACGAGCAGGATGGCACCGTCCATCTGCGACGCACCCGTGATCATGTTCTTCACGAAGTCGGCGTGCCCCGGGCAGTCGATGTGCGCGTAGTGCCGGGTGGCCGACTCGTACTCGACGTGCGCCAGGTTGATGGTGATGCCACGCACGCGCTCCTCGGGTGCGCTGTCGATCTGTGCGCAATCGAGGGCACGACCGCCGTGCAAAGCGGCCATCACCTTGGTGATGGCCGCCGTCAGGGTGGTCTTGCCGTGGTCCACATGTCCGATGGTTCCGACGTTCACATGCAACTTGCCCATGTTTTCCCTCCTTGGAACGGACCGGGCCGGCCCGAAACTCCCCGGGACCGAGGTCCCGAAATGCGAAAAGCCCCCTCTGGCTCGCGCCGGAGGGGGCTTCGGGGTGAATGAATCCGGTGGCTTGCTAGCTTCGGATGTTCACGACCTCCTCACGCGCGCGCAGCGACGCACCGTCGGCTGATGCCGACGATGACGACGAGCTGACTGAACGTGAGGACTGGAAGCACATATTGAGAATGCCATTATGATAACGAAGTCCTGATTGTCAAGGCGTGAGTGCCATTTGGCGCCGCGGCTGCGGTATGATGCGGCAATGCGCACAATCCGAGGGTCGCTGTGCGGAGCCCTGCTGGTGGTCGTGGCCGTGGCCGCGTGCGGCGGGGGCGGCTCGTCCGCCCCGGACGCCGCACCACCAGGGCCGGACGCCGCGCTCGGCGCACCCGCGCAAGCGGCGTTCGCGCCCCCCGTTCCCGGCGCGGGCGGCGACTGGGGCGTGGTGCCGTACCCGTCGGATCTGTACCTCGACGCGAGCGGACACCTGGCGCTGCACCACCTGCCGGTGGGGCAGTTCTGCGAGCCCGAAGAGGAGGCCAAGCTGCGCGAGTCGCTCGCCACCCTGGACGGCGCGGGCGCGTGGTCGAACGTCTACTTCCCCATCTCGGGCGACATCCTGCCCGCGTCGCTTGCGGGCCACGTGAAGCTCGTCGATCTCGATCACCAGCTGGCCGAGCTGCCCGCCGACGTGCTGTGGCGCGCCGACCTGCACGTCATCGTGGTCGCGCCCCGCTGGGGCACCCTGCTGCGCGAGGACACCCGCTACGCCGCCTGGGTGACCACCGGCGTGCAGGCCAGCGACGGCACGCCCCTGGCGCGTGCGCCCGCCTTCGCCACCGCCGCCGACCTGAGCGCCACGCCTGCCGACGCCGCCATCGCCGCGGCGCAGACCAGCCTGCGCCCGCTGCTCGAGCAGCACCCGGCGCCCGCCGAGCTGGCGGTGGCCACGGTGTTCCGCACCGAGCACGTGACCCGCGGCATGCGCGCGATGCGCGACGTGGTCGCCGCCGCGCCGCCCGTGGTCGGCGAGGTCTTCGGACCCTTCACCACCGCCGCCGAGCTGGACGGCCTGTTCGGCGCGCAGGCCGCCGACGCTTCGCCCGGCCTCGACGAGACCGCGGTGCGTCTGCAGCCACACTCGCACGTGGCCGCGGTGGTGCACGGCATGGTCACGCTGCCCAGCTTCCTCGCCGCCACCGACAGCACCGGCGGCTTCGTCGAGTTCGACGCAGCGGGCGTGCCCACGGTCAAGGGTCACGTGTCGGTGAAGTTCACCCTGATCCTGCCCCGCCAGGCCAGCTGGGCCAACCTGCCCGTCGTGCTGTACGTGCACGGGCTGAACCGCACGCGCAACCACATGCTGGTGCAGGCCGACACGGCCGGACGCGAGGGCATGGCCGTGCTCGCCATCGACCTCATCTATCACGGTGATCGCGCGCGCCACCCCAGTGACACCAAGAACGAGATCACCAGGGTCGCGGTTGCCGACGGCTTCGGCGACGAGGTCGGGCTCACCCCGGGCGTCGACTTCTTCCACGTGCTCGAGTCGGGCGGCATCCCGGCCACCCACATGCGCGCGATGCGCGACAACCTGCGCCAGGCGGCCGCCGACCTGTGCGCGATGGCAGCGTTCGTCGACGGCGGCGACCTGAGCCTCATCCGCTCGATGCTGGCCGGGACCGATGCCAGCCTGCCGACCGACCTGTCGTTCCGCCCCGGCGCGGCCATCCTGACCGAGTCGTTCGGCTCGATGATCAGCGCGGTGACCATCGCGGTCGAACCGCGGGTGCGCGCCGCGGTGCTGAGCGTGGCCGCGGCCGGCTTCCCGTACCCGTCGGTGCTGCACAGCGCCAACTTCTCCGACACCTTCTCCGGCGTCGTCCTGCGCCTCTTCGACCTGAGCCGCGTCGTGCTCGGCGATCCGGTCACGGGCGCGCGCTTCGATCCGGTGGTCAACCTGTACAACGCCGCGCTCGAGCAGGGCGACGCCGCGGCCTTCGCACCGTACGTGCTGAGCGGTGAGCTGCGCGGCGGCACACCGCCCGACCTGCTCATGACCATGATGTGGGACGACGAGTGGGTGCCCAACGAGGCCACCGAGCAGCTGGTGGGCGTGCTGGGCGTGCCACGTATGCCGGTCAGCCTGCCCACGTCTTTGCCGGGCGATGCCATCCGCTACGCAAGCATTCCCACCGTGAGCGCGCCGCTCGCCGGCAACGTGGCGGGCGGTACGCACACCGCCGGCCTGGTCGTCTACTACCCGGGCGTGCACGGCTTCCTGCGCTACACGCGCGGCCTGACCTGGTTCACGCGCAGCACCCCGCCCTTCGTCATGGCCACCACGTCGACGGTGGTGGACACGCCGCTGGCGCAGTTCCACCGGCAGTGGGCCCGCTTCCTCGCCGACGCCTTCGCGGGCACGCCGCCGACGATCATCGATCCGTACGCGAACTGAAGCGCTGACCTCGCGCCGACCCACGATCGCTACAGTGCGAGACGCGCAAGCACAGCGCGACGCGCGTGAGCACGCGCGGTGACAGAGACGTCGATCACGCACGGCGCGCGTGAGTGATCGGCGCCGATCGCGCCAAACACCTGTTCCTGAGCGCTTCCTCGCCGATCTGACGCTTCGACGCCCGCGCCCTGGTGCGCGCTGGTCTGGACCTTGCTCTGCACGGCCTGGTTCACGAAGCACTTCAAATTCACTCGAGCAAGGAAGGTTCCATGACGATTTCGATGAAGCGAATTGGCAAGCACGCAGCGATCCTCACCGCGTTGAGCGCGAGCCTGGGTGTCTTCTCTGGCTGCGCCGACGAGGCTGGCCTGCCCATCGACGAGGCGCAGGACGATGTGCGCACGGTCGAGCAGGCATTCCCGGGCCGCAGCGGCACCATCGAGACGCGCGTGCTGCGCACCGAGAAGGGCGAGCAGGAGGTGCAGGTGGAGGTCATCGACGGCTACGAGGTGCTCGGTGGCGACATGCTGCTGTCGGGACCCGAGGCCCACGCGGGCGCTCGCGCGGCCGCCATCACCGGCCATCGCTGGCCGGGCGCGACCATTCCCTACAAGGTCGACCCGAACCTGCCCCATCCTGAGCGCGTCGACGCCGCGATCGCGCGCTGGGAAGCGGTCACCCCGGTCAGGTTCATTCCCTACACCAACCAGAGCAGTCACGTGCTGTTCATGAGCGGCTCGGGATGCTCGTCCTACGTGGGCAAGCAGGGCTGGGCCGAGCAGGGCGTCCGGCTCAGCACCGGCGAGGGCGTGGCTAGCATCGTCGGCATCGGCATCGCGCACTCGGATGACCACGTCTACTACTGGTACCGCGACGGCTTCGTGACCTCGGGAACCAGCACCGACGCCAACGTCTACCGCGCGCACTACAAGTACGAGCTGCCCATTGGCGAGACCGTGAACGACGTGGTCGACTTCGCCATCGCCAGCGACGATCACGTGTACGTGTGGTTCAAGGACGGCACGGTCAGCGCGGGCACGTCGTCGGATCTCGACGCCTACCGCGCGCGCTACCACTACACCACCGCGGCCGGCAAGACGCCCAACGACATCGCGGGCATCGGCATCGCTGGCAACGACCACGTCTACGTCTGGTACAAGGACGGCACGGTCTCGAGCGGTACGACCTCCGACCTCGACGTGTACCAGTCGGCTCACCCGTACACGTTGCCGGCCGGCCAGACCGCGGCCAGCATCAACGCCTCCGATATCGCCGGCTCGAACGACCACGTCTACACCTGGTTCAACAACCGCAAGGTCAGCTCGGGCACCAGCACCGACCTCGATCAGTACATCGCGCCCGTCGCTTACGGCCTGCCCGGCCAGTGCGGCGTGGACGAGGCGACGCACGAGATCGGCCACGCGCTCGGTCTGTTCCACGAGCAGTCGCGTCACGACCGCGACTCCTTCGTGACCATCAACTGGGGCAACATCGAGGACGGCCAGGCGGATCAGTTCGACAAGTACGATACGGGCCTCGACATCGGCGCGTACGACTTCGACTCGGTGATGCACTACGACTCGCTTGCGTTCTCCAAGAACGGCCTGCCGACCATCACCAGGAAGGACGGCTCGTTCATCTCCCGCAACGGCTTCCCCAGCGCGGGCGACATCTTCGCCATCTCGTTCATGTACTAGGTTCGCCCGCCATCCCCGCCCGGCGTAGCCACGCCGGGAATCCTTCCAGAGTGTCCAGCACCACATCGGCGCCACACGCGCGCAGCGTCGGCACGTCGAAGCTGCCCGTGGCCACCGCCACGGCCAGCGCGCCGCAGGCGTGCGCGGCGGCCACGTCGCGCGGCGTGTCGCCGATGACCAGCACCCGCTCGCGCGCGAAGCGGCGCCCGGCGTGGGTCTCGCCGCGCTCGATGGCGCGCGCCACCAGCAGGGCGCGATCGCCATGGTCGGAGCCGTAGCCGCCGAAGCCGAAGCGGTGCCACAGCTGGCCGCGCTCGAGCTTGATGCGCGCGGCCGGCTCGACGTTGCCCGAGGCCAGCCCGAGGACGGCGCCGCGCGCGGCGCACGCGGCCAGCGCGGCCTCCACGCCGGGCAGCACGCGGTAGCCCTCGCTGGCGGCCACGTCGTCGGCGAGGTAGCGCACGTAGAGCGTCATGAGCGCGTCGAACTCGGCGGCGCTGGCGGCGCGCTGCCAGTGGTGCTGGAACACCTCGTCGACGATGATGGGGTCGGTCTTGCCGCCCAGATGCACGTGCGCGAGCGCGTCGGAGATGCCGTGCAGCTCGAGGCAGGCGCGGTTCAACGCGCGCGAGCCCGAGCCACCGGTCAGCACCAGGGTGCCGTCGATGTCGAAGAGCGCCAGCACGCTCAGGTCGCGGGTGCCGGCTGCGGCTCGGTCGGCGGGGCGGGCGCGGGCGCCACCGGCAGCGTGCGCGCGGCCAGGTCGCCGAGCAGCTCGACCACGCCGACCAGGCGCTCCACCGGCGGCTCGGCGGGCGCGCGGAAGGCCAGCTCGGTCACCGGCACGGGATGATCGAGGGGCGCGCCGCGACCCGGGTGCACGCGGTAGAGCAGGGCGCGCTCGGGCCAGACCGCCACCCAGCCGTCGAGCGTGGCGGCGGCGCGTGCGCGCAGGCCGTCGTCGAGCAGGCGGGCGGTGTGGCTGCCCGCGTCCTGCAGGCGGAAGCGGCCGTCGAAGACGGGGTCGCCGGTCTGGGTGCGTGGCCCGGCCACCGTGGGTGGCGGCGGATGTGCGCCCGCGCCGAGCAGGCCGGTCACGCGCGCCAGCATGGTCCAGCCGGGCGCCTCGCTGGGCGCGGCCGCGCCGCCGAACAGCAGATCGATCGATTCCAGGCCGCCGCCGCCCGCGCCGCCCACGCCCCGCGCCAGCTTGAGCGAGAAGGGCAGGCCGGCGCGCACGCCGGTCAGGGTGGTCTCCTCGCGGTCGGCGACGCGGCGCGACTCGGCGCACGCGCCCAGCGCGGCCACCAGGCGGTCCACGTACGCCTTCCACACCCCGTCGGGGATGGGCGGCGAGGAGAAGCGCGCGGGCGGCACCGCGACCGCGGCTTCCTCGTCGCGCACGCGCAGCGCACCGCCCGCGATGGTCAGCAGGCCCACCGCGCCGCACATGTACTGCAGCGGCCAGGTGAAGCCGTAGCCGCCCGCGATGACCAGGGCGAAGCCGATGCCGATCGAGCGCCGCGCCGACGACTCGGAGGTGATGCACGAGGCCACCGTCCACACCGCCGCGGCCGCCGCCGAGACGTAGAGCGCCATGGTCTGCGGCGGCGCGCCCGGGCCGATCTCCATGCCCAGGCCACGCGCGGCCAGCTCCATGCCGACCTCGTAGTGCTTGCGCAGGATCACCGCGCCGATCGAGGCCACGAAGGCCGAGATCACCATGGGCCCGGGGCGCGAGATGGCGCGCATGAGCGGCCTGGGCCCGAGCAGCAGCGGCGCGCCGATGGCGGCCAGGGCGACCGCGTGCTGGCCGACCTCGCGCAGGCGGTCGGGCAGGTTGGACCAGCGCGCCTCGTCGAGGTCGATGAGCATGTGCAGCCGGACCGTGCCGTAGAAGTGCACCGCGAAGGGCAGCAGCGTCAGCGCGACGCCGAGCGTGGTGCGCAGGTCGGCGCGCGAGACCGCCAGGGCCACCAGCAGCGCCACCAGTAGCAGCACGAACGTGCCCTCGAGGATGAAGGCCAGGCGCGGCGACGCGCTGGCGAAGATGGCCCAGGTCGCCAGGGCCAGGAAGGCCGCGCCCGCCAGGGCCACGACCGGCCGCAGCGGCTGCTTCATGCCCGGGGAAGCCACCCGCACCCACAGCTTGAAGCCGGTCACCGCGAGCGCCATGGCCGTGGCCAGGTGGAACAGGAACAGCCCGACCAGATCGAGGTGACGGTGCCACTCGGGCGGGGACTTGAGACCGGTCGGGCGCAGGACGGGCACTGCGAGCCGGTTCAGGACCAGCTCGATGATCACCATGAACAGGAGCAGCGCCACCAGGTCGAGCTGCGCCACCCATTTACGAAACCGCATGGACAGACAAAGGTTCTAGCAGATTTCTTGCCCGTCCGTCCCACCCGGGGCGATGCTGGAAGCAGCATTCCATGGCGACGCAGCGCGGCATCGGCAAGGCGGTCCTCGCGGCCGGCTTGCTCGTCTCGATGGCGGCGGGGGGCGCGGG
>Ga0209515_10009680_pt1 | contig 10916 bp, 15 predicted proteins | sample Subgroupgradi54m_FD_187454 | JGI IMG/M metagenome (GOLD analysis project Ga0209515, IMG submission 187454) | Subsurface groundwater microbial communities from S. Glens Falls, New York, USA - GMW60B uncontaminated upgradient, 5.4 m (SPAdes)... ...
AGGCGGGTACTCAAACAGGACTCGTGCGACTAAATTCAACCCAACCGGCAAGAAAAGAAAGTACCCAAATCTTCAAAAGAAGAATATTTTTATTCCTGAACTTAATAAATCAATCAATATTGAAGTCTCCGCCCGCGGCATGCGCACAATGCAAAAGCGCGGCACCTACGCCACCCTCATCAAAGCAGGCCTAATACAAGCTAGATAACAAAAAATCCCCTCGTCGGGGATTTTTTTATTTAAGCGATGTTGATATGAAGAAGTCCCCAGAACAGCCAGCTAAATATCAAAAGTACCATAATCGCACATCCTATAATAATGCCAAAGGTAATAAATTTTCTGCCAATTCTGTAAAATATAAATGGTAATATTATCAACACAGGTATAAATATAGCAAAAAAAACATAAAGAGACGGAAGAAAAGAAGGAGGAATATATGAAGAAATTAATATAAACCCTCCTATAATAATTAAAACTGAAGGTATAAATCCAATAAAAAAATCACCTATCTTTCTGCCACTACTATTATAATAGTTACCCGTTGAGACATTAATATTATTTTGATTTTCCATACTTCAATTATACCACGTCAAGTTTACGCCGGTACGAAGGTTAGAGCTGTTCCTTTTTTGCCGGAACGGCCGGTTCGGCCTATACGATGCACGTAGGTATCGTAGGTTTGCGGTACATCGTAGTTTATGACATGGGTGACATCTGGAATATCGAGTCCGCGAGCTGCGACATCGGTCGCAATGAGGACATTGATATGATCTTTTTTAAATGAATCGAGAATACGAATACGTTCTCGGCTTCTTTTGTCGCCGTGAATACCTCCAACTTTAAACCCGGCATGAGCAAGCTCTTTCGCAAGAGAATCCACACTGTGTTTCATCTCTCGGAAAATGAGCACCTTATCTGAACCGTCTTTTTTCAAGACTTCGTGCAGTTTTTCTAATTTTTCTTCTTTACTTCTGACGCGAATCACATCTTGATCAATGTTTTTTGCAGTTTCGCCGGAAACAACGGAGATAAAGACTGGGTCTTTCAAATAATGTTCGGTTAACTTTTTAATTTCAGCAGATAGTGTCGCGGAAAAGAAAAGGGTCTGATGTTCTTTTGGAGCTTTGCCGATTATATAAACCATATCATCTCGAAAGCCCATGTCGAGCATTCTGTCTGCCTCGTCGAGCACAACAGAATGACAATTAGATAAATCCAAAACTTTCCTGTCTAAAAGATCGCGCAGTCTGCCTGGGGTACCAATGATAAAAGAGACTCCCATTTTTATTTCTTTAATTTGCTTCATGATAGGAAGTCCTCCCACGCACGCTACCGAAAACATCCCAAACCCAAAAGCGAGATTTTTAAAATCAGATTCTATCTGAAGAGCGAGCTCGCGGGTAGGCGCCATTATCAAAACCGTTTCTCTTTTATTTTGTCCTTTAGTTTTTGAAATTTTTTCTATAAGTGGCAGAAGAAAAGCTGCAGTTTTGCCTGTGCCCGTATTGGCCATGCCGAAAACGTCCTTGCCTTGCATCACGGAAGAAATAGCTTGGTCTTGGATGGGTCTTGGATTCGTATAGCCAGCTCTTTTAATATTTTTGTGAAGTTGCGCGTTGAAAGGAAAATCGGCGAAAGTATGTTTTGAAACATATGGTTTTTCCTCAACATGAGTTCCCTTTTTAATGAAACGAGAAAAATCTATTCTTTCGCCTCTTGCACCACGAGATCTTTTATTGCTATTCCCCCTACTGCCGCCACTCTTAAAAGAATGCGGTCGAGAACTATTAAATTTTTTTGCTTTATAGGCAAATTTAGGTCGCCCGGATTTATTCGGGGTTCCAGAATGAGGTTTGTACATATTGGGTCACTCCCAATATATGTAATAGATGAGAATGATATTAGAAGCATAGCATTTTGATGATATTTTGTCAACGTTTTCTTAATTTTGGTAAAAAAGTTATACTGAAATGAATGCAGAATAAACTTATTGGAAAACACGTCGATGAATCATATTTAGATCTATTGGAACACATTATAAACAATGGCGCAGTAAAGACCGATCGTACAGGTACAGGTACAAAAAGCGTGCTCGGCTATCAAATGCGTTTTAATTTGGCTGACGGCTTTCCCCTTTTGACTACTAAGAAATTGCCCATCAAATCTATCATTCATGAACTTCTGTGGTTCATGCGTGGAGATACTAATTTAAAATATCTAGCCGACAACAATGTTCACATCTGGGACGAATGGCCATACAAAGCATATCTAATCAGAAATAAAATCAACGTTCCCAAAACAGGATCCGAAGAATGGAATAACGGAATAAAAGAATTTATAGAAAAAATAAAAAATGATGAAAATTTTGCAAAAGAGTATGGAAGCTTGGGGCCCATTTATGGATATCAGTGGCGAAGCTGGCCTACTCCAAACGGAAAGCATATTGACCAATTAAAAGAAGTTATCGAGCAAATTAAAAAAACTCCGGACTCTCGTCGTCTTATTGTATCAGCTTGGAATGTTGCCGACATAGACGAAATGGCCAAAGCGGGGCTTCCCCCTTGTCATTGTTTATTTCAATTTTATGTAGCTGATAATAAACTGTCCTGCCAGCTTTACCAAAGATCATGTGATACTTTTCTGGGTGTTCCCTTTAACATCGCTTCATACGCTTTGCTTACGATGATCGTTGCGCAAATATGCGGACTAGATTTGGGAGAATTTGTCTGGACCGGAGGCGATGTGCATCTTTATTTGAACCATATGGAGCAAGTTAACTTACAACTCTCCCGCCGTAATGATATTCGTCCGATGCCAAAAATGAAAATAAATCCAAATAAAAAAAATCTGGAAGATTTTACGATAGAAGATTTTGAACTGGTTGATTACAAACCGCACGAAAGCATAAAAGCTCCTATTGCAGTTTAATAATATGAACGAAATTGAAGTAAAAGCAAAATTAAAAAATAAAGAAAAAGTTCTTGGATACTTAAAAAGTATGGGGGCTGAATTTTTGGGCACAAAATATCAAAAAGATATCGCTTTCTGGCCAAATGATCTAAAAAACAGCGGGGAAAATCACCCCCTTGGAAGAAATTTTATGCGAATTCGAGAACAAGAATTAAATGGAATTAAAAAGGTTCTTTTCACATTAAAACAACCGCAGACTAATCAAACAGATTGCAAAGAGTATGAAATAGAAATAAAAGAAAACGACATTCAAAAATTAAAATCAATGATTTTTGCTTTGGATTACCATGAATATGTTACTATTGAAAAAAATCGAACTACGGCAAAGATTAAAGATATTGAAGTATGCATCGATGATGTAACGAGCCTTGGCTCTTTTATAGAATTAGAGAAGTTCGCACCAGCTGAAAAAGTCGAAGAAATACAAAACGAGCTTTATACAATTTTAGAATCTTGGGAAATTAATAAAGATGATTACGTGTACGATGGATACGATGTCCTCGTCCGTAGAGGACAAAAATAATTATGATTTCCCTCATTGCAGCCATTGGTAAAAATAATGAAATCGGCAAAGGCAATACCCTGCTCTGGCACCTGCCTGCTGATATGAAACATTTTAAAGAGATTACTTCTTTGCACGCTGTAATAATGGGTAGAAAAACATTTGAGTCCGTAGGCAAACCCCTGCCCAATCGCAGAAACATAGTAATCACACGGGATGCAAATTATAAAAAGGAGGGCGTAGAAATCGTGCATTCTTTAAGCGAAGCGTTAAATTTGTTTGCAGATCAAAATGAAGAAATCTTTATAATCGGCGGAGGAGAATTATATAAAGAGACAATGCCTATCGCCGACAAGCTTTACATAACTCACATAGAAGCTGAAGATGAAGAAGCTAGTGTATTTTTTCCGGAGATTATTCCAATAGTTTGGAACGAGATATCACACAAAGAGTACAATTCGGATGAGAAAAATCCTTTTAATTATACTTTTTCAGTTTACGAAAAAATATAAGAATTCAATTGACAAAGTAGAAAATTATGCGAAACTTACAATATGATTTTATCCGATAAAAAAATTCTTGAAGAAATCAAAAGGAAAAATATTGTAATAAAACCCTTTAATCTAAAAAAAATGGGCGGCAATTCTTACGATGTGCACCTAAGTAAATATTTAGCGCAATACATAGATAAAACACTGGATTCAAAAAAACACAATAAAATAAAACACTTTGAAATTCCTGAAAAGGGTTTTATTTTAAAACCGGGCCAGCTATACCTAGCATCCACAATGGAATATACCGAAACCCATAAACATGTTCCCTTCCTAGAAGGCAAATCTTCAACGGGGCGACTAGGTATTGATATTCACGCAACCGCCGGCAAGGGTGATGTAGGTTTCTGCGGATATTGGACAATGGAAATATCAACATCCAAACCGGTACGCATTTATGCCGGAATGCCGATAGCCCAACTTATATATTATGTAGTGGAAGGAAAAGTAGATAGAATTTATAGTAAAAAAATTGATGCTAAGTACAGTTTTCAAGAAAAACTTCCAAAAGAATCTATGATGTGGAAGAATTTCAAATAAAAAAACCGCCAAGAGATTGGCGGTTTTTTTGTGTTTGTAAATTTATTTTATTTCTACCCACACGTATTTTTCTGCTGAAAAATTGTCTGGGCACACCTCGCCCCGTCGGGCTCCGGTCGATAGAAGTGAATTACTTCACTTCTATCCCCATGCTTCGAGCAGAGCCGGCGATGATATTGATCGCGCCTTCGTCATTTTTTGCATTCAAGTCTGCACGTTTTTTGTTGGCTATTTCAAGTGCTTGCGCGCGGGTTATAGATCCTGCTTTGGTGGCAACATTTTTGCCTGAACCTTTTTCTACTCCAGCGGCTTTTAAAATAAGACCTGTAACAGGAGGAGTTTTGACCACAAAATCATAAGACCGGTCTTCGTAGACAGTAATTGAAACTCCAACTTTATCCCCTGCCATTTTTGCAGTTGCAGCATTAAATTTTGTAACGAAATCTCCAATGTTAATACCGGCCTGTCCGAGTGCTGGGCCTAAAGGCGGCGCAGGTGTTGCCTTGGCGGCTTGGATTTGAAGTTTTATTTTTTTGGTTATCTTTTTTGCCATAATGTTACATTATATTAAATCTTTTTAACTTGCAAGAAATCGAGCTCGACTGGAGTTTCACGTCCGAACATTGAAACGAGGACTTTAACTTTTCCACGATCTTCATCTACAGCACTTACTTTACCCTCAAGGTCTTTAAATGGGCCGTCGGTAATTAAAACAGTCTCGTCCACCGCCATATCAATATTGTGTTTAAGCGTGCCAGCGTCCATTTTCTTAAATAGATAATCAGCTTCTTCTTTTTTTAATGGAACAGGATTCACGCCCGCTCCGACGAAACCAGTCACTCGTGGAGTATTGCGCACTACATACCAAGAATCATCGGTCACAATCATATCTACCAATACATAGCCCGGATAAATTTTTTCTTCTACTTCAACGCGCTTGCCAGCTTTTATTTTTATTTTCTTTTCAACTGGGACAATAACATTAAAAATTTTATCATTCATGCCAAGCGAATCGATGCGCTGACGCAAATTACGAAGAACAACGTTTTCGTACCCAGCGTAAGTATGTATTGCATACCAATTTCTAGTTCCCAGTGTTTCTTGTTTTGACATAAGTTTAAGGAGTAATTATTTTTTGCAAACCTTGTGAAAAAATAAAATCAAAAATACCTAAATAGTAAGAAATGACAACAGACAAAATAATAACTATCAAAGTATAGTAAAAAGTTTGGCTTCTAGATGGCCAAATTACATGCTTTAACTCTGCCTTTGTCTCCTTTAAATATTCAGTAATTTTTGACATTTTTTAAAAAAGCCCCCTTTCAAGGGCTTTTTTAACAATACTCTTTTTCCTAAAAATAGTCAATCCGCCAGGGGACGGACAGACCTTTATCTAATTTCGTAAGTAATAGTCACGTTTGAAGTTATTTTATTTTCTCCCGCTGGAAGTTCTGGACTAGGAGACGGAGCACTTCCTGCACTGTCAGCTGCCATCATACCCTTAGCATAGTACATAGGGTAATTACCATTTTCAGAGAAATTTACAATTCTGACAAGACGTACGCCGAGATCTTTGGCAAGAGTTTCTGCTTTAGCCTTCGCTTCATCTATCGCAATTTTGCGAGCCTGCGCTTTTAACGCATTTTCATTTTCAATTGAAAAATTTGGGCCATTCATGTCAGAAATTCCCACGGCGCCAATACCTTTTACAATTTCACCAGCATTAGTAATGTCGTAAATTTTCACCGAAACATTTTCTGAAACTTCGTAACCGATTATTTTGGGTGCATCTTGCCGACAAGGCAAACCTATTCCTCCATAACAAGGTGTTCCATAATCATATTTTGGATAAGAGCTATAGTTTTCTGTTTTTATGTCCTTTTTTGCTATACCACTCTTATCTAGAAAACTGAGCACTGCACTTTCTTTAATCGTCACTTTATTTTGCGCATTTTTCATGTCTGTAGCATCCTCACGTATCGTGAAACTGATAGTTGCCAAATCAGGACTCGCTGAAATTTCTCCTTTACCATCAAAACTTATGGTATTTGAAGCTGGAGCGCCACCACCAATGAACTTATAACTTTTTATTTCAGTAATTATTTTAGTTGCAAAATAAAGAGACAAAATAATCAACAATACAAAGCCCGCTTTTGTTAAATTAGATTTTTCTTTGTTTAATATTTCCATATATTTTAATTTTATTTTTTAATTCCAACGAGTTCAACATCAAAGATTAAGGTAGAATTTGGAGGAATTGGCCCCTGTCCATTTGCTCCATAACCATCTTTTGGAGAAATTGTAAGAGTTTTCTTCTCCCCAACCTTCATTCCGACTATTCCTTTATCCCACCCGGCAATCACTTGCCCAGCACCTAATGTGAAAACAAAAGGTTGCACATGATTAAATTTTGGATCTACGTTTGAATCAAAAACTGTACCGTTTTCTAACCTGCCAGTATAATTCATAGAAACAGTATCCCCTGTTTTTGCCACCTCCACCACAACATTACTATTATTTTCTGTTACCATATTTGTTTTATTATTTACGCTGATAAAAATTAAAACTCCTATTAAAACCAAACAAATGATAAATGCCCAAATCATATTCATACTTTTTTTATTTTCCATAATTTAAAAAATTAATTGGATTGATAATATCTCCATTATAGCCTCTATATTTTTTTATACAATATTGACTTCTGGCGCCAGCTCAAGGTCAAATTTTTCTTTAACAGACGCAATAATTTTGTTTGCTAATTCCATAAGCTCTTCACCTGTGGCACCGCCATAATTTACTAAAACTAAAGCATGTTTTTCGTGCGCTCCGACATTGCCCACCCTATACCCCTTCCATCCACACTGTTCGATAAGCCATCCGGCTGGAATTTTTATTATTTCCTCTTCCTTAAAATATGGCGCATCTGGATATTTTTCGAGTAAATTTTGTAATTTTTCCTTATCAACAAAAATATTTTTGAAAAAACTTCCAGCATTTCCAATAATTTTAGGGTCCGGCAGTTTACTTTTGCGTATAAACGTCACAATATCACTAATATCTTTAGGATTTTTAACTTCAATTTTATTTTTCTCTAAGTAATCAGATAGAATTTTGTAAGTTATATTCTTTTTTACTTCTTTACTTAATCTCAAAGTTACCGCTCCAATGAAATATTTTCCTTTTAATTTATTTTTAAAAATACTATCTCTATAACCAAATTCACATTCTTCATTATTAAAAATTTTCTTCGCGCCTGTTTCAATCTCATATGCTTCAACATTCAAAAGAACATCTTTAAGTTCAACGCCATAAGCTCCGATATTTTGAATCGGCGCGGCACCGACGGTCCCCGGAATAAATGCCAGATTTTCAACACCCCAATATCCGTGATTCACCACAAACGTTACAAGATCATGCCAAATTTCCCCACCCATGGCGCGGACTGTGACACTTCCTATATCTTCTTTTAAAATTTCTATGCCCTTCAACTTATTCAAAATGACCATGCCGTCAAAATCCGAAGTAAATAAGACATTACTTCCCCCGCCGAGAAATATTTTTTTATTTTGCTTAAATTCTGGCAAATTAAAAAACTCTTTTAATGCTTCTTCATTATTTATCTCTACAAAAAATTTCGCACTCGCATTTATGCCGAATGTGTTTAATTTATAGATATTATAATTTTTCAGAATTTCCATTTTAAATAATAAAAGAAATAATTGCTCCGATGCCAACCAAAGAAATCAAAACAAAAGTAAGCCACCCAAGAATATTCCCGATTTTTTTAGTCTTAAAATTTCCCATTATATTTTCATTTCCACTTAAGCGAACAATAAAGAAAATCATAAATGGAGATATAACACCATTTAGTACCGCAGAATAAATAAGCGCCTTGATGGGGTCGAGTCCAACAAAATTCAAAACTATACCTATTGCCATTGCTATAATAATAATTCCATAAAAAGAAGTCGCTTGTTTTAATTTTCGATAAAGCCCTGTTTTCCAACCAAAGGATTCTGAAATGGCATATGACGCCGAACCCGCAAGCACAGGAATCGCGAGAAGCCCGGTACCCAAAATTCCCAAAGCAAAAAGCGCAAAAGCAAAATCCCCAGCGAATGGACGAAGGGCAATAGCCGCATCTGAAGCAGTGGTAATATTAGTAATTCCATTTGCAAAAAGTGCTGCTGCAGAGGCTGCAATAATGAAAAACATTATTAAATTTGAAACGAACATACCTGACCAAACATCAATCCGCATATTTTTTATATCAGATGATGTGGTATTGGCACGCCGTAACATTTCGGTTTTTTCACCATGCAAAATTTGCTCTTCAACTTCCTGTGAAGATTGCCAAAAAAATAAATATGGACTAATGGTCGTGCCGAGCGCTGCACAAATAAGAATTATTACGTCTTTGGAAAAATGAAAATTTGGGATTATCGTATTGTGGAAGACTTCCCCCCAATTCATTTTCACAGAAAAAGCTGAAATAACATACGCAAAAAGAATAAAAGTGAGATATTTCAAATATTTTGCATATTTTTTATAAGAGATAAAAATCTGAAGAAATAAAGAAAATATTGCAAAAAGAAAAATTAAAAAAGTGAAAGAGATGGCGGGAAGTAAAAGTTGCGTGGCTTTAGCCATCGCTCCTAAGTCTGCTCCAATATTGAAAACATTAGCAAAAAGCAAAAGTGCTATGCATAAATATAGAATTTTTTTTGAATAGTATTTTTTAATATTTGCAGCCAAACCTACTCCAGTAGCAAGTCCGATGCGAGCACACATTTCTTGAACAGCTCCCATCAAAGGAAAACTAAAAAGGGACAACCAAATAAGACCAAAACCCTGAGAGGCGCCCATTTGAGAATAAGTGGCAATGCCCGATGGGTCATCATCAGCTGCTCCAGTAATAAGCCCGGGTCCCAAAGTTTTCCAATATTTCACCGCTACTTTTACCGGCCTTTCTTCCTTAATATCCCTCTTTAATTCATTTCCAATTTCTACCCCCTTTTCTAACACTTCTGCTGGCGCGCTAAAAAATTTTTTCCAAATGCTCTTTTTCATTCTCTAAGTATAGTTACAGAACCATCTTTATGCAATTTAATTACTTTTGAGGCTTTACCATAAATTTTTCCTCCATCGACATACATATCAACAGAAGTACCAAAATATTCTTCTGCTTTAGAAATATCTTCCGCCGGAGATAGGCCTTCAGGGTTTGCGGAGGGTGCAATAAGTGGTCCAACTTTCGTAAGCAGGGCTCGTATTTTTTCTGATAAGGGCATGCGAAATGCGAGAGTTTTTGTGCCACGATGCAGATACGAGAGTGTTTCATCAGGACAATCCAAAATGATACTCACAGGACCGGGCCAATATTCTTTTATTTTATTTTTTTGTTCTTCACTTAAGGCAACTGAAAATTTTTCAAGCCCACTTATATTACCTATCAATATTATGCAAGGCTTTTCAGGGTTTCTTTTGCGTATAGCATAAATGCGATTCACCACAGAAATATTTTGTGCTCGTCCCACGATTCCATATAAAGTATCCGTTGGCATCACTACCACACCATTTTTTTTAAGTGTTTTTATTAAATTTGTATCGGTCCATATCATGGAAATAAAGGTCACTTTAGTGTATTATATAGATTATATAAATAAATATAAAAACATGCTAATAAAAAAGATTATAGAATTTTTCGACAAACTGGAAAATAAAATAAGGAGGAAGCTGAGCCATTATCCTATTCTCTATGCATTTATAGGGGGAATCGGTGTAGTATTGTTTTGGCGTGGGGTTTGGCACACGGCAGATGATATAAACCTTGGTTCAACTATTTCAATAATTATCGGAGCCGTTATCCTTCTCCTGACAGGTATTTTCGTTTCAGAATTTATCGGAAAAAAACTTATAATTTCTGGCCTTGTCGGGGAAAAAAAAATAATTAAAAAAGAAGAAGCCGAAATAAAAACGGAAGAAACTGAAATTCAAACAGAAGAAACTCAACTCAAAAATCTGCAAAGTACCCTAAATAGAGTGGAGAGAAAAATATCTGATCTGGAGGAAGAGATAGAAGGAAAATAATTGGGTGCCTACAGGGATTCGAACCCTGACTAAGAGCTCCACAAGCTCTAGTGCTAACCATTACACCATAGGCACCATGTGTTCTAAGTTATACCAAAAAATATATAGAAATGCTACTTATATTTTAAAAAATTAGTGTGCCCAGGGGGGGACTCGAACCCCCATGCCTTGCGGCGCTACCACCTCAAGGTAGTAAGTCTACCAGTTTCTCCACCTGGGCATTTCTTAAAAAACTATTAGCAGTATAGCAAAATATAGAAAAT
>Ga0209515_10009682_pt1 | contig 10915 bp, 14 predicted proteins | sample Subgroupgradi54m_FD_187454 | JGI IMG/M metagenome (GOLD analysis project Ga0209515, IMG submission 187454) | Subsurface groundwater microbial communities from S. Glens Falls, New York, USA - GMW60B uncontaminated upgradient, 5.4 m (SPAdes)... ...
TCCTGTATTACCAGTAGCTCCTGAACCACCTGCAGCTCCTGTAGCTCCTGTATTACCTGTAGCTCCTGAACCACCTGCAGCTCCTGTATCACCTGTAGCCCCTTTAGCTCCTGGTGATTGCGCTGGTATGATTGCAGTTTGAGTACACCCAATTAAAAATAGCATCATCACCATAATAACTATAATTACTAAAAATATGTTTTGTTTTATCATATGTATCAATCCTCCGTGGTTGGTCATACCTAATTATCTATTTTAAAAGATAAGATAATCATCTATTAATATACAATATAATTATGTATTAATAGTTATGGTAGAAATTATCAACCGTGTTAGTGATATTCGATGTATTTTTAAACAAAAAATAAAACATCGAGAGCTGAGCTGACACTAAAACAAAAGAAAGATTTATTACGTACCTCAATTCGAAAGATTTATATCTTTCATCTTCCCAAGTTTTCTTAAAAAAGAATTATTATTTAAAAAAGAGGTTTGTGTAAATGACTAAAGTTATTTTTGTTGTTTGTGATGGATTAGGTGATAGGCCAATAAAGCAGTTGAAGAATTTAACTCCATTGGAAGCTGCAAAAACGCCAAATTTAGATAAATTAGCAAAATCAGGGATCACTGGCTTATTGCATACTGTTTATCATGGCATTCGTCCTGGGAGTGATGTTTCTCATCTTTCTTTATTTGGTTATGATACAAAATTATATTACAAAGGTCGAGGGATGTATGAAGCGCTTGGTCTTGGAATGAAATTAAATAAAGGTGATGTTGCTTTTCGTTGCAATCTTGGCACGATTAAAAGTGATGGAATTATTCTTGATCGTCGAGCTGGGAGAATTGAATCAGCTGAACCTTTTCTGAAAGAGTTAGATGGTACGCAGATTAATGGCGTTCGTTTTTCAATAAAAGCAGGAGTTATGCATCGTTCTGCTTTAGTGATGTCTGGTTATAATTTAAGCTATAAAGTGAGTGATGCTGATCCGCATGAAACAAATGTAAAAATAAAAAAAGCAATGCCGCTTGATAATTCAAAAGAAGCCCAATTCACTGCTGATACACTGAATCGATTTATTGATTTAGCACAGCAAAAATTAAAAGCAAATCCTTTGAATAAAGAAAGAACAAAGAAAAAATTACTTGAAGCAAATTATTTGCTTGTTCGCGGCGCTGGTTATGTTGAAGATGTACCTAGTTTTTTTGATAAATACAAAATGTCTTCTTGTTGTATTGCTGGCGCTGGTTTATATAAAGGCATTGCAAAAGCTTTAGGCATGGATGTGCTTGAAGTAAAAGGAGCAACAGGCACTTTTACAACTGATATTGAAGCAAAAATGAAAGCTGCAAAAGAAGCGTTAAAACGATATGACTTTATTTTTGTTCATATTAAAGGAACAGATACTGCAGGAGAAGATGGTAATTTTCTTGAAAAGAAAAAATTTATTGAAAAGATTGACAAAGCAATTAAATTAATTTCTGATTTAGATGATACTCTTGTTGTCGTTACAGCAGATCATTCAACACCTTGCGAATTAAAAGCTCATTCAGCAGATCCAGTACCTATCTTAATGAATGGACCAGGTGTTCGTGTTGATTCAACGAAGCGATTTGGCGAGCGAGAATGTGCAAATGGCGCATTATCCCATATTGTTGGACTTGATGTTATGCCAGAGATTATGAATCTGTTGGGGAAGGCACAGTTGTATGGGGATTGAAGAAATTAAAATTAGAGAATTATAATTTATTAATAATTGTTGTTTTATCAGCATGATCTTTTTGAATTGCTTGCGTCATTTCTGCTCTTGTTCTATAGGTACTTTCTGGAAATCCTGCTTCAATAAGATCAATTATTTTTGCGTACGTTTTTGGTGCATCTGCTTTTTCAAATTTTTGACGTGTTTCTTCCATTTCTTCGATGCTTAATCTTGCTGTTCCTGGTGCAGCAAGTAATTCATTTAAGGGAATCATTGCATTTAATCCATAAACACTATTGCCAGCAGTATTAAGATAAGGATTATAGGTAACAAATGCGCCAACATCTGGATTTACATTGATAATATATCCTCCAACGCCGCTTTTGCAAGTATTTGCTCTTGCGCCAGCAACTAATAATGCAACTTTTCCAGTTTCTTCATACATTCCAAAAGAATTCATAGCATTCATTACTCTGACAACTGCATTTTCTGAAACTAAACGGTTATTTGTTGTAATATCTATTCCACCAGCTGCTAAAACTAAACTTGCATAAAGTAAATCTTTTGTTTTTACACCAATTGAACATGCTCTTGTATAATTCTCTAAAGCCTTATCTGCTTCATCATTTGTTTTAAATCTTCCACATGCTAATAATTTATACGCAAAAGCTCTATTGTTTCCATTTGATGCCATTTCTGATTGAAATACATCTTCAAGAACTGCTAAATCTGAATTTCTGGTTAATTGTTTCATAAAATCTAAAAAATTATTAAAATCACCAAATTGTGCAATTATCCCTGCTGAAGAGATTGCACCTGCATTATTTAATGGATGTTCAGCATTTCTTAATTGTAATTCTGTTTGTGAAATACGGTCAGCATTAAATGGTAATGCATTTGCTTCTATTCCTGAAATATAATCAGCTGATACTCCTTTTGAGAGTGCATATAAATATAAAAATGGTTTTATTACTGATTGGACACTTCCAATAACATTATGTCCATCTCCTACTTTTATTTCATTTCCATGAAGATCAGAAATTGCTATTGCAGTTTTTTCTCCATCAATTTTTTCAGAAGCAAGTTCTGGAATATATGCAGCTTTTGTTCCATAAATCTTTTCTTTTGCCCAAGTATCAATTGCTTGTATTTTTGCTTCTGTTATCATTAATTCATCAAGGGTAGGGGAATTAATTTTATGATTTCTTCCTTCTCTTAAAATAGCGTATAATTCTTCAGTATTCATTTTAGAGATAGAAATTGTTGATTATTTATAATTCTTTTGGTATAATTATCATGATTGAGTGATGACTAACATTTTTTTAATTCTTTTCGTAAAACATTTAAACTCTCCCTGAGTTATATTTTCCATGGAAGTACAAAAAGAGGTTAGTTCGCAGTCTGCTGAAGCCCAGTTTCGTGTTGTAGTATCTGATGTTTCTCTTGATTCTGATGCGCCTCTTTCTCTGGATCAAATACAAGAATTACCTTCTCTTATTCCTTTTGCAGTATCACCTGTTCTATCACCAATTCCATCACCTGCTACATCATCAATTCCATCGCCAATTGCACAACAAACGCAATTCAAGCGAATTCAAAGCCCAAGTTCCATTAATACCCATCGGCAGTGCCCAAGAAAATATTATTATCAATATGTTGAGAAATTGCCAACAAGGCCAAGCATTCATTTAGTTCGGGGAAAACTTGCGCATTCAGTGTTAGAAGATTTTTTTAAAATTGATGTTTCTTTGATTACAATGGAGAATTATTCTTTTTTAATGAAACTAATGATTAATGAATTATTTAAAAAACATTGGAATAATTCACTGCCTGAACTTGAATCATTACAATTGTCACAAGAAGATTTTTTATTTTATTATAATGAAACAAATGAAATGGTCAATGATTGGTGTGATTTATTTCTTCAGAAATTAAATCAGGAAATACAGCAGTTTTCTTTGCATGAAGCATATAACCGATTAAAACCAATGACAGAATTGCAATATTCATCGCAAACACTTGGTGTTCGAGGATTTGTTGATGCAATTTTTCGTATCGGTGATGATGTTAAAATTATGGATTATAAAACTTCTAAGAAAGATAAAATTACTGAAGATTATAAACTGCAGCTTGCGATTTATGCATTACTCTATAAAGAAACACATGGGATTATGCCAAAAATAGTCGGCATTGATTTTTTAAAACATGGCGAACGATTTTTAGAAGTTGATGAGCAATTGCTTGATTTTGCAAAAAAAGAATGTGCATTAATTCATATTCGAACGCAATCAGATAATGTTAAGGAATATCCTAAGAAAATAACTTCATTATGTAAATGGAGCACTGGTCAATGTGATTTTTATGGCACTTGCGTGAAGAGTGATTAGTTTTCTTCAGTTTTATTGAATTATTTTCTGAATTTTTTATGATTATTGAAAATCTTTCATCTTTTTTGGTTATTCTTTCAATTTTGCTGAATGTTTTTTGGGAAAAACTGCAGAAGCTATTTTAAGCTATACTTCTTATTATTTCTAATGATACGCTATAATAAAATTTATATACTTGTTATAACATCTGTTATAACTATCCTTTTCTGGATTGAAAAAATAGTTATGCAGTTAAATCGAAAAGAAGTAGAAATTACTTTTGATCCACATCTTTTTCATAGAGTAGATTATCGAAATTTAGATTTTGATTTGGTTGAAGAAACAATCAGAAAAGGTAATGTTTATCCTTATAAATGTGAGATTCCTAACAAGATTTGTTTTAAAAAATATTTTGGTAAAATTAATCAAACATATACTGTTATTGTACGATATAACAACGAATTCATTGAGGTAAAAACAGCATGGAACAGCAACGGAAAATAAAATGTGATTGTGGTCATATTTTGGTAGAGCAAAAAGCATTGTTTGATCACTTTGAAGTTGAAGCGATGGTTTGTCCTCATTGCAATTTTATAACATTAACAAAAGAACAGGCTAAAAAATATGCAGATTTACAGCGATTGCATGATGTTATATGTTCTGAGAGAAAAATAATTAGAATTGGTAATTCTATGGGATTAATTCTTCCTGATAAATTGCAAGAATTTGGAATTAAAATTGGTAAAAAAATAAGAACAGAAGCAATTGATGAAAAATCATTCAAGGTAATATTTGCTCATTAGTTCATTCAAATTGATCTCTTTTTTAATAATCCCACTAATTCTTTTTGAATAACATCAATTGCTCTTCGTCCATCAACATCAATTAATACTTTTTTTTTTATATAATAATTTATTAATGGCTCTGTTTTTTCTCTGTAAATTTGCAATCTGTTCTTTATTGTTTCAGGTTTATCATCAGCTCGTAATATAACTTTATCTCCGCATTTATTGCAAACATCTTTTTTAATTGGTGGATTAGTAATTATATTGTATGCAGCGCCGCATTTTGCACATGATCTTCTGCTTGAAATCCGTTCAATGATCTCATTATCAGGGACTTGAAAATTAATCACTGCATTTAATTCTAATTTACTTTTTTGCAATAGTAAGTTTAATTCATCAGCTTGATCGATTGTGCGCGGAAAACCATCGAGAATAAATCCTTTTTTACAATCTTTATGTGAGATCCTATTTTTAATAATTTCAATCATGATTTCATCAGATACAAATTCTCCTTTATCAACAAGTGTTTTCACTTTTCTTCCTAATGCTGATGCTGCTTTAATTTCAGCTCGTATCATGTCACCTGTTGAAATCTGCGGAATAGAGAATTCTTTCATTAATTTTTCTGCTTGCGTTCCTTTTCCTGCCCCTGGGGGACCGAGCATGATTAAGATCATATGATTATTACTATTGTACTTATTTATATAATTATTTAAATTTTGCCGCAGTAAACTGCGACAAAATTTATTTTTCTTGTTATTTTGTAAACACATTTAAACATCTTCTTCTCGGCAATTGAATGGATGAACATAATGTAAGTGAATTATCTCCTGTAATTGGATCCCAACAACAAATTACTCCTGAAAAACCCTCTAAAATTAAGAAAATAATTATTATTTCTCTTACAGTCTTTATTTTATTCTTAATTTTTACGTATTTCTTAATTGGACCAAAAGTATTGTTTATTTTGCAGGGGCAGCTTGAAAGTACAGAGACTCAAGATTTTAAAACTGAATATAAAAATTGGACTATTGAGTTTACTCCTGCTGTTTTTTTAGAATTGCAGCAATATTATCTTAGTATTCAGAAAACAGAATTTAGTGTTTGTCTTCTTGGCAATTATCATCCAAATAATACTAATCAAGTTAAATTAAGTAATTATTTTGTTACTTCGCTCTATTATCCAAAAACGTTTGAAAAAGCATTTGACCATGTTATTTTTCAAGAATGCCCTGCTGAAACGATTATTGCTTTGCATTCTCATCCGTACAAAGATTGTCTTTTTTCAGAGCAGGATATTTCTACATATCATCAATCAGTTAAGTATAATCAAAATCTTTTGTTTGCAATTATGTGTGAAAAGAATAGGTTTACATTTTATCGGGAATGATTCATTTTTTGTAGAACGATTTAAAGAATGTTTAAATTAAAAAAATAAAACTAAACTATTTATTTCTTCTTCTTTGGTCGAAGTACTGCACTTTTGCATTTTCTGCATTTTACAGCACCAGCTAATACTTTCATGTTGTTAGCTTTCATTTTTGATTTGCATCGTCTGCAAACAAAAACATCTTTGAATAATCGTGCATTCGCTTCAGCAAATTTTACCATGGTTCCTCACTCTAACTTGTTTTTACTTGTTTCATAACTTTTGAGTCAAGTACTACCCAGAATAATATATTACATCCTTCTGTAACATCAGCTTTTAATTCGTCTTCGATTTTTAAGTCAAATGTTTCGAATGTTTCAATATCCATGACATTTGCCATGTTTCCATTGATTGATAATACTTGTGCTGTTCTCTTTTCTACAAGAGGAACATCGATGTTATCGTGCGATGGCGCAACAATAACTCGCTTTTTATCGTCAAGCAATCCTACTGCGGAAATTCTTGATTTTGCGTGACCGTGTTTTCCAGGTCTTGAAATTTGAATATCAACTACTCTGCAAGCAACGTTTTCTATAACACAGTAGCTTCCTTTTTGTAATGTTCCGATGCTAACTTGCTTTACTTCTCCCATCATTTCACCATATACTGTTTTTATGAATATTATTTATAATTTATTTGTAAAATTATATCTAATTTCAAAGTTTGAGCTTCATATATATAAAGGTTACTCTTTTTATTTTTTTAAATAATTTATATAGAAATCTTTAAATATAACATGGAGGGTTAAGATTTTTATGGCAAAAAACGATGAAGAATATCAACAAGAAGAAGATGTTGATCCGAATGAAAAAGATGAAAATGTAGATGAACTCATGGACAATGATGAACTTTCTCCTGAAGAAGAAGGTTTTATGAAAGGCTATGATGAAGAATAATTTATTGATTTATTTCTCCTATATATATTATAATTAGTTTTTATAATTAATTTTTAGCATTTTATTCTAAACATTTTTATTTGAGTTCCTTTTAGTATCTTTAATGGCTTCAATAATTACCTCAAAAATTGAAACAAATGTTAATGTTATTAAGCAGCAATTGTTTGAAAAGAATGTTCTTCTTGTTGCAGTTATCAAAAGACGCTCTCTTGCTGAAGTAAATGCAATTATGCAGACAGGTATTGTTTCTATTGCAGAGAATAAAGTGCAGGACGCGCAGAAGACATTTTCACAGCTTTTTTCTGATACTTATTTTATTCAAAATATTAAAAAAATTCAAAAACATTTTATTGGACATTTGCAGTCTAATAAAGTGAAACAAGCTGTACAATTATTTGATGTTATTCAAACTGTTGATTCTTTAAAAATTGCAGAGCTTATTAATCGAGAAGCACAGAAGATTAATAAGATTCAACAAATTATGATTCAAATTAATATTGGTTGTGAGCAGCAAAAATATGGTATTGATGCAAAAGAATTGTTTGAATTGTATGCTCAAATTCAGCAATTAAAGAATATTCTAATTATTGGGATTATGTGTATTGCACCTCATATTAAATTAGTTGGTGAACAAAAAGTGCGAGATTGTTTTCAAGAGATGAAGCGATTGTTTGACCAATTGGGCAAAAAAGCAGATAGTCATTTTTCTCATCTTTCTATGGGTATGAGTGATGATTATTTGATTGCAATTGAAGAAGGTTCTACGATGGTTAGAATTGGCAGAAAGTTGTTTGAGTAAGTAATTTAAGGATTTACCTAATGTTGAATTTGTGCAATAATTCTTTTCTAATATATATTTCTCCAATATACATTTTTCTATTATAACTAATTGATTATTATACAATTGATTACCATAAACATTATAAATCTTTAACTTTAACCTAAATAAGGTGATTGAGTGATAGAAGAAATAAAAAGAGCTGATCCTGAATTATATTCTCAATTAGTAAAAGAGCTTGATCGACAAAAGCATAGTATTGAATTAATACCTTCTGAAAATTTTGTTTCTCCTGCTGTTCTTGAAGCACTTGGCAGTGTTTTGACTAACAAATATTCTGAAGGTTATCCACGCAAACGATATTATGGTGGCAATCAATTTATTGATCAAGTAGAATCGCTTGCAATTGAACGGGCAAAAAAAGTGTTTGGCGTTCCTTATGCAAATGTGCAGCCTTATTCAGGGAGTCCTGCAAATATGGCTGTGTATCTTGCAACGTGTAAGCCTGGCGATGTTGTCATGGGATTAAATCTTCCTGATGGCGGGCATTTAACGCATGGCTGGATGGTTAATTTTTCTGCGCAATTTTATAAAAGTGTCCCTTATCATGTTAAAGCTGATGGATTTATTGATCTTGAAGAAGTACGGCGACTTGCTCTTTTGCATAAACCAAAATTAATTTGGTGCGGAGCAACTGCATATGTACGAGAATTTCCGTTTGAAGAATTTGCAAAAATTGCAGATGAAGTTGGTGCTTATTTTGCAGCAGATATTGCGCATATTTCTGGACTCGTTATTGGCGGCGTTCATAAATCCCCTGTGCCTTATGCACACATTGTTACAATGACAACGCATAAAACATTGCGTGGCCCTCGTGGTGGGATTATTATAACAACACAAAAAGGTTTAGATAAAGATCCACAATTGGGTGATAAAGTTGATAAAGCAATTTTTCCTGGATTGCAAGGTGGTCCTCATGATCATCAGACAGCTGCAATTGCTGTAACACTTGGTGAAGCATTGAAGCCAGAATTTAAAATGTATGCACGGCAAATTGTGATTAATGCAAAAGCATTGGCAGCTGCATTGATGCAAAAAGGAGTAAAGCTTGTTTCAGATGGTACTGATAATCACATGCTTTTGATTGATTTAACTTATGGTGGGAAAGGAAGAGGTGTATTTTTGCAAGAAGCATTAGATGAAGCAAATATTACATTAAATAAAAATACAATTCCTGCTGATCCATCTTCGCCATTTTATCCAAGCGGTGTTCGATTAGGGACGCCAGCAATTACAACAAGAGGGATGAAAGAGCATGAAATGCAGATCATTGCAGGTTGGATTGCAGAAGTAATTCATGAAATTAAACAATATAATCTGCCGGAAGATAAAACAAAAATAAAGACATATCTTGAGCAGTTTCGAACAGAAATTAAAACGAATGCAACTGTTCTTCGAATCAGAAATGAAGTTATTGCATTGTCGAAAGAATTTCCGTTGTATGCTGGGATTGAGTATTAATAATAATTATTATTTATAATTATTTTATTATCTGAATGGATTTATAATTGTAATTAAATTATCATTAAATTTTTTTTCATTTTCTTTATCTAAACTTATTGTTATTACACCCATGGTTAATCACAATTATTTAAATAGATAATAAACTATCTAAATGTATTGGAAATTTTACATTTTGTAAATTAAAAAAATTAAAAAAATTAAGCATTTATTTTAATTCGATTCATGCCGCAGCAATAGCAATGATAGCCTTCTGTCAAATGCTTTAAACCGTTATCAAATAATACTTGTTTCATGGTATTATTGCATTGCTTGCATTTGATTCTATTTTGTATCATTGTATTTTGCATCGTTTTATTTTGTGCATTCTGCACTCTTGAATAATAATGCATTTTTGTTCACCTCTAAAATGTAAATGTTGTTGTTGAATGCAATTGTGCTTACTTCAACCATAAAATCGCCAAAATCTTTGATGTAGCTGATTTTATTTCTTTTTTGCTGATCGATAATTGTATATAATGGCTCGAGCAAAGTCAAATTAATAAACTGCCAATCAGTTTTATCTTTGACTTGAAACTTTTTTGATCGCCTAATAAAAATGATCAAGAGGCATCACCGTTTCTAAAAGCTGACTGTCTGACATAAATGTTTCTCGTTTGATGTCATCAATTAAGTAAAAAACATTTCTTGTCTTTACTTTGTATTTATTATCTAATACTTCTAAAAATTCTTCTAAGTCTTTTACATTTCGAAAGATGCAGTCAATTAAATAATCATAGCCGTTGTTGATCTTATATAATGTATTGACATTTTGATGCAAAAATAAGAATTCCCGCAATTCTTCTCTTTTCTGGGGCAATGCTTTGATTGCAATATTTGCCCGTGCATTAAATCCAAAAACTGAGAAATCAATTAATGTTGTATAGCTTTTTATAATTCTGCTTTTAAACATTTTTATTCGTTCATAGATTGTAGCAACGGGGATTTTCGTTTGTTTGCTAATGTCGGTCAATGAAACTCGGGCATCATTGCGTAATGATGCTAATATCAATAAATCTTTTTTTTTATACATTTTTGTTCACCTCACTTCGTTCGGTGAACAAAAATGTGTGTTATTGGAGTGAATGTTTGTAAAATGTAATTGATTAATGCTCCTTTCATTTTTATTGAACGTTTTATTGTTCATTCTTTATTTTTATTCACCGAATTTTCAGAATTTTAAAAAAATTTGCAATCTTTTTGTTGATTTTTTTGTTTTTCTGAATAATTTTCAATGGGTAGAATAAGTATATTGATTCGATTCTTAAGAATCTTAAGCTGTGTTAATATTCTCTGTCAAGAACCACTGGTGATCGCTTCGCAGAGCACCAGTGGCATGCTGAATAATATATTAGATGCCACTGGTGTCAATAATTGTGGTTAATTGGAAATGCAAAGCAT
>Ga0209515_10009684_pt1 | contig 10914 bp, 13 predicted proteins | sample Subgroupgradi54m_FD_187454 | JGI IMG/M metagenome (GOLD analysis project Ga0209515, IMG submission 187454) | Subsurface groundwater microbial communities from S. Glens Falls, New York, USA - GMW60B uncontaminated upgradient, 5.4 m (SPAdes)... ...
TGGAAGAAGGCCAGGCTGTTGAGTTTGACGTTCAACAGGGCCCCAAAGGTGAGCAGGCCGTTAACGTAGTGAAGATCTAAGATTGCCCTTTCCCGATATCCGCGAACGTCTTCAGGCCCCCAACGGCGAAAATAAAGTGCTGTTGCATTCCTGCTGTGCCCCCTGTTCCGGGGAACTGATGGAAGCCATGGCTGCGTCCGGCATCGAGTTCACGATATTTTTTTATAACCCCAACATTCATCCCCGGCGGGAATACGAGGTCCGCAAGAAAGAGAACATCCGTTTTGCCCAAAAGATGAATGTCCCATTCGTGGACGCGGATTATGACACGTCCAACTGGTTTGGCCGCGTCAAAGGCCTGGAAGGAGAGCCGGAACGGGGAGTCCGATGCACCGCGTGTTTTGATATGCGTTTTGAGCGGACCGCGCTGTACGCCCATGAACACGGTTTTAAGGTGATCACCTCGTCGCTGGGGCTGTCCCGCTGGAAGGACATGGAGCAGATCAATGGCTGCGGGGTGCGCGCCGCCGGGCATTATTCGGGCATGATCTATTGGACGCACAATTGGCGTAAAAAGGGCGGGTCGGCACGCATGTACGAAATTGCCAAACGGGAAGGATTTTACCAACAGGAATACTGTGGTTGTGTGTATTCGTTAAGGGACACCAATTTACGGCGCATTAAGAACGGCAACGGCCGCATTGAGATGGGAACGAAATTTTATGGCGCAGGAAACACTTAAAACCGAATCCGCCGGCGGGGTGGTGGTCAGTAAAAAAGGCCGGGTGCTTGTGGTCAATCAGCATGGCACATCCTGGTCTTTGCCCAAAGGTCACATTGATCCTGGCGAGAGCAAATTGCAAGCAGCCATCCGGGAGATCGAGGAAGAAAGCGGCATCCGGCGTTTGACTTATGTGAAAGACCTGGGTTCGTACAGCCGTTACAGGATCGGCGTCGGCTCCAGGGAAGACACGCGGGAATTCAAGACCATGCACATGTTCCTGTTTGTCACCGACGAAGAACGTTTAAAGCCCGTCCATGCCGATCACCCTGAAGCCCGCTGGGTGCATCCCGACGACGTGGAAGCGTTGTTGACCCACCCGAAGGACAAATTATTTTTTAAATCCATCCGCAGTCAGGTTTGTTAGAGGGAACAGGACCGTCATGGCCAAGAAAAGGATATTGATCGTCGAAGACGATCGTGATATCAGCGAATTGGTCCGTTATAATTTGGAACGGGAAGGGTATGATGTTTCCGCGCTGTTCGAAGGCGGGGATGTTTTTGATCACGCGCTCAAACGCAAGCCGAACCTGATCATTTTGGATCTCATGCTGCCCGGGACCGACGGCATGGAGATCTGCCGTTTGCTCAAGAGCGAGGACAGGACGAATGACATTCCTATTGTCATGCTGACCGCCAAAGGTGAAGAAAGCGACATGGTCATCGGCCTGCAGATGGGCGCGGATGACTATATCACCAAACCCTTCAGTCCCAAAGTGCTGGCGGCGCGCGTCAAGGCGATCTTGCGCAGGGGCGTCTCATCCTCCGCGGCTGTTTCAGTCCAGGACCGGCAATACGGGGACCTGGCTTTGGACATATCCAAACACAAAGTCGTTTATGCCGGAAAGGCCGTGGCGTTGACAGCCATTGAGTTTAACATCTTGGAGTTTCTTTCCCGTTCGCCGGGACGCGTGTATTCCCGCGAGCAGATCCTCGACAATGTCTGGAAAGAAGGGAAGTTCATCGTGGATCGCGCCGTGGACGTGCATATCCGCGGCTTAAGGAAAAAATTGGGCCTTGGCGAGGATTATATTGAAACCGTGCGTGGTGTCGGATACTGTTTTAAGGACTTTGAGTAATGCTGTCTATTCCCCTTGTCCTTCTGGCTGCCGTTTTGTCCTGCGTTCTCACCTTTGCCGTCAGCCGTTATTTTTATGCCCGCCGCCTTAAAGACATGCGCCTGGTCACCGACGCTTTGTCCAAGGGGGATTTCAAGGGACGCCTGAACATGTCCGCGTCCGATGAGTGGGGAGACCTGGCGCGCGGCATCAACCAGATGTCGGAGGAATTCCAAAAGAAGATCCGCCAGGTCATTGCCGACAAAGACCAGTTGAAAGCCATTCTTTCGAGCATGGTGGAGGGGGTCATCATTGTTTCCGGCGACAGCCGTGTCGTGCATATCAGCCCCAATTTTTACAACATGCTTGAAATGCGTTCCAAAGAGCCCAACGGCAGGTATTATTGGGAAGTCATCCGTAACGCCTCCATCAATGATCTCCTGCGTGAGGCCCTGGCTTCCCAAAAAGCCCTGCGCAAGGAGATCTCCATTCTCCATCCGGTGGAAACGTTTTTTAGTATGCAGATCTCTCCCGTGCTTGATGAACAGGGTGCGCTGTCAAGCGTTGTCGCGGTTTTCCACGACATCACTGAATTGAAGAAATACGAACGTTTGCGCAGCGAATTCGTGGCCAACGTGTCCCATGAATTAAAAACGCCGCTGACGTCTATCAAAGGGTTCGTGGAAACGCTCAAAGAAGGCGCTTTGGATGACCGCGATCATGCCCTGCGTTTTCTGGACATCATCGGCAAACAAACACATCGGTTGGAAAATTTAGTGAGTGATCTTCTGGTGCTTTCTTCGCTGGAGTCCAAAGAGATCAAGATGAGCTTAGGGGTGGTGGACGTCGGGGCCCTTTTGCAGGCCGTGGTCCTGATGCAAAAGAAACACATTGATCAAAATAAACACGCGGTTCATGTCCATGTTCCCGGCGGTTTGCCTAAGGTCTATGCCGATCAGGGACGTTTGGAGCAGGTTTTCCTGAACCTTCTGGACAATGCGGTCAAGTTTACTCCGCCAGGAGGGCATATTGACATTGATGTCTGTTTGGAGGGGGATTTTGTGCGGGTGGATATCAAGGACACTGGTGTGGGTATTTCTCCGGAACATTTGCCCCGCGTTTTTGAGCGTTTTTACCGGGTGGACAAGGCCAGGTCCAGTGATCTGGGAGGCACGGGACTGGGGCTTTCCATCGTCAAGCATATCGTCAGCGCCCACAAAGGCAGGGTGGAGGTGCAAAGCCAGATCGGGTCCGGTTCCACCTTCCGCGTTTTTCTTCCTGTTGATAACTCTCCAAAGTGATATAATTGGATCCGTGATTTTTAAAGTCGAGTCCTTGATATTTGATATGGACGGGGTCATCACCGACACCATGCGTTATCATTACCGCGCGTGGAAAGAGGTGTTCGTCCATTACGGCGTTCGTGTCAGCCACGAGGACATTTACAAGCGTGAAGGCCAAAAGGGAATTGACAGCGTGCGCGAGATCTTTTCCGAGCACGGCCGTTGCCATAGTGATGATCTGGGCCATCAGGTCCTGAAGGAAAAAGAAGGATTGTTCAAAAAGATTTTCAGGTCCCGGTTCATTCCCGGCAGCCGTTCTTTGCTCAAGCGTTTGAAGCGGGAAGGTTTTTTGCTGGGACTTGTGACAGGCACGTCCAGGCATGAGGCCCAAAAACTTTTGCCCGCTGACTTGTGGGAGGCGTTCAACGTTGTTGTATGCGGCAATGACGTGCACAACGGCAAACCCCATCCGGAACCGTATGAAAGGGCTGTGCAGCATTTGAACGTTAAAAAGTCCCGCGCCGTTGTTCTGGAGAACGCCCCTTTCGGCATACGTTCCGCGAAAGCCGCGGGCCTGACCTGTTTCGCGCTGGAAACGTCCTTACCCGGGTCCTTTTTATCCGGTGCTGATCATATTTTTTCTTCCTACCGCGACATGCTGGCCAAGGTCCATTTTCAACGATCATGAACCTTTCCAAAGTCCTTCTCTTCTATAAGAAAACCAGCTACGACCATTATTTTTTGGCCGGTAAAAAACGTTCGTCCTTGCTTAAAAAACTTTTTGCTCCGCGTGAGCTCAAACGTTTTCTGGATACGCATCAACTTCATTACGCGACATTGGCCAGGGTGCAGGAGGTCTTGCGCCACAGGAGCATCCGTTATGAGTGTTTTTGCCGGGGCAAGGCTTTTGATCCATCCGGGTTCGCTTTGGTCATCACTGTCGGCGGAGACGGCACGTTTCTGGAGGCCGCGCGCGCCCTGAAGGGGCAATTCGTTTTAGGGGTCAATTCCAACCCGTATTGGAGCGTGGGGCGTTTTTGCGCAGGCACGGCATATAATTTTTTCGACCTTCTGGAACGTTTGATCGCTGGGCGTTCACGCATTCTGGTCCTCCAACGCATGCAGATCGAACTTCAGAGGAAGAAATATCTGGCCCTCAATGACATCCTGGCCTGCCATCAGAGCCCTGGGGCCATGAGCCGTTATGCCTTGCATTTCCGGGGGCAGAAGGAGCAGCAAAGGTCATCGGGGGTGTGGATATCCACGGCCGCCGGTTCCACCGGCGCCATTCGTTCGGCCGGAGGCCGTGTCTTGCCGGCACAAAGCAAGCAATTGCAATATAAGCCGCGTGAGTTATATCACGGACGCGCCTGCGGATACCATTTGAAAGGCGGGCTTATTTACGACGGGGAGAATATCAGGATGACTTCTTTGATGCGTGAAGGAGTGGTGTACGTGGACGGTTGCCATATTTGTCCACCGTTCGTTTTCGGTTCAACACTTAAGGTCAGCCGTTCCCGGCATCCGTTAAAGGTTGTTTGGAAATGAAAGCAATTTTATTGGTCAGCCACGGCAGCCGCTCATCAACGACAAAAGAAGAAGTAGCTGCGCTCGTTGAGACCTTGAGAAAACGTGTGAAGGCGGACATTTTTGAATTTGCTTTTCTGGAATTGGAATCCCCAAGCATCCCGGAAGGCATAGACATGTGCGCGGCCAAGGGAGCGGATCAGATCATTGTTTTATTGAATTTTCTCAATTCCGGCCGGCATGTGGATACGGATATTCCCGCCATTGTCCATGAAGCTAAAAACAAGTACCCGCGCGTGCGTTTTTTCATCACAACTCCCGTTGGTCAGCATGCCCAGATCGCTGATCTTTTCGCCGACCTTATCCATCATGTTTAAAATATTCGCCCGCGATTTGACGCGCTGGTATCAAAAACATCACCGCGACCTGCCATGGCGCGCCACTCGCGACCCGTATCATATCTGGACCTCCGAGATCATGCTCCAGCAGACCACGGTCAATGCGGTCATTCCCTATTATGAACACTGGTTGAAGACCTTTCCGACAGTATTCGATCTGGCCCGGGCCGACATTCATGATGTCCTTAAAGCATGGCAGGGGCTTGGATATTACGCGCGGGCCAAAAATTTCCATAAGGCGGCAGGGTTGGTCGTGGACGATCATGGAGGGAAGCTGCCGGCTGACCCTGTTTTAGTGCGTTCTTTGCCCGGTTTCGGTCCTTATACAACCGGGTCGGTTTTAAGCATTGCCTATGACGCGCGCCTGACCATCATTGATGCCAATGTCCGCCGGGTGGTGATGCGGCTTTTGGCTTTGCCGGGTGAGGCAGACATTCAACAGGATAAAAAAGTCAGCGCGTTTTTGGAAAAGGTTTTGCCCCGCAAAGGGGTGGGTGATTTCAACCAGGCGCTGATGGAATTGGGCGCCTTGGTATGCCGGTCCAAAGAACCGTTGTGCCTTTTGTGTCCGGTGCGTTCCTATTGCTCGGCTTATGCCAAAGACAAACAGGAGACCATCCCTAAGCCAAAACAAAAGATCATCAAGGACATTGACGCGGTGATCGCGGTCATTCGTCACAAGGGCAAATTTTTTATCCAGAAACGCCCTTCCAAAGGGTTACTGGCAGACCTGTGGGAATTCCCCGGAGGCAAGGTGGAAAAAGGGGAAAGCGCGCGAGAGGCCCTTGGCCGCGAAATGCAGGAGGAATTGGGGGTTAAGATCGTGTCCGCCAGCCATCTTTTTGACGTGCGGCATTTTTATACGACCTTCCGGGTGAAATTATCGGTTTGGTCGGTTGAAACAGCGCCTTTACCTAAAACAGACAAGACCCATCGATGGGCCTCGTCCCGCGACCTTACCCGCTACCCTATGCCTTCCGGTACGGTCAAGGTTATAGAGAAGTTGGTGTAAAAAACGGTTGACAAAATTTTTTTATGGTATATACTTACTTACATGATTAACTTAGTAATGATTAAAAAAATTTCCGGGGGTTTGTATGAAAAATAACATTATTGTCAGAGATAAGAAATGGCGAAGCATGGCCAAAGCCGTTTCCTGGCGCATCACCGGGACCGTGGACACCACCCTGATTTCCTGGATCATCACGCATAAATTAGGCATCGCTCTTTCCATTGGATTCGTGGAGCTTTTTACGAAAATGGTCCTGTATTATTTCCATGAGCGGGCCTGGGAGCACGTTAAAATAGGGCGTATTGTGACGGATTATGAAATTTAAGGGGAATGGCCATGAAAATTTCCGCTAAAATAGATTATGCCTGCCGCGCCATTCTGGAACTGGCTTTGCATTGGCCGGTGGCCACACCTTTGCAGGCCCAAAAGATCGCTAAACACCAGAAAGTCCCCATGAAATTTTTGGTGCACATTTTGATCGAATTAAAAGAATGGGGATATGTGGAGAGCATTCGCGGCAAAAACGGCGGTTATGTTTTGCTTAAAAAGCCCGCTGATGTTAAATTAAGCGATATCGTCAGGCATTTTGGCGGTCTTGGTTTTTCGGAAGCCGTACCTAAAACCAAAGGACACGTGATGGACGCCATGTGGCAGGAGGTGCAGGCATCTGTGCACCGCACTCTGGAAGGCATCAATTTTGAGGACATACGCAACAAGCATATGAGCCAATCGAAGGCAGTGACCTATGATATCTAAAGACAAAATAAAAGAATTTACCGCTGCGGCCAAGGATCTTGACGCCCAAGGGATCATTCAATGGGCGTTTAAGACCTTTGGCAACAGGGTCGTCTTTGCCACCAGTTTGGGTGAGGAAGACCAGGTCATTACGGACATGATCGCCCGTTTGGCGCCGGGCATTGAAATATTTACCCTGGACACCGGCCGACTTTATCAGGAAACCTATGACCTTTTGGCCAAGACGCAAAAAAAGTACAGCCGGGTGAGATTCAAGGTCTATTATCCCGATACCAAGGCCGTCGAAGAAATGGTCGCGGCCAAGGGCATCAATTTATTTTATGAAAGCGTTGAGAACCGCAAAACATGCTGCGGGGTGCGTAAGGTCGAACCGTTGCGCCGGGCTTTGTCCAACGCGGATGCCTGGATCACGGGTTTACGCCGGTCCCAGTCGGTCAGCCGTTCGGATGCCGATATTCTTGAATGGGATGACGCCAATCAGAAAATAAAGATTAACCCCCTTATTGATTGGTCATTGGAACAGGTGCATGACTATATCAAGAAAAATAATGTGGATGTCAGTCCTTTGCATGCTAAAGGGTTTGTCAGCATCGGCTGCGCGCCTTGCACCCGTGCTATCAAGGAAGGTGAGGATATCCGCGCCGGGCGTTGGTGGTGGGAGCAGCCGGAGCAGAAGGAATGCGGACTGCATAATAATTTGAATTGGAAGGGTAAGAAGAAATGAACAAGACAATGGACAAATTGGACGCTTTGGAATCGCAGAGCGTGTATATCTTGCGCGAAGCGTATCGCGAGTTCAAGTCGCTGATCATGCTTTGGTCCATCGGCAAGGACTCGACCGTGCTTTTGTGGCTGGCGCGCAAGGCCTTTTTTGGCCACGTGCCTTTTCCGCTGGTACACATCGACACCAATTACAAGATCCCGGAAATGATCCAATACCGCGACGAACTGGCCATGAAGTTCAAGTTGAACATGATCGTGGGCCAGAACGTCGAGGCGCTTAAAAACAAAAAGACATTTCCCGATGGTGCCATTGACCGCATCGCCTGCTGCAAGGCCTTAAAGACCGACGCGCTCAAAAATACGCTGTCCGGCGCCTGGCCGCGCAAACGGCTCAACCATAAGACCGGTCAATATGAAATAGACACGAACACCGAGCCCTATACCGGCGTCATTGTCGGCGCGCGGGCGGACGAGGAAGGGAGCCGCTCCAAGGAACGTTATTTCTCTGCGCGCGACCGCAACAGCGACTGGGACGTGGGAGACCAGCCGCCGGAATTGTGGAACCAGTTCAAGACCGATTTCGCGCCGGGCACGCATGTCCGTGTTCATCCTTTGCTGGACTGGACGGAATTGAACATCTGGGAATACATTGAACGGGAAAATGTCCCGATCACGAAGTTGTATTTTGATCAGGGTGATGGCAAACGCTACAGATCCCTGGGATGCTATCCCTGCTCATTTCCCGTGGATTCCAAGGCAAAGAACGTGGCGGATATTGTCAAAGAGTTGAGGGAAGGCAAATTCAAGAACATTGCCGAACGTTCCGGCCGCGCCCAGGACAGGGAAGACAATGGCGGTTTGGAAACTTTGCGGCGTGAAGGATACATGTAATGCCACCAGAACGCGAACAGATGAACGTTGTTATTGTCGGCCACGTGGATCATGGTAAGAGCACGCTGGTCGGTCGTCTTTTGGTCGATACCGGTTCCTTGCCCGAAGGTAAGGTGGAAGCGGTCAAAAAGCAATGCGAACGCAATGCCAAGCCCTTCGAATATGCTTTTTTGCTCGACGCGCTCAAAGACGAGCAGGCCCAGGGCATCACCATTGACACGGCCCGCAGTTTCTTTAAGTCGGCCAAACGTGATTACATCATCATCGACGCGCCCGGGCATATCGAATTCCTTAAAAATATGATCAGCGGAGCGGCCCGCGCCGAAGCGGCCTTGTTGGTGATCGATGCCCATGAAGGCATCAAGGAAAATTCCAGGCGCCACGGCTATGTGATGCGTTTTTTGGGGATCAAGAACGTGGCCGTGTGCGTCAATAAAATGGACTTAGTCAAGTATGACCAAAAGGTCTTTGAACAGATCAAGGCCGATTACACTAAATTTTTAAATGAGATCGACTTAAAGCCGCAGAGTTTCGTCCCCATCGCGGCTTTTCACGGTGACAATGTGGCCGCTGCCTCGAAGAACATGCCGTGGTACAGGGGGCCGAATGTTCTGGAAGTTCTGGATGGTTTCCCAAAACAGGCTCCTTTGCACGCGCAGGTGTTCCGCATGCCGGTGCAGGACATTTATAAGTTCACCGGAGAGGGGGACGAGCGGCGCATCATTGCCGGACGCGTCGAGACCGGTACCGTGCGGGTGGGGGATGAAGTGGTCTTTTTGCCATCAGGAAAGAAGAACCGCGTTAAATCCATCGAATATTTTAACGGTCCTGTGCGTCAGGAGGCCTTTGCCGGACAGTCCGCGGGATTGACCATGGACACCGAGTTCTACATACGTCCCGGCGAGGTCATGGTCAAGGCGTCGGAAAAATTGCCGCAAGTCAGCCAGAAATTCAAGGCCAATGTGTTCTGGATGGGCAAGCAGCCGCTGGTGCAGGACAAGGTCTATAAATTAAAGATCGCCACCCAGCAAGTGCCGGTGGTCGTTTCTAAAGTTCTCCATGTTTTAAATGCCGCCCAATTAGCATCCAGCCAGAAATCCTATGTGGACCGTCACGAGGTCGGGGAATGTGTTTTTGAGACCATGAAACCCGTGGCGTTCGACCTTGCCAATGATATCGCGGCCACAGGCCGTTTTGTGCTCGTGGACCAGTACGAGATCGCCGGCGGCGGCATCATTCTGGCACCGGTCTTTGACAATGAAAATGCCCTCAACACGCATATTAAAAAACGCGAATATGGCTGGGAGCGCTCGCATATCACGCCGGAGGACCGGGCGCAGAAATACGGGCATAAAAGCGCTTTGATCGTCATCACCGGAAAGATCGACACCGGCAAACAGCGCATCGCCAAAGCACTGGAAGAAGCATTGTTCGAGATGGGAAAGAACGTCTATTTTTTAGGCATATCGAACCGTTTGTTGGGGTTGGCCGCCGATCATTCCAAAGACAGGACGCTTGGTAAATTTGAAGCCCTGACCCAATTGGGAGAGTTGGCCCACTTGATGACCGATTCGGGCCTCATCCTCATCACCAGCATTACGGACATCGATGACCATGAATTGGGGTTGCTCAAAACGCTCAATTATCCCAACCGCACCTTTGTGGTCAATGTTGGGGAAAACCGTTTCAACGCGTCCGGTATTGATCTGGATCTCGTTGAGAACGAGGACAGCGGCCAGGCCATCAAGAAGATCGTGGACCTTTTAGTCAAAGCGGTTGTCTTGGACCCTGAATATATGATATGATGTTTGCCGGTAACGCGCGCCTTTAAGGAGGGGGACACATGCCTGAACGGATCTCTTTGAATATCGACGGGAAAAAATTAGATTGCCCGGTCATTGCCGGCACCGAGGGTGAGAAAGCCATTGACATCACCGAACTGCGTGCCGCCACCGGGTATATCACCATGGACCCGGGTTTTGGTAATACCGGCTCCTGCAAAAGCGCGATCACGTATCTGGACGGAGACAAAGGCATCCTGCGTTACCGCGGCATTCCCATTGAACAATTGGCCCAAAAGTCCACCTTTGTCGAGACCGCCTACCTTTTGATCTACGGTCAATTGCCAAAGCCCAAGGAACTCGACGGTTTTTCCAGCGCTTTTAATGAGCATTCCATGATCCATGAGGACATGAAGAATTTTTTCAATGCGTACTCCTCGAGCGCGCACCCCATGGCCATCCTGTCAGCCATGGTCTGTTCCATGTCCGCGTATTACCCGACCATGATCAAGGAAAACCCCAGCAAAGGGGACATCGACCGCATCGCCGTCCAGTTGTTGTCCAAGGTGCGCACCATTAGCGCTTTTTCCTATAAAAAGTCCATCGGCGAACCGTTCGTCTACCCGCGCCATGATCTTAGATATGTTCCCAACTTCCTGAACATGATGTTCTCTTCACCCACCAAATCTTATCAGATCGTTGAT
>Ga0209515_10009685_pt1 | contig 10913 bp, 9 predicted proteins | sample Subgroupgradi54m_FD_187454 | JGI IMG/M metagenome (GOLD analysis project Ga0209515, IMG submission 187454) | Subsurface groundwater microbial communities from S. Glens Falls, New York, USA - GMW60B uncontaminated upgradient, 5.4 m (SPAdes)... ...
CGCCTTGATGGGGATCAAGGTTTGGCCGGGGAGTAGGACCGGTCTCTGACCGGTCTCGAGGGTGAGGCAGAGAGACTGGTGGCCCCGCGCCCGCCGGGAAATGTCTGAAGAACCCGGAGTGTTTTTAACCACTAATGGATTCCTCAACGGAGGAATCCTTGGAGGTGTGTATCGACTGATCGTCGATACGGATTGGCTCCGGGGGCCTGCTGATCGCAGGCATGGATGAATGAAGATCTCCTCCTCTTGGAGGCGACCACAACCTTGGTTGAATGGGCCTTCGTCTAGTGGCCGCGGGTTGAGGGCACCCCGCCTCCATGAATCCGCCTGCGATCAGCAGGCCCCAAAGCCAATCGGCGGTGACGATCAGTCACCGCACACTCTGAAGGATTCCTCCCTTGAGGAATCCATTAGTGGTTAAAACAACTCCGGAGCTTGGGGGTTTGATCGGCTTGATCCGTGGCATCCGGGCAATCCGTGCTTCAAAAACCTGATCTGTTTCACACCAAGGTCGCCAAGACCGCGAAGAGGTCCGGCGCATCGGAAATACCTCTGCGTCCTTTGCGACCTTGGTGTGAAAGCTTTGGGTTTGTTGTCACTCCACACGCGTTCGAGAAACGGGCGGTCAACGAGCGCGAGCAAGCTCGCTGGCCCACGCATCGGAGCCGTTGGGTTACTTGGTGGTGGCGACCGCGGCGGCTGGGCGGGTGTCGCGGGCGACGGCGAGTTCGCCCTGGCGGGCGTAGTCGATCGCCTCGGCGAGGATGCGCGCGGCTTCCTGCGGGGCGTGGAAGCCCATGGAGTTTTCCGCGGCGACGAAGTCGAGCCGCCACTGCGCCTGGCGCTGGAAGTCGCGCGCGGCCTTGAGCTGGGCATCGGTGGCGCCGGACTTCTGCGCGGCGACGACGGCGTCGATCAGGCCGACGACGGCCTTCTCGCCGCGGGTGAGGAGCGCAGCGTTCCGATCATGGACGAGCAGCGCGCGGGCGGTGATTTCCTTTTCCGGCACGCGGTGGCAGGTCTGGCAGGCCTGGGCGACGTTGAGCAGCGGCGAGCGGACGTGGTGGTTGCTGACCTTGATCGCGCCCTCGCGGACATAGGGCATATGGCAGTCGGCGCAGGAGACGCCACTGCGGGCGTGGATGCCCTGGCTCCACATCTCGAACTCGGGATGCTGGGCTTTGAGGACGTTTGCGCCGGTCTCCTTGTGCTTCCAGTCGTTGTGGCCGACCTCATTGTAGTAGGCCTCGATCTGCTCGACCTTGAGGCCGTTCTGCCACGGGTAAGTGACGGCCTTGCCCTCGCCCTTGAAGTAATATTCCACATGGCACTGCGCGCAGACCATCGAGCGCATTTCCTGGCGGGTGGCGTCGGTGTTGGGCTCGTAGCGGCCCTTGCGGCCGTCCTTGCGCCAGCGCTCGATGCTGGGCAGGTGGGGCGTGGGGTAGTCGGAATTGGCGAGCGCGCGGATGCCGTTGAGAAAACCCGGGCGGTTGACGCGCAGGGCCATCGTATCGGCGTCGTGGCAGTCGATGCAGGAGATGGGATGCTCGACGAGCTTGGTGGCCTCGGTGTAGGGCATCGCGCAGACGATCTCGAAGCCCTTCTGGATCTGCTCCTCCCAATGCTGCTTGCCGACGGGAGCGCCGGCCTTGATGCCTTCGCTGATGTAGGTGTTGAGCGTCGAGGCGTGGCACTGGAGGCACGCGCCCGGCTGCTTGAACTTCGTCACGCGCTCGGTCTCGCGCTGGTCGAGCAGCATGTAGGCGTGGCCGCGTTCCTCGCGGTAATCGACGCCGAACGCGTAGCCGGCGAAGATCCGGCGCCACATGGGGTCGGCGTCGAGATGCTGGAAGGCCTCGCTACCGCCATGGTTGGTGCGCTCAGTGTCGACGGTGCGGCGGTAGCTGTCGTATTGGCGCGGGTAGTTCTTGCCCCAGATGGCGGGGTCGACCGTCTGGTCGCTGACCTCGACGACGCGGAACACGTCCTTGGTGGCCTCGGCCTTCCGGGCGACGATGTTCTGGTAGAGCATCAGCACGAGGAACGAGGCGCCGGCGGTGGCGACGAGCACCGCGACATAGACCCAGAGGGCGGCGCCGCGGTTGCCCAGGAGACGGGAGGAGGACGGGGAGTTCATGAGGGGAAAGGGGGAAATGATTCCAAATAGTCAGGATTGTCATCCTGAGCGAAGCGAAGGATCCACGCGTTCGAACATGACGTCACGCTCGTTGCCATGGATTCTTCGCTTCGTTCAGAATGACAGAAAGCGGATGTTGTTGGGCGTTGCATATGCACTCAGCGCAGCGGGCCGTGGCCGACCTCGCGGTGGCAGTGGAGGCAGTCGAGCATCTTCTGTGGATCGCCGGGATGGGTGTTGATGCCGTCTACGATCTGCTGGTGGCAGGCGACGCAGTTCTTCTGGAGCACGGCGATATTCTTCCGCCGGATCATGATCGGCTCATGAAAGTCCTGCAGGGTGAAACCCTTCGAGTGCCAGTAGCCGTTTTCCGCCTTGGTGAGGTATTTGCCGAGAAAGTCGTGCGGGGTGTGGCAGTCGTTGCAGGTAGCGACCGCGTGATGCGGCGATTTCTGCCAGCCGTCGAACTGCTCGCGCATGATGTGGCAATTCACGCAGGCGCGCGGGTCGTTGGAGAAATACGACAGCCCGTGCGCAAAGGTGAAGGTGTAGGTGCCGAGACCGGCAAACAGCCCGAGCGTGGCGGCGATTGCCATGAGGAGCGCGACGGGAATGTGGGGGCCGAAAAGCTTCATTCGCTGTGGGTCCGATATCCCGGAGCTTGTCGCGGACCGTGAGCGGAGTCGAACGGCTCCGGCTTGGATGTAGCAGCAGTGGTAACACCGCTGGCCAGCCCCTCGACAAGCTCTGGGCCTTGAGCCTGTCGAAACGGCCGTCTGACGACGGCTGCTACGAGCAGGGTGGCCGCTGCGCGGCCGGGATGATGCGGCATGGAAGCACGATGCCCGCTCAATAAACAAACTCAACCTGCAACCAGAGCTTGCGCACGTCAGGGTAGGCGGCGCTGTCGCGGCGGAAGTCGGCGTATTTCACGAGGCCGGTCACGGCCTCGCCGAATTTGCGCGAGAGCTGCAAATCAAACTCGTTGCCGAGGTCGGTGCCGCCGGTGTCGGTTTCGAATTTGTGGTAGAACGCCACCAGCGAAATGGCGCCGGGGAGAGAGGCGGTGGCCTTCACGTAAGTGTTGCGGAGTCCGGCAGCGGGTGTGGCGAGGAAGAGGTCGGCCCAGCCATTGAAAGCGTGCAGCGTGGCGAGCGGTGTTTTGAAGCCCACGTTGTCGCCCGAACCGAGCAATTCATAGCCGAGGGCAAGGCTGCCGGGCTTGCCGATGAGTCCGGCCTCGAGCCCCAGATAGCGGGCGGTATAATTCAAAGCGCTCGAGCCGTGGTCGGACTGCGTGGCAAGCTCGGCGCGCCAAGCCAGCTTGACGTCGGCGGAGAGCTTGGCAATGCCGGCGAAACTGGCGCCGTAGGTGGCGCAGGAATTGGCGGCGGCGGCTTTTTTGAAATCCAGCAGGTAGGCGTAGCCGGTGAGCGTGCCGGCGGCGAAGCCGGTATGGCTGACGTTGAACACATGCGAATCGGACTGCCACCTGCCCTGGGCGTGACGGTCGCTGAAGACGCGGTTGATCTGGTCGAGGTAGGCGTAGGTCAGGGTCGTTTGGGCGATGGATTTGTCCGAGATGACCAGGGCGTCGAAGGTCTGGGCGTTCTGGCGCCAGCCGACGTCGCCGATGAAACGGGCGTTGTCGAGGATGAGCCGCTGACGGCCGAGCGTTGTCGTCGTCTTGCCGCGGGCGTAGGCGACGAAGGCCTGGTTGATCTCCGTGCTTTCGGGATCGGCGATCACTGCGCGGCCGGCACCACCGGGGTTGAGGCCGGCCTGGCTGTAGCGGTCGCTGCCGGCGGCGGTGATGTTTTCCGCCTCGAGCATGGCTTTCCAGCCGGACCAGGCCGCGGTGGTGAAGCCGAGGCGGGTGCGCAGGGTGAGGGCAGCGGCGTCGCGCAGGCCGGTCTGCTCCACGCTTTCATGGCGAAGCCGGGCGTTGAGCGAGATCTTGCCTTGGGCGAAAGCTTCGCCGAATGAGGCAGGATCGGCTGCGGTCAACGGGCTGGCGACGGCGAGGAGCAGGGCGGGGAAGGATCGCAAGAGGGCGTTCATCGCGAGACATCATAGCAGCATGCGTCTGGTCGCACCTTGACGCGGGTCAAGGAGGTGACGGAAGAAGAACGGGTAACTTCCAATCAGTTTCGCCAACGGGCGAAACTTTCATCACCCCTCCGCCTCATCGGCTCCGGTTTTTAGTTTCGGGGGTCTGCTTCCTGTTGTTCTCTGCTCCGTTGCCGCGTGCTCGCGGCCCGGAGTCCGTCCCGGTTTCTCGCTCTCGCGAAAACCTGGCGGATGGGAGCCCGGGATCAGTCGGGCAGCCTGCGCTGCGGCTGAAATCGCAGACTGGAAAATCCGCCTGCGATCAGCAGGCCCCCAATCCAATCGGCGGCGACGATCAGTCGACGCACACTTGCAAGGATTCCTCCGTTGAGGAATCCATTAGTGGTTAAACCAAATCTGGCTGTCTTGGGGCAGCCAGTCTGCGTCCCTGCCGGTCGCGCTTGCTCCGGGGTTCCGGCCAGGGCCACGGTGGTCGGGAGCAGCGCGGTGCTTCAGCCGGCGTTTTGAATCGTGCGTGTGATTCAGGCGCGGGCTGAAGCACCGCGCTACTTTTCGATCCGCGGGAATTGAAAATCCAGGCTACTCGGTGCGGTCCGCCGCCAGCAGCGCGGCGGCGGCCTCGTCGAGTCCGCCCTTGAGGCCGGTGCGCTGGTGGACGATCTCCCCGGCGGAATTGAGGATGGTGACCAGGTTGGAGTGCGAGAACATGCCGTCGGTCTCCTGCTTGGATTTCACGCCGAGCAGCGCCGCGAGTTCGCGCACCGAATCGTCGGTGCCGCGCAAGAGGATCCACTGGCTGTCGAGCGCACGCTGGACGCGATATTTCGCCAGCGTGTCGGTGGTGTCGCGGGCCACGTCGAAGGACACGAGCACGAACACGGCGCGTTCGCGGACCGTCGCGGGGAGTTTTTCCCGGATGGACTGCATGTCGGTGACGGTGAGCGGGCAGGCATAGCCGCAGGAGGTGAAGAACATGTTGAGCACGACGGGCCGGCCGCGGAGCTGGCCGAGCGCGAACGGACGCCCGGAATCGTCGATGAACGATCCGTCGAGTTGATAGATCGAATCGGGGCTGAAGGGCGCGATCTCCATGGCGGCGCAGCAGACGTCTTTCTTGGGCGCGGGTTCGGGCTTGCAGCAGCTGGCGGTGGCGGCCGGCTCGGCGGCGAAGGCGAGCGAGGTGGTGAGCAGGAGGGTGGCGATCAGGTAGGGGCCGTTGCCCCCAACGGCCCGGCGGACGTGGGGGCAAGCGCCCCTACCGGTGATGAGGATTCCGAGGGTTTTCATGACGAGAGAACGAGAAGGAGAACGATTCAGCCTAAATTCCGCAGACTGGAGAGACACGAATTGCACAAATGAACACTAAGCAAAACAATCCCTGTGCAAATCTCGGGCAAGGGGTTCACCTGCGAGGGGAATGGGCTTGATTTCATGAACTCTTTAATTTCGTGAACATTGGTGTCTTCAACTGCGGTTTCTAGGTTCAGGGCAGGTTCCGCGCGCAGCGGAAGCCGAGGGCGGTGGTGGTGTTGTTGGCGCGCAGGGAGGAGCGGAGCGCCATCCGCATGAACGCGGCGTAGTCGCCCGTTTCCCTGGCGCCGGCCGAGCCGGCGCCGCAGAAGAGGTCGCGCTCGAGGCCGGCAGCGGCGCGGGATTCGCCGGTGACCATGGCGGTGTTGAAATCGTCGACCCATTCCCAGACGAGGCCGTGAAGATCGCGAGCGCCGTGGAAATTCGGCCGACCGCGGCCGGCGGCGGGCTGGAGGGCGGGCACCGGACGCGCGAGCCAGGCGTAGAGGTCGCGGTTGAGCTGTTCGTCGTTCCTGCCGTCGGGCCGGTCATAGCCGGCGGAGGCGGCCAGTTCCCACTCGGCGGCGCTGGGCAGACGCTTGCCGCACCAGCGGGCGTAGGCGCGGGCGGCGAACCAGGAGACGCGGACGACGGGCGCATCGGCCGGTGCGTCGACCCCGGGTTCGAGATCGCCGGCCCAGTTGTCGAGGTAGGACGAGTCGGCGAACAACTTGCTCACGCGCGAACGCCGCCATTTCGGGTGGGCGGTGAGGAAGGCGAGGAACTCGGCGTTGGTGACGGGCCGCTCGTCGAGCCGGAACGCGGCGACCTCGATCTGCGCGGGATCCTTCGTCGTGCGGAAGAGGGGGACGTAGGACCCGGCGGGAATGGCCACCATGCCGGAATTCTCGATTCTCGATTCTGGATTTTCGATTACCGAAGATTGCTGAGGTGGAACGCGGCTTCCGGACGCGGTTTCTTTGGCGAACATCGAATCAACCCGTCCGGAGGCCGGGTTCCACCCCAAGGCGAGCCCGAGGGCGAGCGTGCGAAAGCGGAGGGTGGCAGTGTTCATGGGCGGAAATGTAGGGCCGGCGCTTGTCGCCGGGCCGGTTTGTCGGCCGGGCTTGGCCTGCCGACGAGCGGCAGCCCTGCAGTTGTGAGTTCAGCGCGTCTCGTTGCGGATGGATTTGACCTGGGCGGCGGTGAAGGCCTCGCCCTGGTTGCCCCAGGCGTTGTAGACGTAGGTGAGGACATCGGCGACCTGGGTGTCGGTGAGCACGGCTTCCTGCGGCGGCATGACGCTGTTGATCGTCACGCCATTGACGGTGACAGGGCCGCTGAGGCCCTTGAGCACGGTGCGGACGGCGCGGTCGCGGTCGGCGAGCATGTAGTCGGAGGCGGCGAGCGGCGGGAAGGCCAGGGGCAGGCCCTTGCCGTCGGGCTGGTGGCAGGCGAAGCAGAGGCCCATGTAGACCTGCTTGCCCTTCTCGATCTGCATTTCCTTGGTGAGGCCGGCGATGGCGGGGTTGGATTTCATCTCGGCGGCGATCTGCTTCTTCAGCTCGGCTTCGCGCTTGGAGGAGTCAGAACCCTCCTCGGCCTGGGCACCGAGGTAGACGGCGTCGATTTCCTTGCCGGAATAGATGACCCGGTCCTCGGCGCCGTTGACCTTGAGCATGCCCAGGGCGCCCTTGTTGAAGGCGCGGGTGAGGGAGTGATCGACGAGGATGAAGGTGCCGGGGACGTCCACCTTGAACTCGACGATGGTGGCGCCGCCGGAAGGCACGAGGGTGGTCTGGACGTGCTCCTGCACGAACTTCATGCCGGCCTCGGGGTAGACCTTGTCGAAAATCTCGCCGATGACGTGGAACGAGGAGGTGATGTTCGGCCCGCCGACGCCGAAGTAGAGCCGCACGTGCTCGCCGGTGTTCGCGGTGATGGCCTTGTCGCCGACGAGCGAGCCGACCGAGCCGTTGAAGACGATGTAGGGAGGGCGCTCGTCGATCGCCTTGGCCATGTCGAAGGACTGGAGTCCCTCCTCGCCGTAGCGGCCCGTCGTATAGAACTCGCCCTGCATCACATAGTATTCCTTGTCGACGGGGGGCAGGCCGTCCTTGGGCTCGACGAGGATGAGGCCATACATGCCGTTGCCGATGTGCATCGGAACCGGCGCGGTGGCGCAGTGGTAGACGTAGAGCCCGGGGTTGAGCGCCTGGAAGGTGAACTGCGAGCTGTGGCCGGGCGCAGTGAAGGTCGAGGCAGCGCCGCCGCCGGGACCCGTGACGGCATGGAGGTCGATGTTGTGCGGAAGCTTCGAGGACGGGTGGTTGTTGAGGTGAAACTCCACGACATCGCCCTCGCGGATGCGGATGAACGAGCCGGGCACGGTGCCGCCGAAGGTCCAGAAGGTGTATTCCACGCCGTCGGCCAGCCGGGCCACCACTTCCCGCACCTCGAGGTTCACGATCATGCGCGCGGAATGCCGGCGCTTGATGGGTGGCGGGACGTGCGGCGGCGCGGTGAGGATCGCCTGTTCGATGGGCAGGGCGACCACCGCGGGCGGAAGGACGACGGGGCCCTTGGCGTCGGTCGGGCCTTCGCTGGCGTCGACGAGGGTAACGGTGAGGAATGCGGCGGCCAAAACGAGGCCGGCCACCGCGAGAGCGGAGAGGATGCGCGGATTTTTCATGACTGTCGGGTGCATAGCTTAGGTTGTTTTGAAAAGCATTCCGGGCGGATCTTGGTAAATAGTGCGCAGATTCAGGGGGTCAGGAGAGACGATAGGCCGCGGTCATCGCTCCGACGTAGAGCAGGCCGAGGGCGGCCTCGATCGTCCCGACGCGTTTGGCCGGCCAGGCCGGCCGGAGCGGGGTCACGAAAAACGCCGTGCGCAGCAGCAGGAGCGCGGCGAGTCCGGCGGCCGGCTTCGGCACGAGCCCGCGGGCCGCGAGCGCACCGACGAGCACGAGGCCCACGAGACCGGTGATCAGGGGCGCAATGGCGTTCGCCGTTTGCCCTTTGCCGAGACGAAGGTAGGTGCGGACGGTTAGGATGGTGGGAACGCTGCGGGCCAGGGCCAGGGCGGCCAGCGCCAGCGCGACGGGCCACGACCAGCCGGCGAGAGTGGCAAACGCGGCCGGCAGGAGCGCGAAGGCCGCGCTGCCGGCCAGCTCCGCCGCCGCGGCGCGCGATTCGTTTTGCCGGTCAAAATGGACGAACAGCGCGGCCAGCGGCGCGGCGAGGAGGAGCGGCCAGAGCGCGGACGGGCCGCCGAGCACCACCGTTTCGCCCAGCCCGGCCAGTGCGAGAAGGGACAAAAGCACCGCCGCTCTGCGCGCGGCGCGCCGGCGGACGGTGTCATCCGGGGTCAGCGCCGCCTTCAGGGGCCGCCGGGCGAAAAAACCGGCAACGGCGGCGACGGCTAGGGACGCACCGGCGGACGAGGGCGCCACGAGCAGGCCGAGCGCCAGCGGCTCGAGGACGAGCGACCAGGAGCCGTGTTCCCTTGGCAGAAAAACGGCGGAGGCCGGCGCGATCGGTGCGCTCCGCGGAGCCGATGGCAGCGGCGGCCGGAGCGCAGTGGTGGCGGTGGAAACTGGCATGCCCCACTATCGGCCAGTTGCCGGCTGGCCGCCTTGATGTGGGTCAAGCGTGACGGATAATTTTCGGTCGGGCCGGCAGGTCAAAAGTAGCGTGGTGCTTCAGCCCGCGATCAGGATTAAAGACGCGGGCTGAAGCACCGCGCTACTCCAAGCTGCCTTGCAGTCGGCGCCGACGGGCAGCGGCGTGGTGAGCTTGCGCGGGATGCAGCGCGGGTCATCCGCCCCGGTGGGAGGGGTTGCAGCGGGAGCGTGGGTATTCTGTATGGGCCCAATTTGCTCCATTCCGGTGGTGAATCGAATGCAAACCGGCAAATTACGCCGGATGGGGGGAAATCTGGAACGTAGGGGCGCAGTCTTGCTGCGCCCAAGGATTCGCGCGGTCGGAAAGGCGCAGCAAGTCTGCGCGCGGTCGGAAGGGCGCAGCAAGTCTGCGCCCCTACACACAAAGCGGGCCCTTGCCCCTACGCTCCGCCGATCGGCGGCGTGGTTTCGCCGGTCGGGCGGGGCGGCTCGGGCGGACGGTTCTTCCGGCGGTCAACGCCGTCCCATTTCGCGGGCGGCGCGGGCCGGCTGAGCTGGAGGGTTTCCGCGAGATGCAGTGGGAGCCGGGCGAACACGGAGAGCAGCGGCAGCGTGGCAAACAGCGCGAGCGCGGAGGTGTTGGGCGTCATTCCGCCGAAGAGCGCCGCGGAGACCGCCATGATGAGGATGGCGGCCCAGACGAGCGTGCTGGCCAGGGTGGGCCACGCAATGAGCTTCAACCAGGTGCGCGCGGGCCGGCGGGACCGCCAGAGCGGCAGGGCGGTCAGGGCCAGCACGGCCCCGAACAGGATCACGCCGGCCGCGCCGCCCGCCAGGATGGTGCCGATCGTGAAGAACAGGGCGTCGGCCAGCCCGAAGAGCTTGGTGACGAAGAGGCCGAGCTTCACATTGGCATTGGGCGGCGAGAACATGTCGTCGCGGTGATGGAGCCGGGTGAAGCGGCCCGCCTCGATGTCCTGGTGGCGCCGCCGGTAGTCGGCCAGGCGTTGCTCGTAACGGACGGGATCGGCGAGCTTCAGTCTGGACCCGCGGGGGACCTGGGGCTCGCCATTGATCACGCCGGCCACCTCGGGGTAATCGCGGCGCAGCGCGAGCTGCGCGGTCGTGACGTTGAACGGGGCGGCGAGGCCGAGCGGCCTCCAGCCGTATTCGCTCTCGCGCAGCCGGGTGGCGAAATTCCGGGCCAGGGCGAGCGGATGCTGGTCCAGCGCCGCGCTCGACAACTGGTAGTTGAAACGGGTCCAGCCCCCGACGATCGCCGGCGAGATCGCGGTCAGGCCGCCCACTCCGGCGGCGCCGGCGATCAGCAGGACCAGCCCGAGCTTGAGCGCGCGCAGGAGTTCACGGCGGAGCCAGGGTCGGAATTTTTCATCGGAGAGGCCGGACGATTTCAGGGCGGTCATGAAGGAGCGAGCCAAGCAGGGTCCGGACCGGATGTCACGCTCGCGCAGGCTCAGCGGTTCAGCCGGGCCGCGACGCGCGTGCGGCCGCGGACGCCGAGCTTGCCGAAGACGGCCGCCAGCTGGGTCTTGATGGTCAGCGGACTGCGCCGCAGCTCGGCGGCGCGGCGTTCGTCATGGTTCCACACGGCGCAGGCGCGGGCGGCCTCGGCGTTGAACCACACGGGCTGCAGTTCCCGGTCGAGCAGGAGCAGGCGCTAGCCCGGATATTTCACACTCTCCTCTCCGGCCCACCTACACACTGTGAGAAAATTCTTCCTGCTTTTGCAGCCTTTGAGCCTATCCGGGCTAACGGCAAAACCGCCC
>Ga0209515_10009687_pt1 | contig 10913 bp, 11 predicted proteins | sample Subgroupgradi54m_FD_187454 | JGI IMG/M metagenome (GOLD analysis project Ga0209515, IMG submission 187454) | Subsurface groundwater microbial communities from S. Glens Falls, New York, USA - GMW60B uncontaminated upgradient, 5.4 m (SPAdes)... ...
TCGAAAAAGGAATAAAGAGAGGAATCGAACAAGGAATAGAGCAAGGAATTGGAAAAGGAATTGAACAAGGAATTAGAAACGTTGCAAAGAATCTGATAAATGTAGGTATGTCTGTTTCAGAAATTTCAAAAGCAACAGGACTTAGTGAATCAGAAGTTGAAAGATTGATTTAATTATAGAAATTAACCACCGATACCCTTTAGTTTCAAACATAGAAATTATGAATGATTCTGATGTTCTTGGTTTTTGTGTGAAAATAGGTTAAAATAAAAAATGACAATCAATTCTGATTGTCATTTAGCTACTAAACCTAATATTTTTTAAATATTAATGCGAGGATTTTTATTCTGTCAAAATAATTTTTCGAGTCATTTCTTTTTGATCAGAAATGATTTTGATTAAGTATTCTCCTGGAAACATTGCTTTTGTATCCAAATATGCAACCGTACTTCCTTGATAAATAAATGCTTTTTGAATAAACTTACCTGTATTGTCATAAATTGAAATTTCGAGTGTTTCTTTGTTTAAATTTCCTATTTGAACAGCTATGAAATCATTCGAAGGATTTGGGAAAATAGTTAAATTAATTTCCGAATCATTGTTTTCCTTTAAACTTGAAGTGTCTACTGGTGGTGTATAAGTTGTCACGTTTTCAGAAATTGAGGTTACTTTTGCTGCTGTTTTATTTCCATAAAATGTAGGGCCAACGGCATATGGGTAAGCAGAATTCCAGTTAGCATCGACTGTGCAGAAATATGCATAAGTCCCATTTGGATATTCTGGAGTTACACAAAATCGACCGTTGTGTTCATCTAAATAATCAGCTGAACTTGGAGTAATATATTCGTAATCTTCTCTATATTTCCCTAAAGGAAATGAAGAACTAACATCTGGACCATCTGTTACATCTGTTCCATTTGCATAAACCGATCTTGTAGTAATATTTCTTAAAAAATAACTCGATTTAATGCGAACAATTCCTCCAGTTCCATCCGAATTAGCGTAACCCATTGCTCCATAAATCGGAAAACCATCATAGGCATACCCTATTAGAGGTGAATGTTCATTTGCATTGATAGCATATAATCCGTCAGCATCGTATAAGTTGCAGATTGTTGAAATTACATTCAAGTCTAAATTAAATGCACTTGGATTTTGATGATGGTGATAATTTCCCATAGCAGGATGACCTTTAGAACAATCGAATCCACCTTTTTCGGCAACAATAGCATCTCTGTTCCAAATACCATCACCAGTTCCTCCAAGTGGCCCACCAGCATCTGCACCAGTAGAGTTTTTGTAGGAAACCCCATCTCTATAATCAAAAAGAGCCACACCATTTATGAAAACACCAATATTTCCACCAGTTGTGTTTGTTGGAGTACCTGTATTTTGAGTTGGATTCAAAGGAAATTTAAAAATAGCTGCTTGTGAAGTAGCTAAAGAAGGATTTCCATCCAAAAATGGACCTGTTACATAAGCAGGAATACCATTCGTATTGATATATACCCAACTTGATGAATACTGAACTGTTTGAATATTCGCCAAAACAGCATCTTGAATAGCAGTTGAATTACCACTAACATAATGTCTACCCATTACATTTGTAGTGTTTTGTAACCAAGATAAAATGACAGGGTTTGTTTGGGCTTTTAGTGAATTGCCACTCACTAATAAAGAAATTGAAGGATTATTTTTTTCATAAATACTAAAGTATAATAATTTGTTTGGTTTCTATTATTTTTTTAGACGATGTTTTTATTTTATTCATGCGAGAGGTTGCTATTTTTTTTGAAATAGAAATATGAACCCATACGAAGTCAAATCCGAAACTTTCTTTTTTATAAATTTTGGAGCTGTTGAATGCCTCTTGAGTATGTCTTTTTACACCTGTAAATTTTCTAATGGTTCTCTGAGTTGTTCCATCGGTATGCTGGACATGTTTTAATAAAAAGGATATGGTAGGAAGTTGCTGACCAGCGAGTAACAAGCAAACGGCGCAAAGAAGGGGAGACGCATTTTTCTTTCGAATTTTTTTTGGCATTTTTAGAGCAAAATATTTTTGCTCTAAAAATAGTTTGCTTGTAAGTAGGGCGAGCTAAATTATCGCGTGAGCAAACATTTTTTTGTGATGGCTTTTCGCCGGACAAAAAAGGATGTTTGTGAACTCAATATTACCCAACAATAAAGCAGTGGAGCGACGTTTTGTTCTTTAAAATCGCGTAGCACAGATTCCTTTTTTATTTTCAAATATCCGTTCTATCGAACACGTTTTGATTAAAAAGATATGGAAGTTGCTACCCAAATTTTGCAGACGAAAACCACGATTTTTAGGGTTTTGGATGCGGAATTTTGGCACACAGCACTATTTCTCTCCTGTTAATTTTAATTTATCTATCATTTCCTCTGAAAGACCTGTAGCTTTTGAAATATCTGAAACTGAAATATTTAATTTTATTAAATTTAAAGCAATATCAAATTTCTCTTCAAACTTTGCACCATCTAGCATACTAGCTGTGTATCTACTATTCTCTAAATGATGTTTGTATTCTACTTTTTCAACTTCACTCATGTTCTCAAAAGCTAATGTTTCTTTTGCTTTATCTAAACCTTTTGCTTTGAAAGTATCTTTTATTTCATCATTTTTCAAAAAGTAAATCCATTCGTCTAATCCGTCTTTTGCTACATCATTAAAATCATTGATTTTTAAAATATAGTATTCAGGATAAATTTCATGTACTTTTTCTACTGTATATTTTTCTCTTTGGTTATGATTCAAGTTCAAAATATCGTTTTTGTGTAAACCTCTGAATTCTGTTTTTCCATGATAAACGTAATCTATACCTTGACCTAAATGAAAATAAACAATATTGATCGAATATACTTTTTTTACTTTTTCGTAAGCTTCTCCAGATTTGATATATTCAGAAACTGCTTTACTTACTCCATAAAGCATTCTATGAAAATAGTCTAACTCACTATCTACTTGTAATTCTATTAAAATAATTTCTTTATCAGCAGTATGAGCAATTATATCAACTCTATTAAACTTATCGTCTTTCGTTTCTTTATTCCCTTCACTTTCTCCAAGTTGATCAATCTCCAAATCAAACTTTAACAACTCTGATAAAAAACCTTCCAATACTACATAATTTACCTTGTCTCGAAGCAATCGCTTCATAGCCCAATCAAATCGTATTAGTTGTTTTCCCATCTTTTTATTATTACTATGTAAAAGTAAGATATTTTTTCTATTGATGAAAATTGTTTTTTTTATCACGGAATCTTAGTTGGAGTTTTTTGCTTTTAGTTTTTCTGATGGATTATAAATCCAAGCCAAATTATGTTTCAGTTATTAGTTACAAAAACCGCAGGAAAACATTTTCTGCGGAGCGGGTAGACCATTTGTAAGAAAAACAAAAGTAGTGACCCAATTCTAAATATATATTAGTTAAATAATTAGCATATAACTATTTAGGTTTATTAAATTGCAAGTTGGGTTAAGAAATAATCTAGAATTAACTTGATTAATGATATACTTTAAAACAGTAATTAACAAATTACATTTTTTTCATTGTCCGATATACCGGATCACTTTTGATTAAAAAGATATGGAAGTTGCTGCGCAAAAAAGGAAAGACGCGTTTTTCAGCGGATTTTTTTTTGGCATTTTTAGAGCAAAAAAAAGTCCTGCCATTTTCGGCAGAACCTTTGAAAATATCTTTTTGCTCTAAAAATAGTTTGCTTGTAAGCAGGGCGAGCTAAATTAACGCGTGAACAAACATTTTTTTGTGATGGCTTTTCGCCGGACAAAAAAGGATGTTTGTGAACTCAATTGAACCCATATTAGTTAATCAACATACTTTGAAACTTTGAAATAATACCAATTATCTATAACTTTTTCTTTTTTTATTTCTGAGTAATATTTCTTCATTAATAAATAAACTTTTGATTGTTTATTTATTGAATTAACCAAAATCTCATAATCAATTTTTGAAAAGCTACTACCAATTTCTTTTCTAAAATATAAGTTTGATTTATCTAGAACAACAATCTCTACATCTTTATTTTCCTTGAAATAATCTAACATAGGAGTTTTACCAAATTGTAAACTATCGACTATAATTTTATTTGTTAGAATAAAAGAATTATCCGAAGTTTTAATTGTAAAGTATGAATCATATTTATAATATTTACTTTGAATGTCAAATTGAATATTGTTATATAAAGTCAAATTTTCTTTCAAATTATTTTTCAAAGAATCATTTTCACAAGATAAACAAATTAGAATCATTAAGAATATTAATATTTTCATAATTATTTTAATTTAAACGATTTATCAAATAATTTTTGTGATTTATCTTGAGTTTTTGATGTCTTATTATTTGTGTTTAATTTTTCAGGAGCTTTATAAGTTTTTAATTGTTTAGCCATTATACTTGATGGTGCCATAGGGAAATTCTTTAAATTATATGGTTCTGCTGTATGATTTTGAGGAACATATTTTCCTGTTCTCAGTTGAGCAGGACTTAATTCTTGTACCTGACCATCTTTAATTATAACATCCCGATCTTTTTCAGCAGGTATTTGAGTATAATTTGGAGCTTCTTTAGGATCAATCGCACCATAAGTTCCTATTTCTGTGAGAACTACTGAATATAATTCTTCCCCTTTTAATTCAGGCACTATTCCATTCTCTCTAGGTAATTTACTTTCTTTTTCTTCTATTTTATTTTTAACTTGATCTCCTACTTTATTTGAAGGTAAATCTTCGTAAGAATAATAGCTATTCGCTGCCCCTTCACCTAAAAAATTTTCTCTTACTGTTCCATTTCCACTTAAAGGTTCTAATGAATTTGTTGCAGTATAACCCATTTCAACTACGCAGAACACATGATTCATATCAATCCAACCTTTACCTTCTGTATAGATATACCTTGGAACTGTCGTTGAATTTGCTTTTAAATGCTGATAGATTTCCTCTGATGTTGTCAATTTGTTTTCTCTCAAATATTGAACAAAATTTTCAATAGTTGTAGCTTGTGCTACATTTGGTTCATTCCCATCAACATCTACAAAACAAATAGGATTATTTACGTAAGCAACAAAAGGACTAATACTTGGAAATTTACCTGCCTTTGCATCGCAACTCAAAAATCTTCCAATTCTAACATCTAACATCCTCGCCCCAAAATCATAGCTATTTCCGCCGCCTTTTAACTCATCGTCTTTCTCTTTGCCATTAAACCCGTACTTATAGCTATTATCCTCGGCATGCCTATTCGGCATAACCTGACCAAATGGTGAATAGTCTAACACCAAATTTTGAGTTGTGAAATTTATGTTAGACCTTGTTTGCAAAATATTTTTCTTTTTTTTAAGGGGTCTCTCAACGAAAAAATTGGGAAACGTTTTTAATGTGTCCCAAATTTAATAATTTTAGTTTATTTAATAGCTTGTTTTCTAAATAAATGCTAATAAAATATCTGTTTTTGTAAATATTCTGTCTGTTTTTTTTAGACTGGAAAATGTTTCTCTAATTCTGTCTTTAATCCTTCAAATTTATCTACACTATATCTTTCTGTACTACTCACGTATTTATGACCCGCCATATATTGTGCTTTTCTTAGTCCAAATTGATTAACCCAATTAGAAATAACACTTTGTCTAAGTTGTTCAACTCCCTTTAATTTCGGGTATTGTTGGCGTAATTTTATAACAGTTTGAGTAATTACATTAGTCAATTTTTCTGATTTTGTAAACCCCATACTTACTAATAATTTATCGCTTTGTCTGTTGAATTGGTTTAAAATTTCTCTTCGAATATTGGTCATATAATCTTGAAATAAAAGTAATTGTAACGGTTTTAAATCTAAAGTTCTTGAATTGGTTGTTCTTGTTGATGGAATGTAAATTTTTGCTTCCATTAAATCAACATCTTTTAACTCGATTCTTTCTAGTTCAATTGGTGCTACGCCTTGAAAAATAACCAAACTCAATAGTACTTTTGTTCGCTTTCCGACAAGTCCCTTTGTGTGTTGCAAATCGTAGATTGCTTTTAGTTCTTCTTGGTCAAATAAATTATGTGGAATTTGCCTTGTTTGACCTTGTAATTTTATTAGTACCGCAGGATTTTCTTTCATTTCTAAGAACTCAAAATAATGGCTCAATGATTTGATTTTCATTCCAATTGTACTTACTTTATTTCCTTGTCTTTGACAATATTGAACAAATTCCAATAAGTCGTTATAGTTTACTTTTTCAAAGGTTTTCTTTTCTATTTCACACCATGCTTTAAAGTTTGTAACCGTGTTTTCATTGGTTCTTATCGTGTTCATTGCATAGCCTTTTTGTTCTTGATATTTGACGAATTTTTCCATAATTTTAGATTTTATTGTTGTTTGATAAGTGAGTATAAATCTGAGTACTATCAAGGCTTCTGTGTCCTAAAAACAAACTGATATTTTCTAATTTCATTCCCGATTGTAAAAGATGTGTAGCAATTGAATGTCGAATTGTGTGCGGACTTGCTTTAGTTGTAATCTTTGCATCTTTAAGCAGTCTTTTTAATATATATACCACCGTTCCTGTTGATAATCGTTGACCTCTTTCTGTGACTAGTACTGCGTTTTGAGAATCAGCTTTATCGATTAACTTTTCTCTTGCATTGAATAAATAATCTTCTAAAATCAATTGCATTTTGGCATTTATTGGAACATTTCTTTGTCTTCTTGTTTTACTTTTGGCTATAAAAACTTGACCTTTATTTAAGTCTACATCTTCGATATTTAAATCTGTTCCTTCTTGTCTTCTAAGTCCACAGCCGTAGTAAATGGCTAATAAAGCTTTGTTTCTTTTTCCTAATAATGATTCATCACAAGACAAAAACATTCTTTGAATTTCTTCTTTACTTAAAACCGTTGGGATATAAATCCCTTTCTTTATTTCGGGAAAAACTGGACGTAAATAAGTTTCTTCTTGGCTGATTTGTAAGAAATCATAGAACATCACTAATGCCGATCTAATCTTTTGTAAATAACTCATTGAAAGACCTAAACCAGTGTTTTTATTGGTTCTTTTTTCTAGAAATTTGAAATACTCTTTGATTTCTTTTGTACTGGTTTGAATCAGTTCAATTTCTTTATCTTTTAAGTAATCTAAATAATCTCTTACGTTGTAAAGTGAGCCATAAACCGTTCCTTTTGAATAGTTTACTGTTGTTAAATTCATTTCAAATTGGGCAAAGATTTCTTTGTACGCTCCTGCGTATGCTTCTTTTTTTTTCATATTTATTTTAGTTTATTGGGATATAGGCTCTGAAACCCGCATTGCTTCGTTTTTACTTTTAGGGGGTCTTGGTTTTCTGTTTTTAACGAATTTTCGTGATTCAGAGCCTTAATGTGCTGATATTAAAGTCTTAAAATGGAACTTTAAAAATGTGATTCAAAGTGATTCAAAGGCTTCTATTGTTATGCGTTAGGATATTTTTCTTTTAAGTCTTTTAAGATTTTCCCCAAAGTATCAACTCCATTTTTAATATACTCATAATCAGTCCAAATACAGATTTCATATTCAAAACTTAACTTTCTATTTTCTCCGATTTTAGTTATAAGTCCAATACTTTCAAGCGAGTTTAAATTGCGTTTCAAACTTTCTGTATGCAATCTGAAATATTGACGAATGTCTTTAGAATAAAAGCTTTTATTGTTGTTTTCATTGATTCCTTTTGTATTTAAATACGCTTTCAATCGCTCAAAAAATGTTCTTTGATTTCCGCTTAATTGGTCGGATTTTCTTAAAAGACTTTCTCTACAAAGTTTGTTCGCCCATTCGATATGAATTAGTTTAGTTTCTACATAATGAACACCGTTTTTATCGGTTAAAACTTCTAGTTGATATTGGTGTAAATAAGTGATAGCCTTGATTAAAGAAATATAATGAACGTTTGTTCTTAGCGGTTTAAATATAACTTGTGGCAATGTTAATTCGGGTTGAAAAGGATTTCTAACTTCTATTTTTCTGTCTAATAATCGTTGAATATTTTTAAGTGATTCTTGCGCTTTTTTGATTTCTTCTTTATCAATTAATCCTGCTGCTATTTTGTTTTGATAATCCATCACATCTGTTTGATGTTTAGTTGTTTCATCGACATGTAAAAGGTAAGATCTATTGGAATTATCTTCGTAAATCTTGTCTTTTGTGGTTGCTCCAACAATACAAATTGGACCTTCTGCGGTTAACTGCTTTTGTTTGTGTTCTCCTGTTGTCGTGTCCATTTCAGTAGTGTATTTTGAAATCTTTCCACTTGACATAAATTCACGGAGAACATACAGAGCAGAGATAGAACCGTCCAGATCCTCAAGCATTAAAATCTTGTGTTTCCAAAAGTCTTTGTATGGAGGATAGAAAAGTACATTTTCAGTTAAAGCGGTGGTAATGTGTACACTTTCTTCGGGAACACAATTAATTACCGTTTTCAATAAATTGGTTTTTCCACTTCCCGAACTTCCATGAATTAAAGCGTGTAGCGGGTTTTCAAAATCTCTTGTAAGGAAAATTAAGAATAAAAGTAAGCCGTTTTCTTCTTCGTTTATTAATCCCGCTGTTTTCAAAAGTTGTGAAACTTCGTCTAAAATGTTTCTGTTTCCTAGTAATTCCAATGCTTCTTGTTTTTGGTTTAATGATAAAATAATTCTTTCTTGTGTTTTTGGTAGTGTGACTTCTAGCCGTTTTTCTAATCTGTATTTTTCTAATCCTTCAATTAAAGAATAGATTGTGTTTGTTAAATCACTTGTTCCGATTTCTAGTTTTTCAGCAGATTCACGAATGTATCTTTTGATTTGGTTGTCGTTGTATAAATCAACTGTGTTTCTAAATGCGTGAACTGGTGATAACTGTGGAAATCTTGAAACTTTTAACGTTGCTCTGAGTCGGTCTAATTGCTTTAGGTTTATTCCTCCCATGATTTCAAACTTTAAACTTTCCATCGGACATTCACAAATTAGATGTTCTGGGTTTTGGATGTTGATTCCATGAATGTAGGAATTGTTTGATTTTGGAAATGATGATTTTTTAGCTTGTTCTTCGAACCATGTTTGATACTCTTGTTCTGTCATTTCTTCGGGTTTCTTACTTTTTTCTTTCATGCTGATTTAATTTAAATTATTTATTGTCATTTATGACCAACGCAAAAATAGAATTTAATTTCTATTTCTGACAACTATAAAAGGTTATTTTTATCAACATCTTGTTTTAAATTGTCAAAAATGATAACTTTGTCAAAAACACTAGTGTTATGACTATAGGCGAGAACATTAAAAAAATCCGTAAGGATAAGGGATTACAACAAAAAGCTATAGCGGTAGAAGTTGGTCTAGATCAAAGTAATTATAATAAGATTGAAAATAGTAAGCGTGAACCTTCATTGGAAATACTTCAAAAACTATCTACTATTTTTAATTTATCGGTTGATGAAATAATCAATCCAAGCGATTCTATACCTACAGCCGTAACCATAGAAGACAAAACAATGACGGAAAAAATAAGAATGATTGATCAATTAGACGATGTTGATAAACACGTCGTTTTTAGCATGATTGACACAATGCTTACAAAGAAAAAATTTCAAGATTTCTTTCAACAAAATATCGCACGTTAAATTATTAAAATTATGAGTTTACAATATATTTCCGACAACAACGGACAGACAACGGGGGTCTTTATTCCGATTCAAGAATGGAAAAGCCTAACAACCAAATTTAAAGGTTTGGAAGCCGAAGAATTAGAAATTCCTACTTGGCATTTAAAAGAACTTGATAATCGTTTAGAAGATTACAAAAATAATCCTGGTCAAGCATTGGATTTTGATGAAGCTATGGACGATATTGAAAAAGATTTGTAATGTATAAAGTTATTATTCTTCCAATTGCTAAGAAAGATATTAGAGATAATTCTAAATGGTACAATGAAAAGCAGAAAGGATTAGGTTTAAAATTTACAAATGCAATCCGATCTGAAATAAAATTCATTAGTAAAAACCCACTAGCTGTTGTAAATCGCTATAGAAATCTTCATACTTGCGTTGTGAATAGATTTCCTTATATGATTCATTTTTTCATAGATGAAAGTTTAAAAACAGTTGTTATTACTGCTGTTTTTCAAACAAAACAAAGTCCATCTAATTGGGATGATAGATGAAAATAATCCAAAAGAAAAAATAAGATAATCAGAACTCAAGGAAAATTAAAAACTTCCACTAATATCGCTAAACGCCATTAAAACGGACGTCTAGCTTTCCATTAGTGGAAATTAAAAGTACATTCCCGTCTGACCTAGATTGAAAATAGTTAGCTTTCCCACTTCCGTAAACGTCGCTTATCAGCTCCTTTGCACATATTTTTATTTAGAAAAAGAGCCTTTAAGTTCTTGCTTCGATTCTTTATTTTTCCCTTAGCTCTTTTTCAAAATAAAAATATGCGCTCGTAAAACCATTCCCGAAAATGACCTACAATGGGTTTTGAACACGATTTTTTTATTTTTAAAAGGACTTTTACCGATAAATAGATATTCGGAGCGAAAAGCTATTTTACTGGCTTAAAACTTAAATTCGAAGGATAATCTCCTTTTAAAAATAAAAAAATTGTGTGGAGGCGCTTTTTTCTAGCGCCGATTTGTTGTGTGGGAACACTAATTTCCTTTTAAATTCCTACGAATCAAAATTAACCCTGCGCATTTTTTGTCAAAAAAATTTCAAGGTTTTCTCTTGGATCTTGCCTACACAGAAAGGCTCGACCGCCAGCGAGTAACAAGCAAACGGCGCAAAAAAGGGAAGACGCATTTTTCTTGCGGATTTTTTTTGGGCATTTTTAGAGCAAAAAAAAAGTCCTGCCATTTTCGGCAGAACCTTTGAAAAA